>Ga0137459_1000456_pt1 | contig 14633 bp, 11 predicted proteins | sample EasRivERMGT700_2_FD_104908 | JGI IMG/M metagenome (GOLD analysis project Ga0137459, IMG submission 104908) | Soil microbial communities from meander-bound floodplain in the East River, Colorado, USA - East River MetaG ERMGT700_2 | ecosystem: Environmental > Terrestrial > Soil > Floodplain ...
GCACCCAGGAGTTCGGCGGGCTCGCGGCGTGGCTGTGCTACGCGATCAACGCGCTGACCGGCCACCTCGACGAGCCGGGGGGCCTCATGTTCACGACGCCGGCGGTCGATCCGCTGCCGCTCGCCGCGCGGTTCGGCGTGGACGGCGGGTTCGCCCGCTGGCTGAGCCGGGTCAGCGCCAAGCCGGAGTTCGGCGGTGAGCTGCCGATGAGCGTGCTCGCCGAGGAGATCGAGACCCCGGGCACCGGCCAGCTCCGCGCGCTCATCACCGTCGCGGGCAACCCGGTGCTGTCGGCGCCGGGCGGGCCGCGGCTCGAGCGCGCGCTCGGCACGCTCGACTTCCTGGTGTCGATCGATCCGTACATCAACGCGACGACCCGGCTGGCCCACGTCATCCTGCCGCCGACGTCGCCGCTCGAGCACTCGCACTACGACGTCATCTTCAACGCGCTGGCGGTGCGCAACGTCGCCAAGTACTCCCCGGCGACGTTCGAGCGTCCGGCCCACGCGCGCCACGACTGGGAGATCTGCCTCGCGCTGTGGCGCCGGCTCGGCGCGGCGTCGAAGCTCGGCCCGGTGTCCCGGCTGGTCGCGGGCGCGCTCGGCAAGCTCGGCCCCGAGGCCATCGTCGACTTCGCGCTGCGCACCGGACCGCACCGGCTGTCGCTGCGCCGCCTGCGCGAGGCGCCGCACGGCCTCGATCTGGGGCCGCTCGAGCAGCGGCTGCCCAGGCGGCTGGCGACCAGCGACGCGACCGTGCACCTCGCGCCGCGCGAGTACGTCGCCGACCTCGCGCGCCTGGCGGCCCGGTACGCCGTGCCGTCCGTCAAGGTGTCGGGCGGCCTCGTGCTGATCGGCCGCCGGGACCTGCGCAGCAACAACTCGTGGATGCACAACAGCCCGCGGCTCGCGAAGGGCCCGGCGCGCTGCACGCTCCTGATCCACCCCGACGACGCGGCGGCCCGCGGGCTCGCCGATGGCGGCGTCGCCAAGGTCTCGACCCCGCGCGGCGCGATCGACCTGCCGGTCGAGGTCAGCGACACGATGATGCGCGGCGTGGTCAGCGTGCCGCACGGCTGGGGCCACGGCCGCGGCGGCATCCAGCTGCGGGTCGCGAGCGCGACGCCGGGGCAGAGCGTCAACGACATCCTCGATCCGGCGGGGATCGACGAGCTGTCGGGCACCAGCGCGCTGACCGGCCAGGCCGTCGAGGTCGCGGCGACGTGAAGCCCAGCGCGCTGTTCGAGCGGATCGGCCCGGCGGCGCTGCGCGCGGTGATCGCCGACTTCTACGGCCGCGTGTTCGGCGACGTGATGATCGGCTTCATGTTCCAGGGCAAGGATCGCCGGCACCTGATCGATCGCGAGTACGAGCTGACCGCGGCGCTGCTCGGCGCGCCGGGCGTGACGTACACCGGACGGCCGATGCGGGTCGCCCACGCACAGCACACGATCTTCGGCGGCCAGTTCGAGCGCCGCCTGCAGCTCCTGCGCGAGACGCTGCGCGATCACGACGTCGACCCCGACGTCCGGAAGGCGTGGATCGATCACCAGCTCGCGCTGCGCGGCCAGATCACGCGCGACCACGGCTCGGAGTGCAAGGACACCACGGCCGCCGGCCCCAAGCTCGCCGTCGTCGCGACCGCGGATCCCGATCGGCCGATCAAGCTCGGCCGCAGGTGACGGCCCGCCCACGCAGCGTGGCTCTCGAGGACACGGGGTGGCTCGTCGGGATCACGACGAGATCCACGAGGACACCGCGCACACGGCGCTCGCCAATCAGGTAGCTAATCGCTACAGGCGTGTGCGGTCGAGTCACAGGAGTTCCGTCCACCACGCAATCTGACACCTCGGCCGCACCAGCTCCGCAAACAAGAGAGCCATGCGCTGCCGGGTCGTGTCCGCGCGCCCGCATCGCGAAGCGAGCCTGCATGTCTGTCGCAGTGCTTGATTTCAGGAGCGATTCCATGTTTGAGTATCGGCGGGATACGATGGATGCGTTGGCATCGAGCATCGTCCAACAGTTCGGAGGAGAATCGGTGAGCGAGTGTCGATGGTGCCGTCATCCGGCTACAGCCGGGTACTCCAGCGCGTGCCGCGCAGGTGGAGCTGACGGCAGTTCCATGCAGGGAGCCTTCATGTTCCTCGAGCGACTTCGGTTCCTGCTCCTCGTATGCGCGCTGCTTGGAGGCCCCGCGGCGTCGGCACGAGCGCAGGTGTCTCCTGATCCCGTATCCACGGCTCCGCCCGCCGGAGACACCACGGCGAACTACCCCATCGCTCATTCTGGCTTCATCACCATCGAAGCTGGCTATCAGCTCGGCAAGCAAATCGTGGAGATCGACGGCATCGATGTCGACGCTTCGAGCAAGCTCATTCACGTTGGCATCGGCCTGGGCAGCTACCTCTGAGCTCGATTGAGCTCGATCAGCGCGCCATGCGGCGGTTGCTCGCCAGGCCGAGCGCCAGCAGGCCGTTGACCGCCATCACGCCGCCGACCGGTGGGCAATTTCGAAGTCCAGGAACACTCCGTGACCACGTCAACGCGCAGCGCAGCGCGCTGGGCTGGGTCACAGCGCGAGATAGATTGCACGGCCGGGCGGTGGATCGTCGGCGGGTCGTGGAGATGGCGCTGCCATCCATGCTCGATTCGGTGGTCCACGGACGAGCGCTGGACCCAGCCCCGCGGCGCCAGCGCGCGTGTCCGCGTTCTCTTGTGGACGTCGCGGCGGCGGAGCGGGACCAGAGGTGCTCCTCGGGCCTCTCCGCAGCGCAACCGGTCAGGTGTTCTGTGGTGGGCTACGAGCCATGCGGCGGCGCAGCGCGGGCGCGGTCACGGCGAGCGCGAGCGCGACGACCACGCCGAGCCCGAGGCACGACGCCCACAGCGTGCCGGGGCCCTCGTGCTGCCAGATCCAGGTGCCGAGCTTGGGACCGACCGCGGCGACCTCGGTGACCGGTCCCGGAGAGCGTCGAACATGGCGGACACCCGAGCATCGCGGATCCGCAGCCCGGCCGCAGCCGGGACACCCGCCAACCGTCCACGGCCCGGTGCTACTTCGCGACGCTCGGCGTGATCGCGCCGCTGGGGAGACGGCACGACGAGTCGCGCCCGCCTGCATCATCGGCTCATCTACAGGATCGAGGCTCGATGGACTAGCCGTATTCCTGTTTGTGCGGATCGAATAGTCAGAACACGTATGCAGATCGTCAGGCGGACGCGCTAGAAACCATCGGCGATGCAAGTTGACCAGCACGCGACGCGTGACATGGCGCAGAGCCTGCGCTCGGAGTTCGAGGACGTGGATGTCGATCACGGGAACACCTGGGTAGCGAGCGTCGAGGGCAGCATCGATCCGCTCGGCGGAGTGCTCGCTACCGTGCATGACCTCCATGGATCCCGGCACGTGCAGCTGATGCCCTCGTTACATGACGGCACGCTGCTGCTGGCCGCCTGCGCGTGCACGGCACCCGGCGAGCCCGGGTGCGATCACCTGTGGGCGGTGATCCGCGCGATCGACGCGCAGGGGAGCTGGCCGCGCGGGCTCACGATGCCCACCGAGATCGAGATGACCCACCCGGACGATCCCGATCTCGAGCTGATCGCAGAGGGTGCCGGTGTCCGCATCGGCGGCAACCGTGTGCGCAGCGTCGCGATGACGCGGCCGAAGCGGAGCACCTCGCCGGTCGGTCGATCGTGGCGCGATCTGATCCTCGACTGGCCGAGAGTATCGCAGCCCCCCGCGGGAAAGCTCGCGGCCGTGGAGTACGTGCTGCAAGCGACCGCGACCCGGGAGATGGATCAGGTGCAGGCTGCGAGGATTGACGACCGCGCATGCGCGGTGCTGGTGGCCACCGTGACCGGGACCAAGACCGGCGCGGTTCGCCGGAAGTACGTGAGCCTCGATCCTGCCAAGCTTGCGGCGGCGGATCTCGCGATCCGGACCCTGCTGTTCGGCGTCGAGGAGCTGGTCGATGTCGTGCGGCGTCCAGACGGACGGCTGTTCCAGCCCGGTCATGGTAGGCAGGTTGCGGCGCGGATCGCCGCACCGCGTGCGGGCGAGATCCTCGAGCGGTTGGCGGCCGGCGGTCGGTTCGGCTGGCTCCCCGACCCGAACGGAAAGCTGGCGGCGCTCGCGTGGGATCCCGGCGGCGCATGGAACCTCGAGGTCAGGATCGGGCCCGGTCCGGAACGCGGGCGAGCGCTGGTGACCGGCGTCCTGACGCGCGGCGCCGAGCGGTTGGACGTCGCGGCGATCGTCGCCGTGGCGGGCGGTGGGGTCGCGATCGCGGGTGACCGCGCGATCGAGGTAGCCGTGGATGGCCTCGCGCGATGGCTGCGGCTGTTCGGCCACGAGGTGTCGCTGCCGATCTCCGAGGTCCCGTTGTTCGTCGAACGGACGTGCAACACGCGACGTCCGCCGCGGCTCGAGCTCGGGGATGTCGGCATCGAGGTCACCGAGCAGGCGCCGGCGTGTCGCGTGGTGCTCGAGCCGCGGGGGCGCACGGGCTTCACCGCACGCGCCGAGCTGGCGTACGACGGCCAGCCGTTCGACCTCGGGTCCCCGGCGACGCTCGTCCGGGCACATGGCAAGCGGCTCGTGCGGCGCCGGATCGACGACGAGCACACGTGGGCGCTCGCGGTGCGCGGGCTGGGTGGGAACCTCGAGCGCGACTGGACCGTGGCCCCGGCGAGGATGCGCGAGCTGGTCGAGCGCGCGGCGCTGCACGGGATCGAGGTGTTCTATGCCGGGGGCAAGGTGCGATCCGGGGGCTCGTTCTCCGCGACCATCGGATCGGGGATCGACTGGTTCGATCTCTCGCTCGCCACCGACGTGACGGGGGCCGAGCTGGAGATGCCCGAGCTCCTGGCGGCGCTGCGCACGGGACGTCCACTCGTGCGGCTGTCCGACGGGACGACGGTGCTCATCCCGACCTGGCTCGAGCGGCGGGCGGCGGCGTTTGCGGCGGCTCCGCTCGCGGGCGACGCGCTGCGGTTCCGCAAGGCGGAGGCCCTGCTGCTCGCGGCGCTGCTCGATGGGGCGTTGGCGGTCGAGGCCGACGCGACGTTCGCGAAGCTACGCGAACGGCTGGATCGCTTCGTCGGGATGACGCCGCGCGACGCGCCGCGTGGCTTCGGCGCGACGCTGCGGGGGTACCAGCGAGACGGCCTCGGCTGGTTGCAATTTCTGCGCGAGCTCGGGCTGGGTGGCTGCCTCGCCGACGACATGGGCCTCGGCAAGACGGTCCAGGTGCTGGCGCTGCTCGAGCAGCAGCGCGCCGACCGGGCCCGCCGCCGATCGCGCGGCCCCCACCAGCCGTCGCTCGTGGTGGCTCCGAGAAGCCTGGTGTTCCACTGGCTCGACGAGGCTCGCCGGTTCGCGCCGAAGCTCACGACGCTCGAGTGGCACGGGTCGGCGCGGGCGCAGCGCGCCGCGGAGCTCGCGAGCGCGGATCTGATCGTCACGACGTACGCGACCCTGCGGCTCGACCTCGAGCGCCTCGCGGCGATCGACTATGCGGTCGTCGTGCTCGACGAGGCCCACGCGATCAAGACCGCGACGACGGCGACCGCGCAGGCCGCGTGCTCGCTCGGCGCCGACTTCCGGATCGCGCTCACCGGGACCCCGGTCGAGAACCGGCTGGACGATCTCGCGTCGATCTTCGCATTCCTGAACCCGGGCCTGCTCGGGCGGCCCGCTGCGCTCCGAGCGATCGGCGATGCTTCGGTGGAGCCGTCCGCCGGGGCTGAATCGACCCCCGGCGATGCGAAGCAGCGGGAGCTTGCCCACGCGCGTGCGCTCGGCCGGGTGTTGCGGCCGTTCCTGCTGCGGCGGACCAAGGAACAGGTCCTGACCGAGCTGCCGCCGAAGACCGAGATCGTGGTGACCTGCCGCCTCGAAGACGTCGAGCGCCGGCGCTACGACGAGCTCCGCGCGCACTACCGCCGGTCGCTGCTCCCGGCGGTCGATCGGGATGGCGTCGGACGCAACGCGATCCTCGTGCTCGAGGCGCTGCTCCGGCTCCGGCAGGCCGCCCTGCACCCCGGGCTGCTCGACGCGCGCGAGGCAGGTGCCGACAGCGCGAAGCTCGATGCGCTCGTCGAGCACCTCCGCGAGGTGATCGCGTCGGGCCACCGTGCGCTCGTGTTCTCGCAGTTCACGACGCTGCTCGGGATCGTGAGCGCTCGCCTCCGGCGCGAGGGTATCACCCACGAGTATCTCGACGGCAAGACGCGCGACCGGCGCGGCCGGGTTGCCGCCTTCCAGACGGGGAACGCGCCGGTGTTCCTGCTCTCGCTCAAGGCCGGTGGCGTGGGCTTGAACCTCACGGCCGCCGATCACGTGTTCCTGCTCGATCCGTGGTGGAACCCTGCGGTCGAGGCACAGGCGATCGATCGCGTGCATCGGATCGGCCAGGGCCGCCCGGTGACGGCGTACCGGCTGGTCGCCGAGGACACGGTGGAAGCCAAGATCCTCGCCATGCAAGCCCACAAGCGCGCGCTGTTCGACAGCGTCTTCGAGGACACCGGGATGGTCGCCAACCTCTCGGCGGCGGAGCTTCGGGCGCTGCTGGAATAGCAGCCGTCGAGGCGCCCCGAACCGATGAGCTCAACCGGCCACCGCCGGCGCTACCTCGCGACGCTCGGCGCGATCGGAGCCTCCTCGCGATGACCCCAGTCACGGCAGTGTCTGGGCAGGCTGACGAGGAAGCAGGTGCCAGCCTCGCTGCTCGATGCGAACGACCCGCTGCCGCCATGTGCGAGCACGAGTTGCTCGGTGATGTAGAGGCCGAGGCCGAGGCCAAGCTTCTTGCAGTATCGACCGTCCGATCGACGAAATGGCTCGAACAGCACATGCCGCAGCTCGTGGAGTTGCTCGATCATCCGAGCCATCCGTTGCGCGCTCCCGCGGATGCGCTCGATCAACTCGCGTAGGGCCTTGTCGTTCGTACGTTCCAGCGCGAGCTCCGCCGACATCATGGGATCGAGCCGCGGGAGTGGTCGGCGCGGGCGGCGGCGAGGCAGGCGAACAGGGACGAGGGCAGTCGTCAGGGAGGTGCGAACGCCGGGTCTCGGGCTGTCAGCGCGTGACCCGCGGCACGCCGGCGGGCCGTTCGCTTTCACCGATGAGTTTGCGAGCGACGCGAAGTCTATCCTGCATGGACACAACAACAGGGTTGCCGCCCGGGCTGCGAGCGCCGGCGGCGCTGCAGACGCTCCGCTTCGTCACCGATCCGCTGGCGCTGCTCGACGAGTGCGGCCGGCGATTCGGCGACATCTTCACGCTGCGCCTGGTCGGCAGCGGCAACTGGGTCCTGTTTTCGTCACCGGCGCACGTCAAGGAGCTGTTCGCCGCGAGCTCCGACACGGCGCGCGGCGGCGCCGCGAACTTCGCGGTGTTCGGCCCGCTGACCGGCAGCACGTCGTCGCTCGTCACTGATGGCCGGGCGCACGCGCGCCGCCGGCGCCTGCTGATCCCGGCGTTCTCGGGCGATCGGATGCGCGGCTACACCGCCGCGATCCGCGACATCGCCGCCGCGAACGTTGCGGGGTGGAGCGGCGACGGGCGATTTCCGCTCGGGCCGCACATGAAGCAGATCGCGGTGCAGGTCGTGCTGCGGACGATCTTCGGCCTCGATCAGGGCGGCGAGGCAGGCGAGCTCGCCGACCTGCTCGTCCGGCTCGGCAACGCCGGCGTCGCGTCGCCGCTCCTGTTCTTTCCGCGGCTGCAGTGGGATCTGGGCCGGTGGAGTCCGTGGGGCAAGATCCTGCACCTCAGGCGGAAGACCGACGTCGCGCTGTTCGCGGAGATCGCGCGGCGGCGGGCCGAGGGCGACGTCGGCCGCGACGACATCCTGTCGCTGCTGTTGCCCGCGCGCGGCGAGGACGACCAGCCGCTCACCGATCGCGAGCTGCGCGACGAGCTGGTGACGCTGTTGTTCGCCGGCCACGAGACCACGGCGCTCGCGCTCACGTGGGCGTTCGAGCGCATCCTCGCCGCGCCGGAGGTCCGCGCGCGCGTCGAGGCCGAGCTGGCCGAGGTGCTCGGCGGCCGGCCGATCGAGGCCGACGACGTCCCCAGGCTCGTGTACCTCGACGCCGTCGTCAAGGAGGCGCTGCGCGTGCGGCCGATCGGCCCGATCGCGGGCCACCGCCAGCTGACCGCGCCGCTCGACATCGCCGGCTATCGCCTCCCGGCCGGCACGATCGTGGGCAACTGCTGCTACCTCTCCCACCGCCGCGCCGACGTGTTCGCCGCGCCGGAGCGGTTCAACCCGGACCGCTTCCTGCGCACCAAGCCCGACGTCCACCAGTGGACGCCGTTCGGCGGCGGCGAGCGCCGCTGCCCGGGCGCCAACTTTGCCAACCACGAGATGAAGATCGTGCTCGCCACCGTGCTGGCGCGGACCCGGCTGTCGCTCGTGAACGGAGCCGGGGCAGACGGGGCAGCCGACGGCGTCCGGGCCGCCGGTGGCGTCGATCGGATCGGCTTCTTCATCGGACCGCGCGGCGGGCTCCCCGTCCAGACGGCAGGTGCCCGATGCTGAACCGCGCACCCGCGCTGCCGCCCTCGTTGCCGGCGCCCGCGATCTTCCAGGCCCGCCGGTGGCTGCGCGCGCCGCTGCCGATGCTCGACGAGTGCCGCGCGCGGTTCGGCGGCATCTTCACGCTGCGCCTGTTCGGCGCCGGCAACTGGGTCCTGGTGTCGTCGCCGGCCGACGTCAAGGCGGTGTTCACCGCGGATTCCGACGTGCTGCACGCCGGCGAGATCAACCGCCAGCTGTTCGGCCACTTCGCGGGCAGCGCCTCGTCGTTCGTGCTCGACGGCGACGCCCACCTCCGGCATCGGCGGCTCGCGCTGCCGGCGTTCCACGGCGATCGCATGAAGTCGTACGGCGAGCTGATCCGGGCGGCCACCGACGAGGTCATCGCCGAGTGGCCCGCCGCGGGGCCGTTCGCGCTGATGCCGCACATCCACGACCTCATCCTCCGCGTCACCGTGCGCGCGGTGTTCGGTGTCGCCCCCGGGCCGCGCGAGCGCGCCTTGCGCACGCAGCTCTCGGCGCTCGACGACCTCGCGTTCCGCTCGCCGCTCGCCCTCGTCCCGGCGCTGGCGAAGATCCCGGGGCCGTTCGGCCCGCTCGCGCGCGTCCGCGCCGAGGTCCGCCGCACCGACGGCCTGCTGTTCGACGAGATCGTCCGGCGGCGCGCCGAGCCCGACGCCGCGACGCGGCCCGACATCCTGTCGCTCCTGCTCTCGGCCCGGGACGACCAGGGCCGGCCGCTCAGCGACACCGAGCTGCGCGACGAGCTGGTCAGCGCCCTGCTCGCCGGGACGCACACCACCGGCACGGCGATGGCGTGGTGCTTCGAGCGCCTGCTGTCCGAGCCGGAGGCGCGCGACAAGGTCCTCGCCGAGCTCGCCGAGGTCGCCGGCGGCGGGCCGGTCGGCCCCGAGCACTGGCCGCGCCTGCGCTACCTCGACGCCGCGATCAAGGAAGCGCTCCGGCTGCGGCCGATCGCCCCGGTCGGCGGCCTGCGCCTGGTCAAGCAGCCGTTCGAGATCGGCGGCTACGTCTTGCCGCCGGGCACCACGGTGGGCAGCTGCGCCTACCTCACGTTCAAGGATCCGGCCCTCTACCCCGATCCCGAGCAGTACCGCCCCGAGCGCTTCCTCGACACCAAGGTCGATCCGTACGCGTTCGCGGCGTTCGGCGGCGGCATCCGGCGCTGTCTCGGTATGGCGTTCGCGCTGAACCTCTTGAAGGGCGTCATCGCGACCGCGCTCGGCCGGACCTCGCTGGCGATCGTCTCGCCGCACGCCCGGCCGGCCCGCCACGCGTTCTTCGTCGCCCCCGAGGCGGGCCTGCAGGTCCAGCTGTCCGGTGCCGCGCGCTGACCTGCGCCGGGCGGTCGGCAAGCGCTGCGATCCGGTGCAAACGATGGTAATCATGTCGGGATGCTCTCCCTCGAGGCCGTTGTCGATCACCTCGACCACCGCATCGTCGGACTCGACGGTACGATCGGCAAGCCAGTACCTCGCCTTGACTGGTTTGCGCCGGCCGTGCGTGGTGTGAGCTCCCGGAGATCGCGGACACGCGCGCTGGCACCGCCGGCTGGGTCCGTCGCTCGTCCGTTAACCGCCGGATCGAGCATGGAGGGCGGCGCCATCTCCACGACCGGCCGGCGTTCCACCACCCGGCCGTGCAATCTATCTCGCGCCGTGACCCAGCCTGCGGTGCTGCGCTGCGCGTTGTCGCCAGCGCGGGGACGAATACTCGCCCCCCAATCCCGGAGCCTGCTTCGTGACCCGGGAGGCCTCTGCGTTGCGGTAAACAATGCCTGGTCCCACGGTCAAGGAATCCTGTGACGGTTAACCGAGTCCATATCAAGAACTTCAAGTCGATCGTGGACCTGGCTCCGATCAACGTCTTCATAGGCGAAAATGGCTCTGGAAAGAGCAATATCCTCGAGGCGCTGGCGTTTGCCGCCGCGGCAGCTGGAAACAAGCTGGACAATGAATTTCTGGTCAGTCGCGGAATCCGCGTGACGGATCCACGCTTCATGCGATCGGCCTTCGCTGACCCCTCAGAGGGTGCGGTCTCGATCGCTGTGCAAGATGGCCGTGGGCATCGAGTAACCTATGAAATCAATACGTCCGGAGATTCCTCTTATCCTAAATGGCGCTCCAAGCTGAACGTTGATCAAGCTCCGGATATACCCTTGATTCCAAGTGAGGATGAGTTGGCGAGACTTGTTGCCGATCCCTCATTTAGTGATATTGTATCCAGGCTGACACCCTCCGGTTTGGAAGACTTGATTGGCAAGTTCAAAATCGACGTAACACCGAACGCCGAAGATTTCAAGGACCGCCTCTCGGCCGCGTTGGCGCTATTGTGGATAGCTGGTTATAAGCGAGGCCAGGATATCCTTCTCGACGATTTTATAGTTTACTCCCCTGAGATCAGTGCACTTCGAACCTTCGAGAAAGAGGGGCAAATCCTCCCTCTCGGGGTGAGGGGAGAAGGCCTGCTGAAGCTGCTGCGCGTCCTTGCGAGCGAGGACAAGGCTGCCTGGCATGCATTGCAGGATAACCTCAGCCTTCTAGACTGGCTGTTGGGCATCGATATCGACCATGATAACTCGCTCCCCGAGCAGTCGGTTCGGATCAGAGATCGTTTCCTGGCCACTACCCAGCCGGCGTTTGACCAACGAAGCGCCAATGAAGGCTTCCTCTACCTGCTGTTTTCTTTGCGCTCATCTTGAGTAAGACGACGCCTGGTTTCTTCGCAATTGAAAATGTAGATACGTCGCTGAACCCGAAGGCATGCAGTGAGCTCATGCGCAGGCTTGCATCACTCGCGCTCGAGCATCAGAAGCAGATCCTCTTCACGACGCACAACCCCTCACTCCTGGATGGGTTGAACTTGCACGACGACAGACAGCGCCTCTTCGTTGTGTTTCGAAACAGAAGCGGACATACCACGGCGCGTCGCATCATGCCGCCCAAGCCCATCGGTGACGAGCTCCCTGTCAAGCTGTCCGAGGCATTTACCCGAGGCCTTCTCGGGGGATCCCGCAGAACTTCTAGCCATGGGAGACTTCGCCATCAACCGCGAGAGCGCCACCACCCACCTCGGCTTCGGCACGACGAGCGGCGTCAACGACAACCAGGAAGGCGCGACCAACGTCGACAATAACCAGTGGCATCACGCCGCGATCGTCTACGACAACACGAAGAAGGTAATCTACGTCGACGGCGTGCAGAACGCCACCCGGAGCTACGCCCTCACGATCGATCAGAACAACGAGCCGGTCGCGATCGGCCGCAACTCGGAGTCCACAACGGGCGGCCAGCGGTTCTGGCACGGCGACATCGACGAGGTCCGGATCTCCGGCATCGCCCGAGCGCCCGCCTGGATCGGCGCCGAGTACGTGACCGCGACCAACGCCGCGTTCGTGGTGATCGGCGCCGATCAGCGGTACTGAGCCCTCGACCTGCGCGCATCCGCGCACCAGGCAGCATCACGGCGGCTGCAGCGAGCTGACGATCATCTGCCACTCGTCGCTGACCTCGAAGCGCCAGTCCATGGCGACCACCGGGGTGGCACCGAGCGCGGTGCTCGCGGCGGAGTTGTCGAGTGTGTTGGCACCGCTTTCGTTCAGGAGGAGGACCGGGTGACCGCATCGATGCGCTCGAGGGGCACACCGGCATAGGTGACGCCGGTCACCGTCGCGACGCTCGGATCCCCGCATGCGGAGCCGATCCCGGCCGAGACGATCAGGAAGCGGTCGACGCCCGGCGGGACCGCGAGCGGGAACAACAACGACGAGGTGTCGGCGGCACGCGCCTTCGCCGAGGCCACAAGCACCGGTGGAAAGACACGCGCTGCATCGGGCGCGCCATCGGGGGCAGCATCGATCGTGTCGAAGCCGGTGCGACCACACGCGGCCACCACGATCATCGATCCCAGGCCAAGCCTCCTCACGCGCATGACGGTATCGCTATCATTCCTTGAGCTCGCCCAGCTCACGCTCGATCTGCTCGATGCTGGGCAGGCTCGCTTCGAGATCTTTCGGCAACGATTCGATCAGTTGATACTCGGCGACGCCGATCGGCTTGTTCGTGTCGCGTAGCGCATACTCGGCGACGACGTGGTTCTTGCTCTTGCACAGGAGCAGACCGATGGTCGGGCCATCCTCCGGCGCCTTCATCTGCGCGTCGACCGCACTCAGATAGAAGCCGAGCTTGCCCGTATGCTCGGGCTTGAAGTCGCCGGCCTTGAGCTCGATCACGACGTACGCATGAAGCACGTTGCGAGACCAGCCGTGGTCGATCGCGCGCTGGGCATAGGCCAGGCGCATCTCCGCCGTCTTGAGCTTGGTGAGGAGCACCAGGTTGTGGCCCCACGGCAATTGTCCAACAGCCTGTTGGACGATTTCGGGCTCCGACCACGCTTCCGCAAACGCGCGCATGTACAAGAGATTCGTCCGCGAGAACCCTTTCAGGTCGGGAAAGGTCGCTCGTAGATCCCGGGAAACCTGGTCCACGATCCCCGCCCCCCACCCCGCCTGCACCTGCCGCGCAAGGATGTCGCGCCCGAGCTCCCAGTACAGCAGCAAGAGCTCGCGGTTGACCGCCAGCGCGGCCCGCTGCTGCGCAGCATGAATCCGCGTCTTGAGATCGGTGAGCCACTCGGCATAGCCGGGGGGCCGTTGCTGCAGACCCGATGGCGCAGGGTTGCTCGCGTCGCTCATAGCATCGTCTCCCGAGACCGATTGGCGGAGCGACTCTACGCTCATCCGCTCGTCGAGGTTGTCCGAAAGCGGGACCGGAGCCAAGCATGGGCGTGGAGCGCCGAGCGGGCGCCTCGATGGAGGTCCGTGTCGGCGCTACGCGACGCGGGCGCGCTGCTCGGGCCGCTGCATCGCCAGCACGATCGGCCGGTCGCTCGCCTGGATCGCGACGAAGTCCGCGCGATCGCGGAGGCCGCGCCAGCGCTGGGCGATCAGGATCTGCGCGAGCGCGCCGCCGAGCGCGTCGCCGGGACCGGGCAACACGAGGACGTCGGGGCCGAGCTCGCCGAGCGCGGTCGCGATCGCCCGCCCGAGGTCGAACGGCAGGGCGATCTGCGCGCCGAGCGTGTACGACCACAGGGCCGCCGGTGACGCCCACGGCCGGTGGACGGCGCCGTCGCCGCCGATCAGCGTGATCGCCGGTGACCGGATCGGGAGGTCGGCGAGGTCGCGCTGCGCGCGCTCGGCGGTCGCGGCCATGAGCGGCGTGTGGAACGCCGAGTGCAGCGGGAGCTGCGCCGGATAGCGCAGACCGCCGCGCTCGATCGGCGGCAGCACGCGGCGCGCGTGGGCCAGGCCGCCGGCGTCGGCGCCGAGCACGATCGTGCCGCCGAGCCGGATCGAGACGTGGACGCCCGGGTGATCGAGCGCGACGGCGACCGCGGCGGCGTACACGGACGACGGCCGCCAGTCGTCGCCGACCAGCGGGTACAGGAGCTGGCCGCCGATCACGTTGCCGGCCTGGTAGTGCCCCAGCGTCTCGACCAGCCGCGCGGCGCCATCGAGGTCGAGCGCGCCGGCGGCGTACAGCGCCGTGTAGAACCCCATCGAGTTGCCGGTGACCCCGACGATGTCGACCTTGTCCCGATCGATCGCCGCGAGATCGACCGCGGTTGCGCCGAACGTGAGCAGCGAGGCGTGCTCGCCGGCGACGTGCAGCTCGGGCGCGTACGCGGGCGCGCGATCGAGCGCCGAGATCGCCGGCCGGCCGAGCGCGTCGCGAAGCCGATCGAGCGCCGCGATGGTCGGATCGTTCACCGGCAGCATCCCGAGCTGCGCGCGGCCGTACGATCCACGGCCCGGACAGACGATCAACGCGCGGAGCCGGGTCACGGGGGCACGCTCGCAGGTGGGCGGCCGCAGAGCGCGACGGCCGCGCGCTCGATGTCGTCCTCCGACAGCACCACGTGGTTCGCCGCGGCGCCGAGCGGGATGAAGCTGTCGGCCGACGCGACCCGCGCGAGCGGCCCCGCGAACCCGCGATCGACCAGCGCCGCGATCACGCCCTCCGACACCCCGCCCGAGCGCCGGGTCTCGTCGACGACGAGCACGCGC
>Ga0137459_1000457_pt1 | contig 14611 bp, 12 predicted proteins | sample EasRivERMGT700_2_FD_104908 | JGI IMG/M metagenome (GOLD analysis project Ga0137459, IMG submission 104908) | Soil microbial communities from meander-bound floodplain in the East River, Colorado, USA - East River MetaG ERMGT700_2 | ecosystem: Environmental > Terrestrial > Soil > Floodplain ...
GGGTCACGACGCGAGATAGATTGCACGGCCGGGTGGTGGATCGTCGGCCGGTCGTGGAGATGGCGCCGACATCCATGCTCGATTCGGCGGTCGACGGACGAGCGGCGGACCCAGGCCGCGGTGCCAGCGCGCGTGTCCGCGGTCTCCGGGAGCTCACGGCCCGCACTGCCGTAGGCGCGGCCGCGGTCCTCGCGGTCCTCGCGGTCCTCGGGGCCGCCACCACCGCCCACGCGCAGCCGGGCGGCACGACCACCGACGTCGAGGTGCCGGCGGTCATGATCGAGCAGGGCGACGCGCAGGCCGCCGGGGCCGACGAGGCGCTCGATCTCGCCAACATCGTGCAGAGCGCCGCGAAGGGCGTCACCACGGTGCAGGAGGCGCCCGCGATCGTCACGGTGGTCACCGCCGACGAGATCCGCGACCGCCAGTTCCAGGGGCTCGAGCAGCTGGTCGATACCGTGCCGGGCTGGCAGCGCGCGAGCATCTATCACTCGACGTTCCCGACCCCGCTGGTCCGCGGCCAGGTCCAGGCCATGCAGTTCCTCCACGACGGCCTGTCGCTGTTCGATCCGTTCGTCAACGTGGCGAGCGTCAGCCGCGTGCAGCCGATGGAGCTGGTCAAGCGCGTCGAGATGATCACGGGCCCAGGCGGCGTGCTGTGGGGCTCGAACTCGCTGCTCGGCATCCTCAACGTGATCACCAAGGACGCCGACGACGTCGACGGCTTCGAGGTCGGCGCGCAGGTCGGCGACGGCCGCGGCGATCGCTTGATGGGGCGCGCGTACGCGATGGTGGGCGCGCCGAGCCTGCTCGGCGGCAAGCTCAAGCTGTTCGCGCACACCAGCGTCGAGACCTACCAGGGGCCGGGGTTCGACATGCCGCTCCTGTTGTTTCACAGCGCCCTGCCGCAGCCGAACTCGGCCAACAGCTACGGCCCGCTGACCGAGACCGACCAGCCGCAATCGACGATCGTCACCGTCGACGGCAAGCTGACCTACGACAAGCTGCAGCTCCGGGTCTACGCGGCGTTCGGCCAGAAGTACAACCCGATGGGGCTGTCCGGCGAGCCGGTCCGCGAGGCGCTGCCGGAGGACCCGCAGTGCCCGGCGGGCACGACCGACGCCTCCTGCGTGGATCCGCGCCGGACCAGCCGCAAGAACCGCGAAGATGTCTTCGATCGCTACGCCGTGCTCGAGTACCGCACGCGGTTCGCCCACCAGAAGGCCGGGCTCGCGGCGCGCGCCTACCTCCAGCAGTTCGTCCGCGGGTTCGAGCCGCTGCAGGTGCTCGCGCCGTCGCAGCTCCTGCCGGGCGGCCTCGCGTTCAAGACCGACCTCACGAGCTATCGCGCCGGCGGCGCGTTCGACGGCGACGTCGAGCTGTCGCCGCAGCTCCGCGTGCTGTACGGCGCCGAGGCGTTTCACGAGTGGAAGCCCGACAACACGAGGGCCTCGCTGCAGGGCGACGGTACACAGACCGAGCTGGTCGCGCCGTACGATCTCACCCGCCTCCCGCTGCCGTGTCCCCGGAGCTACGATCCGGTCCTGAAGGTGTACGTGCCGGTGGCCGGGTGCCCGCTCACGTTCGCGTTCCCCGCCTCGCGCACGGTGCTCGGCGCCTACCTCGATCCGCAGTACCGGCCGAACAAGCGCCTGATCTTCGACCTCGGCGGTCGCGTCCAGGTCGCGCCGGGGGCGCTCGGCTCGCTGGCGTACGACCTGAACACGACGATCGCGGCGACGATGGTCTGGAACTTCATTCCGAACTGGCACTTGAAGCTCAACTACGCGGAGGGCTTCCGGCCGCCGGTGTTCAACAACACGACGTCGAACGGCGAGGGCCTGCAGATCGGCGGCAACCCCAGGTTGACGGTCGAGACCTCGAACGCTACCCAGGCCGAGATCAACGCCCGGATCTTCAAGGGCGAGCGCCGGATCCGCGAGCTGTCGTTCCGGATCGACGGCAGCTACACCCGGATCACCAACCTGATCCAGGTCGGCTCCGGAAATTATGGAAACTCCGGCGACCGCGGCATGGCGTCGCTCGAATTTCTCGGCAAGCTCTATCTCCAAGGCGGCCACCGGCTCGAGCTCGGCTACACCTACCTGCGTGGAGATACCAGCGATAAAGGGCGGTTACGATCGCTCCCGGAGAACTGGTTCTCGCTCGCGGGGGTGTGGGCGCTGCTCGGCAACAAGCTGATCGCGACCACGACCCTGAAGGTCACCGGCGCGGCCGAGGACCCGAACCGGCTGGTCGATTACCGCCACAGCACCTATTTGATGTGCCCGGCCGATCCGGCGTGCGCGACCGGCGCCAAGCCCGGGACGCCGCTCGATCCGGTGACGGTCGGCGCGACCGATCTGGTGCTCGACCGGCTGCCGCCGATCGCGGATCTGACGCTCGGCCTCCAGTACGCGCCGACCCCCAAGCTGGCGATCCGGGCGTCCGCTTACAACGCACTGTTCAGCCACAGCTACCAGCCGGATGTCTTCTACGACTACGAGCCTCACCTCGAGTACCTCCCCAACCCGTACGAAGGGTTCCGCGCCTACCTGTCGGTGATGTACCAGTACTAAGGTAGTCCAGGAGACGTCTTGGGGCCCCAAGCCCTGATATCATCCGAAGAGCTTCCGCCTTTGCGCCGAAGTTCGGGGGATCTTGTCGAAACGACGTGTGCTGGCGATCTCCAGCGATCTCGATCAGCTTCGCCGTATCGTGGTCACGCTCGAGCGTGCCGGTGCGGAGGTCGACGCCGTGCGCAGCTCCGATGCGATCACCGCCGAGGTGATCCCCCACCGCTACGTATTCTTTTCTGCCACCGATGGCGACGTCGCGGCGCTGTCCACGCTGGTGCCCAAGCTCCGCGAGCGTGCGCACGTGACCATCGTCACCCCGAAGGCGTCGCTGCTGGACCTCACGAGCTACCTGCGCGACGACCGGGTCAACCACGTCGTCGTCGGTGACGAGCTCGACCACGGCGTGTTCGTCACGGCCCAGAAGCTCCTGACCGGCGACATCTTCGGCATCGAGAAGTACCTGCCGCCCGGGACCCCGGTGCACTACGTGCGGCTGCGCGACTTCCAGGGCCGCGGCCGGGCGATCGAGACCGTGCTCGGCTACGCGGAGCAGTCCAAGATGCGGCGGCAGGTCCGGACCGCGATCGGCGCGGTGTGCGAGGAGCTGCTGATGAACGCGCTCTACGACGCTCCGGTCGACGCCGACGGCCGGCCGATGTTCGCCGACATCGATCCGCACGATCGCAAGGAGACCCGCTCGCCGCGGCCGGTGTCGATCCGCTACGCGGTGACCGACCAGCTGTTTGCCGTCGCCGTGCGCGATCGGTTCGGCCGGCTCGCGAAGAACACGATCCTGTCGTACATCGAGAAGTGCATCTCGTCGCCGACCCAGATCGACCGCAAGACCTACGGCGCCGGCCTGGGCTTGTACCTCGTCGCCAACGCGGCCGCGAGCTACACCGTGAACGTCGCCTACGGGATCGCGACCGAGGTCGTCTGCACCTTCGATCGCGGCGCCAAGACCCCGCTCCGGCTGGTCGGGATGTTCGTCCATCCGGGCGGCGCCGACATGCTGAGGCGAGGCCCGACCCCCGAAACCGCCGCGGGACTGAACGACGGTGGCTGAGCGCCAGTTCGGTCCCTACCGGCTGATCCGCCAGGTTGCCGTCGGCGGGATGGCCGAGATCCACCTCGCCAAGACCGCGGGGATCGCCGGGTTCGAGAAGTACGTCGCGCTCAAGATGATCCACCCGAACTTCGCCGAGGACGACCAGTTCATCCAGATGCTGGTCGACGAGGCCAAGATCGCGGTGCAGCTGACCCACGGCAACATCGCGCAGACCTTCGACCTCGGCCGCGTCGGCGACACCTACTACATCACGATGGAGTACGTCGACGGCGCGGATCTCTACAAGATCCTGCGGCGGGCGTCGGAGCAAGATCTCGAGATGCCGCTCGACGTGTGCGCGTTCGTCGGCAAGGAGATCTCGTCGGCGCTCGATCACGCCCACCGCAAGCGCGATCACGTGGGCAAGTCGCTCGGCATCGTCCATCGCGACGTGTCGCCGCAGAACGTCCTCGTGTCCTATTCGGGCGAGGTCAAGCTCGTCGATTTCGGGATCGCGAAGGCGACGATGAAGGCGCGCCAGACCGCGGTGGGCGTCATCAAGGGCAAGTACTACTACATGAGCCCCGAGCAGGCGTGGGGCGATCCGATCGACTACCGCTCCGACATCTTCTCGGCGGGCATCGTGCTCTACGAGATGATCACGGGGCAGATGCTCTACCTCGAGGAGGATCTGCACAAGCTGCTCGAGATGGCGCGCAACGCCGACATCGCGCCGCCGAGCAAGCTGCGCCGCGGCGTGCCGCCCCAGCTCGAGCGGATCGTGATGCACGCGCTCGCCAAGGTGCCGGGCGAGCGCTACCAGAGCGCGGGCGACTTCGCGACCGATCTGGAGCGCTTCCTCCACGCGTACTCGCCGGTGTTCACCGCGTCGAAGCTGGCGTCGCTGCTGCGCCAGGTCGTCGGCGATCCGATGCACGTGCCCGCCGAGGTGCCGTTCGAGAACATCGAGTTCCGCGACGGCGTGATGTCGACGTACCCGCTCGACGACGCCGAGGTCGCGCACGCGATCGATCGCGACGAGCTGCGCGACGAGAACAGCATGATCTTCCAGGTCTCCGATCTGGAGAAGCCTGCGGCGGCCAGGCCGCGGACGCCGCCGCCGCGGCCGAGCACGCCACCACCTCGGCCGGGCGCGCCGCCGCCGAGCACCACGCGGCCGACCGCCGAGAGCAAGCCCCTGAAGCAGGTCGCGCCGCGCGTCACGCGAGCCACCGACTCGCTGCCCGCAGCCCCTCGGCCGGCGGGGATGAAGATCCCGTCGATCGCCCCCGCGCCCGCGCCCGTGCGGCCGCAGGTCACGCCGAAGCCTGCGCAGGCCACCAAGCCGCGGCAGCTCGACGAGGACACCCGCAAGGTCGAGGGCCCCGCGCCCGCAGACCCGCTCCACGACGAGTCGAGCGGCCTGCTCACGACCGACGGCAACAAGCTGACGTGGGACGACGGCGGCCATGACGGGTTCGATGACGATCTCGAGAACATCGGCGAGCGCACGATGGTCACCGCGGCGCCCGGCATGGCCGCGCCGACCGGGCTAGCCGGCTTCATGATGGACTTCAGCGGGGGCGATGACGACGGCCCCGAGGCGACGCTGGTCACCACCGCGCCGACGGGGCCGGGGTTCAGCAGCGAGGACGACGCGACGGCCGGCCGGCGGGACGACGGCGTTGCCACGGCGTCGCGCGACTTCGCGCTCGATAACCCGACGAAGCCGGCCCGCCCCAAGAGCAAGGCGCCGCCGCCGGCAGCGCTCGCCGCGAAGATCCATGCCCCGGCGGTCAGCGAGCTCCGCAAGCCGCGCGCGTCGCGTCGCACGCCGCCCGGCGGCGTGCCGATCCAGCAGCCCAACATCCTCCAGGCGATCGTGTCAGCGCAGGCGAGCGAGCCCATGCCCGTGCCGCGTGCGGCGCATGCGCATTCCGCGCCACCTGCGATGCAGGCGCCGACGATGATGCAGGCGCCGGCGATGATGCAGGCGCCGGCGCAGGTCCAGGCGCCGACGATGATGCAGATGCCGCCGCAGGCGATGATCCCGCAGGGCCCGTACACGCCCCCCGACTCGTTTGCCGTGCCGTTTCCCGTCGGTACCCCGGGCGCACAGGCACCCTATCACCACGACGCCTCCGGCCTGCCGCTCGGAATCCCGACGCCGCCGGGGATGTCGGCACAACCACCGATGCCCGGGATGCCGGATCACCTGCAGCCCTACCTGCACATGCAGGGCATGCCTCCGGGGTATGCGCCGCAGCAGGCGGCGGACATGTCGCCCCACGGCTACCCGCAGATGTCGCCGGGCGCGCTCTATCAGTTTCAGCCGTCTCCCCAGCCGATGTCGATCACCGGCCAGCTGCGGCTGTTCGAGGCCGACGAGCTGCCCGCGCATTACCAGCTCGGCGCGGCGCGCCGGCGGTGGTTCACCTACATCGCCTCGGGCATCCTTGCCGTGTCGGTGGCGGCCGCTGTGACATTCTTGATCATCCGATCGACGCGTGAGAGCACACCCGTGCTGGGCTCGATCCACATCAAGTCCGTGCCCGCCGGCGCGGAGGTGACGTTCGATGGCACGCGGCTCACGGATAAGACCCCTTTTTCCATCGATGACGTCCCGGTCGGGACCCGCCACGCGATCCGGGTCGAGCTCGCCCGCCACCAGGCATACGAGGAGACGGTCGACATCCCGAAGGCCGGCGGCGAGGTCCCGGTGATGGCGCTGCTCAAGCCGATCACCGGGAAGATCATCGTCGACAGCGTGCCGACCGGCGCCGAGATCCGGATCAACGGGGAGCTGCGCGGCCGGACCCCGACGACGATCAACGACGTCGACATGGACTCCGCGAAGCGGCTCGAGCTTCGCCTGAAGGACTACCAACCGTTCGTACAAGACCTCAAATGGCCGGGTGACGGGAAAATTCGTATCAACCAGCCGCTCGCCCACTGACCGCGTGCGCGGCTGTCACGCTTGGCAGCGCGCGATCCGCCGAGGTGGTTTGCGATTTGCTAGTGTCCACTCGCAATGCGGATTCTTCGAAGCTCGTTCGTCGCGTCGGTCATGTGGGCTACCGTGGTGATCCAGGGGGCGTGTAAGCACCACGACGGGGATGACGCGGCTACGGATGCGGGGCCCGCATGCGAGGGACTCCAGTGCTCGATCGTCGACTGCAGCTCGAAGCACCTGCCGTCCACCACCGTCTCGGGCACCGTGTTCGCGCCCAACGGGACCTTGCCGTTGAATGGCGTCACCGTCTACGTACCGGCCAGCACGCCCGGTCCGCTCGCCGCCGGTGTGCAATGTGATCGCTGCGTGAACACCGTGCAGGGCGGCGCGTACGCCCAGGCGATCACCGACGAGGCCGGGCACTTCACGCTGTACGGTGTCCCGGCGGCGACCAACGTCCCGCTCGTGATCCGGGTCGGCAAGTGGCGGCGCCAGATCGTGGTGGAGAACGTCGCCGCGTGTCAGGACACCGCGCTCCCCGCCGTGTCGACCGCGCTCCCCAGGAACAAGGCCGAGGGCGATCTACCCCAGATCGCGATCACGACGGGCGACGCCGACGCGCTCGACTGCCTCGTGCGCAAGCTCGGGATCGACGACACCGAGATCACGACCGATGCGCAGGGCGGCAGCGTCCAGCTCTACAACGGCAACGGCGCCAAGGAGTTCGCGGCCGGGTTTGCCGGCGGGACCGGCGTGCTCGATGACGCGCAGGCACTGTGGGGCGATCTCGGCAAGCTCTCGGGCTACGACATGGTCCTGTTCTCGTGTGAAGGCGGGCAGAACCCGGCCACCAAGCCGCAGGCGGCCCTGCAGGCGGTACACGACTACGCCGACCGCGGTGGCCGCGTGTTCCTGTCGCACTGGCACAACATCTGGGTGTCCGGCGAGCGCGGCAAGCTCAGCCACGGCCTCCCCGACTGGCAATCGGTCGCGACGTTCGACTTCGCCGCACCGCAGGACGAGCCGACCCAGCTCGCGTTCATCGACGAGAGCGTGCCCAAGGGAAGCCTGTTTGCAACCTGGCTGCAAAACGTCGGTGGATCCATGATGCGCGATCAGATCGAGGTCCACGAACCGCGCTATACTTGCCAGTCGGTCGACCCGGCCAAGGGTGAACGCTGGGTGTACGTCGATCCGGAGCGGTCCACGCCGCTCGGCAAGACCGGAATCCAGGACATGTTGTTCACCACCCCGCAGGACCAGCCGGCCGAGCAGCGCTGCGGGAAGGTCTTGTTCTCCGACATGCACGTCTCCTCGGGCTCGAGCTCGAAGGCGGTGACGCCGTACCCGGGCGGGTGTTCCACGCTACCTCTGAGCGCGCAAGAAAAGGCCCTCGCCTTCATCTTCTTCGATATCGCGTCGTGTGTGGGCACCGTGCAGTAGGTCGCGCTCGACAAGCATGGGGCCTGCCGCAGTATCGATGCTGCTGACCCGATCTGCTCACTGTGCCCTGAGCCGCGCAGCGGGCGCAGCAGCACGCTGATTTCGCGCGTGGCAAACCTTCCGAGATCGCGAGTGACGGCGGCAGCGGGTCCGGAGATGAGCTAGGTTGAAACCCATGTTGAACCCGCATCGAGAGATCCAGGCGCTGGTCGACAACTTCGTTGTCGACCTCAGCGACCTCGCGAAGCGCATTGCGATCGAACAGCTCAGGACGGTGTTCGGAACCGACGAGCAGCCTGCGGCGGCGTCCGCTGGTTCCACGCCACCACGGCGCGCAGGACGCGTGCGGCGCAACCACGACGAGATCGAGGCGCTGCGTGACAAGCTCCTGGCCGTGATCGCCGCCCAGCCGGGTCGCCGCACCGAGGACATCAACTTCGCGCTCGGCACCCGGACCCCGCAGATCGCCCAGCCGTTGCGGCGGCTCGTCGCCGAGCACCTGGTGAGGACCGAGGGCACGCGGCGCGGCATGCGGTACTTCGCGGTCGGGCCGGCCGAGCTCCAGGGCAGCCGGCGCGACGACGCCGCGGCGGACGAGCCGGCTCCGGCTGTGGCAGGCTAGATCGCAGCGGCCAGGGCGATCGCGGCGGCGCAGAGCATCCCGAGCGCGAGCCACAGCACGCCGTAGGATCGCGCCGGCAGCTGCGGTCCGGCTGCGGTCGCCAGCGGCTCGCACGGGATCGATGGCGCCGGGATCCAGGTCGGTGCCTGGGGCTGCAACGGCCAGCCGATCGGCGCGATGGCGTAGGCCGGCGGCAGCTCCGCCGGCACGGGCCGGCGGTTGTTGGCGCTGGGGGGTCTGGTCGCGACGGCGATCCCGGGCAGCGTCGTGTACAGGGCGGCGGGTGGGGCGCGCAGCACGGGCCCGGTGCCGGTGGCGATCCGGCGCGCCGGGCGGGCGACCACCGTGGCGCCGAGCACGTCGATCCGCGGCAGCGCCCAGGGCCGTTCGTCGGGGATCGTGCGGCTCTCGTGATCGATCCAGGTGCGGTCCTCGTCGACGAGCGTCGCGCCGGCATCCTCGTACACCGGACGCACGGCGGTCACCTCCTCGTTCCGCGAGCACGCCGGCACGCGGGCGAGCGCGGCGGCGAGCGCGCGGATGTCGGCGAACCGATCCTGCGGCTCGCGCTCGAGGCAGCGCATCACGATGTGGTCGAGCGCGGGCGGGAGGTCGGCGAGCAGCGACGGCGGCACCGGCGTCTGGGTGAGCAGCGCGGTCATCATCGACGCGGGGCCGGTGACGTGGGGGAACGGGCGGCGGCCGGTGAGCATCTCGTAGAGCACGAGCCCGAGCGAGTAGATGTCCGACCGATCGCGGCACGGCGAGCCGACGATCTGCTCGGGCGACATGTATTCGTAGGTCCCGATCATGTGGCCGGCGTACGTCAGCTCGTGGCCGTCGTCGATCGCGCTGCCGCGCTCGATCTTGACGATGCCGAAGTCGATCACCTTGACGACGTCCGGGCCGTCGCCGCGGGCCTCGACGTGGATGTTCTCCGGCTTGAGATCGCGGTGCACGACGCCGAGCGCGTGGGCCTCGGCGAGCGAGCTGCACACCGCGCGGGCGATCGCGACGGCGGTTTGCCACGGCAGCGCGCCGTCCCGGCCCAGGCGCTCGTGCAGGCTCTCGCCGGTGAGCAGCTCCATCGCGATGTAGAGCGTGCCGTCGCGCGTCTCGCCGACCGCGAGCGTCGTGACGGTGTTCGGATCGTGGAGCTGGGTCAGGGTCGCGCCCTCGCGCCGGAACCGCGCGACCATGTTCGGGTCGGTGGTCAGCCGCGGGTGCAGGATCTTGAGCGCCACCGGCTCGCCGTCGGTGGTGCGCGCGCGATAGATCGCACCGAAGCCACCGGTCGCGATGCGCTCCTCGAGGAAGAACCGATCATCGATCATCGTGCCGACCAGCGGATCACGCGTGGCTCCTGGACGGCGGCCGTTGGCGGTGTGGCGTTCGCGGAAGCTCGGCATCGACCCCGTAGGTACGAACGAGATCACCCAACGTATTCACCGGCGAAAAATCGCCAGGGTATTCAGCTGGATACGGTTGCCCGATCGGGGCCGCGGCGGCGGTGTGGCTTCGCGCGCCGGTCGAGGGCGTGGGCAGGGTGGATCTGTTAGTGTCGTCCGCGCCATGGTTGCCACTGCAAAGCAAGCTGCTCAGGGAGAGATCACGACGCTGCTCGGACGCGGCGCCGCGTTCGAAGGCAAGCTCACGTTCGACGGCACGGTCCGCATCGACGGCCGGTTCAAGGGCGAGGTGTTCTCCGATGACGTGCTCGTGATCGGAGAGGGCGCCCACGTCGAGGCCGAGATCGACATCGGCGAGGTGATCATTCAAGGCACCGTCGTCGGCAACGTCAAGGCGAAGCGGTCGATCGAGATCCACGCTCCGGGCCGCGTCAAGGGTGACCTCCACACGCCGAGCCTGCAGATCGACAAGGGCGTGATCTTCGAGGGTCGCTCCTTCATGGAGAACGCGGCCGGCCCGCCACGCCCCGGGGCCACCTCGCCGGCGCCGGCGCCCAAGAGCGGTCCGACGCCGGTCAAGCCGTGAGCCGCGGCGCCTGAGCCGAGCGGCGCAGCTAGCGCAGCGAGGCGCGGATCGCCGCGGCGGTCGCGGCCCAGGCGATGTCGCCGAGCTCGGCGGGCGGATGCACGCGGGCGCAGCGCGGGCACGTCCGTGCGCTCGCGTTGAACGCGTGCACCGCCGCGAGGTACGCGTCCTGCACGATGCCCGGCGCGATCTCGACCGAATGGACGACCGCGCCGCAGTCGCAGTACCACGCCACCGCCTCGCGGACGGCGGGCTCGACCTTGAGGCGAAGCTGCACGGTCTCGCCGTACGGCACGAGCTGGCTCGCCACGCACGCGGGGATGTACACGGTGTCACCCGGCTCGAGCACGAGCACCGCGGGCTCGATGTCGCGGAACCGGATCTCGCCGCGGCCCGCCATCTGGATGAGGACCTGATCGGCCTCGCTGATCAGGTAGAACGGCTGCGCGATCCGGTTGCGTGACAGGTGCGGCATCGGATCCGTGCCGGGCTGGCCGACCGGAAAGTCGTCGTACGAGCCCCACGCGTCGCGGGCGTCCTTGAACACGTTCAGGGTCTTCTTGCGCTCGATCGGCATCACATACCGTCCGGCCAGGCCGCTTCGATGTCGCGGCGCCCGCGGTTGGCCAGCTCGACGTACTGGACGTAGCGCCGCCAGCCCATCAGCTCGGCGGGAAACCGGGTCTGGAGGGTGCCGCACGCGCTGCACGTCCGCGGCTCCACGTTGTAGGCATCGACGGCGTCGGCGTAGAATCGAATGTTCGCGAGCTCCGGGTAGTGCGCGTGTGCGGGCGCCTGCCAGACGTCGCGATCCATGCGGAACACGATCTCGTTGCACTTGCCGCAGCGCAGCACGAAGCCCTCGTTCTGTGGCCCCGCCTGCTTCATGCGGATGACGATCAGCGCGATCTGGTATTGCTTGGCCTCGGCGCCCGTCGGGTTGCGGAGGAACGTGGTGACGCCGTGCGTGCCCTGCTGGAGGTAGAGCTGGCCGGTCGCGATCAGGCTACCGTCGCCCGCCATGCACAGGACGACCTCGGGGATGTCGTTGTAGTGATAGAAGTGCACCCGCGGCGTCTCGGGCAGCGTGAGCGAGAGCGACGCGGTCGGGACGATGTCTCCGGGCCCGAGGTAGGGGAACATCGGGGTCTGCTGCAGCATCCCCTGATGGCTCATCAGGTGAGCAAACACGTTGACCTTGAGCGGGCGCTTGCCGGGTGCGACCTGCTTGCCGAACCAGCTCGTCATCCGATCACCTGCCGATCATCTTCCTGAGATCATCCGCGGACGCGGTGAACTGCAGCTCCTTGATCTCGTCGTACGGGAACCCGATTCGCTCGAGCTCGCGCGACACGGCCTCCTCGCTAGCTCCATCATATAAGTTGACGATGACGCCGTCGACCATGTTGGCGTAGCACTGCACGAACGTGGCGAACTTGCCCTCGAGGACCGCAGGGATATTTCCCTGGAAGGCTTCGGGCGTGACGCCGGGTGAATGGTGAATGACCAGGTAGCGTGGCATGGGCCCTCCGGAATTATCGCTGTATGACACCGTTTGGATCGTCTAACTGTACACTCCTAGCACACCTCATCTATCCGGAGCCGTGTCACGGGCGCTCGGGAGAGCGAAGCCGGCCACTCCGCAGTGGGCTTGTGTCGATCCGGCTACTCGGGCGGTCGGCGCGGGACGCGCTACTTGTCGAGCTCGCGGGTCGGACCAATCGCTCGACGACCCGGACTGCCCGGTGAGCGCCGATCGAATCGGGGTCCGCTCGCGCGGCGCATTGTCGCAGTTCCGTCGAGCAACCTCGAGCATCCCACCGTTGACACCGTAGTCGGCCCCGACTATAAGCAGCCCGGCGTCAACCCAAGGATTCTTCATAGGTTGCGCAGGTAAATGACCATGGATCAGACGCCCATCGTATCGCTGGCTGGAGGGCATCCACTGATCGACCTCGACCTCACGGTCGTCGTTCAGTTCGTGCTGTTCCTGGTCTTGTTCGTGATCGCGAACCGCTACTTGTTCCAGCCGTATCTCCAGCTTCGTGAGCGGCGCAAGGCCGGCATCGAGGGAGCGCGCGCCGAGGCGGAGCGCATGACCGCGCAGGCCGACGCCAAGCTCGCCGACTATGAGAAGCAGCTGACGGTGGCCCGCGATCGCGCGAACGAAGAAGCCCGCAACATCCGGCTCGAGGCCGCCGCGGCCGAGCGCAAGGTGATCGATCAGGCACGTGGCACGGCGCAGCAGGCGATCGACCAGGCACAGGCGACGATGCAGCGCGAGACCCAGGAAGCGCGCGCCCAGCTGATGCCGCAGGCCGATGCGCTGGCGAGGGCGATCACCTCGAAGCTGCTCGGACGGGAGGTCGCGTGATGTTCGCCAGGTTCGTCAGGTTCGGCAGGCTGCCGATGTTCGCCGCGAGCTTCGTCCCGGTGCTCGCGCTGGCGGCGACGCCGGCGCTCGCGCAGACCGCGGAAGACATCAGTCCGGCACAGGAAGCCGAGCGCGTGCACGCTGCGGCCGGTGATCTGGCGACCGCGAGCGGGCCCGGGACGGAGCACCACACCGAGGGTGGATCGCCGGCGGGCTCGCCGGCGCACGAGGAAGAGCCGGACCCGTCGCGGCACTTCAACTACTTCGGGTTCTCGCCCGGCCACCTGTTCGATTACGCCGGCAAGGATGAGTACGGCGGCGAGATGGGCGACGGCAAGATGGTCGAGCCCGAGACCGGGCGGGTGATCCACGAAGAGGAGCCGGCGTCGCCGCCGTTCCTCTTCATGCTGCTCAACTTCGCGGTGCTGCTCGGCCTCCTGGCATGGAAGGGCCGGCCGGTGGCGCAGAAGGTCGCCGAGGAGCGCCACGATCTGATCAAGACCGCGCTCGACGAGGCCGCCAGGCTGCGCAACCAGGCCGCCGGCAAGCTCGCCGAGTACGAGGCGCGCTTGAAGGATGCCGACGCCGAGATCAAGCGGCTCGTCGAGGGCATGCGGGTCGACGCCGAGAACGACCAGAAGCGCATCCTGGCCGCCGCCGAGGCGCAGGCTGCCTTGATGAAGCGCGACGCCGAGCTGCGGATCGCCGCCGAGATCGAGCTGGCCCGCGCGCAGCTGACCCGCGAGGTCACCGCGGCGGCGACCTCGGCCACCGAGAAGCTGCTCCGCGAGAAGATGACGGCGGGCGATCAGCAGGCGCTGGTCGGCTCGTTCATCACCGACGTGCAGAACGCCGGGCAGAACGCCGGGCAGAACGCCGGAACGATCGGACGGACGCGACCCACCGGCCAGGGCGAGGTGCGCTGATGGTGACCGGGAGCCTCGCTCGCCGCTACGCGCGTGCGGTCCTCGAGATCGGCACGGCGAACGGCAACCTCGACAAGATCGGCGCCGACCTGCGCTCGCTGGCCAAGGCGATGCGCGAGTCCGCCGAGCTGGTCACCGCGCTGACCAACCCGGCGATCCGCCGCGCCGATCGCCGCCGGGTGATCGACGGGCTGCTCCAGAAGATCGGCGCCGAGCCGCACAGCAAGAACCTCGTGTGCCTGCTGCTCGACGGCGAGCGGCTGGCGTCGCTCGAGGCGATCTCGCGCGAGGTCGACGCGATGATCGAGGCCAAGGCCGGGCGGATGGCGGCCGAGGTCACGTCGGCCAGGCCGCTCGACGCCGGCCAGCGCTCGCAGATCATCACCGCGCTCGAGAAGCTGTCGGGCAAGCAGGTCGCCGTCACCCACCACGAAGACCCCAACCTGCTCGGCGGCGTGGTCGCCAAGCTCGGCGACATCGTCTACGACGGATCGCTCCGGACCCAGCTCCGCTCGCTCCGCGACGAGCTCACCAGGTAAGCGCTCACAACGAAGCCAGCACTTCGCCAGAACGAGGATCGCCATGGACATCCGCGCCGCAGAGATCAGCGACATCATCCGCAAGCAGATCGAGAACTACGACAAGAAGGTCTCGGTCACCGAGACCGGCAC
>Ga0137459_1000458_pt1 | contig 14601 bp, 8 predicted proteins | sample EasRivERMGT700_2_FD_104908 | JGI IMG/M metagenome (GOLD analysis project Ga0137459, IMG submission 104908) | Soil microbial communities from meander-bound floodplain in the East River, Colorado, USA - East River MetaG ERMGT700_2 | ecosystem: Environmental > Terrestrial > Soil > Floodplain ...
ACGGCGTGAAATCCGGCGTGAAGGGCACGCCTCCCGCCCTCCCCGCCCTGCCTGCACTCGCGAAAATATCCGCCGCCGAGCTGAAGCAAACCCTCTCCGCGGGGAACTGCGCCGTCTTCGATCTCGGCGCCAGCATGAGTTTCCGCAAGACGCATATTCCCGGCAGCCGCTGGAGCACGCGCGTGCGCCTGGCGGCCGACGCGCGCAACGGCAAGAAGCCGGTCGTGCTGTTGGCGGAGGAAGCCGGAGTCGCGCAGGCGGCGGCTGTTGACCTGCTCGAAGCGGGCATCCGGGACGTCAAGCTGCTCGTCGGCGGCCTGGCCGCCTGGACGAAAGCGGGGTACCTGACCGAGGCCACGCCGGATTTACCTCCCGACGCGGAATGCATCGACTACCTGTTCTTCGTGCACGACCGCCATGCCGGCAACAAGGCGGCGATGCGGCAGTACCTCGCGTGGGAAACCGGTCTCATCGCCCAGCTCGACGAGCAGGATCGGCAAGCTTTCAGGATACACGCCTCAAAATGAAAAACGCCGGCTCGATCCAGCCGGCGTTTTCCCGGGACAGTTCTTCCAGTCAATCGACTCGAAGGTTGATCTCGCGCACCACCTTGCCCCATTTGTCGAGCTCAATTTTCAGCAGTTCACCGAATGCCTTCGGATTCGTGGTAACCACGTAGGTCCCCGACCGTTCGAACGCTGTCTTGACCTCGGGCGACTCCATCGCCTTCAAGACATCGCGTTGAATGCGCTCGATGACCGTCCGCGGGGTCGAGCGCGGGACGGTCAAGCCCTGCCACAACGACGCGTTGTAGCCCGGAATGGTCTCGGCGATGCTGGGAATGTCGGGGATCTCGTGGGAGCGCTTGGCGCTGGTCACCGCAAGGATGCGCACCTGTCCCGCCTTGTGGTTCGCCAGCACGCTGGCGATGCCAAGGCAGCCGACCTTGACCTGTCCGCCGAGGAGATCCGCCCGTGCCGGGCCGCTCCCCTTGTACGGGATGTGCACCATGTCGATCTTGGCCATCGAGGCGAACAGCGCTGCGAACATGTGCTGCGCGCCGCCGTTGCCGGACGAAGCGTAGTTGATCTTCCCCGGCTGCCTCTGCGCCAGCACGATCAGCTCCTTGACCGTGGTCACGCCGAGCGAGGGATGGATGGTGAGCGCATAGGGCTGATCTCCGAACTGCATGATCGGCGCGAAATCCTTCAATGCGTCGAACGGTATCTTCTTGTGCAGGTGCGGGAGGATGACGTGGGGCGTGGATGTCGTGAGCAGCGTGTAGCCATCCGGAGCCGCCTTGGCGGCCGTGTCCGTGCCGATGAGGCCGCCGGCGCCTGGACGGTTGTCGATCACGACCTGCTGGCCCAGGAACTCCGGCAATTTCTGCCCCAGGATGCGCGCAACGATATCGGTCGCACCGCCGGCGGAATATGGCACGATCATGCGGACCGGCCTGCTGGGATAGGGCTGGGAGATCGCTGATCCCGCCGCAACCAGACATCCCACTGCAATCGACAGCAACTCCCTAGGTAAGCCGCGTGCCATGTTTCCTCCTTTTTGCGATGTTATTCAACGCAAGTTTAGCTCAGGCTGCACCGACGCCCAAGCGGCCCCGTACGAGTCCGAGGCGGGCTCCCGGGCCTGGCTCGCGGAAAGACGAAATGACGGCTCCGGGACAGCATGCCTAGAATGGGCCTGATGCTGGCGATACGGGGACTCGGCAAATCCTTCGGCGGGGGGCGCCCGCGCGAAGTGCTGCGCGATATCTCGCTCGAGATCGGGCGGGGCGAGTACGTGGCGATCGTGGGCGAGTCCGGCGTCGGCAAATCCACGCTCCTCAATCTCATCGCCGGGCTCGACCCACCCGACCGCGGCAGCATCGCGCTCGACGGCACGGACCTGGCTGCGCTCGATGACGCGGGGCGCACGCTTCTGCGCCGCAGCCGCATCGGCTTCGTGTTCCAGGCGTTTCACCTGCTGCCGCATCTCACCGTGGCGCAAAATGTGGCGCTTCCTCTCTCCCTCAACGACATCGACCCCCTGCAGGCGCAGGCACGCCTCGCGGACATGCTTGCCGCAGTGGGTCTCGCCGCAGCCGCCGGCGTCTACCCGCGCGAGCTGTCCGGCGGCGAGATGCAACGCGTCGCGATTGCACGCGCCCTGGTGCACCGGCCGCTGCTGCTGCTCGCCGACGAGCCTACCGGCAACCTGGACGCGGAGACCGCAAAGCAAGTGCTGGCGCTCCTGCGCGAGCAGGTGAAGCGCGAATCCGGCGCAGGCATCCTGGTCACTCACTCGGCGCTCGCCGCGGCGACTGCCGACCGCGTGCTAACACTCACGTCCGAGGGGCTCCGCCCGCGGACGTGAGGAGTGATGAGTGATGACTGACGAGTGATGAATTCCCGCCTAACGCCTCACGCCTTACGCTTCACGCTCTTCGATGGTCGTTACCTGCTGCTCTACGCGCTCGTCGTGGGGCCGTTGCGCGAGAATCCCGGCCGCGCTGCGCTCGCGGTCGTTGCGATCGCCCTCGGCGTTGCGCTCGGCGTTGCGGTGCATCTCGTCAATTCCAGCGCGCTCAACGAATTCGAGCTCGCTGCGCGGCACCTTGCCGGCGAGGCCGACATGGTAGTGCGCGGCCCGCGCGCCGGGTTCGACGAAGCGTGGTACCCGCGGCTGGCACGCCTGCCCCAAGTCGAGGCGGCCAACCCGGCGGTGGACCTCGAAGTGCCGCTCGCCGGCCGCCCCGACAGCCTGCGTATCGTCGGCTTCGACCCGCTGCGGGCGGCACAGGTGCAGCCATCGCTGCTGCCGGAGCGTTCCGGTATGGTGCTGGACCTCTTCGATGCGGACGCGATACTGCTGAGCCCGTCCGCGGCGGAATGGCTCAGGCTGAAAACGGGTGACCGCCTCGACATACAGGTCGGCACGCGCGCAATCTCCCTCAGGGTCGCGGGCCTCCTGCCGCAAGGGGCATACCGGCAAAGGTTGGGCGTCATGGACGTCGCGGCCGCCCAATGGCGGCTCGCACAGCTGGGTCGGTTGAACCGCATAGACCTGCGCCTGAAGCCCGGCACGGACATGCAGGCCTTTCGCCGCGAGCTGCAGGCCCTGCTACCGGCCGGCGTGCACGTGATGACGCCGGACACCGAAGGCGAGCGCGGGGCGAGCCTCACCCGTGCCTACCGGCTCAATCTCGACATGCTGGCGCTGGTCGCGCTGTTCACGGGAGCGTTCCTCGTGTTCTCTTCCCAGGTGCTGGCGCTGTTGCGCCGGCGCAGCCAGTTCGCCCTGCTGCGGACGATCGGTGTCACGCGCGGCACGCTCGCCGCCCAGCTCCTCGCCGAAGGCGCGGTGATCGGCGTGATCGGTGCCCTCCTGGGCACACTGCTCGGCTATGCGCTCGCGCGCTACGCGCTCGCGCTGGTGGGTGCCGATCTCGGAGCCGGTTATTTTCGCAGCATCGCCGCGAGTCTCGTCGCCGAGCCCGGCACGCTCGCGTTTTTCGCCGCCCTCGGCGTCCTGTTCGCGGTGCTGGGGTCCGCGGCGCCGGCATGGGAGGCTGCGCGCCGGCCACCTGCGCTGGCGCTGCGCGCGGGCGACGAGGAAGAGGGTCTCAGGAAATTGCACACGCTGTGGTGGGGCTTGGTTTCGATCGCCGCGGGACTGCTCCTCGCGCTCGCTCCCGCCGTCCACGGCCTCCCCCTCGCCGGCTATGTCGCCATCGGGCTGATCCTGCTCGGCTCGGTGCTGGTGATGCCCCGACTCGCCGAGGGCTGTCTCGGGCGACTGCCCGCGCCCAGGCGCGCACCGCTGGCGATCGCGATCGCGCAGCTCAAAGCCACACCGCGCCAGGCGGCGATCAGTGTTGCCGCCATCGTCATCAGCTTCAGCCTGATGGTGTCGATGCTGATCATGGTGAGCTCGTTCCGCTCGTCCCTCGAGTCGTGGCTCGAACGGATGCTGCCCGCGGACCTCTACCTGCGCCCGGCGCGCTTCGGTGAAACCGCGTTTTTCACTCCGGACGAGCAGACGCGCATCGCGGGGACCCCGGGAGTCGAGCGCGCCGCGTTCATACGCACCCAGAACCTGCTGCTGGCGGCAGAGCGCCCGCCGGTCACGCTGCTCGCGGGACCGGTCGAAGCCGGCGATCCGGGAAGAGTGCTGCCGCTGACGAGTCCGCCCTACACGCCGCGCCCGAACGACCCGCCGGCGGTATGGGTGTCCGAGGTGGCTGCGGATTTCTACGGCCTGCGCGTGGGGGAGCGCGTGCAACTGCCGATCGGCGGCGTGCCCCGGCTCTACACCGTCGCCGGAATCTGGCGTGACTACGCGCGGCAAAACGGCGCCATCGCGATGAATCGCGAGCTGTATGTCAAACTGACCGGCGACCGGCTCGTCAACGACGTGGCATTATGGCTCGCCAGAGACGCCGCCATCGCCGATGTTCAACGGCTCCTGCGCGGACGGCTGCCCGATGCTGCGGGCCTCGAGATCGCCACCACGCGCGAGTTGCGCGAAATCTCGCTCCGGGCGTTCGATCGCACGTTCGCGATTACCTACGCCCTGGAAATCGCGGCGGTGCTGATCGGGCTGTTCGGCGTGAGCGTCTCCTTCAGCGCCCAGGCTCTCGCCCGGCGCCGGGAATTCGGCGTGCTGCGGCACCTCGGCATGACGCGAAGCGAAATTGGCGAAATGCTGGGCTGCGAAGGGGCGCTGGTGGCCACCCTGGGGTGCGTATTGGGCCTGGCCACGGGTTGGCTGGTGAGCCTGATCCTCACTCATGTCGTCAACCGCCAGTCCTTTCACTGGAGCATGGAGCTCCACCTGCCGTGGCTGCCGCTCGCCGGCCTCGCGCTGCTGATCATCGCTGCAGCCGTCGTGACCGCGGTGTGGAGCGGCCGCGCGGCGATGGGCGAGGACGTCGTGCGCGCGGTGCGCGAGGATTGGTAACATAGAACAAGTGCCGCGTGGCGGATGCACGCCGGCCTGGCCGGACAGGTAGCAGACGAAGAACGTGTAGCGCCCCGTGGAGGGAGGAATTCTTGCCGTCGCTGCAGGGAAGACTTTTTAAGCTCTTGACCCCCGTACCGGTTGCATCGCTCGTGCTTGCAGCCGGACTGATCATTTCCGGCTTCGCCTGGCGGCTCACCGAATCGCAGGTCGAACGCACGGCGCAGGCGAAATTCAGCGCCATCGTCGCCGATTCGCGCACCGCGCTTCAGGCTCAGCTTAGAAGCTACTACGACGTGATGCACGGCCTGCAGGGACTGTTCCTGGTAACGCCGCACGTCACCCGTGACGCTTTCGGGCGCTACGTCGCCAATCTCGGCCTGACGCACCGGTCCGCCGGGATACGCGCGATCAGCTACAGCCAGTATGTGCCCGCGGCGGCGAAAAATGAATTTGTGAGACGGGTTCGAGGCGACGCCAGCCTGGGTTCAGCGCGATTCACGAAATTCGACGTGAAGCCTCCCGGCGATCGCCCCGACTACGTCGTCCTGGTCTACACCGAACCGCTCGAAGGCAACGAGCCGGGGCTGGGGCTCGATCTGACCGCGGACCCGGTGCGCGGCGCGGCCATCCACCGCACTCGCGACTCCGGATCCGTGAGCGCAACCGGACGCGTCTCGCTGGTATCCGTTCCCCTGCAGGACGTATGGGGTGTCAGCCTGCGCCTGGCGGTGTACCGCCCCGGCATGCCCGCCGACACGGTGGAACAACGACGCCGCGCCTTCACGGGCGTCATCAGCGCCGTATTTCTGGTGCGCGAGTTGGTAAACGACATCGTATGGCAAGACCCGGTGAAGCCCCTGCACCTGCGCGTGATCGACATCGGCGAACGGGACTCGCCTGAGAGCGCAAACGCTCCGGACGCGCTGTTGTTCGACAGTTCGCCGCAGCAGGAGACAGTGGTCTCGTTCAGAGAGTCGGTGCCGCTCGAGGTCAGCGGACGCCTGTGGCAGTTGCAGTTCGCCGCGCCGAAGCATTATTACGTCGACACGACCGATAACCTGTTGCCCTGGCTGGTGCTGCTGGGGGGCATCACCATCAGCATGCTCCTCTTCGGGCTGGTCCGCGCGCTCGCGACCTCGGGTCAGTACGCCGAGGCGCGGCGCGTTGCCCAGGAGTTGATCGAGGCGTTGCCCACCCCGATCTTCTTCAAGGGTACCGACGGGCGCTATCTCGGCGTCAACAAGGCGTGGGAGAAGTTTTTCGGGATCTCTCGGGACGCGTTCATCGGCAAGACCGTTCACGACCTCTACCCGCACGACAAAGATGCGGCCGACCGGCTCCATGCCAGCGACCAGGTGCTGTGGAAACGTCCTGGAACGCACACTTACGAAACCTCGATCACGACGCCCAACGGCTCTCGCCACGACGCCATTTACTACAAGGCCACCTACACCCGCGCCGGCGGCGGGGTCGCCGGACTGATCTGTACCATCATAGACATCACCGAACGCAAGCGGGCCGAGAAGCGCCGGGCCATGGAATACGCAGTCACGCGGGTGCTGGCCGGAGCGGAAACACAGGCCGACGCCATTCCCGCCATCATTCAGACTATCTGCACGACACTGCAATGGCATTGCGGCGCGCGCTGGGCGTGGGACAAGGATGCCGGCGTGCTGCGGTGTTACGAGCGCTGGGGTGTCGACAGTCCGGAGATCCAGGAATTCTTGGTTGAGAACTCGAAGGCCACGTTGCAGATCGAGCCCGGAGGCGCTCAAGGCCTGGTGCGGCGCGCCTATACCACCGGCAAGCCGGTATGGATCGCCGACCTGTCGCGGGAGAAGGGGTTCGAGCGCGCCGCGATGGCGGTGAAAGCCGATCTGCACGGCGCTTTCTGCTTCCCGCTGCTGCTCGGCAACGAAGTGCTCGGAGTGATGGAATTTTTTCATCGTGACGTGCGCGAGCCCGATGACATGCTCATTTCCGCCGCGCAGTCCATCGGCAGCCAGATCGGTCAGTACATGGTGCGCAAACAGGCCGAGGAGGCCCTGCAGTTCGTGGCCAAGCACGACGCGCTCACCGCGCTGCCCAATCGCCTCATGTTTCACGATCGCCTGGAACTTGCCGTCGCGAAAGCGAAGCGCAACCGACGCCGGCTTGCCGTCATGTTCATCGATATGGACCGCTTCAAAATCATCAACGACACTCTCGGCCACGAAGCGGGAGACACGCTGCTGCGCGAGGTGGCGAAGCGGCTCACGGGAAGGCTGCGAACCAGCGACACCGTGGCGCGCCTCGGCGGAGACGAGTTCGTGGTCCTGATCGAGGAGATTTCCGATCCCGTCTACCTCGGAACCATTGCGCAGAAGCTGATCGACGCGCTCGCGGCGGGCTTCGTGCTCTCGGGGCAGGAATGTCACATCACGGCCAGCATCGGCATCAGCACCTACCCGGACGACACAGACGATCTCCAGACATTGCTCAAGAACGCCGATATCGCGATGTACCGCGCCAAGGAACAGGGCAGGAATGCGTTCCAGTTCTACGCGGCCCAGATGAACGTCCACTCCATCGAGCGGCTGACGCTCGAATCGAGCCTGCGCCGTGCGCTCGAGCGCAATGAACTGGTGCTGCACTACCAGCCGCGGATAGAAATCCGCGGCGGCCGAATTACGGGCGTCGAAGCCCTGGTGCGCTGGCAACACCCCGAGATGGGGCTGGTCGCGCCGGGGAGGTTCATCCCCCTCGCGGAGGAGACCGGTCTCATCGTGCCGATCGGCGAATGGGCTCTAGGCACGGCCTGCGCTCAACACCGTGCCTGGGCACGGGACGGATTGGGCCACCTGCGGGTCGCGGTCAACCTGTCTCCGCGCCAGTTTCTGCAGGGGGATCTGCCGAAATCCATCGCCCAGATCCTCGCCCGGACCGGCTGCAATGCGAAGGATTTAGAACTCGAAATCACCGAGGGCATGGTGATGCGCAACGCGGAGAGCGCAGTCACCCTGCTCCAGAAGCTGAAAGACATGGGTATCCATATCTCGATCGATGACTTCGGCACCGGCTATTCCTCGCTCGCCTATCTCAAGCGCTTTCCGATCGATAGCCTGAAGATCGATCGCTCCTTCGTCACGGACGTGCCCAAGGACGCCGGCGACGTCGCGATCAACGTGGCAATCATCGCGATGGCGCATAGCCTCGGGCTGAAGGTGGTCGCCGAAGGCGTCGAGACCCAGGAGCAGCTCGACTTCCTGCGCAAGCAAGGCTGCGACGAAATGCAGGGTTACTATTTCAGCAAGCCTCTGCCCGTGGAGCAGGTGACCGCCCTGCTCTTGAAGGGTCGGCAGCCTCCCAGTCCGATGTCGTGAGGAATCCTGGCGCCATCGTGCGCGCCGTAGATGGGGACTGGTGACTCGTTACTCGTTACTCGATACACCTTGCTCGCTGCCCGTGGACAGTGACCTGAAAAGTGGCGGGATTTCCAGGCGACGCGCGTTGCTGTGGATCGGCAGCGCACTCTACGCGCCGGAAGGTTTGGCACGGGTAACGAGCAACGAGTCACGAGTCACTTCTTTCGCGCAAGTGGTGCCGGGATACCGGATGCAGTTTCCCCGGGACGAAGGAAGCCACCCGGATTTCCGGATCGAATGGTGGTACATCACCGGCTGGCTCAATGAAGCAACCCGCCCGCTCGGATTCCAGATCACCTTCTTTCGCGCCCGGCCCAACCTCAAGCACGACAATCCGAGCGCGTTCAATCCGCGGCAGATCATGGTTGCACATGCCGCGCTGTCTGATCCGTCCCACGGCCGGCTCCTGCACGCGCAACGCGCGGCGCGCGATGGCTTTGCGCTTGCCGGCGCCGACTCAGGGCGCACGCGGGTCTGGATCGACGAATGGCGGCTTCATCAGGAAGAAAACTCCTACCGCGCGCGCATTCTGGCGCAGGAGTTTTCTTTAGAACTTGAATGTGCGGCAACCCAGCCACCCCTGCTGCAAGGAGAGAATGGCTTCAGCCGTAAGGGGCCGGCTCCGGAATCCGCCAGCTATTACTACAGCCTGCCGCATCTGAAGGTGGAAGGAAACTTGACCCGTGGCGGGGAACAGCTCCGTGTGGCCGGCACCGCATGGCTGGATCATGAATGGTCATCGCAATACCTCGAGAAAGACGCCGCGGGTTGGGACTGGATCGGCGTCAACCTCTCCGATGGCGCCGCGCTGATGGCTTTCCGCATGCGCGACCGGCACGGAGGCCATTTCTGGGCGGGAGGCGCGCTGCGCCGCGCGGACGGCTCGCTACGGGTCTTTTCTCCGGCGGACATCCGCTTCACCCCGCGCCGCGAGTGGCGTTCCGCGCGAACCGGAACGAACTACCCGGTGTCATGGATGCTGAAAGCCGGGGATCTCGAACTCACGGTCGAGCCACTCTTCGACGACCAGGAGCACGACACGCGCGCGTCGAGCGGGACGATCTACTGGGAAGGCGCCGTGCGCGCGCTTCGCAACGGCAAGCCCGCTGGCGTGGGCTACCTGGAGCTGACGGGTTACTGGCGGCGAGTGGAACTATAGGTTGCCACTTGATCCTCAAGAGCAGCCCTGTGAAATTCCCCGTCGGCTCCCAGTCGCTCACACAGTGGTTCCTATGCCTGACCGCGCTGTTGATCGCAATTTCGGCGCATGCTCAGACCGCCCGCATCGAGATTCACGCATTGCGCAGCACCACTCTGACCGACGAGCAATTCCTGAACGGCGTGAAGAAAGGCCAGCCCGTGACGATCGCGGGCGAGTTGCGTTTGCCGCGCCCGTGGACCGATCGCATGCCGGTGGTCGTGATACTGCACGGCTCTGGTGGAGTCCCTCCCCGGACCGACCGCTGGGCGCAGGAGTTTCTTAGCATGGGGATCGCGACGTTCGTCCTCGACAGTTTCACGGGCCGCGGCATCAGCGGCACCAGCGCCGACCAGGACCAGCTCGGGCGGCTTGCCATGATCGTGGACGCGTACCGCGCGCTCGAATTGCTGGCGCTGCATCCGCGCCTGGACCCGGAGCGCATCGCGTTGATCGGCTTCTCGCGCGGCGGACAGGCCGCGTTGTATGCGAGCGTCCGCAGGTTCCAGAAGATGCACGGCCCGCAACGGCTGGAGTTCACGGCGTACATTCCGTTTTACGCAGCGTGCAACACCCGCTTCAGGGAGGATGAGAACGTGACCGACAAGCCGATCCGCATCCATCACGGCAGTGCGGACGATTACGTGCCGGTCGCCCCGTGCCGCTCGTACGTGGCGCGGCTCAAAGCCGCCGGCAAGGACGTGGCGCTCACCGAGTACCCCGGCGCGCACCATGCCTTCGACGATCCGGCGCTCGAGGAGCCGGTGCGCGCGGAGCGATCCCAATCAACGCGCAATTGCGCGCTGCATGAGGATGCAAGCGGGCGCGTGGTGAACAGCAAGACCGGGCAACGCTTCGACCACAAGGACGCGTGCGTGCAGCTCGGCCCGATGCTCGCCTACAACGCCGAGGCACACGCCGCAGCGGTCAAAGCGGTGAAGGAACTCCTCAACGCGACTTTCCGCCTGCGCTGATTTGCTGGCGGAGTACAGCGATCGGTCACGGGTGACCCGTCACTCGTCACCCATGACGCTTTTCGGTCTTGTTCAGTCGCTGCCGGAGGCGTCGTCCGACCACCGCCGGCGCGGCCCCGAATAGTCGTAGTCCCCTGGTTCGTTCTCGCTCGCATCCTCTTCAGGACCGTCGAATTTGTCCAGTTCCCGGAGCAGTGATTGCAGACGCAGCTCGGCGGTGGAATCCAGGCTGGTCTGGCCGGAAAGTCCCTTGACGAGCGTTGACGCGCGCTCGTAGTCGCGCTTCGTCTTGATCGGCCGCGCGCGCCCGTTGCTCCTCTTTCGGTCTCGCTTCGTCATCATTTCCCCCTCGCAGGCCCGTCAAGCGATCTCTTCGTCATGATGATTCTTCTCCGGCGAAAGTGCCAATGCGGGCGCCGCCTATTCTATCGCTCCCGCAGCGACGGCCCCAAGAAAGTCAAAGCCCCGCATGGGAGCGGGGCTTTGGGGTTCCCGGATCGACCGGGCGATGCCGCCAAAGAGCGGCACACTCTTGCAACACGGCATTCCACCGTGCGAAGTTCAGGCCGCAACATCCTGGTTTTGCTTCGATTCGCGCCTGCTGAAAGTGATGCTTCCCTTCTTCACATCCACGCGGACCGTGTCCTTGGGTCCGAACTGGCCCTCGAGGATTGCCTTGGCGAGCGGGTTTTCGAGCCGTTGCTGGATCGCCCGCTTGAGGGGTCGCGCCCCGTAAATCGGGTCGTAACCGGCGGCGGCGATCTCCTTCAGCGCGGCGTCGCTCACTTCCAGCCTGATCTCCATGCCGGCGAGCCGCTTCTCGAGATAGCCCAACTGGATCTTCGCGATCGACCCGATGTGCTTCTCGTCGAGCGCGTGGAACACGATCATTTCATCAATGCGATTGACGAATTCCGGCCGCAGCTGCGCCTTGACCTCGCCCAGCACCGCGGTCTTGATGAGCTGGTACTCCTCGCCCGCCATACTCTGGATCATCTGGCTGCCCAGGTTGGAGGTCATCACCACCACCGTGTTCTTGAAATCCACGGTGCGCCCCTGCCCGTCCGTCATGCGCCCGTCATCGAGCACCTGCAGCAGCACGTTGAAGACGTCGTGGTGCGCCTTCTCGATCTCGTCGAGCAGGATCACGGAGTACGGTTTGCGCCGCACGGCTTCCGTGAGGTGGCCGCCCTCCTCGTAGCCCACGTACCCGGGCGGGGCGCCGATCAACCGCGCGACCGAATGCTTCTCCATGAACTCCGACATGTCGATGCGGATCATGTGATCCTCGGTATCGAAGAGAAACTCGGCCAGCGCCCGGCACAATTCGGTCTTGCCGACACCCGTGGGACCGAGGAAGAGGAACGAACCGTACGGCCGCCTCGGATCGGAGAGCCCCGCGCGCGAGCGGCGGATGGCGTCGGCCACCAGCCGTACCGCCTCGTCCTGCCCCACCACGCGCTGGCGCAGCTTGTCTTCCATGTTGAGCAACTTCTCGCGCTCGCCTTGCATCATCCTGGACAAGGGAATGCCGGTCGAGCGCGACACCACTTCCGCAATCTCTTCCGTGCCAACCTGCGTGCGCAGCAGGCGCGGTTTCGCGCCGGCCTTGGGCTTGTCGGCCTGCTTCAACTGTGCGTCGAGCTGGGGCAGCTTGCCGTACTGCAGCTCCGCGACCTTGTCGAACTTGCCCTGGCGCTGCAGTTGGGCGATCTCGGCGCGCACCCGGTCGATCTCCTCCTTGATGTGGGCAGCGCCCTGAACCTGCGATTTCTCCGACTTCCATATTTCTTCCAGATCGGCGTAATCCCGTTCCAGCTTGCTTATCTCTTCTGACAAAAGCGCAAGGCGCTTTTGTGAGGCCTCGTCCTTCTCCCTCCTCACCGCCTCGCGCTCGATCTTCAGCTGGATCAGTCTCCGGTCGAGCCGGTCCATCTCCTCGGGCTTGGAGTCGATCTCCATCTTGATGCGCGAGGCCGCCTCGTCGATGAGGTCGATCGCCTTGTCCGGCAGGAAGCGGTCGGAAATGTAGCGGTGCGAAAGTTCCGCCGCCGCGACGATCGCGGGGTCGGTGATGTCCACCCCGTGGTGCAACTCATATTTCTCCCGCAGCCCGCGCAGGATGGCGATGGTCGCCTCCACCGAGGGCTCGTCCACCAGCACCTTCTGGAAGCGGCGCTCGAGCGCGGCGTCCTTTTCCACGTGCTTGCGGTACTCGTCGAGCGTGGTCGCGCCCACGCAGTGCAGCTCGCCGCGCGCCAGTGCGGGCTTGAGCATGTTGCCCGCGTCGATCGCGCCTTCAGCCTTGCCCGCGCCCACCATGGTGTGCAGCTCATCGATGAAAACGATGATCTGCCCCGCTTCCTGCGCGATCTCCTTCAGCACCGTCTTCAGCCGCTCCTCGAATTCCCCGCGGTACTTGGCGCCGGCGAGGAGCTGGGCCATGTCGAGCGAGAGCACGCGCTTGCCCTTGAGCGATTCGGGCACCTCGCCATTGACGATGCGCTGCGCCAGCCCCTCCACGATGGCGGTCTTGCCCACGCCCGGCTCGCCGATCAGCACCGGGTTGTTCTTGGTGCGGCGCTGCAGGATCTGGATCACGCGCCGGATCTCGTCGTCGCGCCCGATCACCGGGTCGAGCTTGCCGCTGCGTGCGCGCTCGGTGATGTCCATCGTGTACTTCGTCAGCGCCTCGCGGCTGCCCTCGGCTTCGGGGTTCTGCACGGCCTCGCCGCCGCGCACCGCGTTGATCGCCTGCTCCAGCGCCTGGCGGCTTGCCCCATGCTGCTTGAGGAGCTTGCCGGTCTCGCCCTTGTCGTGCGTGAGCGCAAGCAGGAAAAGCTCGGAGGCGATGAATTGGTCGCCGCGCTTCTGGGCTTCCTTGTCGGTGATGTTGAGCAGGTTTCCGAGCTCGCGCGAGACGTTGACTTCGCCTCCCGCGCCCTCGACCTTGGGCAGGCGCTCGATGGCGGTCTTGAGGGCCGAGCGCAGCCCGCCGACGTTGGCCCCGGAGCGCGCCAGCAAAGATGACGTGCCGCCGTCCTGCTGGCCGATCAGCGCGGAGAGCAGGTGCTGGGGCTCGATGTACGGGTTGTCGTTGCCGACGGCCAGGCTCTGGGCGTCGGCGAAGGCCTGCTGGAAGCGGGTCGTAAACTTGTCGAAACGCATATCCTTACTCTAGCGGATTAGTCCGCGCCTGTTGAACGGCAGCAACCTCGTCCGTTCCAACACGCGAATTCAAACCGGCGCGTAAGCGTCCGGTTTTAAAGGATATTGGGCGGGCTATGTCAATTTCAAGGGGTCCGGTGCCTGATTCTCGCCCTGCCAGGATGCCAGCTTACGCCCGGCGGCCCAAATAAGCCGCTGCGCGCGATGAAGTAGTATCGTTGCAAGAAGCAGGGAATTCCATGCCCGCCTACCAGCACAGCCGCGCCCAGCGCGGCAAATCGAAACTCCGCCGATCGTCTGCGCGCTGAGCGGGGGATGATATGGAAGCCAGCGATACCCTGCTCCTCGCGCGGGCCCAGTTCGGGCTGAATATCGCGTTTCACATCCTGTTCCCGACTATCACCATCGGGCTGGCGTGGATCCTCGTCTATTTCCGCGCGCAATACGCGCGGACCGGGGAGCCCGCCTGGCTGGAGACCTACCGGCTGTGGGTCAAGGTGTTCGCGCTCACCTTCGCGATGGGCGTCGTCACCGGCATCGTCATGTCTTTCCAGTTCGGCACCAACTGGCCCGGGTTCATGCTGAAGGTCGGCAACGTCGCTGGGCCGTTGCTGGCGTTCGAGGTGCTCACTGCATTCTTTCTCGAGGCGACATTCCTCGGCGTGATGCTGTTCGGCATGAACCGCGTGCCGGGCTGGGTGCATGTCACGTCCACCGTGCTGGTCGCGGTCGGCACCTCGCTCTCGGCATTCTGGATCCTGGCGCTCAATTCCTGGATGCAGACCCCGACCGGTCACGGCACCGTCGACGGACAGCTGGTGGCGGCCGACTGGATACAGGTGATCTTCAATCCATCGTTCCCCTACCGCTTGACGCACATGATGCTCGCCAGCGGGCT
>Ga0137459_1000459_pt1 | contig 14592 bp, 13 predicted proteins | sample EasRivERMGT700_2_FD_104908 | JGI IMG/M metagenome (GOLD analysis project Ga0137459, IMG submission 104908) | Soil microbial communities from meander-bound floodplain in the East River, Colorado, USA - East River MetaG ERMGT700_2 | ecosystem: Environmental > Terrestrial > Soil > Floodplain ...
CCATCGTCGTCCAGCGCCATCGTCGTCCAGCGCCATCGTCGTCCAGCGCCATCGTCGTCCAGCGCCATCGTCGTCCAGCGCCATCGTCGTCCAGCGCCATCGTCGCCCCGTGCGGCTTGCTCGGCACAACGACGCGTGCCACGTTGCCGCCGCGTGGCCTCCGAGGTGCATCCAACGGCGATCGTCGAGGCGACGGCGCAGCTTGGTGACGGCGTCCGGATCTGGCACTGGGTGCACGTGCGGTCCGGCGCGGTGATCGGCGATGGAACCTCGATCGGCCAGGGCTGTTACATCGGGGCCGTCACGATCGGCCGCAATTGCCGGATCCAGAACCACGTCTCGTTGTTCGACGGGGTGACGCTCGAGGATGACGTGTTCCTCGGGCCATCGTGCGTGTTCACCAACGTCAAGCATCCCCGCGCGCACGTCTCGCGCAAGCACGCCTATGCCCCCACGGTGATCGGCCGCGGCGCGACCGTCGGCGCGAACGCGACGATCGTGTGCGGCGTCTCGATCGGCGCCTATGCGATGATCGGCGCCGGGGCAGTCATCACGCACGACGTGCCGCCGCACGGCCTGATGGTCGGTACGCCAGCGCGTCGCGTCGGCTGGGTATGCCGCTGCGGCGAGACGCTCCCCGCGTCGGGACCCCGTGTGCACTGCCTCCCTTGCGGCGACGTCTACGAGCTGTCGGAGTCCTCGCTGTCACGCGCGAACCCAACCCCTGATACCTGACAGCCAGCTGCGAACGTCGTCCGGTACGCCAACGCGACGCGCAGCCAACGCGACGCGCAGCCAACGCGACGCGCGGCGATGCGCAGCCAACGCGACGTGGAGCCAACGCCAACGCGACGCGGAGCGACGTGGGCTGGGTCTCGAGCGAGATAAATTGCACGGCCGGGTGGTGCCACGTCGGTGGGTCGTGGAGATGGCACGGACGGCCATCACGATACGGTGGTGTACGGACGAGCGAGGACCCAGGCCCACGTCGCGAGCGAGCGTGTCCGCGTTCTCCCAGCGCCTCCAGCGAGCGAGCGAGATCGAGCCAGCGCCGAGCAGCGCCGAGCCAGCGCCGAGGCACTGCCGAGACACCGCCGGGCCAGCGCTAGGGGCGATAGTGGTGCTTGAGCCGCGACCACAGCTCGATCGGATCGAAGCCGAGCAGCGCGAACGGGTTGGCGCCGCTGTCCTTGATGGCGTCGCGCGCGCGGCTGGCCAGCGCCGAGGCGCGGTCGCGGGTCGCCTGCGGCAACATGCTCGCCAGCGCGGTCGCGGCACGGCCGGCCATCGCGGCGACCGCCGCGCCGCCGAGCAGGCCCAGGAGCCAGGTGGGGGCGGGATCGATCACCACGCGCTTGGCGTTGAGCTCGCGGGCGAGCTGGTCGCTCGGTCCGGTGACGATCCGCAGGAGGGTCGCGCGCTCGGCGAACACCGCGAGGCTCGGCCGCGCGAACCGCTGCTCGACGGCCTCGAGCACGCGGCGATGGTCCTTGTCCCAGCTGCGCGCGAACGCCGGCTCGGCGACCAGGTCGTCGATCGCGCGGTGGGTCGCGGCGCGGGTGATGTCGCCGTGCGCCTTGACCGCGATGATCGACGCGTGGATCCGGCTGCGATCGTCCTCGATCACATAGGCGACCAGGGCCGAGCGATCCGGGACGAGCAGATCGAACGTCCGCTGCAGCGGCTCGTAGCTCGGGGCCGGCAGCAGCTCGAGGAACGGCGGCGACGTCCACACGCCGTGGCCGGCGTGCTTCTTGAGCGCGCGCAGCGCGATGAGGCCCTGCGCGACGAGATCCTGATCGAGCCGCAGCGCCGCTTCGATCTCGGCCGACAGCTCGGCGATCAGCCGCCGCTCGACCACGATCACGGCCGCCACGCCGAGCGTCCCGGCATACGCGGCGAGCGCCTTGGGGCCGAGGCCGGAGGGGCCGGGCAGCGGCGGGCGGGCGCCCTCGCCGCGGATGATCAGGTGGCTCGGCGTGCCGCGGTCGAGGATCACGAGCGCCCAGCGCGCAGGGTCGAGCACGCCCGGCGGCGTGAGCAGGCGCCACCAGTTCTTCCAGTGACGTGCGTCCAGATCTGCCAGCTCGAGCTCGGCGGAGAGCACGCCTCACCTTACCCGCCCGGGGTAGCTCCTCCCAAGGAGATTTCCCGCACGTCGCTCCGGCGGCGTGGGAGGTCCGCGCTCCGCGGCGACGCGCGGCGCGAAATCGATCACGGTCCGCCGTGCCACGCTAACTTGCATGCCACGGCGCGCCGGGTGAGCATGCCGCGCATGAAGCAAACCATGCTTGCAGCGATCCTTGTCCTTGCATCGGTGAGCACCGCCAGCGCCGGCGGCCAGCCGGGCTCGGTCGGTGTCGGCGCCGAGTTCCAGCTGAGCGGCATCGGCGGCCTGTCGGTCAACTACGACGCCGGCCAGTTCCACGCCGGTGGCTTCCTCGGCTTCGCCGATCCGGCCGGTGGCAACAACACCACGGTCGATATCGGCGGGCGGTTCTTCTTCCACCTGGCGACCTCGGCGCTGTCCGACTTCAGCATCGGCGGCGGGCTGGGCATCCGGAGCGAGTACCGCAACGTGGGCGCGGGAGGGCCGACGCGGCAAACCGATCTGTTCCTCGAGCCGAGCTTCCAGATCCGCGCGTTCGTCGCTTCGAACGTCGCGCTGTCGTTCACCGGCGGGATCACGATCGGCACGATCGACGAGTCCGAGGTCGACATCACCGCGCAGCCGACCGGCATCGCCGGCGTGCACTACTACTTCTGACGCGCCGGCGGCACGGCTCGAGCGGGTGGCCGGGCGTTACTCCTCGCCGCCGACCGCCGCGGCGATCGCGACGTCCTGCGCCTTGACCTTCGATGGATCGAACTTCTTGGCGCCGTCGAGCATCCGGTCGATCGTCTTGTCGAAGTCGGGCCGGGCGTCGTCCTTGCCCGCCTTCATGAACCGCAGCGGGTTGATGCGCGCGACCACGATCGGCTTCAGGTAGCCGCTGGTGAACCCCGCCGCCTTGAGCCGCGCCACCGCGGCGGTCACGGCAAGGTCGAGCTCGAGCAGCCGCTCGGCGTGGGCCTGGCGCATGACGAGGCTGTTCTTGAGGGGCTCGGTCGAGAACACCTCGGTGCGCGCGACCACGGAGTGGTAGGCGCCGCCCGAGAACCGCGCGTTCTGCTCGTAGCAGATGCCGAGCGTGACCAGCTGCGCCTGCTCGAGCTCGAACGCGACGTCGGCCTCGCTGGTGGCGGCTCTCTTCGGGTCGCCGGCGATCGCGCGCACCATGCGGATCACCTCGAGCGCCTTGTCCTTCAGGTTGTGGGCCTTCTCGGTGTTGAGCGCCAGGATGCGAAACGCGATCTCCGGCTCGGGCATCACCAGCGCGATCACCGTCTTGGCGCCGAGCAAGCCGAGCGCGGACAGCCGGTGCATGCCGTTGGGCGTGATGAAGCCGCCGTCGCCGGGCTCGGGCACCGCGATCACCGGATCGAGGAACCGGCCGACCTTGGGGATCACCGTCGCCAGGCGCTCGGCGTGGGTCTTCGACAGCTCGCGCTGGTACGGCGTCGGCTTGACCTTGTCGAGCGGCAGCGCCGCGAGCGCGACCCAGTGTCCGCCGAACGGCTCGCGGTACGTCGCGAGCACGCTGCCGTCCGCCGCCTCGATCTGCGCGCGCAGCTGGTGGATCTCCGCCGGAGGCGTGCCGGTCAGGACCTCGGCCGGATCGAGCCCGACCGAGCCGGCCGCGAGCTTGGTCTTGCGCTTGCGAGGCGTGACAGGCTTCTTCGGAGCAGACTTGGCGCGCGGCGGCATACGGCGGCTACTGTAGTACCCTGAACAGGTGAAGTGGACCCCCGGAACGTCGAACGACGACGTGGTCGATCAGCGGGGCAGCCGCGCCGGCGCCGCCCGGCTGACCGGCGGGGGGCTCGCCGCGGCCGTCGTGGTCGTGCTCGTCGCGCGGCTGTTCGGCTACGACCTGAGCGGGCTGCTCGGCAGTCGTGGCGGCCCGCCGCCGTCGTCGCAAGCGCGGCCCCCGGCCGGCGCCGATCCCGACCGGGAGCTCGTCGACTACGTCAAGTTCGTGATGAAGGACATCCAGGACACGTTCGAGGGCTTGTTCCGGGCGGAGGGCAAGCCGTACCGCCACGCCAAGCTGTACCTGTTCACCAGCGCGATCGACACCGGCTGCGGCCGATCGTCGGCGGCGATCGGCCCGTTCTACTGCCCGCCCGACGAGCACGCATACATCGATCTGTCGTTCTACCGCGAGCTCCGGCAGCGGTTCGGCGCACCGGGCGACTTCGCGCAGGCCTACGTCCTGGCGCACGAGCTCGGCCACCACCTCCAGAAGCTCATGGGCATCGATGCCAGGGCCGAGGCGCTCGGCCGCGGCCACACGCGCAACGCCCTCTCGGTGCGCACGGAGCTGCAGGCCGACTGCTTCGCCGGCGTGTGGGGCCACGCGGCCCACGGCCGGCAGCTGCTCGACGCCGGCGATCTCGAGGAGGCGATCACCGCGGCGTCGGCGATCGGCGACGACCGGCTGCAGCGCCAGGCCGGCGGCGAGGTCAACCCGGAGACGTTCACCCACGGCACGTCCGCCGAGCGCGTGCGCTGGTTCCGCAGGGGCTTCGACCGCGGCCGGTTCGCCGCGTGCGATACGTTCTCGGCCCGGGATCTGTAGGCCGCGCCGTGATGCCCCCCAGGACGCCTGTCGTGACGCCAAGAGGACGCCTGTCATGACGCCTGTGACCTCGTTCCCCAAGACCGAGATCAAGATCTTGCTGCTCGAGAACGTCCACCCGGTCGCCACCGAGGCGTTCGCCGGCGAGGGCTTTCAGGTCGAGACCGTCAAGGGCGCGCTCGCGGAGGCCGAGCTCGCCGTTCGCGTGCGGGACGTCCACGTGCTCGGGATCCGCAGCAAGACCCAGGTCACGCCGCGGGTGCTCGACGAGGCGCGCCGCATGCTCGCGGTGGGGGCGTTCTGCATCGGCACCAACCAGATCGCGCTTGGCCACGCCGGCCGGGGCGGCGTGCCGGTGTTCAACGCGCCGTTCTCGAACACGCGCTCGGTCGCGGAGCTGATCCTCGCCGAGGTCGTCATGCTGTCGCGCCACCTGGGCGACCGGTCGCGCGAGGTCCACGAGGGCCGCTGGCGCAAGGTCGCGGCCGGCAGCCACGAGGTCCGCGGCAAGACGATCGGCATCGTCGGCTACGGCCACATCGGCAGCCAGGTCGGCGTGCTCGCCGAGGGGTTCGGCATGCGCGTCGTGTTCTTCGACATCGCGGCGCGGCTGCCGATGGGGAACAACCGCGCCCTGCCCCGGCTCGAGGACGTGCTCGCGGCCGCCGACTTCGTCACGCTCCACGTCCCCGAGACGCCGCAGACCAGGCACATGATCGGCCCCGACGAGCTCGCGCGGATGAAGCCGGGCGCGTGCCTGCTCAACGCCAGCCGCGGCACGGTCGTCCAGATCGACGCGCTCGCCGCCGCGATCGGACGCGGCCACATCGGCGGCGCCGCGGTCGACGTCTATCCCGAGGAGCCCGAGGCGAACAGCGATGGCTTCGCGTCACCGCTGCGCGGCCTGCCCAACGTCATCCTGACGCCGCACATCGGCGGTTCGACCGAGGAAGCCCAGGAGGCGATCGGCCGCGAGGTCTCGGCCGCGCTCATCAAGTACATCAACAGCGGCGCGACCACGGGCGCGGTGAACTTCCCGGCGATCGAGCTGCCGGTGGCCCGCGGCGCCCACCGGATCCTCAACGTCCACAAGAACGTCCCGGGCGTGCTGCGCGACATCAACCGGATCGTGTCCGATCACAACGCGAACATCCGCGCCCAGATGCTGTCGACCGACGCCGACATCGGCTACCTGATCATGGACCTCGAGCAAGACGTGTCGCAGGACGTCAACCGCGACATCGCGGCGCTGCCGACCAGCATCAAGACCCGCATCCTGTTCTAGCGGCCGCCGGTCCCCGCCGCCGCCGGGGCGCGGGCGACATCGCCGGCGGCTCGGTGGGATGGGAGTACACTGGGGGTCCGTGCACATCTCCGTCTTCGATATCTTCAAGATCGGCATCGGGCCGTCGAGCTCGCACACGGTCGGGCCGATGCGCGCCGCGCGGCGGTTCGCCGAGCGCCTCGAAGCGGACGGCCAGCTCACCCAGACCGCGAGCGTCAAGGTCGAGCTGTTCGGCAGCCTCGGGTTCACCGGCAAGGGCCACGGCAGCGACAAGGCGATCTTGCTCGGGCTCGAGGGCGACGAGCCCGCGACCGTCGACGTCGACAGCGTGGCGCCGCGCGTGGCGCGCGCGACCCAGCACAAGTCGGTCTTGCTGCTCGGCAAGCACGAGGTCGCGCTCGATCCCGAGACCCAGCTGGTGTTTCACCGCCGCGACAAGCTGCCGCTCCACGCCAACGGCATGCGGTTCACCGCGCTCGGCGCCGGCGGCGCCACGCTGGTCGAGCGGATCTACTACTCGGTGGGCGGCGGGTTCGTCGTCGATCACGCCGGGGCGCCGGCCGACGGGAGCACCCCGGCCGACCAGGTCTCGGTGCCGTATCCGTTCAACTCGGCCGACGAGCTGCTGAAGCACAGCGCCGAGCACGGCACCAGCATCTCGGGCCTCATGCTGCAGAACGAGCTGGCGCTGCTCCCCGAGCCCGAGGTCCGGCGCCGCGTGATCGCGATCTGGAGCGCGATGGAGGCGTGCGTGAAGCGGGGCTGCGAGCGCGAGGGCATCCTGCCCGGCGGGCTCAAGGTCAAGCGCCGGGCCGCCGCGCTGCACCGCCGGCTCAAGAGCGATCCGGCCGGCGCGAGCGATCCGCTGGTGATCATGGACTGGGTCAACCTGTTCGCGCTCGCGGTGAACGAGGAGAACGCGGCCGGCGGGCGCGTCGTCACCGCGCCGACCAACGGGGCGGCCGGCATCATCCCGGCCGTGATGATGTACTACCGCCGGTTCCTGCCCAACGCCGACGACGAGGGCACGATCCGGTTCTTGCTGACCGCGGCGGCGATCGCCGCGCTGTACAAGAAGAACGCGTCGATCAGCGGCGCCGAGGTCGGCTGCCAGGGCGAGGTCGGCGTCGCGTGCTCGATGGCGGCCGGCGCGCTCACCGAGGTGATGGGCGGCACCCCGGCGCAGGTCGAGAACGCGGCCGAGATCGGCATGGAGCACAACCTCGGCCTGACCTGCGATCCGATCGGCGGCCTGGTCCAGGTGCCGTGCATCGAGCGCAACGCGATGGGCGCGGTCAAGGCGATCAACGCCGCGCGGCTCGCGCTCCAGGGCGACGGCACGCACAAGGTCTCGCTCGACAAGGTGATCAAGACCATGTGGCGGACCGGCGCCGACATGAGCAGCAAGTACAAGGAGACCGCGCGCGGTGGTCTCGCGGTGAACATCATCGAGTGCTGAGCACGCTCGCCGCCCCGTGATGTGAGGTAGGCTGCGCTCAGTGGAGATCGTCGGCCTCGAGCCGCGACGGAGCGACCTGGCGCGCGGCATCGTGATCGCGCGGGCCGCGCGGCCGCTCGACGCCGCGGCGCAGCGCACGCTGTGGGAGGCGCTCGGCGCCGCCGGGGTCACCGAGCCGAGCGAGCAGGACGACGAAGACGATGACGGGCGCGCACGGCAATGGCTCGCCGCGCCGTGGTTGCCGCCGGTGGCGGCCGAGCTCGAGGGCCAGCGCGCCGCGTTCGAGCGCGCGGCGTCCGCGCACGGCCTCGCGGTGATCTGGTGCGTCAAGATCGAGACCGGCATCGATGGCGTCGCCTGGCTCGACCGGGCGCCCGCCGAGCTGCAGGATCCGGCGGCCGCCGAGGAGCCGACGCCATCGACCACCGAGGTGGTCGACGCGATCTTCGAGCACGAGGCCGAGGTGCTGTACAGCGCGCCCGACGCGCCCGCGGCCGAGCTGGCGCTCACGCCGGACGACCCCGACGACGACGACGACGATGACGACGACGACGACGACGACGACGATGACGATGACGACGACGATGACGATGACGACGATGACGACGATGACGACGACGAGCCCGGGGCCGCCCTCGCGCTCGGGAGCCACTGGCGCAACGGCGTGCCGCCGCTCGAGAACGCGGTCGAGTTTCCGATCGAGCGCTACCCCGAGATCATCGATGACTACGACTGGGAGAGCTTCGGCATCGCGATCAAGCTCGCGGGCACGCCGCTGCCCGGCGAGGAATCGGTGATCAATGCGTTCTTCGCGCTCTGGCTGTCGGTCTATCAGGACGAGCGCGTCGACGAGTTCGAGCCGTTCCAGCGCGCCGACGTCGTCCACGATCGCAAGCATCGCTCCGCGCTGATGTGGGTCGAGCGGTTCACCGTGCCGGCGACCGCGTCGGACCAGGTCCACTTCCTGTTATGGATCGTCGCGCGGATCAACGACATCTTGCCGGTGACCTGGGCGCGATTCGATAGCGTCGACGACGCCGTCAAGTCGCGCGCGACCGGGGGCGCGACCGGGGGCAGCGCCGACGAGCCGTTCATCCTCGCGGGCAACCCGCTGGCCGACCGGTTCCGCCGCCACGGCGAGGAGGCCGCGCTGGCGTGGGCGGTCGGGCAGATCCTGTGGAGCCGGCGCGAGCTCGCCGGCATGCTGATCGAGATCGCGCTCGAGCACGATCCGGACGACCCGGCGACCGCGGTGATCGCGGAGCGGCTGCTGCGCCGCGCGCTGGCGTTCGACGCCGGCTCGGACGCCAGCGGCTACCTGGCGATCGTGCTGGTGCGGCAGCGCCGGCTCGGCGAGGCGATCGCGCTCGCCCGCGCGGCCCCCAGCCGCGACGTCCGGCTGCTCGTCGTCGGAGAGACCGCCGAGCACGCGCCCGGCGAGCTCGACGCCTCGCTCGAGCTGCTCGACGAAGCGACCCTGGCGCGGACCGATCCCGAGGAGCTGTGCGATCTGGTCGGCAGCGTGGCGCGTCATGCGCCGGCGTACCTCGGCGCGCTGCTCGCGCGGCTGCCCGAGGATCGTGCGCTCGTGCCGTTTCTCTACAACACGAGCTTCTCGGCCGAGCGTCCGCAGGCGCTCGCGATCCTGCGCAAGGTGCTCGCGTTGCCGGCCCCGGAGAACGCCGCCGGCGAGGCACGGACGGCCCTCGTCATGGCGTGGAACAACGCGTGCATCCACGCACACGCGCTCGGCGACTTTGCGCTCGCGGTCGAGCTCGCCGACGGCGGCCAGCCGTTCGGCCCCGAGAACCCGTACATCTATCACTCGGCGGCGTGCGCGTACGCCGCGGTCGGCCAGATCGATCGTGCGCTCGCGCAGGTCGCCCGCGCGATCGAGCACGAGTACGAGCACGCCGAGAAGATGGAGACCGACGCCGACCTCGCGCCGCTCCAGCACGATCCGCGGTTCGCGGCGCTGTTCGTCGAGTGGCGGGCGCGGCGCGCGGATCTCAATTGATCGCGCCGAGCCGGACCAGACCCGCGCGATCGAGCCAGTGAGCTTGGCCGTCAGCCCGCCCGTCAGCTCGGCCTGAGCACCGCGCCGCTCGACTCCTGCGCGAGCGGGCGGGTCGCCTCGTCGTAGTGACTCCAGCACACCGGGGCGTACGACTCCTCGGCGCCGAGCTGGATCTGCGGGCCGCGCACCGTCGGCGTGCCGTTGACGAACCGGAGGTTGCAGATCGCCTTCTTCGCGCAGTACTGGCAGGTGACCTTGACCTCCTCGATGCCGTCGGCCAGCTCCATCAGGCGCTGCGCGCCCGGAAACAGCTTGGTCCGGAAGTCGGTGCGCAGGCCGTAGCAGATCACCGGGACGCCGGGGTCGACGGTGATCCGGCGCAGGTCGTCGATCACCGCCGGCGGCAGGAACTGCGCCTCGTCGACCAGCACGCAGTCGAGGTGCGCGAAGTCGCGCGGCGAAAGGACGCTATCCTCATCGATCAGGAGATCCGCGGTGGCCTCGAGCCCCGAGCGCGACGAGATCTTGTCGCTGCCGAACCGGCTGTCGAGCCGCGGCTTGACCAGCAGCACGCGCTTGCCTTGCTTGCGATAGTTGTGCGCCACCGCGAGCAGGTTCATCGACTTCGCCGAGTCCATCGTGCCGTATCGAAAGTAGAGCTTCGCCACGGGCGCTACCCTAGATCCGGGGGCTGACATCACGCCCATGGCCTTGGTCTACTCCTGGTAGATTCTTGGTCTACTCTTGGTAGACTGCTGGTCTACCTGGTAGATTCTTGGCCTACTTTTGGTAAACAAAGATCATGGACGGTACCGCCAAAGGCGCTAGCGATACCTCGCCAGAGGTCGACGAGCTGATGTTCCAGCTCTGGCGGCGCGCCACGCCCGCCCAGAAGCTCCAAAAGGTCTTCAGCATCGGCAAGATGGTCAATGATTTGGTGCGTGGCCAGCTTCGAGGGCGCTATCCAGGCGCGACCGCGCGCGAGATCGAGCTCCGGCTCGCGTCGCGAAACCTTGATCGCGACACGATGGTGCGTGCGTTCGATTGGGACCCTGATCTGCACGGTCGATGACCGTGTTGCTGGGCGAGCTCAAGGTCGCGCTGGACGTCGGACACCGTCTCGACGCGCTCGGCGTAACCTGGTTAATCGGTGGATCGGTGGCGAGCTCGATCCTCGGCGAGCCACGGGCGACCGCAGATGTCGATCTGGTCGCGGATCTTCGAGGCCGCCATGTCAGCGCGCTGTTCGCCGCCCTGGTCGACACGTACTACATCGACGAGGCCGCCGCCAAGGCGGCGGTCAGGACGAGGGGCGCGTTCAACGTGATCCAGCTGGCGTCGATGACGAAGGTCGACATCTATTGCAGCCGAGACGAGCCCCTCGCGCGCGAAGAGCTCGCGCGGAGGATCTTCGTCGACGTCGAGGGTCAGCGACTGCCGTGCGCCTCGGCCGAGGACATCATCCTGCAGAAGCTGATGTGGTTCGTCGAAGGTGGCGGGGTCTCGGATCGGCAATGGCGCGACATCCGTGGGGTCATCAGAGTGCAGGGCGCGGCCCTCGATCACGCATACCTGGAGCACCACGCGGCAAGTCACGGCGTGCTCGAGCTGCTGCAACGCGCGCTGAGCGAGTGAGCCCCGCGCCGGCAGGCGGCTAGAGATCCCGGAGCAGCCGGCGCACGACCTGGAGCGCCGGCTCGCCGGTGACGCCGACGCCGACGCCGCCGTGGGCCGCCGCCTGGCAGGAGCCCACGGATCGGCATCGTGAAGTCGGCGTAGCCCGCTATCGGTTGGCCGTGGCAGCCACTCCCTCCTCCGCGCTGACGACAACGCGCAGCGCAGCGACGCGGGCTGGGTCAGGTCGCGAGATAAATTGCACGGCCGGGTGGTGGATCGCCAGCCGGTCGTGGAGATGGCGCTACCCTACAGTCTCGATACGGTGGTTAACGGACGAGCGACCGACCCAGACCCGCGTCGCTAGCGCGCGTGTCCGCGTTCTCCTGGAGCTCACGCCCCGCGCCAGCGAGTGAGCTCCGTCCAGGCGGGCGGCTACAGGTCGCGGAGCAGCCGGGTGGCTACAGATCCCGGAGCAGCCGGCGCACGGCCTGGAGCGCCGGGATGCCGGTGACGCCGCCGCCGCCGTGGGTCGCCGATGACGCCTGGTAGAGCCCGCGGATCGGCGTCGTGAAGTCGGCGTAGCCCGGGGCCGGGCGCATGTGGAACAGCTGGTTGGCCGACAGCTCGCCGTGGAAGATGTTGCCGCCGATGAGGCCGTAGGTCGTCGCCATGTCGTGCGGGCCGATGACCTGGCGATGCAGGATCGACGACGTGAAGCCGGGCGCGAGCTGCTCCATCCGCGCGATCAGCCGATCGGCGTAGGCGTCGAGCTCGGCGGCGTGCGGTGCGGCGGCGAACGTGTGCGGCACCCACTGGGTGAACATCGACATCACGTGCTTGCCGGGCGGGGCGAGCGTCGGATCGAACACGCTGGGGATGCAGATGTCGGCGAACGGCACGCGCGCCGCGGCGCCGCCGACCGCGTCCTGGAACGCATGCTCGAGGTCGTCGAGCGAGTCCGCCAGGACGATCGTGCCGCCGTGCACCTCGGGGCCGCCGTCCGGCTGGCAGGTGAACACGGGGAGCCGATCGAGGGCGAGGTTGACCTTGACGGTCCCGCTGCGCGTCTTCCAGCGCTCGATCGCCGTGACGAAGTCGTCGGGCAGCTCCGCCCGATCGAGGTGGCGGAGGAACGTGATCTGGGGGTGGGTGGTGGCGACGATCGCGTCGGCCTCGAGCTCGTCGCCGCCCTCGAGCACCACGCCGGTCGCGCGGCCGCCCTCGACCTTGATCTTGACGACCTCGGCCGAGGTCCGGATCGTCGCGCCGAACGCCTCGGCCGCCGCGCGCAGCGCCCCGGTCACGCCGCCCATGCCGCCCTCCGGGAACCCCCACGAGCCGAGCGGGCCGTCGCCGAGGTCGCCCATCTTGTGGTGCGCCATCACGTACGCGGTGCCGGGCGAGCGCGGCCCGGCCCACGTGCCGATCACGCCGCTGACCGCGAGCACGCCGCGCACGGCGTCGGACTCGAAGCGCTCCTCGAGGAGGTCGGCCACGCTCATCGTCATCAGGCGCGTGACATCGCCGACGCCGCGCTCGTCGAGCTTGCGGAACCGCCAGGCGACGCGGAGCGCCGCGAGCAGATCGGCCGGCCGCTTGCTGCCGAGCCGCGGCGGGACCTGGGTCAGCATCGGCCCGAGCAGCGCGCCGAGCCGACCGAGCCAGGCGTCCCAGCGCTCGAGCTCGCCGGCGTCGCGCGCCGAGAACTTCGCGACCTCGGCGCGGCGCCGCGCGGGGTCGTCGTACATCATCAGGGAACGGCCGTCGCGCCGGGGCGCGAAGTACGGAAACTGCGGGTAGACCTTGTAGCCGAACCGCGCGAGCTCGAGCTCGTCGAGCACGGTCCGCGGCAACAGGCTCACGACGTACGACAGCGCCGTCATCTTGAAGTCCGGGCCCCACGGCGTCTCGGTCACCGCCGCGCCGCCGACCTTGTGGCGGCGCTCGAGCACGGTGACCCGCCGGCCGCGCTTGGCGAGCAGGCCCGCGGCGACGAGGCCGTTGTGGCCGCCGCCGATCACGATCACGTCCCAGCGCGCCGTCAAGGTTGCCCGCGGTCGAGGTTGCCGGCGGTCGCGCCGCCGGTCACAGCGCGCCGACCGCGCGCGCGACGTACACCGCGAGCGCGGCGACCGCCGCGGCGGCGGGGATCGTGAAGATCCAGCCCCACACGATCCGCGTCGCGAGGCCCCACCGGATCCCGCGCGCCTTGGTCACCGAGCCGACGCCGACGATCGCGCCCGTGATGGTGTGGGTCGTCGACACCGGGATATGGAGGCTCGTCGCGAGGAACAGCGTGGCGGCGCCGGCCATCTCGGCGCAGAACCCGCCGACCGGCTTCAAGTGGGTGAGGCCCATGCCCATCGTCTTGACGATCCGCCAGCCGCCGATCGCGGTCCCGAACGCCATCGCGCTGTACGACGCGACGATCACCCAGTACGGCGCCGTGCCATCGCTGGTCAGCATCTGAGGCGCGCCCGCGATCATGACCGCCCAGATCACGCCGGCGGTCTTCTGCGCGTCGTTGCCGCCGTGCCCGATCGAGTACAGGCCCGCGGACAGCAGCTGCCCGATCCGGAACACGCGGTCGACCTTCTGCGGGCGCAGCTTGCGGAACAGCCAGTACACCGCGAACATGAAGGCGCCGCCGAGCACGAGCCCGATCAGCGGCGCGAGCGGGATGAAGTAGAGCGTCTTGTAGATCGCCGGCAGCTTCAGCGTGTGCCAGCCCCCGTACGCCAGCCCGGCTCCGGACAGCCCGCCGATCAGGGCGTGCGAGCTCGACGACGGTAACCCCAGCCACCACGTGAGCAGGTTCCACAGGATGGCGCCGCCGAGCCCGCAGATCACGACCCAGACGTATGCGGTCCGCAGCGCGATCTCGCCGGCCTGGCCGTGCTGGATGTCGATGTGGAGCGTCTTGGCGATCGTGTCGGCGACGCCGACCTTGAAGATGAACAGCGCGATGAAGTTCGCCAGCGCGGCCCACAGCACGGCCATGCGGGGCGACAGCACGCGGGTCGACACCACGGTCGCGATCGAGTTCGCGGCGTCGTGGAAGCCGTTGATGATGTCGAACAGCAGCGCCACCACGATGGTGACGATGACGATGAGCGTGAGGTCCATGATCGGTTGACTCGGGCGGCTCGGGGCAGGTCAGGCGTGCTCGAGGATCACGCCCTCGATGATGTTCGCGACGTCCTCGCAGCGATCGGTCGCGTTCTCGAGGTTCTCGTAGACCTCCTTCCACTTGATGATGACGATCGGATCCTTCTCTTCCTTGAACAGCCGGGCCACCGAGCGGCGCAGGATCGCGTCGGCCTCGTTCTCGAGCCGGTTGATGTCGATGCACAGCTTCAGCGTCGCCTGCGGATCCTTGAGCGAGCGCAGCCCGCGCACCGCCTGCTCGACCTGCAGCGCCGCGCGGTGCAGCACGTCGGCGAGATCGCGGACGTCGTTGGTCATCACGACCAGCTCGTAGAGCTCGAGCCGCTCGGCGGCGGCCTCGACGAAGTCCATCACGTCGTCCATC
>Ga0137459_1000460_pt1 | contig 14572 bp, 12 predicted proteins | sample EasRivERMGT700_2_FD_104908 | JGI IMG/M metagenome (GOLD analysis project Ga0137459, IMG submission 104908) | Soil microbial communities from meander-bound floodplain in the East River, Colorado, USA - East River MetaG ERMGT700_2 | ecosystem: Environmental > Terrestrial > Soil > Floodplain ...
CGACGGCGCATTCGGTGAGTCCAGATCGTCGTCGGAAACCGGCGACCTCTGACCAGGTTAATCGCGCTCGCCGCCGTTGGACAACCTTCACCTGGGTTCGTTGCGTGGGTGGACGTGATGGCTAGCTGTGCTGCACCGCCTCCGCGCTGCGTTTGGACTGGTACGAGGTTCCATCCCGCCACATCGCGAACAGGATGCCGGCGAGCTTGCGGGCGAGTGCCACCGCGGCGACCGGTCGGCCCCGGCGCTCGGCCAACCGCAGGGCCCAGTCGGTCATCGGATGTGACGTGCGAACCCGGTACATCGCGACCCAGGCCGCCTGGATCAGCGCACGACGCAGCTCCATCGATCTTGCCGTGCTGTGGGTGGACGTCCCGCTGCCGACCAGGGCCATGGAGGAGCCGGCGCACTACCGAGTCGAAGGCTACTGAGCGGCGATCGCGGCGAAATCCGGACAGAGTCAGGGTCTCTCCCGCACCCCTTTCGGGGCACCGGGGCCGCGGGCGTGCTGAGCAGCGCTACTTGAACCAGTAGCGAATGCCGGCCGACAGGTCGATGCCGAAGTGCGAGCGGTCGCGGAAGCGGTCGTAATAGTCACCGCGGATGAAGTCGACGACCGGCACGAGCTGGATGAAGATATCCAGCGGTACGTTGTTGAAGTCGAACGAGACGCCGACCGGAACGCGGATGCCGATCGCGGAGCCGCCGTAGCAGACCTGGCGATCGCAGTAGTCGAAGTCCCAGAACCGGAGGCCGGGGCCGACGTAGAGCGGCAGCTCGAATGCCGACGCCGATGCGAGCGTGACCGGGTGAAACAGATAATCGGCGTAGATGTGGATTCCGTCGCCATAGTAGTAATGGCGATAGATCCAGCCGATTCCGAAGTCGAGCGCGTGCGAGTCCGACAGGAAGTACTTGCCGTTCAGACCGGTCGGCTCGCCGAGCTCGAGACCGAGACCGAATTTCTTGTTGGCCTCGAAGCCACCACCGCCGCTTCGGCCGCCGCCTCCTCGGCCGCCGCCTCCACCGCGCCGGCGTCGCGAGCGGCTGCCGTCATCGCGGTCGCCATCATCGGCGCGCCTGTTGTCGCGATCGCCGCGGTCGCCGCGATCGCCGCGGTCGCCGCGGTCCTGATCGCGGTCGCCGCGGTCCTGATCGCGGTCGCCGCGGTCCTGATCGCGATCGCCGCGGTCCTGATCGCGATCGCGACGGTTGTTGGCCGGCGCGTCATCGCGGCTCTGGTTGTTGCCGTCGGGTTGCTGGCCGGCGTTGCCCTGCTTGGCAGAGGCGGCTCGCTTCTCGCAGTCAACCAGTGCTTCGCCGGGTATGCACTTGAGGAGCCGCTTCTGACAGGCCTCCAGCTCTTCGTCGGCCTTGCACTTCAGGCGTGCGTGACACTCGGCCTGCGTCTCGGTGGGCTTGCACTGGACGTTCGCAGGTTTGTTTTGTGCGAGAGCGAGCGCGAAACACGCGACGAGCGCGAACGCGCCGCTCACAGCTGCCATTGTGATCTTGATCAAGCGAGTCCTCCTATTTACCGATGCACTCGCCGACCGCGGTTCGCTCGGCTACGCACTTGCCTTGCCGATCCGCGAGCACGCGAAGATCATCGAGCGCCCAGACCTTGTCAGCCTTGCCGCAGAACTGTTGTTCGTAGCAGTCGTACACGGTGATCGCCTTGTCGGTGCAGCCCTTCTCGACTTGCTGCTTCGCAGCGAGCTTGCACTCTTCGGTGATCTTCTCGACGTGCTTGTCCTTGTCGCCGCACGCGACGGCCAGGTGCTGACACTTTCCGTCGAGATCGGCGACGCTCGCCTGGGTCTTTGCCGCGACTCCTTTGTCCTTGTCCTTGCAGCCTGTCCACGAGCCCACCGCCAGCGCCGCGATTGCAAGGCACCCGAGAAGTCTTCGACGTGGCATGCGCCGAGCTTACCCCCGTCCGGTGCCAGATGTCGATCCGGGGCGGATCTGCTCGAACCGGATGCCCGAGGGCCACGTGACCGATCCAGCGCTTGCCGGGTTCGATCGGAATCCGTGGCTCGGGTCGCTCGGACCCCGGCCTCCAGCGATCGTCCATGTGGCTCCTCTGGTGTCATCGGCCAGGTTCGCGAGCGGGGCCTCGAACGACCAGCTGTACGCGGTCGCGAGCAACGGAGCTGCGGTCGTGGCGGCGGGCATCACGCGAAGCTTCCGGGGCGCCGTCCTGCAGGATCAGATGATGCTCGCGTTCACCGACGTCGCCGCGACCGGGGTAGCCCGGACCGAGGTTCGTTTTCGGAAGGAGGACGACAGTTGCTGTCCGGCTACTTGTCCGGCTTCATCCGGGATCAGGCGCGTCCGGGCGAAATCCCGACAAGGCCAGGGTTCTCCGCCACACCTCCCGCGCTGGAAATTTACCTGGGTGCGGTCTCTCCCCCACGAAGATGCAGCCGTGCGCCCGACGCAATTCCGTGATCGGCGCGCCGAACAGCGCTACGTTCGGAGGCGATGGTGACCTTTCGGGTGTCGGATGTGGGGTGTGAACGCTCGTTGATGTCGACCACGAGCGCGACCTCGCGCCTCGCAGCGCTGGGCTGGAAGGCGACGGAGGCGCATCGCATCGGCGCAGCCGAGCTCGTCAATGGGCTGCTCGTCCATCCGCTCGCGCTCGCGGTGCACCTCGCGTTCGCGCAGCATCGCCCGCTCGTGCTCACGCCCGACGCGGTCTGGCTATGCATCGCGCAAAGCCTCGCGACGCACATCGAGCTGCACGCCGAGGCCCTGCGCCCGCGCCTCGTGCGCCATGCAGGGCAGCTCGAGCTCACGCTGCACCGCGACGACCTCGTACCCGGCGATCCGGACAATGACTGGCCGAGCGTGGTCGGCGGGCTCGTGGCGCAGATCCGCGCTCACCTCGGCGGTCGGGCGGACATGTTCCTCGCCGACTTCTCGACCACGACCCCGCTCGATCACACCGCGTCGCAGATCGCGCTGATGGGCGCGATGCGCCAGTACTTCCGTTACTCGGTTGTCACTGGGTGCGGAATCCCCGAGATCACGCTCACGGGCACCCCGGAAGACTGGGCAGGGATTCGACGCCGGGTCGACGCGTTTCGCGAGTTCGATCTCGCATGGTGGGTCCTGGTCCTCGATCCCGTACTCGCGAAGCTCGAGGCCACGGCGCGCGGCGACATCGATCGCGAGTTCTGGCGCCGGCTGTACAAGTACGAAGACGCCTCGGGCGGGGACCGGGCGCACGGCTGGCTGAACACGCTGTTCGCGTACGTCGGGGACCGGCCGGTGCGCAACACATTCCCGACGATCGACGAGGACGGATTCAGCGGCTACGGGCTGGAGGACTTCCCCTCCGGCCGCACGCGCGTGCCGTTCACCTGGCAGATCCTCGACGAGCCCGTCGCGATGGAGCTGGTCGGCGGCTTGTGGGGTGTGACGCAGGACGAACGAGGCGCGCTGGGCGTCGCCAGCGGTTGGGTCGTCAGCCGCGCGTACCAGCTCAGCGACTTCGAACGCAGCATCGACGACTTCGAACGCAGCATCGACGACTTCGAACGCAGCGTCGACGACTCCGAACGCAGCGTCGACGAGGCGAGCGAGCCGGCGCAGCTGTCCCCACGCCGCGGCGTCGCGCTCGAGACGCTCGCGTCGCTGAGCCGCGAAGCGTGCGATGATCCGGTCAGCCTGACGCTGTCGCGCCCGGACCGCCTTCGCTCGATCGAAGGCATCCAGCACCTACGCGGTCTGGTCGAGCTCACCGTCTGCGGTGCGCCCTTGCTCGAGGACCTCGCGCCGCTGGCCGGCATGACGTCGCTCGCACGACTCGAGCTACGCGACTGCCCGAGGCTTGCGAACCTGGTGCACCTACGCGGTCTGGTCGAGCTCACCGTCTGCGGTGCGCCCTTGCTCGAGGACCTCGCGCCGCTGGCCGGCATGACGTCGCTCGTACAACTCGAGCTGCGCGAGTGCCCCAGGATCGCGAAGCTCGGTCCGGTGCTCGAGACGCTGTTACATCTCGAGAGCCTGTGTCTGATGGACACCGGTCAGCTGACCCTCGACGATTATCTGCCGGTCGCGCGGATGTCGCGCCTTTCGTACCTCGTGCTGTGGGATTGCATGGCGTTGCCCGAGCACTTGCGATGCATGCACAACACCGCCGATGCGATCGCAGAGGTGCAAGCCGTGCTCGCCGCGCTCGGCACGGCACGGTCGAGGGGCGGATGACGACGACCGTGCAGCGCGTTCCCGGGGTTGCCTCACGCAGCTCGGCACGGAGGCCAGCTGCGGCTGTCGAATTGACCGGCCGGCCCAGCTACCGCCGTAAGCATCGGCGATCGGCGAGGAGCTCGGTCCGCCGTTCAAGCGCGGCCGCGACGGTCCGGGAGGCTGGCGGCAGACGTCCCGCGGTCGATCCGGGCCGGGGAGGAGCCGGCGCACTACGCCGTGGAAGGATACTGAGCAGCATTACCTCGCCTGCGTGTCGGCCCCCGAGTCAGCCGAGGCCCGCCTCGGCGTAGATCTCGTCGACCGCCACACGGCAGCCGATGTGCTCCAGGTCGAGCGTATCGCCCGGACCGAGGACGCGATGCGACCACGCCCCATCCGGGCGGCGCTGCCACAGCTCGACGTGCCGGCGATCCTGGGCGACGACGACGTACGCTTGCAGGCTCGCGATCTGTTGATAGTGCTCGCGCTTCTCGCCGCGATCGTAGTCCTCGGTGCCCGGGCTCAGGACCTCGAACAACACGCTCGGGTTCGTCACGTGCGTCCGCGAGGCCGGGTCGCGAACGAGCTCTCCGCACACGATCGTGGCGTCCGGGTAGGTCGCGAGGCCGGTCGCGCTGACGCGCACCCGAAGATCCGACGTGTAGGCGCGGCACGGGCCGCCGCGCAGCCTCGACCCGACGAGGACGATCAGCGCCGCACACAGCGCGGCGTGCTCCGGTGTTCCCCCGGCCATCGCATAGATCTCGCCGTCGAGATACTCGTGCTTCACCGCGCTCATCTCCTCGACCTGGAGGTAGTCGAGGAACGAGTGCCGGTGGTGCCGGGCCACAACCGTCATCGTCCCCTTTTACCACGCGCCCTGCCGCGCGGCCGCCGCGCTGGCTACAGGCCGAACGTGCCGCGGCGCAGGAACTGGCCGCGACCCTGCTTGGTCTTGCCGACCCACTGGTCGTCGTGGACGATCAGCTCGCCGCGCGACAGCACGTGCGACGGGCTGCCCGGCACCGTGCGGCCCTCGAACGGCGAGTAGTCGACGTTCATGTGCAGCGTGTCCCGGCCGAGCAGCTTGCTGCGCTTCGGGTTCCACACCACGACGTCGGCGTCGGCGCCCGGTGCGATCACGCCCTTCTTGCCGTACATGCCGAACAGCTTGGCCGGCGCGGTCGACGTGATCTCGACGAACCGGTTGATCGAGATCTTGCCCTGGGTGACACCCTCCCAGAGGAGGTGCAGGCGGGTCTCGACGCCCGGCATGCCGTTGGGGATCTTCGAGAAGTCGCCGCGGCCGAGCTCCTTCTGATCCTTCATGCAGAACGGGCAGTGGTCGGTCGCGACGACCTGCAGGTCGTAGTTGCGCAGCCCGCGCCACAGGTGGTCGTGGTGGTGCCGGGGCCGCAGCGGCGGCGTGCAGACGTAGCCGGCGCCCTTCCACTCGTCGCCCGGCTCGCCGCGCAGATCGTCCTCGGTGAGAAACAGATATTGCGGGCAGGTCTCGGCGTAGGTCGGCAGGCCGCGATCGCGCGCCTCCATCACGCGCTCGAGCGCGCGCTGCGCCGACAGGTGCACCATGTAGACCGGCACGCCCGCCATCTCGGCCAGCGCGATCGCGCGCTCGGTGCCGGTCGCCTCGGCGGCCTCGGGCCGGGTCAGCGCGTGATAGACCGGCGCCGTGTGGCCGGCGGCCAGCGCCTTCTGCACCAGCACGTCGATCGGCAGCCCGATCTCGGCGTGCATCGTGATCAGCGCCCCGAGCTCGCCGGCGCGCAGCATCACGCGGAAGATCTGCTGATCGTCGACCAGGAACACGCCCGGATACGCCATGAACATCTTGAACGAGGTCACGCCCTCGCGAACCATGGCGCTCATCTCGTCGAGCGCGGCCGGGTTCGCCTCGGTCATGATCATGTGGAAACCGTAGTCGATCGCCGCCTTGCCCTCGGCCTTGGCGAACCACGCGTCGAGCCCGGCGCGCATCGAGCTGCCCTTGGACTGGATCGCGAAGTCGACGATCGTCGTCGTGCCGCCGTGCGCCGCCGCGACCGAGCCGGTGTCGAAGTCGTCCGACGCGGTGGTGCCGCCGAACGGCAGCGACATGTGCGTGTGGCAGTCGATGCCGCCCGGGATCACGTACTGCCCCGCGGCGTCGATCGTGTGGTCCGCGGTGGTCCCCGTCCCCATCGCGGCGCGCTGCGAGGGATGGGTCAGCCCGACGATCTTGCCCGCTTCGATCCAGACGTCGGAGACGAAGCTGTCCGATGCCGTGACGACCGTGCCGTCTTTTATCAGGGTCCGCATGTCAGTCCTCGACCAGGGGGCCATACGCATCGGGGCGGCGATCGCGGAAGAACTGCCAGGTCCGGCGGACCTCCTCGATCATGTCGAGATCGAGCGTCGCGACCACCAGCTCGTCCTGATCCTCGCTGGCGCACGCCAGGATCTGGCCGCGCGGGTCGACGAAGTACGAGTTGCCATAGAACCTGCCGATGTTCCACGGCGCCTCGGTGCCGACCCGGTTGATCGCACCGACGAAGTAGCCGTTGGCGACCGCGTGGGCCGGCTGCTCGAGCTTCCACAGGTACTGCGACAGCCCGGCGACCGTGGCCGACGGGTTATAGACGATCTCGGCGCCGGCGAGCCCGAGCGCCCGAGCGCCCTCGGGGAAGTGGCGGTCGTAGCAGATGTACGCGCCGATCGTCGCGTAGCGCGTCTTGAACACCGGATAGCCCAGGTTGCCCGGCTTGAAGAAGTACTTCTCCCAGAACCCGCTGGTCTGCGGGATATGGGTCTTCCGGTACTTGCCGAGGTAGCTGCCGTCGGCGTCGAGGATCGCCGCGGTGTTGTAATAGACGCCGGCCTGCTCGCGCTCGTACAGCGGCACGACCATCGCCATCTGGTACTTCTTGGCGAGCGGCACCAGCTTGTCCAGCGTCGGGCCCGGCACGGCCTCCGCCGCGTCGTACCAGCGCTTGTCCTGGCCGGGGCAGAAGTACGGGCCGTTGAAGATCTCCTGCAGGCAGAGGATCTGGACACCCTTCTTGCCGGCGTCGTGGATCATCGGCAGGTGCTTCTCGTACATCGCCGCCTGGATGTCCGCGACGCTGCGCGACTCGTCGTTGATCGGATTGGACGCCTGGATGAGGCCGCTGACGACATTGCGTGCCATGACCGGTGCTCCTAGTTCGTGACCAGGGTGGAGGTTTCCGTCGCGATGTCGCCCTTCCAGGTCTCGACATCCTGTGCCGTCTTCGCCGTCTTCGCCGACCGCGCCGCCTCCTTGGCCTCGCGCACCGCCTTCTGGCGATCGACGAGATCGTGGTGCGTCGTGAAGAACGGCAGGCTCTTGCCGATGAAGTCGCGCAGGTTGCCGAACGCGTGATCGGTCATGAACTTCGACAGCTCGGCCTTGAGCTCGTCGATGATCTCGTAGCCGCGCAGCATCGCCCCGGTACAGACCTGCACGGTGGACGCGCCGAGCAGGAAGAACTGCGCCGCGTCGAACCCGGTCTCGATCCCGCCGATCCCGCTGATCGTGACGCCGGGGTTGGCGCGCGCGACCTCCATCACCTGGCGCAGCGCGATCGGCCGCACCGACTGGCCCGAGTAGCCGCCGGGCACGCTGTGACCCTCGACGGTCGGCATCGGCCGCAGCGTCTTCAGGTCGATGCCGCACACCGAGAGGATCGTGTTGATCATCGCGATGCCGTCGGCGCCGCCGCGCAGCGCCGCGCCGGCCGGCACCGTGGGGTTGCCGACGTTGGGCGTCATCTTGGCCCACACCGGGATCCGCGCGACCTGCTTCACCCAGCCGACCACCTCCTCGACGATGTCGGGGTTCTCGCCCATCGCCATGCCCATCTTGCGCTCGGGCAGGCCGTGCGGACACGACAGGTTGAGCTCGAAGCCGTCGACGCCGGTGTCCTGGACCTCGCGGACGATCTGCAGCCAGGTCTCCTTGCGGTACTCCTCCATGATCGACGCGATCAGGATCTTGTTGGGGTAGCTCTTCTTCAGCTGCTTGAGGTCGTCGATCCAGTCGGCGTACGGCCGGTCGCTGATCAGCTCGATGTTCTCGAAGCCGATCACCTCATCGCTCGTGCGGCCGCGCAGCTTGGCGTAGCGCGGCGCCGTGTTGATCACCTTGGACGCGTCCAGCGAGAACGTCTTGGCGACCATGCCGCCCCAGCCGAGGTCGAACGACCGGGCGATCACCTTGCCGTTGGTCCCCGGCGGTCCGGAGCCCAGCACGAACGGATTGTCGAACTTCATACCGTTGACGGTGATGCTCAGGTCGGTCATGGCGCCTCCATGGGTGCGATCGGGAAAGCTGCCTGGATATCATAGCCCGCGAGGGCGGTTCAACTTTCGCTCGACGCGACGCGCTCCGCAAACCGCCGAGTGGCAGCGCCGCACACTCCGGGCGGCGTCGCACAGGCGCACGCCTCGGGCGCCGGCCATCACCTCGCATCTGGTCGATTCCACAGGCGCCGAGCGGGCATCGCGTCGTGGCCGTCGATTTTGCATACGGTGATCGGGAGGAGGCGGCCATGAATGATCCCCTTGCGAAAGTGCTCGAGACCAAAGGTAGCGGCGTCGAGACCGTGTCCCCCGAGACGACGGTCCTGGCCGCGGTGCACCAGATGAACGCACGCAAGATCGGGGCGCTGGTCGTCACCGACCGCGGCCGGCCGATCGGCATCTTCACCGAGCGCGACGTGCTCGTCCGCGTGGTCGCCGCCGGCCTCGATCCGAAGACGACCCCGGTCAACGAGGTCATGACGCGCGGCCCCGTGGTCGTCCGGCCCGAGGTGACCGTGAGTGAGGCGATGCTCGTGATCACCCAGCGGCGTTGCCGCCACCTGCCGGTGATGGACTATGGCGAGCTACGCGGGCTGATCTCGATCGGTGACCTCACGAGCTGGGTCGTGCGCGACCAGCAGCGCACGATCGAAGACCTATACGACTACATGACCCGCGGCTGAGGCCCCCCGACGCCGAGCGACGCCGAGCGACGCCGAGCGACGCCGAGCGACGCCGAGCGGGCCCGCGAGACGGAGGCCTCCCGCAGGACCGTTGCGGCGTTCCGCGGAGCCGTCACGGAAGCGCAGGAAATTCCGGTTCACCGCTCCGACGAGCCATGGTAGGGCTATCGCCCCATGGCGACCAAGACGATCACCCACTGGATCGACGGCAAACCCTACGAGCGCGCGGCGGATCGCCACGGCGACGTGTTCAACCCCGCCACCGGCGAGGTCCAGGCGCAGGTCGCGTTCGCGTCGCCGAGCGTGGTCGACGAAGCGGTCGACTCGGCCGCCCGCGCCGCCGAGACCTGGCGCTCGGTCTCGCTCGCCCGGCGCACCAAGATCCTGTTCGCGTTCCGCCAGCTGGTCGACAAGCACCAGGGCGAGCTCGCGCGGCTCCTGACCCTCGAGCACGGCAAGGTCACCGGCGACGCGCTCGGCGAGGTCAACCGCGGCCTCGAGGTCATCGAGTTCGCGTGCGGCATCGCGGATCTGGCCAAGGGCGAGTACTCGGAGAACGTCTCGACCGAGGTCGACTCGTACTCGATCCGCCAGCCGCTGGGCGTGGTCGCCGGCATCACCCCGTTCAACTTCCCGGCGATGGTGCCGATGTGGATGTATCCGATCGCGATCGCGTGCGGCAACACGTTCGTCTTGAAGCCCAGCGAGCGCGACCCGTCGTGCTCGACGTTCTGCGCGCAGCTGCTCGCCGACGCCGGGCTGCCGCCGGGCGTGTTCAACGTCGTCCACGGCGACAAGGTCTGTGTCGATCGCCTGCTCGAGCACCCCAGGGTCGCCGCGATCTCGTTCGTCGGCTCGACGCCGATCGCGCGGTACATCTACGAGACCGGGACCCGCCACGGCAAGCGCGTGCAGGCGCTCGGCGGCGCGAAGAACCACATGATCGTCCTGCCCGACGCCGACATGGAGCTCGCGGCCGACGCGGCGGTCTCGGCGGGCTACGGCTCGGCCGGCGAGCGCTGCATGGCGATCTCGGTCGTCGTCGCGGTCGGCAGCGCGGCCGACAAGCTGATCCCGCTGATGAAGGAGCGGATCGCCAAGCTCAAGGTCGGCGACGGCCTCGAGGCCGGCTCGGAGATGGGCCCCCTGATAAACCTTGCCCACCGCGACCGGGTCGCCGGCTACGTCGACCGCGGCGTCGCCGAAGGCGCCACGCTGGTCACCGACGGCCGCGGCCTCAGCGTCGCCGGCCGCGCCAAGGGCTTCTTCCTCGGCCCGTCGCTGTTCGACCACGTGCAGCCGAGCATGGCGATCTACCAGGACGAGATCTTCGGCCCGGTCCTCGGGGTCACCCGCGTCGCGACCTACGACGAGGCGATCAAGCTGGTCAACACCAACCCGTACGCCAACGGCGTGGCGCTGTTCACCAACGACGGCGGCGCCGCCCGCAAGTTCCAGCACGAGGTCGAGGTCGGCATGGTCGGCATCAACGTGCCGATCCCGGTGCCGATGGCCTACTACTCGTTCGGTGGCTGGAAGGCCTCGCTGTTCGGCGACCACCACATCTACGGCCGCGACGGCGTCCACTTCTACACGCGCACCAAGGCCGTCACCTCGCGCTGGCCGGACCCGCGCCACCGCGGCGTCGACCTCGGCTTCCCACAGAACCGCTGAGCCCGCCGGCGCGGCGGCACGGCAGGGAGCATCGCCGAGCGTCGTCAGGGCGCCAGGATCTCGGGAATCGTACCTACGCTGGCGGTCAGCGAACCGCGCCGGCGTCACGGCTCCTTGCGGCGAGGCAGCGTCCCGAGCGCCTGAGGTTTCAGGCTCGCCATGCGAACCGGCGGGATCCAGCCGATACCCTGCATCGGCGCCGAGCCGCGCGAGATGTCGACGAGCTCGACCTCGACCTCTTCGATCGCCCCGCCGCCATCGGCGTAGACCTCGGCGAGCCGGCTCGCCGAGGCGTGGACCTCGGCGGCGGTCGGGCGCTCGGCCGGGAACCGCGCGAGCATGGCCTCGAGCAGCGCGTGGAACGCCACCGGCACGCCGGGGAACTTCTGGAGCGGCTCCGGCAGGACCAGGGTCGCGGCTTCGAACACCACGGCGCCGAGCGCGTAGACATCGGACCGGCCGTCGACATGGCCTTCGCCGACCAGCTCCGGCGCGCGATAGAACCGCGCGTCGGGGTCGACGACGTGCGGGATGACATGGTCGTTGATCGAGGCGTCCCCCCACTCGGTGAGGCAGAGCGGAAAGCCCCGCGCCGGCGTGCGGACGATCGCCTTCGGGGTGATATTGCGGTGAATCACGCCGCGGTGGTGCGCGTGCGCCAGGATCGCCGCCGCGTCGCGGACGACAGCGAGCGCATCGCTGATGGCGAGCGGGTGCTCGGCGGCGGCACGCTCGATCGACATGCCATCGATATACTCCGTCGCGATCCACGGGCGGCGCTCGAACACCCCGCACTCGAACGCGCGCGGCACCCCGGTATGATGGAGCGCTTCGAGAATGTACGCCTCGCGCATCAGCTGGACCTCCGCCAGCCGGACCCCGATGAAGGCCGGGTTCAAGATCGCCAGGCGCGCGCAACGCGGCAACACGCGATGGGTCGCGCGATAAGCGACCTCCGTGCTGCGAGAGGCCACTTCGCCATCGATCAAATACTCACCAATCCGCGCTCCCGACGCGTTCTTCATGTGCAGATTCCTACGGTGCGGTGAACATGCCCCTTCCGGCTCGGGGCGAAACGGCTTGCGTGACCAGCGGGCCTCGAGCCCGGAGGCTGCTCGACCCCTGCGGGTGGTCCCTACTTCACGAGGTCGTCCTCGGTGGTCTTGCTATCGATATGAGCGGTCTCCAGGTAATGCACGTCGGGAGTCCACCGCGGCCGGCGCATCCGTGGCGGTTCCAGATGGATGACGTCGTCCGGCAGCGCTCCCCCAGCTGCCGGCGAACGGCCAGTGTACTCCTTCGCGGCCCCGGCTACGGAGCGCAACCCGCGTGCAAATGACGGCAAGGGATCGCGGCGGCGTGCCGCGCCCGGCCGCAACTCCGGAACCGTCTCGAACAAGCGGTCGACCGCGTCACGGAGCTCGTGGGCGCTCGGCCGGTCGAAGCGGTCGAAGGCGAGCAGCGCATGGATCAGCGCGGCCAGCGCCGGCGGGGTCTCGGTCGCCAGGCCTTGCGCGGCAACACCACGTGGGTCGCGAGATACACCACGGCGGTAGCCTCGATGGCGAGCTCATCGTCGACGAGGTAGTCGCCGATCCGGGCACCTGCAGCGAATCGGTGGGATGTTACTGCCCGCGCATCCACCTGGATGTGGGTGCACACAATGTGCCTGTAAAAGGCGGGCCGAATTACAGCATAATCAGTAAAATACCGCCATACAATTAGTGGGGGTGTAGGTGTTCCGGACTGTTGGGCTCAGCACGGGTGCGTTGGCCTCAGCGCGGAGGTGCGATACGCGCCTCGGGGAGGCTCGGGTGGGGGCCCAGGACGACCGTGCCGCGCATCATCATCCAGTAGAGCCCGCCCGCGAGCCCGAAGCCCACGAACCACGACCAGTTGTAGATCGGGCGCATGGGCTCCCAGAACATCCCGGCGAGCGCGACCAGGGCACCGGCGAGCGTCGCGCCGATCGCCTTGAGGTTGTAGCCCTGGCGATAGCGGTAGGCGCCGTTCGCAACGTAGAGCGAGGGCAGGTCGAGCGAGCACCTGCGCAGGATCCAGTAGTCGACGATCAACACACCGGCGACCGCGCCCAGCGACCCCGAGTAGCCGACCAGCCAGCCATTGATGTAGCGCTGGGGATCCTTGATCAGCTCCCACGGCATCATCGCGATGCCGATCACGCCGGTGATGAGGCCGCCGCGCGGAAAGTCGATCTTCTTCGGGAACGCGTTCGCGAAGTCGTTGGCCGGCGACACCACGTTGGCCGCGATGTTGACCGCGAGCGTCGCGATCACGACGGTGAACATCACGACGCCGACGATGACCCGGTTGCCGAACATGCCGCCGAGCTCGATCGGATCGGGGATCGCCTTGCCGTAGATGATGACGGTCGCCGACGTGATGATGATGCCCATCCCGGCGAACACCGTCATCGTCGATGGCAGCGCGACGATCTGGCCGATCGCCTGCTCGCGCTGCGATCGGCCGAACCGCGTGAAGTCGGGCATGTTGAGCGACAGCGTCGACCAGAACCCGATCGTCGCGGTCAGCGACGGCACGAACACGGCGAAGAACGCGCCGGGGTCGGACAGCTTGCCGCCGCTCGCCATGATCGGCCCGAGCCCATCGGCCCGGGAGATCGCCCAGACGACCAGGATCGCCGTCATCACCAGGACGAAGGGCGCCGCCCAGCGCTCGACCCGGCGCACCAGCTCCATGCCGCGGAAGATGATGAGGATGTTGAGGCCCCAGAACACCAGGAACGAGATCCATTGCGTCGTCGGAAACCCGTGCAGCTCGCCGAACAGGCCGTGCCAGCCGGGGTAGATCGCCGCGAAGAACGTCTGCAGCGCGAAGCCGCCGAACCAGGCGTTGATCCCGAACCACCCGCACGCGACCAGCGCGCGCATCAACGCCGGGAGGTTCGAGCCGCGCGTGCCGTACGCGGCGCGGGCGAACACCGGGAACGGGATACCGTACTTCGTGCCGGGATGCGAGTTGAGCAAGATCGGCGCGAGCACGATCAGGTTGCCGAGCAAGATCGTCCCGAGCGCCTGCCACCAGCTCATGCCCGCGCCGATCAGCCCCGACGCCATGGTGTAGGTCGGGATGCAGTGCGCCATCGAGATCCACAGCGCGGCGTAGTCCCACGTCGTCCACGTCCGGCGCGCCACCGGGACCGGCGCGAGATCCGCGTTGAACAGCGGCGATCCCAGGAGCCGGTCCGGCGCGCGTAGCTCGACACGGCCATCTGCGTGCTCGATCGTCGACTCGCTCGCGCTCGAATCGCCCTTCGAATCACTCATCGAAACGAAGCTAGTAGATTCCGCGCCGCGATGCGAGCGTTCGCGTCACCCCGGGGCGACCGCGGCGGTCGGCTCGACGCGCCGCCGCCGGGTGAACCGGTGCAGCGCCAGGTAGGTCACCGGCGTGGTGAACAGGGTCAGGACCTGCGAGACCAGGAGGCCGCCGACGATCGCGATGCCGAGCGGCCGGCGCAGCTCGCTGCCGGTGCCCTGGCCGAGCGCCAGCGGCAGCGCGCCGAGCATCGCGGCCAGCGTGGTCATCAAGATCGGCCGGAACCGCAGCAACGCCGCCTGGTAAATCGCATCGCGGGGCGACAGCCCCTGCCGCCGCGTGGCCTCCAGCGCAAAATCGACCATCATGATGCCGTTCTTCTTCACCAGCCCGATCAG
>Ga0137459_1000462_pt1 | contig 14544 bp, 12 predicted proteins | sample EasRivERMGT700_2_FD_104908 | JGI IMG/M metagenome (GOLD analysis project Ga0137459, IMG submission 104908) | Soil microbial communities from meander-bound floodplain in the East River, Colorado, USA - East River MetaG ERMGT700_2 | ecosystem: Environmental > Terrestrial > Soil > Floodplain ...
CCCAGATGGCCGTCGGCGACGGGACCACGCCGCAGCAGTGCATCGACTTCGTCAACGGCTCGGGCCTCGGCGCGATCGGCACGCCCGACGACGCGATCGCCCAGATCGAGCGGCTGGTCGCGCAGTCCAGCGGCGGGTTCGGCGCGTTCCTCCAGCTCGCGCACGACTGGGCCGCGCCGGCCGCCAAGTTCCGCAGCTACGAGCTGTTCGCCCGCCACGTCGCTCCGCAGTTCCAGGGTCAGTACCGGGCGACCACCGATTCCAAGGCGCGTGCCCGAGCGGCGCGTCCGGTGCTGGCCGCGAACACCATGAAGGCCGTCGAGCATGCGACCGCGAAGTACCAGGCCGAGCTCGACGCCAAGGCCAAGCGCTGATCACGCCTGCGAAGCGCTCGAGATCCTTGCGGGACTGGCCAGCGCCGTCGGCGTGGACCTGGCCGACACCGGGCCACGGCGGCCAGCTTGACATCGGAATATTCGGCGAATATATTCAGAATATGCCGAAGAAGAGCCCGCCTGAAACCGCGCTGTACGTCAAGATCCCCGCTGGCGCCGTCGACAAGCTCGATCGGGCGGCCGCCGCGCTCGGGGTGCCCAAGAAGGACCTCGTGGCCGGCCTGGTCTCGAAATATGTCGATCCGGACAGCCAGCGCGGGCTGAGCGCGCTGGAGACCCTGTCGCAGCCCCGCCGGGTGACCGTCGAGATCGGCGACAACGGCCCGACGCCCGGCGCCTACTCGTTCCAGGCCTACGATCCGCCGGAGGTCCTGAACGCGGCCCAGGCGGGCCAGCTGCTCCAGATCGACGAGGCGGTCGTGGTCGAGCTCGCCGAGGCCGGCAAGCTCCCCGGGCGAAAGCTCGGCACGGCCTGGCGGTTCTCGCGCGCCGCCCTGGTCGCGTGGCTCGCCGGCCCGGAGCAGTCATGACCAGATATTCATCGAATATTCCGGCCGCCAGGGCGCCGAGCCTCGTCCCCACGGTGGTCGAGCAGACCCACCGCGGCGAGCGCGGCTGGGATCTGTACTCTCGCCTGCTCCGGGACCGCGTCGTGTTCCTCGGCACCGAGATCAACGACGACGTCGCCAACGTCGTGATCGCCCAGCTCCTGTTCCTCGACTCGGAGGACCCCCGGAAGGACATCATGCTGTACGTCAACTCTCCGGGCGGCGACGTCTCCGCCGGCCTGGCGATCTACGACACGATGCAGTGGCTGAGCGCCGACGTCGCGACGTACTGCATGGGCCAGGCCGCCTCGATGGGCAGCTTCCTGCTCGCCGCCGGCACGAAGGGCAAGCGGTACGCGCTGCCGCACGCCCGCGTGATGATCCACCAGCCGCTGGCAGGGCTGCAGGGCTCCACCACCGACATCGAGATCCACGCCCGCGAGATCTTGCACACGCGCGATACGCTCAACGAGCTCTACGCGCGGCACACCGGGCAGCCCGTGGCCAAGATCAAGCAGGACACCGAGCGCGACAACTTCATGTCGCCGGACGAGGCCAGGGAGTATGGCTTGATCGACGAGGTCCTGACCACGATGAAGAAGCCCTAGCTCGATCTCGACGGCACGCAGCGTCAACGCACCACGGGCCATCGCGAGCATCAGTATCGATCTCCTGTACGTATCAAAGCTTCACTACCCCCGCCGCCGCGCTTTCTCTCACGGCATACAAGCAACCTCCTGATCGCAGGTGCTAGGTTCGCCCGGCGGATGATGGACAACGACAAAGACGATCTTTCCGGCCGAAGAATGGGAGAGTTCGTCCTGCGCGAGCGGATCGGCGAGGGCAGCTTCGGAGCCGTGTATCGCTGCGAGCAGCCCCTCCTGGGACGAGAGGTGGTCGTCAAGGTCCTGCATCGCGAGCTGCGTGGCCGCGACGTCATCGTGCAGCGCTTCCTGCGCGAGGCCCGGCTCGCGTCGCGGCTCGACCACCCGTACGCCGCCCACATCTACGCGTTCGGCATCGAGCCGCACGGTGAGCTGTTGTGGATTGCCATGGAGCGCGTCCAGGGAGTGACGCTCGCCGAGTGGCTCGGGACGCACGGTCCGATGCCGCTCGGCCAGCTCGTGGCGTTGTTCGAGCGCATCGCCTCGGTCGTGCAGACCGCGCACGAGCGCGGCATCGTGCACCGCGATCTCAAGCCATCGAACGTGATGGTGATCGAGCGCGCCGGCGAGCTCCTGCCCAAGCTGCTCGACTTCGGCGTCGCCAAGCTGCTCGACGGCGTGGTGCTGCCGGAGTCCCTGCCCGAGCTCCGCTACCCGCCCCTACCGGCCATCCACGTGCCGGGAAGCAGCCCGACCGGCGTGGTTCGCAAGCCGGGCAAGTCGACGCTGCCCGACCCGGCGGCGCCGCCGCTGGTCGACCCCGCCGGGCTGACCCAGGACCACGACACCGTCGGGTCACCTCCGTACATGTCGCCCGAACAGTGGGGCAACGCGGTCACCGTCGGGCCGGCGTCGGATCTCTACGCACTGGCCGTGGTCGCCTTCGAGGCGCTGACCGGCCGCCACCTGTTCCCGGGCGCGACGACGACCGAGCTCGCCGAGCAGCACCGCCGCGGCGAGGTGCCGGCGCTCGGCGGCAACTTGCCCGCGGCGCTCGACCGCATGTTCCAGCGCGCGCTGGCCAAGCGCCCCGAGGATCGCTGGGCCACCGCGCTCGAGCTGGCCGGCGCGCTGCGCGCGGCCTCCGGGATCGGCGCCACCCGAGCGGATCTGCCCCGCATCGATCACGACGTGCGCGACGCCTGGCTGGCCTCGGCCCCGCAGCCGCTCGCCGAGTCGATGGCCGAGCTCGATGACGCGCACAACGCGTACCAGGCCCGCTACATCGCCGAGCGCCTCGTCCACACCCTCGTGCGCTACCTGGTCGCGATCACCCTCGCGCTGAACGCACGGGTCCACGCGGACGACGATGACCCCGTGCTGCTCGAGCTGGTCCGTGCGCTGGGCCGGCGCGCGCTCGGCCTGGACGAGCGTGTCCGGCTGCTCCGCCTGCTGGTGCGCCGGCTCTCGGGCCCGCGCGGCGCCCACCCCGTGCCGGAGCTACGTGAGCTCTTGACCCAGGATCCCGACGGCACCGACCCCTTCGATCCGATCCTCGCGCTGACCGCGGCCACCGATCACACGGTCACCGAGGAGGTGGTCAGGTTGCAGCTCCTGCGCCTGATCCCCGAGCTGACCCAGCTGCTCCGCAAGGCGACGTTCGTGCTCGACTACCTGCTCGTGGTGCCGCGCGACCACGCGGCCGAGCGGTGGACCGGGCGGCGGCGCCAGCCGCGCGTGCTCGCGATCGTGCGGGACGGCGAGCTCGTCGACGGCCACCCGATGCTGCTCGACCGTGGCGGCCGGATCTGCGTGGACCTGTGGCCGCTGGTGCAGGCGGTGTCCCCGACCGACGGTGCGGACCCCGAGCTGTTCCTGTTCGACGGCCACGGTCACCCCGGCGCGCTCCTGATCGCCGCGCCGTCCGGCCTCGCGCACCACGACGCGACCGCGCGCGACTGGGTGGCGACGCACGTGATCGCGGAGATCAAGACCAAGACGCGCATGCGCGAGCAGATCCGGGTGGCCGCGCACCAGTGGCAGGACCGCGCCCGACCGAAGGGCCTGCTGTGGCGCGGCGACGCCCTCGCCGACCTCGAGCGCTGGATGCGCCACACGACCGGCGCGGCGGTGCTCGACGATCTCGAGGCGACGTTCGTCGCGGCGACCCGCCGCCTCGGCCGGCGCACCCGGTGGATCCGACGCTGGCTGGTCGCGTCCGCCGCGACGGTCGCCCTGGTGGTGATCGAGGACCGCGCGGCGGTGCAGACCCGGGCGGCCCGCCAGATCGCCGAGATGTCCATCCGCCAGGCCGAGGTCGAGCAAGGCCGCCAGGCGCTGCTCAACCACGACTCCGCGGAGGCGCAGCTTCACCTGGCCGAAGCCTACCGGCGCGGCGATCACTCGCCCGGCGTCGCGTTCATGCTCTCTCGCGCGCTGCAGCCGCGCCTGGCCGAGCAGGCGCGCTTCGCGAGCACCAAGGGCCGCATGTGGTCGGCCGCGTTCTCGCCCGACAGCGGACAGGTCGTCACGACCGATGACGTCTCCGCGCGGGTCTGGGACGCGCGAACCAACCAGCTGCTGTTCACGCTGCCGCACGGCGACACGGTGTACGACGCGCGATACAGCGTCAACGGTGCGCAGATCATCACCGCGGGAGGTGACGGCTTCGTCAGGCTCTGGAACGCGATCGACGGAACGCTCGTCCGTGCGATGTCGTACGCACGGAGCGACGGCAAGAAGCCACGGTACCTGTTCGTCGCGCTGTCAACCAACGACAAGCTCATCGCCGCGATCGACGCACAGGGAGAAATGACGCACGTCTGGGACGCTCACACCGGTGCCTCGCTTGCGGAGTTGCTCAACGACACCACGGAGGTTCCCGCCCTCGCGTTCAGTGCAGACGGCCGCTGGCTCGCAACGAGCGGAGGCAATGACGTCCGCGTGTTCGATACGGCCACGTGGGAGAGAGCGCTCACGATCCCGGGGCCGCATGTCCTGGCCCTGAGCTTCGATCCTGGCGGCCCGCGCTTGGCAACGGGGACCCTCGGGGGTGACGCCTCGATCTGGGAGATTCCGAGCGGGGCGCGGGTTCGACACCTCAGGGAGATCGGAGAGTCCATCGACGCGGTTGCGTTTGCGCCCGACGGCCAGCTCGTAGCGATCGCGGATCGGGGTGGCACAGAGCAGGTCTGGAACGCGAAGTCCGGCGCGCTGCAAAGCCAGAGCAATGACCTGCGGGACAAGATCAGGTCGATCGAGTTCGATGCAACCTCCAAGTTCCTGGTCGCCGCGGGCGCGAGCGGGACCGTCATCGTGTCGGATCCGCTGCTCGGAATGACGATCACCACGCTCGAGGGGCCTCAGAACCTCGTCATGGTCGCGCACTTCGACCCGAGCTCGCGTCGCGTCATCGGCGCGTCCTGGGACGGCACCGCGCGGGTGTGGGATGCCACGTCACCGTATCGCCGGTGGAGCTCGCCATCGACCGACGACAACTGTGGGCTAGCCACGAGCCTCGAGCCGGACCGTCGATTCATCGCCGTGGGCTGCCGTGACCACGTCACTCGAGTATGGGACACCGCGCGCGAGCAGCTCCTGGCCGAGCTACCGAGCGTGACACCCGCCGGCGGGGGCTTCGGATCCGCGTTTCCCGCCGTATCAGTCGACGGGAAGCGCGCTGCGATCGCGCGCGACGACGCGGTGGAGATCTACGAGCTCCCCGGCGGCCGGCTGCTGCGCGCGATCAAGCACAGCGCGACCGTCACCGCGGTGGGGTTCGCACCCGATCGACACGACCTGATCAGCGGTGCCGCGGACGGGTCGCTGCTCGTCACGCATGATGGTCGAGAGCCGATCGTGCTGCCCGTGGCCGCCGGTGGCATCGATGCTGCTGGGCTTCTGCCGGACGGTCGGGCGGTGGCGGCCAACGCGCACGATCAGCTGAGAATCTACGACGCCGACCACGGGGTTGTGCTCGCGGAGCTGGAGGTACCGACCCGCGTTCGGCTGCTGCGAGCGTCGGCGGATGGTCGCCACCTGATCACGGTCCCGAGCCATACCGGCCAGCCAGCCCCGCCGATGCTGTGGGACCTCGAGCGCTACTCACTGATCGCCCGACTGGACGGCCACGCCGGGCGTGTGTTCTCGGCGCGGTTCCTCGACGGAGATGCCGAGATCGGCACGACGGGCAACGACGGTACTGCCCGGCTGTGGGAAGCAGCCACGGGTCGGCTCATTCAGACCTATCGCGCGAAGTCGCGCTTCTTGGCCGACATGGTGATCGATCTTGACGGTTCCCTGGTCATGGCCGGCGGCAGCGATGGCATCTTGTGGTTCTGGGACCGGGGAACAGCGCGCCCAGTGTGGAAGCTTCAGGTACACAAGGGCCACGTGGTCGGCGTGCATCTCGAAGGCGACGGATTCATCACACGCGGATTCGGGGGGGACGTGTCGCGATGGACCCTGCCTCGAAGGATACTGGAATAGGAGATCGAAACGCGGAGCCTGCGGTAGTCTGCCGAGATGAAGAAATCCCCGCCCAAGCTCAAGCTTCAACGCGAAACCCTAAGAGCCCTCATCGGCATGAAGCTCAAGCTCGCCGTCGGAGGAGATCCCGTGCTGCTCGTCGCGGACACGGGCACTGAGATCTGCACCGCGCCGGCACCGCTCCCCCAAAAATAAATTCTTGGGCCTCCAAGGCGTAACGCCGCGCGCCGGGGGGCGCCAGCTGGGGAAGCGCCAGACGCACAGCTCCAACGGATGGCGTTGACCGAGGGATCGTCCCAACCGGGTAGCCGGGGATGTCTCGCGGTGGACCCTCTCGAGGCCAGACAAGTGATCGAGGCCGATCGTACGGTGTTGCACAAGCTGGTGTCACGCCACGCCCAGATCCTGCTCGCCGAGCTGCGCGACGCCGGTCAACGGCGACTTCGCGTCCGCATTTCCCGCCGTGTCCGCCGCCGGGGATCGTGCCGCGATCGCGCACGACGACACGGTGGAGGTCTACGAGTTGCCGAACAGCCGGCTGCTTCGGGTGATCAGGCGCGGCGCGGCTGCCAATGCGCGCGACAGCCGCGAGCGTCCGGCCCACATTCCCGCTGATCGGCCAGCATGAGATAAGCCCTCGATTCGGCTTGCTATTCCGATTTGCCCGAGGATGTCGCAGCGGCCGGCGTAGAGATCGGGGATACCCCTCTTATGATACCGCTCCCGCCACTGCCGTTATCGCAGCAAGTCCTTGCCTGGGCGCTAGGTGCGCTCGGCTACGCGGATGCGTCGTCGGTGAATTTGGGCGTGTCCTCAGGAACGCTCAAGAGTGCGCGACGGGGCACGGTGATCCCCCGGGGCTGGGAGGACCTGGTCGAGATCGTACTCCGCCTCGTTCGCAACGCGCCGGAGGAGAAGCGGAGCGAGGCTCGTGCGTTCTTGCGCGCCGGGCTCCGGCAGTGGGACGAGATGGTGGGCAGGATGCATCCCGCGAGCGGGCTCTCTCTCGAGGAACGCCTCCACGTCCCGCTCACCCTCGCCATTCCTCAAGTGGGCATTCGCCTCGGCGCGCTCGTGGCCCTGGTCGTGCGCCGCGCCGATCAGATCGAGCAGTGGAGCTGGCTCCTCAGGCCATTCGACAAGACCTTCTTCGGTAAGGTGGTCGACGAGCTCTTTCGCCACCAACTTGAAGAGCCCACGTCCGACGCCAAGCGGACCCTCCTCGAGGACAAGACGGACATCCACTGGCGGACGTTCGAGCGCTGGCGCAGCGGGCAGACGCCCGTCCCCAACGTCCAGAACGTCGTCGCGCTGGGCAGCATGTTCGGCGGAGTCGCCGAGGCGCTGCTCCGGATCGCGCGCCTTGCGGCGGTGCTCGGCAAGGATCTGCGCGAATGGATCGGCGAGGCCGCCTTCGACGAGTGGGCGCTTGCGGTCGCGCAGATGGGGCAAAGCGCGGCCCGATCGCTCTCCTCGTCTTCCGACGTGACGGCCCTGCTGCAATGCGCCCACCTCGCGCTGGAGGGACCGCACGGCGACCGCGTGCATGCCAATCTTCGCGTCCTGCTCCCTCGCGAGGAGAAAGAACGCTCGCGCGACGAGCTGTCGGCGCGCCTGGCCGAGGCGGTCGCAGGCGGCAATGCCGAGGACATCCTCGATCGGCCGCAGGGCGCTGGGCCGCGCTGTGGACCATGATCTCGGTCGAGCCATGGCGTTCGTTGAACGCCGGCAGCACGGTGGCCGCTGACCTGGTCCGGCTGAGCGGCGTTATGGATCTCGCCTGCTGCATCGAGAACCTGTGGGGCCTCCGGATTCTCTTCCACGCGGTCGCGGAGGGAAAGCTGTCGCTCACAGGGGCCCATGGCTCTTCGGCCGATCTGCCGATCTCGGCCGCCGCGCAGGAAGCCGCGCGGCGCTGGCTGAAGAACAGCCTCGGGTTCCTGGGAACCGCCGACGAGCCGCTGATCGACGCCGAGATCACGTTCGTGCTCCGCGACGTCTTTGGCAGCGAACTGGTCGCGGCGTGGATGCAACCGTCCACGTTCCAGACGGGGATGCTTGCCGTGCTCGATCCGGCGCTGGAGGCGGTGCTACCCGACGAGCTCGTCCTCGTGATCCCTCGGCTCTGCTTCGCGCGCGCGCGCCGCCTCGCGGAAGCGGGCGATCTCCACGGCGCCCTCGAGTGGCTCGGACGCCTACCCAAGCTCCACCCCGCGGCGTCGGGGGCCGAGATCGACGAGTGGATCGCCATGCTCACCGCGGTGACCCATACCCTCTTGGATGGCGTTCGCCCGCTGCGCGGCGCGCTCCGGGCGAACGCAGACGGACTTGATCGCGACTTTGTCGTCGAGACGCTCCTTGGAAGCTCCCGCTGCGCGGAGACCATCGTCGAGAAGATCCTCCAGCTGGGCCGGGCGCCCGAGGGGTCGCCGGCATGGCTCGACCCGCTGGTCGCCGCGGCGTCGCTGGCGATCCGGATCATGCTCCTGCGCGCAGAGATCGGTCGCGAGGACGAGGGGCTCGGTCCGGAGGCAGTCCGCCAGTTCGTCGAGCGGCTCGGGCGGTGCCTCGATCAGCAGCCGACCCACGGACGCGGCTGGGCGATGATCGCGCTCTGGCATGCGCTCTGCGGCGACCGAGACGAGGAGGTGCAGGCCAAGAAGCAGGCCGAGCACTTCGGCGCGGGCGACTTCTTCGAACGCGAGGCCGAGCGGGTCGACGACGACCGCGGTTTGGCCGAAGACGCCGGCTGACCGGAACGCCCGCGCGCGCGATGTTGGGCGCATGTCCATTGAGCATCGACGACGATCACCGTTCCACCAACGTTCATGCTGCCAGGGCCGTCGGGTTCCTCGGCGAGGACCGCGCCCCGTCGCCATCTTTGGCGGCGACGCGCGACAGGAGCACCGATGGGCCCGGTGCCGCTGGGCCATGCACGACGCGCCGCGCTTCTTCCGAAGTTGCCGCGACGGAGGCAATGGCGAGCTACGGCGCCTCCTCGCGGTGGTGCGCGCCGGCTCCGTCCGCCTCGTCGTGATCCTGGCGCGCTGGAACGGGCACGCAGCCACGCGAGCGGTGCAGCACGCCTGCCGCCGGGCCGGTATCAGGGCCATCGTGGTTCGGTGAGCGGGGCCGCGCGAGCCGGGAGAAGATAGTTCGCTCCTTGGAGAGCCAGCCGGAAGCGGTTTCTTCGACCATTGGGGTGGAAGCGGCCCCGAGCGCTGCGCTCCGGCCGGTGCGTGGTCTTCTGCGTGATCTAGGCCCGGTTCCCTCGAATGAGGAGATCGACGAGGCGCGTCGCGAAGTCTGGGCCGGATTCCCACGCGAGAACCTGCCGTGAGCGTCCAGGTTCTGGCCGATACTCGCGCCTTGATCTGGTACCTTCGACGAGGAGCGACTTTCGCCCGCGGGGCGCGTGGCGCTCGGCGGTGCGACCGAGGCGGGCTTCCCCATCCTTGTCTCCGTCATATCTATCATTGAGATTATCTACCTTGAGGAGAACGAAAGATCGGCGCCGGCGCGGCGGTGCGCATTCGTCAGGCGTGCGAAGCTGAGGATCGCAGCCTCGAGATCGTCCCGGTAGATGCGCGCGTTGCCCACGGTATCCACGAGATCTCCCGTGCCGACGTTCCCGACATGGCGGATCGCATTATCGCCGCGACGGCTGTTGCCCTCGGCGTGCCACTCGTCACTCGAGATGAAAAAATCCGAGCGTCCGGAGTGCGCACCATTCGGGCCTGAGGTCCGCATGGATCATCGAGGCGACACTGAGCAGTGACGATTGCTGACGATTTGTAGCCGCGATCAAGCGCCTATGGTCGGCGGACTCCGCCCACGCCAGGGAGAACGCCCTGAACAAGCTCGGCATCCTCGGCATCGAGGACATATCCGTGCCGGTGGCCGTAATCGAGCAGTGATCGTAATACGTCGGCCCACTCCTCGCAATTGTTATAGCGGTGCACGTGGGTCTCCTGGGCCAGGCGTTTCTGCGTCAGGAGACTGCCGAGCTCGTCTTCGGACATCGCGAGGACACCGCGAACAGAAAGGGTATCGTCGGCTCCCTTCACGACGACACGGTCCAGGTACTTGCTCAGATAGGTGCTGACCTCCTTGTACCCGGTTTCGCGAACCAGCCGAGCAACGAATTCGCCACGCGGCAGGCGTTCCTCGTCGCGTTCGATCCGCCTGAGCGACTCGTACAGTTTCCGTTGCTTCGGACTTAGCGCCACGATCCTCCTCCAAGTTACATGCGACCTGCGCTCGATGCCAACCAACGATGGAGATCATCGGGGAACGGAATGCGCATCGCCGCTGCCATGGCCTCGGCGCGCTCCAGGTGGCCCCGAGCTTCCAGCAAATCTGCTGGAAGGCCGCGCTGGATCAACAGGACGCCGAGGTTCGCGAGCCCCACGACGAGGTTGCGTCCGCCCAGACGTTCGAGGACCGGCAACTCGTCTTCGCGGCGGATCCGCAACGCCTCGTCCAGCTCCCCTCGGGCCTGCAGGATGTCGGCGATCTTCCCCATCGTCACCGCCTTCTCCCGCACGTCCCCCAGCCGCTCGTAGACCGGCAACTCGTCTTCGCGGCGGATCCGCAACGCCTCGTCCAGCTCCCCTCGGGCCTGCAGGATGTCGGCGATCTTCCCCATCGTCACCGCCTTCGACCGCACGTCCCCCAGCCGCTCGTAGACCGGCAACTCGTCTTCGCGGCGGATCCGCAACGCCTCGTCCAGCTCCCCTCGGGCCTGCAGGATGTCGGCGATCTTCCCCATCGTCAAAGCCTTCGACCGCACGTCCCCCAGCCGCTCGTAGACCGGCAACTCGTCTTCGCGGCGGATCCGCAACGCCTCGTCCAGCTCCCCACGGGCCTCCAGGATGTCGGCGATCTTCCCCATCGTCACCGCCTTCTCCCGCACGTCCCCCAGCCGCTCGTAGACCGGCAACGCGTCTTCGCGACGGATCCGCAACGCCTCGTCCAGCTCCCCTCGGGCCTGCAGGATGTCGGCCCGAAGCCCCACCGCCAGCGCGACGTCACGTTCCTTATCGCCTACCCGTTGGAGGAGGTCCGCAGCCTCAAGTACCTCATCTTGCGCGCCCACGCGCTTGGCTAGTTGCGCCCAGGCCCAGGCGCACGAGCCGGCAACTCCCCCCGCACGTCGGCGACACACGTGGCGCGCGGCGTCGAGCCAGGGTCCCACAGGGCCATGGCTCGATGCATACCTCCAGCAACGCGGAAGGACACGCACCAGCGTCGGGTCGTCGACCGAAGCTAGCCAGGCATGGACCGCGGCACTCTCGCGCGACAGCACCGCCCAGCGCGTGGCCCGGTCATCGTCGCTGTGGTCTCCCTGCGCGATAACCCACCGCTCGATGCGCTCGTCGATTTGGGTACGCGCCACCTCGGTACGCAGAAACTCGGCGACCAGTGCGTGTACCGACCAAGCGCCATCGGGGCGCAACGTCGACGGTACCCGGCGCACCAGCGACAAGCTCGTCGCGGCGTGGATGAACGACTCGAACGCTCCGGAGGCGAGCCCCGCAATCGCCGCGCCCAGCTCGCGCCCGAAGCCGCTCAGGGCCGCCCACCCCAGCGCCGACAGCGCAGGCCCCCAGGCCTCGCCTCGCCTCGCGGCCTCGGCGCGAAACAGCTCCCTGGAGATCTGGAACGAGACGGAAACAACTCCTCGGCTCCGGGTCCGCCACACCGGATCCGCCCGATCGACCGGCTCCAACCCCAGGCCTGCCGCGCGCAATCGCTCCAGAAACCCGGCCACGGAGAAGCCCCCGCGCAGGTAGCCCGCGGCCAGATGCAGCGCGAGCGGCAGGCCACCCACCGCGCCCGCCAGCGCACGCAGATCCGCCTCGTCCGGCGCGTCCTTGCCCAGCTCGGCACGCAGCATCGCCACCGCGGCATCGCCATCGAGGCACTCGACCTCCACCCGCGCCCACTTCGCGCCCGGCGTGGTCCCCAGCGCCGTGTACCGCCCGGTCACGATCGCGGGCAGCGCCCGGAGCTGATCGAGCAGCTCCACCACCACCGCCGCCGCCTCGACGCCGTCCACGTTGTCGACGTGGACCAGGACGCGGCGCTCCGCCAGCAGCGCCGGGATCTCCGCCGCGGGTGTGTGATCGCGATCGATGCCGGCCTGCTGCGCGATCTCGAGCAGTCCGATCTCGGCACGCATAGGTTTCGTCGGATCGAGCACCCAGCGACACATCGCGCCAAACCGCCCAGCGTGCTGCGCACAGAACTCCTCCACCAGGAAGCTCTTGCCAACGCCCGCCATCCCTTGCACCGCCACCACCGCCACGCGCGCGCCGGGCACGGCCGTGATCGCTCGCTCGATCGCTGCGAGCTCGTCGCGACGGCCGACGAACACCTCGCTCGTCGCGGGTTGCCACGGCGCACTGGGGTGGTCGCCGACGCTCCACCCGCGTCCCTGCCGCCGCAGCACCAGACGACCATGCCGGGCGCTCCTGTACAGAAGCCCGTCGTCACCCCAGAACAAGCCGTTGCGCTCGGCCCAGCCGCGGAACCGGATCACCGCGCGCTCCGGCCGGCTGTCATCGCCGAGCTCCAGCTCGATCATCTGGCACGCGTTCGGATAGCGATGGTGCTCGTCGCCCTCGTAGAGACAGCCCGCGGCCAGCACCAGGAGGTGGTGATCCGGGCTGGCCCACGGCTCCACCGCCGGCTCGTGCTGATGTCCGTGCAGCACCAGGTCCACGCGGTCCGCCAGCAGCCGGCGTGCCCACTCGCCGTCCGCCAGATCGGCGAACCGGTGGTGCATGAGGGCCAGCCGGAAGCCCGGCAGGTTGCCGCCATCCTTGCCGCTGGCGAGGAGCTCGACCTGGTGATCGGTCAGCCGAAGCGAGCCGGTGTCTGCGTCGCCGCCACCGAGCCAGGCCGTGTCGAGCCCGACCACCCACAGCGGCGCCGCGAGCCCGTCGATCGGGACCTCGACCTGATATCCGAGGCGTCCATGACGATGCCGCCATGGCGCCAGCTCGGCGCGACCCAGCTCCGCCACGGCCTTCCAGAAGCTCGCCTGGCGCTGCAGCACCGCATCGCGCCACGCATCCTCGAACCCGGCCGGCGCCTTGCCGCCTGCCATCCAGTCCGAGGCTGCGAGCCCGGCGTGGGCGAGCTACTCGCGCATCGCCTTCCACGCCGCCTCCTCCGTCTTCCGCGCGATGTCGTGGTTCCCGGGCACGACGAACAGCCGGTCCAGCGCCACCCCGAGCGCCTGGCACGTTCGCCGTAGCAGCTCGATCCCCATCGCATTAGTCGGTCTCGTGCCCCCAGTCCCCCAGATCGCCGGTGAACACCACCAGATCCACCAGGCGCCCGGCTTCCCGGAGGGCCGCCAGGTTCTTGTCCCACTCCTCCCGGATGACCCGCCAGCGCAGCGGCGCTTCCCGCTGCGCGCGCTCGCCCTGCGGACCGTCCTCGCTGCGGCCATGCAGATCCGAGATGTGAAAGATGCGAACCGTCCGCCCCACCTCGCCACTGTACAGGAGGCTCCAAGCTCGCGACGAACTTGCTCGTCTTTCAGGGCCCACGACCATCACGCCCCACCACAGGCATCGGCGGCAGCTTCTCGACGGCCAACCTCGAACCTGTGAGTCCTGGGCAGACTCAGCTGCGACCCGCGCTCGACGCCAACCAACGTGGAGGGGCTTGTTGGCGGTCGCGTAGACCGCGGAAATCTGAACCGGCCTGATCCCCTTGGCCTGTGAGCGACGTGACGACTTGGCGGCCTCGCGATGGCGGTTGATCTTTGCGGAAGTAACCCAGAGCAGGGTTGCACGCCGGCTGCGGCTGGGAAGCAACTTCGGAGCGGCCACGCACCGGTTACGCTCTATAATGTTGACAGCGGCACGAGGAGCGCGTATCTGAACATCGGTACAGTCATCACAGGAACGGTTCCGCGTTGGCTCAGCACGGCTTCACATCTTTGATGCGGCGACTCTCGGTCGCCGGCTTCAAGCCCCAATTCGCCGAGACGGCTCTACTGCCGGACTGGTGGGAGCCCTCGTGCGCCCACGACGCGAGCTTGATGCCGGACCTGGAGATCAGGGTCGCACGATTTCTTGGAGCGTCGCTTGATGTCGTGCGCGATCCTGACGCGAAGCTTTCGGCACCAAGGTACCCCGGTGCCCAGCTGCGGCGTGTGCGAGATCTCGCCCGCGACCGGCTCGCATCCGCCATCCACGCGGCGCTCCAGATCGCCGGTGCAGTGGTTCGCAACATGGAGGACATCCCGTTGCGATTGCCACCGACAGACCCGCTCGCGTGGCGGAGTCAGATCGTGCGCAAGGTCCCGATCCTGCAACTCGGCGATGTGCTCGCGGATCTGTGGGCTCGCGGCATTCCGGTAATTCAGCTAGCCTGGATTTCCACGTAGCGGAATTCGCCTAAGAAGTAGCGGCGGTTCATGCGGTCAGGCGGAGCGGGAGGTTGTTCCACCAGGGGACGGCGATGGGTTTGTCGAGGAGGCCGGAACCG
>Ga0137459_1000464_pt1 | contig 14475 bp, 9 predicted proteins | sample EasRivERMGT700_2_FD_104908 | JGI IMG/M metagenome (GOLD analysis project Ga0137459, IMG submission 104908) | Soil microbial communities from meander-bound floodplain in the East River, Colorado, USA - East River MetaG ERMGT700_2 | ecosystem: Environmental > Terrestrial > Soil > Floodplain ...
ATCTTGACCCAGCACGGCTGCAACGCCGGCAACTGTCACGGCGCGCCGCAGTCGGATTTCTACATCACGTGCGGCGAGGGCGACGACGAGCTCGCGTTCAACTTCAGCCAGGCGTGGTCGTTCGTCAACGTCGACAAGATCAACAAGACGACGGTCGACGACTCGCAGATCCTGCGCGTGCCGCTCGCGGTCAGCGCGGGCGGCCGCGGCCACACCGGCGGCGATCAGTTCACGAGCAACACCGATCCGGACTACCTCGCGATCCAGACCTGGGCGGCTCGGATCGGCCAGCTCGATTTCGCCGGCACCGACCTCGGCAAGCAATTCTTCGCCGACAACGTCCAGCCGCTGCTGCTCCAGCGCGGGTGCTCGTTCCAGGCCTGTCACAGCCCCGCCGCGACCAATGACTTCAAGCTGCGCAGCGGGACGCTGGGCTTCTTCTCCGCGGTCGCGCTCCAGAAGAACTACGAGCTGCTCAAGGCCGAGTTCGTGGCGCTCGAGTTCCCCGATGCCCGGCGCGGCCGCGCGATCGCCAAGGTGCTGCTCAGCAACGACAACGATCCGACGCGCACCGCGGTCGCGGGCATCGCGCACCGCGGCGGCCCGGTGCTCGAGACCGAGGGCGCGCTCGCCGATCGGACCGGGTGTCCTCCCATTCCGCCCGACCCCACGATGTTCGACCCCACGATGTTCAACCCGTTCTGTACGTTCCAGGCCTGGATCGATTACGAGCGCGCCGCGCTGGTCACCGCGGGCCAGGTGACGCCGATGACGCCCGGCAGCACGATCCCGATCGTGTACGTCGACCGCACGGTCGGCACCGCCAGGGCCGATCGGCTGAGCTTCGATACGTTCCAGAGCGGCTCCGAGCTGCGCGTCGTGACGGCGACGTTCGGCCCGAACGAGACCCTGGGCCAGGTCGACGTCGCCGCCGCCACGCCGCTGTCGGCCAGCTGTGGCCTGCCGCTCACGGCCGATATCCAGGCGCCCGACGTCGCCAACGACGGCGATCGCGTGGTGTTCGCCGCGCGCAACACGGCCAGCGATCCGCTCGGCGTGTTCGTCGTCAGGATCAGCGACAAGACCTGCCAGCGCGTCACGCCGGCGGCCCCCGACGCCGGCAACGGCCTCAAGATCCACAACTTCGATCCGGCGTTCTCGCCCGACGGCAAGTGGATCGTGTTCGCGTCGACCCGCGGCAAGGTCGGCGCGGGCCCGACCAGGTCGCGCAGGCGGTTCCTGCCGCAGTCCGATCTGTGGCGCGTCGCGATGAACGGCCTTTTGCCCGACCAGGGCTCGTACGAGCAGATCACGTTCCTGTCGAACTCCGAGGTCGGCCCGCGGTTCATGCGCGAGGGCCGGATCACGATGACGACCGAGAAGGCGAGCGACGGCTTCTATCAGCTGTCCGGCCGCCGGATCAACTGGGACCGCACCGACTACCACCCGTTGCTCGCGCAGCGCGCGACGTCGCAGTACGCCGACCTCAGCGACCTGATGCAGACCAAGCCGTCGGTCGGCTACGCCTCGGCGACCGATATCCGCGAGGGCAGCGACGGCAACTTCCTGGTGATCCTGTCGGACCTCAAGCCCGATAACTCGCCGGTGGCGGCCGGCGGCGCCGGTGCGCTCGGCATCTTCAACCGCAGCCTCGGTCCGTTCGAGCAAGGCCGCGGCGACATCGGTTACATCCCGGCGCTCCGCATCCTCAACAGCACCAACATGGCGGCCGCGACGGGCCGCGTCGGCGCGGCCGCGGCCTACCGCGCGCCGGTCTCGCTGCCGAACGGCGAGATCATGGTGTCGTACACGACGAACATCACCAGCGGCGACTTCGACATCGTCGCGATCAGCCCACGCACGGGCGTGCAGCGCCTGCTGCTCACCGGCGGCGGGACCCACGTCGACGCCGTGCTCGCCTACAAGTACCCGGCGCGCCAGCTCTACGAGAACCGGCGCCAGCTCGTGTTCGGCGGTAACGCCACCGGCGATCCGGGGCACGGCGTGCTCCACATGCCCGACGCGCCGCTGATGTTCACGTTGCTCACCGGCAACCTGCGCCGCGGCCGCCCGGTCGACGCGTTCCGCGACGCCAGGTACCTCGCGGTCTACAGCGAAGGCCTGTGCCCGGCGGGGGCCTGCACCCCAGGAGGCAACGGGATCTACGAGAGTCGTCAGATGCTCGGGACCGCCAGCCTGGCCGACGACGGCTCGGTCCGCGTGCAGCTGCCGTCGCAGACCGGCGTCGTGCTCGAGCTCCAGGACGAGAAGCACAACACGCTCGTGAAGATGGGCGAGGAGCACCAGCTGGGGCCCGGCGAGCAGATCTCGATGGGCGTCTCCGAGCCGTTGTTCAACGCGGTCTGCGCCGGCTGTCACGGATCGATCTCGGGGCACGAGATCGACGTCGGCGTGACGCCGGATGCGTTGACCGGCGCTTCGGCGTCGAAGTCGGCGACCTCGAGCCCGGCGTCGATCGGCCCGTAGGCAGGCCGCGCGCTCGCGCTACGGGTTGGGCTTGGGCGTGCCGCCCTGCGCGCGGATCACGTCATCGACCGCGTTGCTGTTCGACTTCACGTCGGGGTGATCGTTGTGATCGGTGTCGATCACCGCCTTGATCACCGAGTTGGTCTGTCGCTTGGGCGGCGCCTTGGCCACCCGCACCGCATCGACCGCCTTGCGTGTCCGCGGGTCCTCGATCGCGAGGCCGAGGGCGGCGTAGCTCTTGAGCTTGTCGACGGCGCGCACATCGAACTCCGCCGTGCTCCACGTGATCTTGCCGTCGTCGACGTCGCCGGGGCCGTACTTGCTCTCCATGGACGCCTGGAACGTCCCGAAGTTTCGCTTGTCCTCGGAGATGACCGAGACGTCCTGCTGCACGAACATCTTCCACAGCTTGCCCTCGTAGAAGAAGAAGAACCGGCGCTGGTTCTTGCCGCCCTGGTTCTCCCAGCGCTCGAGCATCGCCTCGTTGGTGTTGTGCGCGAACTCCTCCTCGACGATCGACACGTCCCACGGCGTGGTCTTCGAGGTGTCGAAGCTGATGTAGCTCGACTGCAGCCGGCTGACCTCGTTGCGCTTGTCGCGGCGCAGGCGATCCTGGGCGGTGATGTCGGTGGTCGCCTTGATCTTCTCGTCGTAGCGCTCGTCGAGCTGCTTCGAGAACACCGCGATCACCTCGTCCTTCGTCATCCCGAACTTGAAGCCGCCGTACAGCTCGGCGAGCGCCTTCTTGTGACCGGCGGAGACCGTCATCGCCTTCCGCGGCTTCGGCTTCTTGGCTTCCTTGGCCGACACCTGCTTGGCATCGCCTTGCGCGAGCGTCGGCCCTGCGAAGCCGAGCATCGAGACGAACATGATCCTGCGCATCCGATGCATAGGTCCTCTGGCGATGTGTAAACGATGGACGTGCAAACCGCACGGAAATTCACGCCGTCGGTCACGCGCCGCAGCGTCCGGCCGCCTCGACCAAGGCGGCCCAGGTTACCGGGTTACATGAAGAAGCTGAACCGCGCGCCCTTGTTCGACTCGCTCTGGAGCCGCTGCTCGAGCTTGTTGGCCTCCTCGATGAGCTTCCGCGCGCGGTCGGTCACCGTCTTGAGGCGCTTGACGTAGAACACCTCGGAGGCGCCCGCCTCGCCACCCTGGATCAACGCATCGCGCGTGCCGTTCGGCAGCAGCAACACGAGCTTCTTGGTCGGGACGTTATCGCTACCCTCGACTTGCAGATCGCCCTTGGTCCAGACGGCACCGGGCTCGCTGCGGTAGGCGTACGCCGACGGCGGCTCGTTGTTTTCGCACTTGCCGCTGGTCACCGGGTTCGGCCCGCCGCAGTAAGGCGGCCCGAGCTCGACGATCTTGACGCCGAAGTCGACCTTGTCGGTCTCGGTCGGCGACTGGATCAGCGCGCCGTAGCGCACCGCACCGACGCTGGCGAGCGCAGCGTTCTCGGTCTCCTTGACCGCCGCCGCGCTGGTGGCGTTCTTGCCGGCGGCCAGCGCGAGATCGTCGCTCTTGGCGGCCTTGACGTGCGTATCGAGCATGCCCTTGACCTCGGCCACACCCGCGTAGAACGACATGATGAGCCCGGTGAGCTCCGGATCGATCGCGCTCGCCGTGCGAAACACGGTGGTGGTCTTGACGTCAAGCCGGGTCGCCAGCTCGCCCAGTTTCTTGTCGGCCGCGGTGTCCGGGTGATAGTTGTTCTTGGTCTTCATCTCGTCGAGCACGCCGTCGAGCTCCGACAGCGTCTTCTTGACGTTCTTCACCGTGGACGACGCCTTGTCCTCGCCGAGGATCGCCCTGGCGTCCTTGAGACCTTCGTTGTAGACGTTCGCGCTCTTCGCGATCTGCCCGATCGCGATGCCGATGCCGAGCGCGGCGACGGCCGGGAGCACGATCCTGGCGATCGTCGCGCCGCGGGACGACGCGCCGACGTTCTCGACGGGCCGGCCGTCGTTGACGATCACGATCTCGGGGGCGCGCCGGACGGTCCCCACGGCCGCCATCGCGTTCATCGCGGCGAACGGGTCGTCCGCGGCGTTGGGGATCACAGGCTGCGGGGGGGCGGCTGGTGGTAGATTCAAGCCTGGGGGAGGCACGACGCCGCCCGAGGCACCGTTGCCTGCTGCCGAGGTGGCCCCGCCTTTCTTGAGACCAAGACGCTGCTTCAGCTCGCTGATATCACGGCTACCACCACGCTTCGGATCGCTCAAAATGACCTCCGGTCGGAAGGAGACTTTAGGGACCCATCGTCCCCACTGTCAAGGATGCCCATGACTTGGCGGGGTTGCGAACGAGTGTGCGCTGTCGCCGGTTCACCACACTCGACGCGATCGTGAAGAAGCGGTCACACAATTTCTTGAGAAAACGATCCCCAGGCCGGCTGTAAGCTGTCAGAATCGAGGGCGTTTCCTCTGCGATCGGCCAGTGGAAGATCTGGCCTGTCAGGTGCACAGTAAACCAAGCGACCGCTTCGAGCGTCCTAGCGCCATACCAGCCTTCGGAAAAGAGCGAACCCCATGATGCGTTTGCCCCGTACCCTACGTTCCTCCTCGGCACTCTCGGCTATCGTCTTCAGTGCCATCGGTGGAGCCACCTTGCTGCAGGGCGGAACCGCGGAAGCCGGTCGCGCCCACTTCAGTGGTGGCGCCCACTTCAGCGCGCACGTAGGCTGGCGTGGTGGGGTGTCGGTGCGTTACGCACGCCCCGCCTTCCGCTCGCGCCCGCGGCTCGGCGGCAGCATCTGGGTCGGCCGCAGCTACTACTACCCGCGCCCCTACTACTACTACGCTCCCGAATACGTCCCGTCGTACTACGGCTCGTCGTACTACCCGGTCCAGCCGACGGCGGCGCCCGGTGTCGCCGTGGCGACCCCGCCACCGCCGCAGTCCATGCCGAGCTTTGGCATCGGCGTGTTTGCGGGCGGCTCGAACGTCCAGGACAAGCAAGATTCGTCGGACCTCGGCGCGCTGGTCCGGTTGCGCCTGACGCCCGGCCTGCTCGTCGAAGGCGAGATCGGCAAGACGTCGTTCAAGGACGACGTGCGGGTCGATCGCCGGATCGGCGGCGCGCTGGTCTACGAGATCGGCGCCCGCAATACCTTCGCCCCGTACCTGCTCGCCGGGCTCGGCGTCCAGCAGGCCGATGTCGATGGCAGCTTCTCGACCACCCAGGACTTCGGCGAGATCGGCGTCGGCCTTCGGTGGGCGCTGTCGCGCAGCCTGCACCTGACCTTCGACATCCGGGCCGGCAGCCGCAAGACGATCGATTCGAACGAGCCTGACTTCGTGTCGAACGCGGCGCGTACCGTCGCCCCGCCGTCCGGTGTGGACAGCAACAACGACACCGAGGACTACACCCGCGGTCGGCTGGCGGCGATCCTGAACTTCTAGGGATCCGCGGATCGGAGAGCGCTCCGGTGGCGGCTCCGTTCGCCACAAAATCTCGCCCTCTTGAGCCCGGCCGCGGTCTGCGGCCGTTGTCATTTTCGGATACGATCGCCGCGATGGTTTCGGGGATCTGCAGCCGTGACCCGGGCAGGGCGGCATGACCTGTCCTGCCTGCGGTGAGGACGTCCTCGAGATCGACGTCAAGTGTGGCAGCTGCGGCGCCGCGCTCGGGGCGAGCGGCGCCCACCGCCTGATCGGGACCGTGATGCTCGGCCAGTACGAGCTGATCGACGTGCTCGGACAGGGCGGCATGAGCGTCGTGTTCAAGGGCCGCCACAAGCTGACCGAGCAAGAGGTCGCGCTCAAGATCCTGCCGCCCGAGCTCGCCGCCCACAGCCAGGTCAAGTCGCGGTTCCTCGACGAGGCCAAGGCGCTCGCGGCGCTCGATCACCCCAACATCGTCCACCTCTACAACTTCGGCCAGGAGAACGGCTACTTCGTGCTCGCGATGCAGTTCGTCCAGGGCCGCACATGGGAGCGGATGATCATCGAGGCCAAGCGCCTCGACTGGGTGGCGTCGTGCCGGATCGCGATCGACGTCCTGCGCGCGCTCGAGTACGCCCACGAGCGCGGCGTCGTTCACCGCGACATGAAGCCGTCCAACGTCCTGGTACGGTCCCGCGACGCTGTCGCGACCGTGATGGACTTTGGCATCGCCAAGATGACCACGTCGACGCGGCTCACCGCGACCGGCCAGACCATGGGTACGGTGCGCTACATGTCGCCGGAGCAGGTGCGCGGCCAGGAGGTCGACCACCGCACCGACATCTACTCGCTCGGAGCGACGCTGTACGAATCGCTGGTCGGCGACACACCGTTCGATGGCAACACGCACTTCGAGATCATGACCAAGCACCTGTCCGAGCCGGTGAAGCGCCCGAGCAAGCTCGGCGTGACCCTCCCGGCGGCGGTCGACGACGCCGTGATCCGCAGCCTGGCAAAGCGGGCCGAGGACCGGTTCAGCAGCGCGCGAGAGATGCGCAAGCAGCTCGAGGGGGCGCTGCGCGACGGCGATCTCGGGCTCGTCGAGACCCAGCGCCTCGAGCGCGAGGTGCTCGGCGAGCTCCGCCCGGCGGCCACCCCGGTCAGCGCCCCGACCGTGCCGCTCCCCGGGGTCGACCGGGGCGGCCGGCTCGGCCCGGCGGCGGGTTCGCTCGCGGACGAGCTCGAGCCCGACACCGGTCCCCGGCAGCGGCGGCGCCGCCGGCGGCTCCTGCCATGGCTCGCGGTCGCGCTCGCCGTGCTGGTCGGCGGCGGCGGAGCGGCGGCGGTCGTCATGGTCCGCCGCGCCGCGGGGGATCACACCACGGTCGAGATCTCCGGCGTCACGTTCACCAAGAGCCTCATGGTCGGCAAGCTGCTCATCAAGACCGACGGCAAGGTCGAGCCCGGCGAGCTGGCGACGCTCTACGCGAGCACGCTCCGGGCCCTCCAGGGGTTCGCCAAGGCCAAGCTGCTCGATCCCACGCTCCAGATCGCCGATCCGGTCGATGTCCTGCTCGCGGTGCCCGCGAGCGCGCTGTGCGAGCCCACCGCGTACCTTGATTTCCAGCCGCCGAAGAACTGCGCATCGGTGCTGTGGGCCCCGGCGGTCGGGGCGCGAGGCACCCACCGCCTCATGGTGGTGAGCGACCGCTCACAGCTGATCCCTGCGCTGCGCCAGGGCGTCGCGCAGGCCGCGTGCGAGTTCACCGCCGTGCAAGACCACGACAAGGAGCGCGAGATCTGCGACGTCACCCGCCGGTTCGCCGAGTCTGCGAATTGACAACCTGTTGAAGATCCACAAATAATCGCGGTGGAGGAGCATGTCCCGCACGGTCATAGCCGCCGTCGTCGCCGCGGTGATCGCCGTCCTCACGGCGATCGCGTTCTTCGTCACGTCCACGAGCTTCGAGGAGCGCATGAAGAAGGACGCCGATGCCAAGCTCGCGCGCGCCTACCAGGTCGTCCAGCAGCTCAACCAGCTCGAGGGCATCGACGTCTCGAACAAGGCCGAGCGGCTCGCCGCCGAGAAGGAGTTTGTCGCCGCGCTCAAGACCGACAGCACGACCGAACGGCAGACCCAGGCGCGGATCGGGTTTCAGAAGTTCACCGCGGACGAGAAGCAGGGCGACATCAAGCCGGACATCATCGCGCTCATCGACGCGAGTAACAACCTGCTCGCGATGCACGAGGTGCCGACCGTCGTCGCCAAGCAATGGAAGACCGACAAGGGCGACTCGATCATCCCCGCGGTCAACGTCGTGCTCGGCAAGAAGCTGATCATCAGCGACATCTGGAACAACGGCGAGAAGGGCATGATGAAGATCGGGGTCGCGCCGGTGATCGATCCGGAGGCGCCGATCTCCAGCAAGGATCCCGAGGGCGTCGTGATCATCGGCGCGATCGTCGTCGCGTACGCCCAGACCGCCAAGGAGGCGCAGAAGGACCGCAGCCTGCTCGGCACCGAGATCGCGTACTACGACAACAAGAACGTCGTCGCGACGAGCTTCACCCGCGGCGCCGGTGGGGAAGAGGACACCGCGAAGGCACGCCTGCTGACCGAGCTCCTGAAGTCGGGCGCGGTCACCGAGAGCGGCGCGAAGCAGAAGACCACCGTGGACGGGGTCGACTACCTCGCGGCGGCGGTCAAGATGCCGCGGAGCTCGACCCGGAAGCTGCCGGCCGAGTATCCCCCGGTCACCGCCGGTGCGGTCGTGCTCGCCCCGATCTCCGATCCCGGCAACACCGCGGGCACCGTGAAGCTGTTCATCGCGCTGCTCGGCGGCGGCGGGCTCGCGATCGCGCTGCTCGGCCTCTACCTCGCGCATCGCCGGCTCCTGGCGCAGGTCGATCAGATCGAGCTCGGCGTCACCGACATCATCAACGGCAACGTCGACCGCACGTTCCGCCCGGTCGGCCTCGAGCTCGACGGGCTCGCCAACGGGCTCAACGTCATGCTCGCGCGGCTCCTGGGCCGCCCCGAGCCCGGCGAGGAGGAGCTCGACGAGGAGGGCAACCCGATCATCCAGGGCCGCGTCGAGTTCGATGAGGACGACGGCAGCGCGGCGCCGCCGGCCCTCGATCCGGATCTCGCCGCGCTCGCCCAGGAATCGGAGCCCGACTACTACAAGCGGGTGTACACCGAGTACCTCGCGGCGCGGAAGGCCACCGGCAACCCCGACGAGGTCTCGTTCGAGAACTTCATCGCCAAGCTCAAGGTCAACGAGGGCAAGCTCAAGGCGCAGTACCAGTGCCGCGCGGTCCGGTTCCGCGTCGTGATGAAGGACAGCAAGGTCACGCTCAAGCCGGTGCCGATCTTTGCGTAGGGGGGCTTTCCCGCCGATGGGCGACTGGACCGGCGGAGCCGGTCGATCCATTCACGACTGGCGACCGCGCGTCGCGTCGCGCGGGTAGGATCCCGTAGACGGTGTTCGCCAAGAGGAAGACATGACGGTTCAGACAGGCCTGGCGCGGCTCGCGAGCGAGGGCAGCTCGTTGCTCGACGGCCGGCGCGTCGGCCTCCTGGTCAACGCGACCTCCGTCGACGCCCAGCTCCGCCACGCGATCGACCTCCTGCGCGCTCGCAAGGACCTCTCGATCACCGCGTTGTTCGGACCCGAGCACGGCGTCCGCGGCGATGCGCAGGACATGATCGCGGTGGATCCCGAGCGCGACGCCCGCAGCGACCTGCCGATCCACAGCCTGTACGGCGCGACCTCGGCGTCGCTGACCCCGTCGCCCGCGATGCTCGATGCCATCGACGTGATGGTCTGCGATCTCCAGGACGTCGGTAGCCGGTACTACACGTTCGTGTGGACGATGGTGCTGGCGATGCGCGCCTGCGCGGACGCCGGCAAGGCGTTCTGCGTGCTCGATCGGCCGAACCCGCTCGGCGGCGTGCACCTCGAGGGCGGCCTGATCGCCCCGGGCTTCGAGTCGTTCGTCGGCCTCGTGTCGTGCCCCAACCGCCACGGCCTGACGCCCGGCGAGATCGCGCGCTGGCGCCACAGCGTCGAGAAGCTCGATCTCGATCTCGTGGTGCTCGGGATGCGCGGCTGGCAGCGCGACATGCGGTTCGATCACACCGGCCTGCCGTGGGTCATGCCATCGCCGAACATGCCGACCACCGAGACCGCGCTGGTCTACCCCGGGATGTGCCTGGTCGAAGGCACCGAGCTGAGCGAAGGGCGCGGTACCACCCGGCCGTTCGAGCTCGCCGGCGCGCCGTACCTCGATGGCCACCGGCTCGCCGACGATCTCACCGCGATGGCGCTGCCCGGCGTGATGTTCCGCCCGACGGTGTTCACGCCGATGTTTCACAAGCACCACGGCAAGCCGTGCGGCGGGGTGCAGCTCCACGTCACCAACCCCGAGACGTTCCGGCCGTATCGCACGGGTGTCGCGTTCCTCAAGGCCTGCTACGACCGGTCACCGGCGGCGTTCCGGTGGCGCGACAAGGCCTACGAGTTCGTCGACAAGATCCCGCCGATCGACCTGCTCGCAGGTGGTGACGCGCTCCGCAACGGGATCGAAGCCGGGGCGAGCCTGTCCGAGCTCTCGGCCCGCTGGCCGCGCGACGAGGGTGACTTCGCGGCCGAGCGAGCCGACTACCTGCTGTACGAATGATCCGGGCGAGCTCGAACGGGTGGAGGCCTCCGCGGCGTTGCCGGTGGGGCACGGAGCGTCCCGGGTGGGTTCCCCGGTGCGCGCTTCGGTGCGCTCCCCGGTGGGCTCCATGACGCGCGTCGCGTTGTTCGGCGGCAGCTTCAACCCGCCGCATGTCGCGCACCAGCTCGTCGCGCTGTACGTGCTCGAGACCCAGCCGGTCGACGAGCTGTGGTTCGTGCCCACCTACGCGCACCCGTTCGGCAAGCACCTCGTCGCCTACGAGCACCGGATCGCGATGTGCGAGCTGGCGGCAGCGCCGCTGGGCCCGCGCGCGCGCGCCAGCCGTGCCGAGGCCGAACTGGCGGCCCGCCCGGACTTCGTCGCGAGTCACACCCTAGACCTCGTCGAGTACCTCGCCGCACAGGGCCACCAGCTGCGCCTCGTGGTCGGGACCGACATCCTCGGCGACGCCGCGAAGTGGCATCGCTGGGACGACGTGGTCGCCCAGGCTCCGCTGATCGTGGTGGGCCGCACGGGGTATCCCCTCGCGCCCGGGAGCGTCGCGACCGAGGTCACGATGCCGGAGATCTCGGCGACGCGCGTCCGCGACCTCCTGGCACACGGCGCGTCGGACGTCACCGGGCTAGTGCCGCGTGAGGTGTTGCGGTATATCGGCCAGCACAATCTTTACCAGCCGTGACCGCTCGCAACCCCACAACGTTCATCGTCGGCGCAGGTCCCGTCGCGACCGCGCTCGCCGGCGCCCTGCGCCTCGGAGGCGTGCCCGTGCTCGGCCTGTGGGCGCGGCGGGCCGCCCCCGCGCGCGCGGCGGGCTCGACCGCCGGTGTCGCCGCGTTCTCCTCGGCGCCGCCCGACATCTTGCTCGAGACCGAGGTGGTGATCCTCGCGGTGCGCGACCAGGTGATCACCGAGGTCGCGCAGGTGCTGCTCGGCACGGGTCTCATCAACAAGCGCCACGTGCTGTTGCACTGCGCGGGCGCGGCGTCGGCCCACGAGTTGCTCGGCCCGGTCGCCGGCCAGGTCGCGGGGATCGGCACGCTGCACCCGCTGTCGGCGATCGCCGACGGCAAGATCTCGATGCGCGCGCTCAAGGGCACGGTGTTCGGGGTCGAGGGCGACGACGTCGGTCGCGCCACCGCGGGAAAGCTGGTCGCGGCGATCAGCGGCATCGTGCTCGCGCTCGATGGTGCGCAGATGGCGTCGTATCACGCCGCCGCCGCCCTCGCCTCGAACTACATCGTCGCGACGATCGACGCCGCCGCGGCGGTGCTCGCGAGCACCGGGGTCGCGCCCGACAAGGCCGCGCAGGCCTTGATCCCGCTCGCCGAGGGCGCGCTGCGTAATATCGCGGCGCACGGCACCACCGGCGGGCTGACCGGACCGGTGCGTCGAGGTGACCTCGCGACGGTCTCGCGTCACCTCGACGCGATTCGCGATCGCCCGGAGCTTGCCGAAATTTATCGCGCGCTTGCGCGCCGCGCCGTGGAGATCGCGGGGCGGATCGACGGCCGCGATGCGCCCGATCGCGCCGGCCTCGACGCGATTCGCGCGCTGCTGGGCTCGTGAGCCGCCGGCTGCGAGCTGACTCCTGCAAAATTGCCGGCGCCTGGACCGCGCTCGGTTCACAGCGTGGCGGCGATCGATGGCGGTCGACTCCTACACCGGGCGTCGGCTAGCATTCCTGGTGATGAGCCTGCGTACGATCTTCGCTTCGTCTCGTGTCTCCTGCGTCCTGCGCGTCCTCGGCGTCCTGTGCGCGATCACGCTTGGCACCCGGTCCGCCGCTGCCGAGAGTCCGAACCAGGCGTTCGCCGGGCGGATCATGATGAGCAGCAAGCGGTTCCCGCAACAGGCCAAGAGCCCCTCGGCGTACACCGCCGCGATTCGCAAGCAGGCGCAGACCAACTTCGTCGAGGCCAAGGACACCCATACCTGGAAGATCTTCTTCGCGGGGTTCCTGAAGACGCCGCTCAACGACCTCGAGTACACGATCAAGGTCTACGAGCTTACCGGCAAGTCGCAGCAGCTGCTCGTGTCGTTCGATCAGTTCACCAGCGAGCGCGGTGAGCAGACGATCGTCTCGAACATGACGCTCGAGAAGAAGCAGGTCGGCGTCAACAAGGAGCTGCTCATGACGATGGAGAGCAAGGGCAAGATCCTCGCCTCGAACAAGTTCAAGATCGTCGGCGCGGGCGAGCACTTCACCGGCAAGGTCAACTTCTCCGAAGACGAAGCCAACGGCAAGAAGCCCGACGACGAGTAGCGACGAGTAGCGACGACGAGCCGGCTCCGGCCGGTCACGGCACGACGTCGAGGTCGAGGATCGAGACCGTCTCGGTCTCCGACGGAAAGATCCGGACGACATAGGGTCCAGGCTCGGCGAACGTGTGACGGAACACGTAATGCCCGGGCTTGTCGCCGTGCATCACGGCGGTCTGTGCGGTCGCGTCGTGGTGCGCATCCTCGATGGTGACCACGACCTGCTTCGCGCTGAACTGGCCGCCGAGCTTGGTCTTGATCTCGACGTGGGCGTGGATGGCGACGCCGGCGTGGATGATCTCGGGGACGAGCGTCCGGATGATCAGCTCACCGTCGTCGCGCGGGATCAGCCGAAGCGCCTCGCCGCTGCCGGACACGAGCTTGCCGGGTACCGGCTCGGACGCCTCCGGTTCGTCGGGCGCGGCGTCACCGGCGCTACCGTACCGCCGGAAAGCGGCGAACCCGGCGCCCGAAAGCGCGAGCACCCCGAGCGCTCCGAGCGCAGCGATGGCGAGCCATCGGCGCGCGGCGGGGCGGGGCGGCGCGAGCTCAACCCCGGCGGGCTGGGGCCTGGTCCGGGCGCGCGCGGTGCGGCGCGACGCGGAGGCGGGGTGGTCACCGAGCTCGGCGATCGCGTCGTCGATCAACGCGACGACGGCATCGGCGCTGATCGGGCGGTCCTCGGGGTTCTTCTGCAGGAGGTGCGCGATCAGCCGGTCGACGACCGCGGGGACCTCCGGGTTGTGCGCGCTCGCGAGCGGCGCCGAGCGGTGGAGGTGGGCGAGCAGGACTTCAAACCCGGAGCCCTCGAACGGCGTGATCCCGGTCATCAGCTCGAACAACACGCAGCCGAGCGCGTACAGATCCGCGCGCGCATCGACTTGCTCGCCCTGGGCCTGCTCGGGCGACATGTAGTGCGGGGTGCCGATCAGCCCGCCGGTGGTCAGCCGCGTGGCGTCGGCGTTACCCGGCTTGCACACCGCGATGCCGAAGTCGACCAGCGTGATCCGATCGTCGCCGTTGCGATCGCGCCGCCACATGATGTTGGTCGGCTTGAGATCGCGATGCACGACCTCGGCGGCGTGGGTCTCCGACAGCGCGCTCGTGATGTGGCGCGCGATGCGCAGCGCGCGCACCGCCGGGAGCGGACCATTGCCGAGGATCCGGTCGAGCGGCTGGCCATCGATCAGCTGCATCGCGAGGTACGGCCGGCCGTCGTCGAGCTCGCCGACCGCGTAGATCGCCACGACGCCGGGGTGAACGATCCGCGCCGCCGCCCGCGCCTCGCGCGCGAACCGCCGCGCTTGCACCGGATCGGCCGCGATCTCGTAGGTCGGCACCTTGAGGGCGACCGGGCGATCGAGCCCGAGCTGCCGGCCGCGATAGACCGTGCCGAACGAGCCGCCGCCGATCACCGCTTCGATCACGAAGTCGCCCACCGTGCGGCCGATCAAGCTCGCGGCGGGAGTCGCGCGGCTTCCTCCGTCGTTCGTGGCGGCGGCTGGATCGACGACCGCAGCGGCGAGCTTGCTGGTGCCTGCCGCCGGGTCGACCATGACCGCGCCGCACGCGGGGCAGAACCGCCCCGCTTCTGCGGTCGCCGTGCCGCAGCCTGGACAAGCCTGCATGTGCGGCCAGGGGGGAGCAGCCGGTG
>Ga0137459_1000465_pt1 | contig 14470 bp, 11 predicted proteins | sample EasRivERMGT700_2_FD_104908 | JGI IMG/M metagenome (GOLD analysis project Ga0137459, IMG submission 104908) | Soil microbial communities from meander-bound floodplain in the East River, Colorado, USA - East River MetaG ERMGT700_2 | ecosystem: Environmental > Terrestrial > Soil > Floodplain ...
CCGGAGCGGCGGGGCCCCACCCCCCCCGGGGGGGGGGGCGGGGGGGGGGAGGCGGGGGGAGGGGGGAGGGGGGGGGAAGGGGGGAAGTGGGGGGCGGGATCAGTCGGGCAGATCGACGCACCACCGCAGGGCGGGGCGACAGTCGAGCCACGCTTGCTCGTCGACGTCGAGGTACGGGACCTCGAGCGTGATGACCTCGCGGTTCTGCTCGATGCCGTACTTCGCGCCGAACGAGCCGGGGGTCGGGTAGCCCATGGCGGGCGCGACGGGATAGCCGCACCGCTCGGACAGCTCGCCGGCGAGCGCGGCGCCGGCGCCGTCCCAGTTCACCATGCGATACGTCGAGTGCAGCGCGATCAGCCGGTGGGCCCCGGTGCGTTCGATCAGGGCGACGAGCGCCTGGGTCTCCGGCTGATCCTCGGGCGCGGCCCCGGGGTGATCGCCGGGCCGCCGCGCGATCCCCCAGCTCGCGGCGGTGAAGTTCCGGTTGAGATCGACGTCGTTGGCGTTGTTGCGCGTGCCGGCGAGCACGCCGTCGACGTTGAGGCACGGGACGATCCAGGTATCGCGGCCGGGCGGGCGCTCGATCAGCTCGTCCGCGAGCCGCTCGAGCATGAGCTGGGTGACCGCCTCGTCGCCGTGGATCGCGCCGAACAGGAGCGCCGGTGGCCGCGGCCTGGCATACCCCGGCGGCGTGAAGTGCACCGCCTCGATCGGCCGGCCCAGCACGGTGTGGCCGATCACCAGCTCGCGTCGATGCATGCGGCCCCTATTCGAGCTGCTTGCCGACCACGGAGGCCAGGCCGTAGCCGACGAGCACGAGGTACGCCGAGCCGATCGCGACCGCGGACCCGCCGGCGATCCACGCGACGATCGCCGCGTTCGGCGCGCCCGTGACGGCGTCGACGACGTTGCCGCCGAGCAGCAGGGCCGCGACGTGGACGACGAGCGCCCACAGGATCAGCAGCCACGCCCAGAGCTTGGCGCCGCCGGTCACCGAGGGCGACAACCACGCGAGCAGCGACATCACGACGATCGTGATGCGGCCCAGCTCCAGCGCCGGGGTGACCTTGCCAGTCCCCGGTAGCTCGATCAGCTGCTTGAAGACATGGACCAGGGGGATCGCGCCGCCCTGGGGCAGGAGGTACGGCACGAGGATGCCGATCGCGCCGAGCGTGACGAGCAGGCGCGCGGTGATGGCGTCGCGATATTCGTTGCGGACCAGGAGGCCCGGCACGAGCAGGAGCGTGCCGATCATCGAGATCAGGGGCTGCCACGCCGGCATGCCGGCCAGGGCGATCGGGACGGCGATGCCGGCCAGCCCGAGGATCGCCGCGATTGCGCCGCGCGCGGCCGGCTGCATCGGGATCGCGGCCACGATCACGCTCAGCAGGCCGACCGCGGCGAGCATGAGCGGCGGCAGCCGGGCGGTGCCCTCGCCATCGAGGATCAGGTTCCAGTTGAACGCCAGATCGGGCGAGGTGCGCAGCGGGGCGGCAAACGCGGCCAGCAGCGCCATGCCCCACAGGAACATCATCAAGCGCAGGCTGTTTCGCCATGGCTCGACCGGTCGGATCGTGCGCGAGGCGGTGTTCGAGGCAAGATAGGGCGGCGGCTGGGCCGCCGGGATCTGCATGATCGGCGGCTGCGGTTGTAGCTGCGGCTGCGGTTGTCGCAGCGGCTGCTGCAGCTGCATCATCGGCGGTGGCGGGGACGGCACCAGCGTGGGCAGCATGGCGGCAGGCGCGTTCGGTCGAGCGTAGCTCGGCGGTTGCGGCTGCATCGTCGGCAGCTGGGCCTGCGGCGATGCGCTGGGCGCGAACATCGTGGCGGCGTGCGCCGGGCTCGCCGGGACGAAGCCACCCGGAGGACCGGCCGGAGGACGGCCGCCGGGTCCGGCGGGATACGGTTGCGCCATCGGAGGGCGCGGGGGTGGCGCGGGCGGGGCCATCGGGGCGGGGCGCTGCGGCTGCTGCGGCGGGTTATAGGCAGGGGCCTGCGCGGTCGGTGGCAGGGGACGGCCTTGCTGGGCGTTCTGCAGCCTCATCTGATCGATCGCATCATTCGCCGAGTAGCCAAACGCGGTCTTGGCCATCCCTTGCTGCACCGCGGGCGCAGGCGGCTGCCTGGCACCGCAGAACACGCAGTGCAGCGCGGCGTCCGGAAGGTCCTTGGTGCAGCTAGCGCATTTCTTCACGAGTCACCCCTGGCAACCACAGAGTATAGGTCCGCAGCCGAGCGCGCTGCAAACGCCACTCGTGTACGGTACGGGCCATGGTCGTGGTCGTCTCGCTCGGAGACGTCAAGCGCAGCGCTGCGACGTTGTTCGCGCAAGGCCAGCACGTTGCCGCGCTCCGGTTGTATGACGCGATCGTCGCCGCGGCGCCGCTCGATTTTGACGCGCGGATCCGGGTCGCGGACGCCGCGCTCGCGTTAGGCGATCCGAACGCGGCGCGGGTGTATCGCGCCGCCGGTTGGTACTGCCTGAAATCGGGTCACCCGCTGAGCGCCCTGGTCTGCGCGCGTGTCCTCGAGGCGCACGGCGCCGACAGCAGCGACCTTTTGGCCGCGCTGGTCGTCACCTACGGCAGCGAATCGGACCTCCTGGGCAAGGGCGCCACCCGGATCCCGCTGCCGCCCGAGGTGCTGCCGGTCGCGATCCCCGACGTCCGCCAGGCCGTGGCGTCGCCCGCCGAGGTGATCGCGGCCGCGCTGCAGCGCGCCGAGCACGCGACCGCCACGCTGACCGAGCTGCCGGCGGCGCTCCACCCGATCCCGCTGCTCTCGACGCTGTCCGAGGCCGCGTTTCGCCGCGTGCTGGGCACGCTGGTGCTGCGGCGGCTGCCCGCGGGCGCGCCCGTCATCCGCGAGGGCGAGCCCGGCACCGCGTTCTACTTCGTGGCGAGCGGCCAGCTGCGCGTGTTCGCGACCGACGGGCTCGGCCGCCAGACCGAGCTCGCCCAGCTCGGCGAGAACGCGGTGTTCGGTGAGATGGCCCTCTTGTCGGCGCAGCCGCGCTCGGCGAGCGTTGCCTGCCTGTCGGAGGTCGATCTGCTCGAGGTCGGCCGGCAAGCGCTCGCGCAGCTCGCCGACGAGCTGGGGCCCGTGGCCGAGGCGCTCCACGGCTTCACCCGCGACCGCCTGCTCGGCAACCTGATGGCGACCGGCCCGCTGTTCCGGCCGTTCAACCGGATGCAGCAGCGCGATCTGCTGCGCCGGTTCACGAGCCACGACGTCGCGCCCGGCACGGTCGTGATCCACGAGGCCGAGCAGGGCCGCGGCCTGTTCGTCGTGCTGTCCGGCGAGCTGGATGTCTCGCGGCGCGGCGGCGACGGCCACGCGGTGCCGCTCGGGGCGCTGCGCACCGGCGACGTGTTCGGCGAGATGGCCGTCCTGCGCAACGCGGCCACGACCGCGACGGTGGTCGCCCAGCGCCCGTCGACGGTGCTGTTCCTCGCCCGCGAGTACGTCGCGCGCATCGTCTCCGCGGTCCCCGAAATCAAGAGCTATCTCGAAGCGTTGGCCGAAGATCGCGAGATCGACAACCAGCTCGTCATGGGCGAGGTTGGCCCGGAGGACGAGCGCGTCCTCATCTGATGGCCAGGTGATGGTCGGTGAGCGCCGGTGACAGCGCCGGTGCCAGCGCTGGTGACAAGGACGGGCGGCGGCGGCGTTGCGGCCCTATACTTGTCGCATGGACGAGCAACAACCCAAGCGCGGTGGCGTCGGACGCTTTCTCTGGTTCTTCGTGCTCCTCGCCGTCGTGGTGCTGTGGTGGCACTTCCGCCCGGACGGCGACCCGGGCGCCACGCTGCAGGCGCAGCAGGCCGATGCGGTCACCGCGCCGACCGATCCCGATGACATCCTGGTCGATCTGCAGGATGACGTGACGCCGCAGGCGATCGCCGCGATCGAGCGCGACATCGGTATCCGGCTATGCCTGGTCGACGACACCGCGGCGGCGACCAAGCTGTATCGCGCCCACGTCGATCCGGCGCGCCGCGATGCGATCCTCGCCGAGCTCGTCCGGCGCCCCGAGGTCGAGATCGCCGAGCCCGACGCCCACTTCATGCTGTCGCCCGGCGAGCCCGCGGAGGGCATCGTCCGCGCGCCGGACGTCGGGCCCGCGCACGAGGGCTACCCGAACGACCCGCAGTACAAGTTCCAGTGGCACCTGAACCAGGTCGGCATGCGCGAGGCGTGGAAGCTCGCCGACGGCAACGGCGTGATCGTCGCGGTGCTCGACACCGGCGTGGGGTACGAGGACTACAAGGGCTTCCACCTGCTGCCGGACCTCAAGGGCGTCACGTTCGTCGAGCCCTACGACTTCGTCGCCAACACCAAGCACGCCAACGACGATCACGGCCACGGCTCGCACGTCACCGGCACGATCGCCCAGGTCACCAACAACGCGCTCGGCGTCGCCGGCGTCGCGCGCAACGTGCGCATCATGCCGCTCAAGGTGCTGTCGGCCGGCGGCTCCGGCTCGGTCGCCGGCATCGCCGACGCGATCCGCTACGCGGCCGATCACGGCGCCAAGGTCATCAACATGAGCCTGGGCGGCGCGTTCCCGTCGTCGGTGCTCAAGAAGGCGGTGGCGTACGCGCACGGCAAGGGCGTCACCGTGGTGTGCGCCGCGGGCAACGAGAGCCGCGGCCGGGTCGGCTATCCCGCCGCGTACCCGGGCGCGGTCGCGGTCAGCGCGACCCAGTTCGACGAGGCGACGACCTTCTACTCGAACTACGGCAAGGACATCGACATCGCCGCGCCGGGCGGTAACACGCGCGTCGATCAGAACGGCGACGGCATGCCCGACGGCGTGCTGCAGAACACGATCACGCTCGGCGATCCGACCACGAACGGTTACTTCGGCTACATGGGGACGTCGATGGCCGCGCCGCACGTCGCCGGCATCGCCGCGCTGGTCGTCGGCGAGGGCGTCACCGATCCGGACCGGGTCGAGAAGATCCTCAAGGACACCGCGCGCAAGCCCGACAAGCAGACCTACACGACCGACAAGTACGGCGCCGGCATCATCGACGCCCCCAAGGCCGTGCTGAAGGCGCGCGCGGCGACCGGCGGCTATCAATTCGGGCTCGGCCTGCTCATGGCCGGCGCAGTGGCGGCGTCGCTCCGGCGTCGCGGCGGCCTGGGCGTCAAGCTCGGCCCGTCGTACCTGGCCGGCGTCCTGGTCGGCGCGTCGGGGCTGTTCTTCCTGCCCTACATCGCCCCGGATCTGTCGTCGCTGCCGGTCCTGCACGCGCTGACCCACGGCCTGCCGTCGTGGGACCTGTCGGTGCTCGGGCCCGCGGGCCACGGCAACGCGGTGTTCTTCAGCGCGCTGGTGCCGCTGGCGCTCCTGGCGGTCGGCTACAGCGTGCCGCGCGCCCGCGCGCCGCTCGCCGGCCTCGCGATCGGGGTCGCCGCGCACCTGGCGTTCTTTGCCGCGGTCCCGCTGACGGCCGTCCACGTCCCGGCGATGTTCGGCGGCGGCGCGCTCTGGCTCGCCGCCAACGCGCTGGCTTGCCTCGCGCTGGCCCGCCTCGCGCTGCGCCGCTGAGCCGCCGAGCTCACCGCAGCGCCAGCGTGCAGCTCGCGCCCTGCCCCGGGCTCTCCTCGATCGTGACCTCGATCGAGCTCGCATGTGGTGCGCCTAGCGCAGCCAGCTGCTCCCGCAGCAGCGCGGCCACGTGGGCGGCGAGCGCCTCCACCGAGATGTTGTCGATCGGCAACATCAGCGCGTCGCGCCTGGGTAGCACGTAGCGCTCGCCGCACAGCGTGAACTCGAGCTCGCCGGCGTCGCGGATCACCGTGAAGTGCGGGTTGTGCGACGCGAGCAGCACGTGCTCCTTCCACGCCCGGCACAGGTCACCGATCGCGGCCTTGATCGGCGCGAACGGGATCATCGATGCCAGCTCGATCCGGTCGACCTCGATGCCGATCGCGATCGTGTAGTTGTGACCGTGCAGCCGCTCCTTCGTGCCGTCGGGAAACACCGTCATGTGGGCGCAAGAGAACTTGTGCTCGGCGCGCGCGATCAGGATCCGGTGCGTCACCTCCCGAGCATAGTCGCGGCCTCAGCCCCTCAGCTCACGGCAGGTGCTGAATCCGCCAGGTACGCGACGGCCGACGCGATCTCGTCACCGCGCGGCGCGCCCGCGAACGGGTCCTCCTCGGAGAGCGCAGCCGAACACGCGGGGGCCCCCCAGCGGGCAGGCGCGCAGCGCCGTAGCCCGCTGGGCTCATCGGTGGTGAGCGCAGAGCGACCGCCGTGGCCCGGGAGAGTGCTGCGGAGCAGAGAAGCCCGGGGGAAGCGTGGAGGCGAGCGGGTCCGAGGAGGAAAGCGTGGCGGCTGCGCGGGGTTCGAGCGAGCACAACGTGCGCGCCCGGGGCGGAGGCGCGGGGCGCGCGGGGGCGGGGCGTGGGCACCAGGCGGCGGGCTACGCGTCGGCGTTGGCGCCGGAGCGGCCGCGGCCGCCACGACGCCGTCGGCGCCGGCCGCCGCGGTCAGCGCCACCAGCGCCCGCCGAAGCCGCGCTGCTCGGGCGGGAGGCGTGGCCGTGGGAATGGCCGTTCTTCGGCGCGGCGGCGTCGGCCTCCGCCGCGATGTCCGACGACAGCTTGCCGGCGACGCGGTACTGGTCCGGCTTCCAGCCCTTCTGGCCGATCACGATGATGAGCTTCTGGAACCGCTTCTCGAGGTGATCGAGGTAGTCGCGCTCCTGCTTGGACAGCAGATCGGCGACGCGCGGGGCGCACTCGATCTCGATCTTCTCGTTGTCGACGAGCGTCCCCGAGCGGCGCACCTCGCGCAGGATCTCGTAGGCGACGGTCACGACCGACTTCACGACGCCCGAGCCCTCGCAGATCGGGCACGGCTCGGTGAGCAGCTGGACCAGCGACTCGCGCGTGCGCTTGCGGGTCATCTCGACCAGCCCGAGCTCGCTGATCTTGGTGACGTTGGTGCGCGCGCGGTCGCGCGACAGCGCCTTCTGGAAGGCGTCCCAGACCTTGCGGCGGTTGCCCTCCTTGTCCATGTCGACGAAGTCGACCACGATGATGCCGCCGATGTTGCGCAGCCGGAGCTGGCGCGCGACCTCGTCGCAGGCCTCGAGGTTGTTCGCGGTCACCGTGTCCTCGAGGTTGCCCGAGCCGGTGTTGGTGAAGCTGCCGGTGTTGACGTCGATCGCGGTGAGCGCCTCGCCCTGATCGATGACCAGCGAGCCGCCGCTCTTGAGCGGGACCCGGCGCGCCACGGCGAGCCGGAGCGCGGGCTCGATGTGGTACTGGTCGAAGATCGGCCGGCGGCCCTCGTACTTCTTGATCCGCTCGGCGAGCCTGGGCAGGAACGCCAGCGTGAACTTCTTCACGCGATCGTGCTGCTCGTCGTCGTCGATCATCACCTCGCTGGTGTCCTCGCGGAGCAGGTCGCGGACCACGCGTAGCGCGAGATCGAGATCGGCGTAGACCAGCCCCGCGCTCGACATCTGCTCGTGGCGGCGATCGATCTCGGCCCACAGGCGCGCGAGGAAGTCGACGTCGTCGCGCAGCTCCTGATCGCTCGCGTCCTCGGCGGCCGTGCGCACGATGAAGCCCGAGCCCTTCGGCCGCACTTCATTGACGAGGTCGCGCAGGCGGCGGCGCTCCTTGTCCGAGCCGATCCGCCGCGACACACCGATCTGCGCGACGTGCGGCATGAACACGGAGTAGCGGCCGGGCAACGAGAGGTAGCCGGTGACCCGCGCGCCCTTCGCGCCGATCGGATCCTTGACGACCTGCACGAGCACGGTCTGGCCGGGCTTGAGCAAATCTTCGATCTTGCGCGACGCCAGCTGCTTGCGTGATCGCGCGATGCGCGACGCGGCGCCCTCCGGCGAGTCGTCGCCGACGTCGTCCGTGTCGGCGTCCTCGAACAGCTTCTTTTCGTCGCCCGAGCCGAGCACATCGGCCACGTACAGGAACGCGGCGCGCTCGACCTTGGGCCCCAGATCGACAAAGGCTGCCTGCATACCCGGCAGCACTCGCGTGACCTTTCCTCGATAGATGTTTCCGACAATTCCCCGATCGCGTTTACGTTCGACAAAGAACTCAGCCAGGGCGCCGTCCTCGACAACCGCTACGCGGATCTCGGGGCCCTCAGCGTTGACCACGAGCATGTTCTGCATGAAAGCTCTGCAATTCGTTGCGCCCGCTCCGGAGCATCACGACATCGATGTCATGACCTTGGCTCGATAGTTTGCGGGTCGAAGGGACTCGGTAGCACGAGAACTCCATCAATACAAGGAATTGCAGCGCCAGCCAGCCGGCTGGCCCGCACCTTGCTTTGAGCTAGGGCGCGCTGGTGTTGCCGCACCGGCTACCTCTAGCTCGGACTATTTATTAAGCCCCGAGCTTCCCGCTTAGTCACTTAGTTAGTTGAATTAATTGGAGCGAACGCCTGGGTTGCCGCCCGGGCGTTCGTGCTTTTTCGGCGTTCGTGGCCATGGCCATGGACTTGAACGGGATTCTACCGGGCGCTGCCGCGCCCACCCCGCCCACCGCGATCGAGCTCGTGCGTACCCTGGGTCGGGCGCTACACCGCCACGGTACCCGGCGCACCGGCTCGAGGAGAGCTTGCTCGCGTGCTGCCGCGGACGTCGACGGCGTGTTCACGATGTTCAAGGCGGCCACGGCGATCGTCTCGGCCTGTGATCGGCAACGCCGTCGTGTCACCGCGCGCAGCCTGTAGCGGAGCGGTCGCTCGGCTTCAGTGACGGTGCGGCTCGGGGTCGTCCGGATCGGCGTCGCGGTGGAGGCACGGATCGTTGTCCGGATCGTGGCCGCACGCGAGCACCCCCGGCGACGGGTCGTCCGGATCGGGGCCCTTGTAGAGGCCCTCGACGTCATCGTCCGCGGCGGCGTCGCCGATCGCGCCCCCGGCGGCGATCAGGGCCGCGGCCCTGTCCGGCGGCACGTTCGGGACCAGGCCGAGCCGGGCGATGTGAGCAACGTAGTAGGCATCCTCGCGACGGGCCTCGAGCTCGCCGCGCTCGATCGCCTGCTCGAGCGCGCGCTTGAGGTCGCCGATCAGCCGCGACGGCGCGATCTCGAACGCGGCCATGATCGCGTTGCCGACCCCGCCGGGCAGCGGCGGCAGCTTGGCGTCGGCCTCGGCCAGCAGCTGGACGCGGTCGGCCAGCGCGCCGATCTGCTCGAGCAGCAGCTTGCGCCGGCCGGGGCGCTTCGACGTAATGTCGGCGCGCGACAGATCGAGCAGATCGGTCATGTGGGCGAACATCTCGCGGTGAAACCGGCGGACCGCGCTGTCGCTCCACTGATCGCTGTACTGGTTGGTGCGGAGGTGATGCTTCACCAGGAAGCGGATGGTCTGGCGCTCGTCGCGCGCGAACGCGAACCGGCCGTGGATCTTGTCGAACATCCGCGCGCCGACCTCGGCGTGCCCATGAAAGTGCACGCCGTCATCGGTAAACGTACGAGTCGGTACCTTGCCGACATCGTGCAGCAGCGCCGCCCACCGCACGAGCGGACGCCCGACGGTCTGTCGCACAACCTGCTTGGTGTGGGCCCAGACGTCCTTGTGCATCCGGCCGGTCTCCTGGACCAGATCGACGGTCGCTTCGAGCTCTGGGAACAGCAGGGCGAGGATCCGGGTCTCGTGCAGCCACTCGAGGGCCGCGTCGACGTCGCGCCCCAGCAGCACGTGCTCGACGGCCATCCGCAGCCGCGCCTTGTCGGCCTCGGCGAGCCGGCCCGAGTGCTCGACGCCGAGCGCGGTGACGTTGTCCGGCGGGAACCGACCACCGCCGCTGGCGATCGCCCCGGCGATCTCGATCAACACCACGGGGTCCGCTTCGACGAGGGGGCGCAAACGATCAGCCACCTTCGTATCGCCGGTGTGAGTCATGGGGGCGCGCTATCTACCATGAAGTGGTACAGGTCGTGCTCGTTGCCGCGAACGCGTGCAAGGCCGAATCACGGAACGCCAGCTGCCACTCGCTGAGCGAAGCTTCCCGGGCATCAGCCGGTTTTACGCTCAGCTCAATGACAAACCTGCAACCTTTCTACAGCTTGTCTGGGCGTTTGAAGCGAAACGCACCACACCAACAGCTTCTCGGAAGCGTCAGCGCCGCTAGGGCGTTTTCGTAGGCGAGCCCGTCATCACGCTGGCCGCTTGGGTTGCCAGATGTGACAGGTCGTCGCAATCCGGGGCCTGAGATGGGGCAAGAAAGAACATATAAGCGCCGACCTATCGGCGTCTTTGATTCGGGGGTAGGAGGTTTGACGGTGGTTCGCGCACTGCGCGCTGTACTGCCGGGTGAGGACATTATCTACCTCGGCGATACGGCGCGCGTGCCTTATGGAAGTAAGAGCCCGCGCACCGTCGAGCGCTACTCGCTTACATGTCAGCAGTTCCTGCTCGATCGCGGCGTCAAGCTCGTCCTGATCGCGTGCAACACAGTGTCCGCGACGGCGCTACCGGCGCTGGCGGCGGCGAGCCCGGTGCTGGTGATCGGCGCGGTCGAGCCCGGTGCCTCCCGGGCGCTGGCGGCGACGCACAACGATCACATCGGCGTGATCGGGACGCTCGCCACCGTGCGGTCGAACGCCTACGTCAAGGCGATCGCCGCTCACGATCCACGCGCGAAGGTCACCGCGGGGGCGTGTCCGTTGCTCGTGCCGCTGGCGGAAGAAGGCTGGACCGACGACGACATCGCGCGGCTGGTCGCGCGGCGCTACCTCGCGCCGCTGTTCGCCGCGGATCCGCAGATCGACACGCTCGTGCTCGGCTGCACGCACTATCCGCTGCTCCGCGAGGTGCTCACGCGGGTCGCGCACGAGCTCGCCGGCCACGCGGTCGCCGTGGTCGACTCGGCAACCGCGATGGCCGAGGCGGCGCGCGAAGCGCTGGGCAGCGGGGCGAACCGCCGGAGCGAGGCGGGCCGGCTGGATTGCTTTGCCACCGACACGTCGCGGCTCGACGAGCTGGCGCCGCGCTTCCTCGGGGAAGCGCTGACCGGCTTCGAGCTGGTCGATCTGTAGCCCGCTGGGCGCAGGCCGCTCGCTCGCGGCCGGATCGATCGGAGGGCCTGGGCTGCAGGGCGCTACGCGCGCGCCTTGACGCCCTTCGCGCGGGCTTCTTCAGCCTGGCGCCGCTTCATCACCTCGGTGATGGTCGTCGCCTTCTTGAGCTTGTCGGTGATCGTCTTCTCGTCGACCGGATAGTCGGTGCGGAACACCAGGCCGTCCTCGAACAGCTGCTCGCGCGCCTCGTCATCGTCGAGGAACTTCGCGATCTTCTTGCCCTTGTATTCGAGCGTGGGCAGTGTCTTGACCTTGCTCTCCAGCCAGGTCATGAGCTCGCCCATGATCGACTTGCAAAGGGTCAGGTTGTCGTCCAGGCCCTCGAACAGCTCGGGGAACCTGTCACGAAACGCCTGCTCGTCCTCCCCGGGACCGAGCGCCTTCTGCAGCGCCAGGCGCAGCAGGACCGCATCGTCCGCGTAGCTCACGACGGCGTCATGCCGATCCGAAACGAAGTCGTTGGGCGAAACGACGTATGCGATCACGCCGACAGCGACTTCTCGCACCGGACGCGGCAGATTCTCGTCGTCCATCGCATCGAACGCGATCTTCAGATCGTGAGGAAGGGAGACCAGCCAACCACGCACCAGCTCGACGAACTTCGACTCCGCAGCAATACTCGTCACGGGATTATGCGTACCCCCGCCGTGGCGGGGCCTCCTAAACAAGCTTCGAGACTGAAGCCCGAACAGGGTGAGTACCAACCCCGGGCAGGAATTACAAGCCACACCGCTCGGTCAGCGCGCGGAAGCCGCCTCCATGGTACCTTCAGCAACCGGTGGGCAAGCGATCACCGATCCTTGGCTACAACCACAACGTCCGGTATCGGGGGCTGGTTTTTCACGTCCAGACCGAGGATTCCGGCGTTGTCACCCCGCACCTGTTCACGCACCTGTTTCACCACGGGGTGATCGTCTCGACGCGGAAGCTGGTCTACGACGCCGGGTCTGCAGAGGAATCGATCAAGTCGCTGATGCAGGCTCAGCACAAGGCGACGCTGAGGGACCTCCGGCGCGGCCACTTCGATGACAAGATCGATTCGTACCTGGGCGGCACGCCCGGCCTGTTGCCGCGGGGGACGGAGGACGCCGGCGGCTCCGGCGAGGACCGGCCCGGTGAGATCGAGCTAGCGCCCTCGCAGGGCACGCCGACGCTGGGCACCGTGGAGGAGCCCGCGATCAGCGCCCCGACCGAGCAGGTGCTACCGATGGTGTTCGACGACCCGAGCGACACGGTGATGATCGTCGAGAAGACGCCGCCGCCTGGCCGCCCGCGGATCCCGCCCGTGCCGGTCCGGCCGTCGACCGAGCGATTCCTCTCGTCGGTCGTTCCGCCGGTCGCCGCCCGGACCGCGCCGGCGGCGGTCGATACGACGCTCAAGACCGCGGCACCCAAGTTCGATCTCTCGGCCGAGGCCGACTTCGACCCGGACATCGAGATCCAGCTCGAGGAGGATGAGGACGGGGACGAGGGCGAGGGCGAGGGCAATGACGCGGTGCGGATGCCGCGGCGGGCGAACCGCGATACCGAGACCCAGGCTCCGTTCACCGAGTTCACGCGGCCGACCCTGGACGTGCGGCTCGACGACCACACCCGGCCGACGGTCGGCGCGGTCAACGAGCAAGCCCGTCGCGCGTCGACCGTCAGCGACGGCGTCCCCGGTGCGATCCGGCCGTCGAGCCCGGCGATCCCGCCGCCGCCCGATTCGCGACGGCTCGGCGAGCGGCCGTCGACGATCAACGCCGCGACGCTGCCGCCGGCGCGTCCGATCGCGCGTCCACCGCCACGCCCGTCGCTGGCGCAGCCGCAGATCGTGTCACGTCCGGTGACCTCCGATGATCGGGTCCGCCGCGAGCCGGAAGCGGTCGAGGTGTACTCGCCGGGTCCGCCGTCGGCCGAGCTGCCGCCCGGCGAGCGCCCGGGCCAGTACGCGCAGCACAAGAAGGTGAGCACGCGGATCCCGATCGAAGGGATCAAGAACGAACGCTCGGGCGGCGTGCCGATCCCCGCGGGGCTCGGGCGGCCACAGCGCAGCGGGCCATCGCCGGGGCCATCGCCGACCCCCGTCAAGCCGGCGGCGGCGCCCCAGGTCCCGGTTGCGGTCCCGGCCCAAGTTGCGGCCCCGACGCCAGCGGCGGCGCCCCAGGTCCCGGCGGCGGCGCCCCAGGTCCCGGCGGCGGCCCCGGTTGCGGTCCCGACCCTGGTTGCGGCTGCGACGCCGGATTCCCGTGACTCCTCGTCGCAGATCGACGCCAACACCGAGCCGGTGCGCGCGCGCGCGCCGACGCCGGCGCGGATCTCGCCGCCGAACCGCGCGGCCGCGTCGCCCAACAGCGGCGTGGTGATGACCCGCCCGGCCCTCATCGTCGGTGCACCGGGGAAGCCCGTGGCCACCACCGTGCCGCGGATCCGCAGGGCTCGCGAGGAAGAGAGCCGCGGGTTTGGTCAGGGCCTGATCTCGGAGAAGAGCCTCGACGAGGTCATCCTCGCGTACCTGTCGGAGGACGCCGACGAGAAGTAGCGCCGGGCGGCCCCGGTTCCGCTCCGTTCCGACGGTCGGCGTTCGCAGCGCTCGGTGCACCTGCTTGCCGGCTGCGTCGTCCAGGTCAAGGTCCAAAATCGCGCTGAGGTTCAGGTTCGGGTCCAGGCCGCGTGAACCGCTCGGCACGTTGCCGAGAACCACGCTACGGTTTCGTCATGCCCGCGCACGTCACGATCTACACCCGGCAATGGTGCGGGTACTGCACCGCGGCCGAGCACCTCCTCAAGGACAAGGGGGTCGCGTTCGAGAACATCGACTGCACCGGCGACACCAAGAAGCGGCAATGGCTCACGGAGGTCACCGGACGCACCACGGTGCCCCAGATCTTCGTCAATGGTCGGTCGATCGGTGGCTACGACGACATGCGCGCGCTCGACCGGCGCGGCGAGCTCGACAAGCTCCTCGCAGGGGCGAGCGAGCCGTCGGCAACGCCGGGCTGAGCGACGGCTGGTACCCGCCACGAGGTATGGATTGGTTGCGTCGGCGGTGCGGGCCGTGACCTCGAGCAGATCGCGGACACGCGCGCTGGCAACGCGGGCTGGGTCCGCCGCTCGTCCGTTGACCACCGAATCGAGCATGGAGGGCGGCGCCATCTCCACGACCGGCCGGCGATCCACCACCCGGCCGTGCAATTTATCTCGCGTCGTGACCCAGCCCGCGTTGCTGCGCTGCGCGTTGACGCCAGCACGGCGGGACCAGAGGTGCTCCCGGCCTCGCCGCAGAGTAACCGGTCGGATGTTCTGTGGCGGCGGGATACGAGGTAGCGTCGGGGCGTCCTGGCGGCGACCGGGCCTTGGTAGCGGCGTGGTGTGCCTGGCAGGCTCGGCAGCAGCGCAGGGCTTCGCG
>Ga0137459_1000467_pt1 | contig 14433 bp, 13 predicted proteins | sample EasRivERMGT700_2_FD_104908 | JGI IMG/M metagenome (GOLD analysis project Ga0137459, IMG submission 104908) | Soil microbial communities from meander-bound floodplain in the East River, Colorado, USA - East River MetaG ERMGT700_2 | ecosystem: Environmental > Terrestrial > Soil > Floodplain ...
AGGTGCACGCGGCCGCCCTTCGGATCCTTGCCGCCCCCGTACGGTTCGCTGACGATCAAGTCGGGGATGCCGTCGGCGTTGTAATCGAGTCCGCCGGCGCTCCTGATTCCGAATTGGGTGGTGCCCGTGCCGGCCCCATAGAAGTGATAGAGGCGGCGGAGCGTGCGCCCGGAAAGGAGGGTCGCGCGGCCGCTGGCACGGAAGGATTCGTCGTTCAGCGGCTCGCCGACGATGATCTCGGGGAAACCGTCGCCGTTCATGTCGCCCACGTTGGCGACGGAGAATCCGAATTGCGTGCCGTAGGTCTCGCCGGTGATGGTGGCGAGCGTCGAGCCGTCCTTGCCCGAGTAGATGTAGACGTAACCGTCGGAGACGAGATTCACTGGCGCTCCGACCAGAATGTCTCCAAAGCCGTCCCCGTCCCAGTCGAGGTGACCCGCCATCCCCTCACCGAGTCGATAATACGGGCCGCCAACCCACTTGTAGAGTTGAGTCCCGGTCGCTCCGGAGTAGACGTACACCGCGCCGAACACTCCGAGCGGATCGTAGTTCGCCATGACACTGTAGTCGTCGATTCCGTCCGCATCCACGTCCCCGAGGCCGGCGGCGTTCCAGCCGAATTGATCGTACGCCTGCTCGCCATCGTGGGATCGGATCAGCGCACCCGTCGCTCCCGAATATATGTAACTCCGCCCGATGCTCGGCGGCGAGAAATAGGCGTAGTTGTGCGCTCCGACGATGAAATCCCCGCGGCCATCACCGTCGATGTCACCGATTCCGGCCGCCGAGACACCAAACGAGTTCTGCTGTTCTTCTCCCTCGAGCGTGTAGATCAGTGAGCCGCTGTTGCCGGAGTAGACGCACACTCTTCCCGCGTTCGGGCCGAGAGAACTGTCGTATGCCAACTCCCCCACCACGTAATCGGGAATTCCGTCGCCATCGACATCGTCAAGCCGATCCGCAGCCCATCCGAACGCGCCGCCGGCACCACATTGAGTGGTCCAAGTCGTGCCGTCGCTGCCCGAAATCACGTACGCTGCGCCTTCGTCTTGGACTGAACAATCTCCATTCGTCTCACCCACGAGCAGGTCAGGAACTCCGTCCCCTGTCACGTCGGTCAGCGGGGCAATCGACCATCCCATTCCATTGCTGGGATAATCGCCATCCCAGTGGAAGAGCTCTTCCTGAGCGCGAGCCCCGGCGCATATCGACAAGGCGATGAGCGCGGCGCCAAGCAAGATCAGGCGCCGGGGGTTCGGTGGAGACGTCATCGCCGCTCTCCTCGAGGTCGGCGAGCATCCCCGGTTCGACGGCGATTGCCAAGACGTGCTCATCCGCGCTGCGGCCTGGGTCGCCGCGAGCCCTCGCCGTCACCACCCCAAGACCAGCTCCAGCCCCGGCGTGAACGACACCCCCTTCGCCGCCCCCGGGTCGTTTTCGAGCGCCTGGAGGTTCAGGGTCGTCCCGATCAGCGCGAAGTCGAATGGCAGCACGCCGACGAACGAATCGGAGCTGTACGAGAACGTGATCGGAACCACGACGGTCGACTCGACGAGGATCACGCCGTCGCGGTTGGTCGGGATCGTCGCGCGCGCCGACCCGACCAGCAGGACGCCCCAGGTCGGCCGGGCGTAGGAGTTGCCGACGTCGACGGTGAGGGTGGCGCCGAGGATCGGGAGGTCGCGCGACGTGATCGTCGGGACGCCATACGTGCCGGGGAATCCGGCGTCGTAGTTGGCCCAGGCGGCCGGGAGCGCGGCGGTCGTGTGGACGAAGACGTCGTCGACGTCGTTGGCGTCGGCGGCGACGAGACTCGCCGCCGAGCTGTCGAAGACGGCGGTGCGCCCGTCGCCGGAGAGCGACACGTTCTCGCTCGAGCACTCGGACTGGCGGCCGTTCGAGTCGACGCTGATGCGCTCGGTGTAGCCCGTGACGAGCGCGTGCAGGAAGAGGTCGACGCTCGCGTTGGTGTCGCCCGGGACGAGATTCGCCGCCAGGCTCTCGAACGCGACGACCCGGCCATCGGCCGAGATCACCGGGCGGACGCTGAAGCTGTCGGCTTCGTTGCCGGCCGCGTCGACGCTGACGCGCGTCGTCGTCGCGGCCGCGCGGTCGCGCACGAAGACGTCGCACCAGTGGTTGGTGTCGCCGGCCACGAGGTTCGTCGCGTTGCTGTGGAACGCGACCTGGTTGCCGTCTCCGGACAGCGACGGCGACTCGCTGAAGTCGTCGCCCGCGTCGCCGTTCAGGTCGACGCTGACGCACTCCGTCGTGCCGAGCAGCCGGTCGCGCACGAAGACGTCGGCGTCGGAGTTGAAGTCGTTCTGGACGAGGTTCCGCGCAAAGCTCATGAACGCGACGAAACGCCCGTCGGCCGAGATCGAGGGGCGCAGGCTGTCGGCGGTCGCCTCGTAGCCTTGGTTGTCGACGCTCACGCGCTCCGTCACGCCGGTCGAGCGGTCGCGGACGAAGACGTCGCGCGCGTGGTTCTTGTCGCCGGCGACGAGGTTCGAAGCGAGGCTGTCGAACGCGACGAAGCGCCCGTCCGCCGAAACAGTCCCGTCGAACGACTGGGCGTCACCCGGATTCCCCTGGCTGTCGACGCTCACCATCTCCGTGGTGCCGGCGACGCGGTCGCGGACGAAGACGTCGAGTGCCAGGTTCACGTCGCCGGCGACGAGGTTGCGCGCGAGGCTCGAGAACGCGACGACCATCCCGTCCGCCGACGTCGCGCGGCTCGACGTCACTCCGCTCGAGCCGTCCGCCTCGGTGCCCGCGGAGTCGACGCTGATCCGCTCCACCGTGCCCGTCGTCAGGTCGCGGACGAAGACGTCGTAGAAGCCGTTGGCGTCCCCCGCGACGAGATTGGACGCGATGCTTTGGAATGTGACCCAGCGACCGTCGGCGGAGATCGACTGCCGGTCGCTCGCGCCGTCGCTTTCGTTCCCCGCCGCGTCGACGCTGGCGCGCGCCGTCTGCTGTCCGCGCACGCTTCCGTCCGCCACGGCGATCGCGACTGCGATCGCCACGGTGATCCTCGCGGTCCCTCGCGCGTACATGCAGGAACTCCTGCACACGACTCGAGGCGCGCTCGCACGTCATCCCCGTCGCGCACGCCGATCGACCCATCGATCACGCGACGGGCGAAGCACTCCCGCACCTCGTCGCCCCACCCCTTCGTCCAGCGGCCGCGCGCAACCTGAGGATGTCGCCCGACTTCGTTTCGAACGCCCGGGGCGATGCGCGCCGACGGACGGTTGACCGAGGCCACTTCGCTCGGGTCGATCCACCGCGGGGAGGCGACGCTGGAGTGAGCGTCGCCGCCCCCGGTACGAATCACTCGCCCGCGAATCGAGATGCTTCAGCGAATCGGAAGATCCGGCGGAATCGGTCCGACGTGATAGGGCCGCATCATCTCCTGATCCTCGTGTTCGACGATGTGGCAGTGCCAGACATACAGTCCCGCCAAATCGAAGCGCGCCTTGATACGCGTGATCTCGTCGGGATAGGCGATGACGGTGTCCTTGAAACCGCGCTCCCATTCTTCCGGAGGCCGGATCGCGCCGTCCGACGTCTCCCGCTCCACGACCTCGAACGCCACCAGGTGCAGGTGGATCGGATGCGCGTCCTCCGTGAAGTTGTGGATCTCCCAGATCTCCGTGGCACCGACGGCCGGGTTCTCGGTGATGGGGTCGTCCCACATCAGGGGCTCCGCAATCCCCTCGTCGTCGATCACGGCGAGCCGCGCACCCTCCGGACCGAACTCTTCGTCGCTGCGGGGATCGAAGACGATGCTTCCATTGGGCTTGGTGCGAACGAACACGGTCTCCGATTCCTGTTCGGTGAGCGCCAGCCGCCGCACGACGTCCGCCGCGGGCAGGTAGTCGATCCGGGGCAGTTTGAGTTCGCCCGGCGGCGTCGTCCGGTCGTCGCCGGTTGCGGGGCCGACGTGGAACCGCATGACCAGCCCCGTCGTGGCGGGATCGGCGGGAGCGAAGTCGATGCCTGGCACGCCGCCACCGAACGGCTCGTCTGGAGCGAGATTGAGGAGGAAGACGTCGTCCCCGACCGGCACGCCGGTGAAGTCGACGATCACGTCGGCGCGTTCCGCCGGCGCCAGGAGAAGCGATTCGAGAGCGACGGGCGCTTCGAGGAATCCGCCCTCGTTGCCGATCTGGTGGATCGTCGTGCCGTCGTTCAGGGCCAGGATGAGGAAGCGCGAATTGCAGCCGTTCAGGAATCGGAAGCGGTAGCGTCGCGCTTCGACCTCGAGAGACGGCCAGGTCCTTCCGTTGACGACCATCGCGTCGCCGAAGAACTCCGGATTCCAATAAGGCGGGATTTCGCTCGGGCCGCCGACGGCGTCTTCGGGAATGAACGGGATGTCCAGCTTGTCGGGCGAGAGGCCCTCGAAGAACGCGCGATCGGCCGGGTAGAAGAGCGAGCCGTCGTCACGGAACGTGCGGTCCTGCACTGCGATCGGAATCTCGTAGGGGCCAGCCGGGAGCACGCCCGCGGCAAGGTCGGCCGGTCCGCCGCGAATGAGGTAGAATCCGGCAGGCCCGGCGTAGACGTTCAGTCGCGTCATCCCGAGCGTGTGATCGTGGTACCACAGCGTCGCCGCTCGCTGTTCGTTCGGATAGTTGTACGTGGCGGTGCCCGGTTCGAAGTCGAATCCGTGTTCATGGACGAAGTAATCGTAGAGCGTTCCCGTCCGCGCGAAGTCCGCGGGGATGTCCGTGGCGTCGGGCAGGAACCAGGCCTCGGCGAAACCGTCGCTGTCGTCCGTCGTCCTCGCGCCGTGGACATGCGTCACGATCGGGACCGGCCCCTGGTACGGGCCGGGAGTGGCCTGCCCGCTGAAGTCGGGCCGTGAGTCGCGGAACGTCGTTCCGCCCGGCGGATTCGCCCAGTGCAGCGTCGGATCGACGGTGAAGAGATGCGGCCGGAAGTGTCCGTTCGCGTCGACCAGCTGGTTCACCCACTGCACGCGCACGGGGCGTCGGTGGCGAGCCTCGATCGTGAACGCGGGATAGTTGAAGGTGCTCGCGTCGGCGAGCGATCCGTAGGCCCATACCGTCGTCGGAGGCAGCCCCATGCTCGGCGGCAAGATGTTCTGAGAGATCTGGCGAACGGCGATCTGGTAGTAGTCGGCACTCCCGCCGCCCTTCAAACGGGCTGTTCCCGACATCGGCATCGCAGGCGGGACGACCAGCGGCGTGACGAACTTCGGAATGGAGGCCGGATCGAGCCGCACGTCGTCGTCCGACGGCGAGGGTGCCGCGCCAAGAACGAGCATCATCCATGCGCTGACCATGATTCCTCTCCTCTTCCATGGGCGCCGTACATCGGCCGCACCTGCTCGCGCGATCGGACGTGTCCGAGCAAATGGGCGAGGGCAATCCCGAGTCCGCGCTCGCCGCACCGAGGCCTTGTACTGTCGAGGCGTGATCGGATGGGAGTTCCCACCCGATGGCTGCGAGTTCTCGCCCAGGTGGCGAGCGGCGCTTTCCCGGAATGGGGGCGCATCCCCGTTGGACCCGACGGCGGCGCGACGTCTCGTCGAGCGTGCGGGCGTTTCGCGAGCATGAGGTCGCGCCGCGCGACGGGCTTCCCTACGACCGGAACAGCGACGGCGTCATCGACGGCAACGCGAGGGACGCCGACCATCGCGCAGGGCCGCGCGACTGCCCTCTTGATCCGCCCGCGCAGCGCAGAGCTCGCTCGCTACGGTTCGACCTCTACCGAGGCCCGCCACTCCCGCTGCGCGAACGGCTCGAAGGCCTCGCGGAAGATCGCCGCCGCAGCCTCCGGCGTCATCCAGCCCTCCTCGACGCCGTCGAGGCACTCGCTCGTCGCGAAGACGGCCCGCGTCAGCGCGTCGAACGGCTCCGGGTCGGCCTTTTGGAACGGCAGGCTCCACGCGAGCGCGATGGCGCGCTGCGCGTCGAACTCGCCGCGCCGGACCGCCCCCACGAGCCGCGCCGCGAGCAGCCCTCGCACGACGTCGCCCTCCGCGCCGACGGAGGCCGCCGTGAGCGCGTCGCTGACCCGCTGCAGCGGCCAGGTCCGGCAGAGCGCGAGGTCGATCGACCAGGCGGGCGGCCGCGCCTCCGACAGGACGACCGAGTCGGCCCAACGGACGACCTCGTCGACCGTCGCGAGCTTCGCGTCGAGCGCGAGGCGGAGGAAGGCGGCGATCTCTCGCTGCGGGGCGATCGGAGTGTCGATCGCGGAAAGGGTCACGGAATTCCTCCCAACATCAGGCCCGCTTCGAACCGCGCGCCGGGCCCTACCTGCCGCGTCCGCTCGTCAGCGGGAATCGCTCCGGATGGTCGATCGATTCGACGTCGAGGTCGATGTCGAGCGCCGGCCAGTGGAGGTGTCCGGGACCGGGCATTTCGACCTCGAACACTTCGGAGACCGGCGCATTGGCGAACCACGGGAACGTCTCGAACGGGAGGAACTTCTCCTCTCCGTCGACGCGGATCTCGATCCCGCGCCGCGAGATCGAAGTGACCTCGGTCCGAGAGGTGTTCATGCCACGCCTCGCGAATCTCTTCTTGGCGTTCATGGACGATGTCGAGGACCATGCGGACTAGAAGCCCAGGAAGGCCGAGATTCTTCGCGATTTCGACTTCGGCGCCATTCAGATTCTCACCTGTCCATTCGCGTGGGAGACGTGTACGTGCATCCGGTTCTCCTCCTTCGAAAAGAATTAGAAGCGGAAGCCCTGTTCCCTAAAGACCGTAGGACTCATGTCTCCCATGAATCCCGCTCGACGGGTCGAACCACGAAACGGGCACGTGGGGTCCGAGCGCGGCGACCTCAAGAACGCTACGCGCTTCACCCATGAATGGGACACGTACCGAGGGCTCGGCAACGAGTTCAAGGGCGGGCACCGCATCGTCCGACACAATGATCGTGAATATGCGCGACCCGGCGGCATTTACTCCAACACGGCCGAGAGCTTCAAAGAACTCTTCGAGCGCGCGGTGATGGGCGCAGCACCACGCCTCTAAGGGCAGCAATATACTTGACTCACTCAATGGATTCAACGACAATGCCACGCACTGAAGGAGGATGGTCGGTCACTGCCCGCCCCAAGCAACCAGTTTCCATGGCCGATCTTGTTGAACACATGAAGCCAATCGGGATCGGTCTCTTGGTTGTCGTTGCGCGTGGCGTGAACATGCCACTCCATGAGTTTTTGGACACCGTGTCACTTGATCTTATTGCAAAGGAGGTGTTCAAGAAGCGCGGGGAACTTCCCGTGGAAGCGGAGCGCATTAGGATCCTCAAAACATGCGTCGAACACCTCCGCGCCATTGGCTTTACAGCTTCGGCCGCTTCGCTTGAGCGGCTCTTGTCTTACGAACCGCCGCGAATGCGGCACCTTCAAGCATCCCTTGAAGAGTTCGCTGGGCGATTCTCCGATGAAGCGTCGGAGACGCTGTTCTTTGGACTCACCAAGAGCGAGTTTGTTCGATTTGCACACTTTATCGCAGGATGGGAGCCCGTGGTGAAGCGTTTTCCAGGCGTGGTGCGCGATATCGAAGAAGCGCAGAAATGCTTCGTCTTCGAGAGATACGCCGCCTCCGTCTACCACAGCACCCAAGCGGTTGAAGTTGGCCTCATTGAACTCGGCAAGTTCATCGGCGTTGACGATCCAAAGTCTGGATTCACCGCCGTTGACAAGAAAGTAAAGGCGCTCACCAAGATTGAGCGCCAGAAAATGCCGGAGGAGTTGCAAGGCTACCGGCCGTTCCTAGAGCAGGTTGACGCCACGATCGAAGCCCTGAAGAATGCGTGGAGGAATAGGATTTCACATGCCCACAACAGGCTGCAACTCCTAAGTCCAGACTTCGTGCCGGAAATCGCAGATGAGATCATGTCAGCTACAAGATCGTTCCTTCGAAGGCTCGCAGAAGAAATGCCCGACTCAGACGGAAAGACCACGTGAACACCCCTGAAACTCTCCTTCAAGCCATCCGCCAGTTCTCCGACGAAGCGAAGTGTCGCGAGTTCGTGGTGGCGATCCGCTGGCCGCAAGGCGTTGAGTGCCCGACCTGCGGGAGCTGCGATGTCCACTTCCTTGAGAAGCGTGCGCTTTGGAAGTGCCGTCGCAAGCACACCAAGCAGCAATTCTCCGTCAAGGCGAACACCATCTTTGAGGAGTCGCGACTTGGCTTGGAGAAGTGGCTTCCCGCCATGTGGATGGTGGTCAACTGCAAGAACGTCGTTAGCAGCTATGAAATCGCGCGCGCGCTCGGTATCACTCAGAAGAGCGCGTGGTTCATGGCGCACCGCATCCGGCTCGCCATGCAGACCGGAACCTTCAAGCGCATGGGTGGCGACGTTGAAGTGGACGAAACCTTCATCGGTGGCCGCGCCCGGCTCATGCACCACGCCAAGCGCATGGAGAAGATCAAGGCGCGCGGGCCGATGGGCAAGGCCGCGGTAATGGGCCTACTCGAACGCCACGGGCCAGCCGGGCACTCCCGCGTCCACGCCAAGGTGGTGCAAGACGTAGGACTGCGCACCTTGCAAAGCGAAGTGCTGGACAAGGTGCGGACCGGCTCGAACCTCTACAGCGACGCTCACGGCGGATACGAAGGGCTCGCCTACCACTACCACCACGGCGTCATCGACCACGCCGAGAAGTACGTCGATGGCCAGATCCACACTAACAGCCTTGAGAACTTCTGGAGCCTGTTGAAGCGCACCATCAAGGGCACCTACGTCTCGGTCGAGCCGTTCCACCTGTTCCGGTATCTCGACGAGCAGGTGACCCGGTTCAACCATCGTATGATGGACGACGCCGAGCGGTTCGTGGCGCTGGTTAAGGAGATCGTCGGCAAGCGGCTCACCTACAAGGAGCTGATCGGCGGCGAGCTGAGGGGTACGACGTGACCCCTGGAGAAAGCGACAGGGGCGAGGAAAAAGGAGGCGCGCCAATGCCAAGCGATGAGCCAGTCTTTAGCGAAGCGCAGCTCAGGGACCGCGACCGCCTCAAGCGGCTCATGCTCTACATCGCATGGAAGGAAGCCACCGATCCGCGCTTTGGAGAGACAAAGTTCAATAAGCTGCTATTCTTCGCCAACGCCTTCTGCCTCGGCGATAACGGCAAGCCGCTTACGCATTTCAAGTTTCAGCGCAACACGCGCGGGCCAACACTTCGCGTCTTCGAGCGTCTTCGAGACGAATTAGTCAACGAAGGGCGCGCTTTCGTCCAGGTAACCGGGTTCTCCAATCAGCAATTCCGCTTGGTGCCAAAAAACAAGCCTCAAATCTCGGATTTCACCAGCGAAGAAATCGCGATCATTGACGCCGTCATCGACCGTTTTTCGGATGACACAGGCACAGGGGTTTCAGAGTTCTCTCACAAGTACCCAGCATGGAAAGTTCTCAAGAACGGTGATGACATCGACCCTGAGTCAGTCTTTGTCATCTACAGGAACCTGTCTGAGAGAGAGCTGCTCTACGCTGTGTCGATCGCGCCGAAGCACGGCGGCGCGGGGCCTCGGACGTGAATGGTCATGGGCTAGCCGATGCACCTACTCCGCGCAGGCGCCTTGTCATTCCATCGGACAAGTTCCAAGCAGATGCCGCACGGCTTCGCGAACAGCATGATGCTGAATACCTGCGATGGGAGGAGCAAATGCACGAGATAATTCGGCTGCTCATGGAGAACGCCGAGTTGGCTGGATTCCAGACCGGGATCGCCGGGGTTTGGGCGACCACTACCGGATACGTTGGGATCGTTCGCCAATACGAGATCATTCCGATTACCGTCTTCTATTCCTTCAACGACGCTGAAGTGAACCTTGAGGCTGTCATTCAGGGAGAACGGACATGGTGACCAAGCCAGAAGATAAGCAGCCCAAGCAGGACACCTTCAAGGAGTTCGTGCGAAAGATCGTGTCCGTCCCGAAAGAGGAACTCAACCAACAGGAAAAGAAGTACCAAGACGAGCGGAAGAAGAGGCGGAAACAGTGATTACGAAAGGAGCGAATGCACAATGGGACGCAGTGAAGCAAGTATACTGCTGCCGCTCTAAGCAGTGCATTCAGCGGTACTTGGACAAGGCGCTTTTCCGCTGGAACGCGAGGCGCCAAGAAAGATGGCAAGCGGACGACCCTCGCGCTTAGGCAGGCGGACGGCAAGCGGTTGCCGGCACTGAGCGAAGAGCCTAAACTCGACGCCGCGAAGGAAGAGACGCCGAACTCCGAAGATGAATAACAGGACACCATTCTCGCTGGCTCCGCTGTCTCTGGAAGAAGCCCTGCGCGGCGCGATGAAGGTCGATCGAGATGAGATTCCCAACTCACCGATGTCGAAGTAGAGGCGTAAAGCGAAGAAGCCCCGCTCCTGACCGTTGCAGGTCGCAAGAGGGAGGTGTGCTATGGATGTCAAAGCGACGTTCGAGGTGGGCGAACAAGGCGCGCTATTCGCGATCCGCAGCGGCGACACTCTGGTCGGAACGCTCTACGTAACGCCGACCGGCATTGAGTGGTATCGCCGATGGCCCGACAAGAAGGCGGACGATTCCTTGACCTGGACTCAGATCGTTGAGAGCGGGCATCGGATTCGGCCGATCACGGAAAGCGGCCCTTCGTGACAGTTAGACGGGGGCTGCGTACGGGTTCATCAATGGGATAATCCCGTCGTCGATTACGCGGTTGCACCCACCAACACGTCGACCACCGTGGCAGATCCCCGGGCGGAACACCGGCGCAGTTTTGTAGGTGCATCGCAGAGGTACCCAGATGCGGCAGGAGGTACAGGCAAGTTGCCGAAGTATCAACGTCGGTTCACCACGGATGCCACTGGAAGAATCCCGATCAACGTTCAATTGGTACCAGATGCGACCTATTCACTCTCGCCTCTTACTCCACCGACAGCTCGTCGACTTTCTTCAACTATTGAACTGATCGACTGGCTTCTAAATAACGTATTAGGTGACTTGCGAACGCTAAGATGGGCTGTGAGGCATACGCAGAGTAAGTTATGCAAGAGCCCAGTCATCGGCTCCGGCTTTGGAGGTTGCAACTACTTGCTCGCCGCAGGCTGGGCCACGGCGCTTGAGTACCTTTCAAGGATCTATTCGGGACTCAACAATTCAACTGACAACGTATTGGCGTACACGACCGAATTCCTTGTTCCCTTCAACTCTCGCTACTCCGAGGTTGGTGTGCTGCTTTGGTCATCGCTCCGAAATGGCATCATACATGGCGCGTGGCCGCAGAGCGTCGCCCTCGAGAATGCGATCGACAAGCGAATTGGGATCGGCGTGTCCGTTACGCCATCAGATCCCCACCTTGAAGTCGTCACGCAGAATGGTCGGAACTTCTTTGGAGTGAACGCCATTCAGTTATTCGATGATCTTGTCCGATCCGTCAACTACGGTTTCGTTCCCTGGATTGAAAGACTTGGAGATGCAACCAACATTCTGGATCGCGCCGGACCCAAGGTGTACATCATTCGCGAGGGCAATGTTGAGGGAGTGCGAGGATTTCGGTTCATCAACGGCCTTCGTAATGCGGCTGGCAATACTGGCTAACGCGCTTCGAGTAGGCAGGCGAAATCGGATCGGCCGTGCTACTGCCGACAACTACGAGCGACGAGTCAAGGCGTCGAAATCGACGCCGAAGCAAGCACGGCTTGATGGAGTGAGCTCAAGGCGACGCACCAGGTGTGCAGGGCCGTCCGTGCTTCCTCGAAGTCATTGAGTTCCTTCTCCTCCTTCTGGTGGGCGATGTAGCGATTGCGGAAGTTGTAGCACTGTTCGAGCTCGTTTCTCAGTGGCGAGGACGCGAACGCGGCAAACTGTGAACGCACGACGGCGAATACTCCTGGCAGCGCCGCATCGTCACTCGTGGCGTACCCAAGGCAGAAGCAGAGGAGTCCCGTAGGCATGAGTGGTGATTGGTGGACAAGGAGTTTTTTCAGAAGCCCTGCCTGGGTTCGGAGGAAGGGAAGCTTATTCTTATTCGCCGCAGAGAAGTCGGGTTCAAAGAAGTCCTGTTGTGACGCACTATCTGCCGGCACCAGGTGCGCTAGCCTCGCTCGAAGGAGAGCTTCTGCAGAATGGTCGATGGGGCCAAGAAGAGGCTGGAAAACGGGCGCAAACGAGACTGCCTCCTTGTTCTTGTGGAAGTTGAACAAAGCTACTGCGTGCTCGATGGCCTTTTGGTACCTCGAGGGCAACGCACCGAAGACCCGGTGTTCGATGAACTCTTCGAGTTGCTGGGCGATGCGTTGCTCATCAGGCTTTCCGAATGGGAGTGTGAATTGACCCGCATCTGTTGCTTGGCGAAGTAGGTCCGCGAGCGCGGGCGCACAGGCTCGCGCGAGAGTCTCGACTGAGTTCCCGCCGACCTGCTCGAAGACTTCTTGGGGGACAAAAAGGTACTGCCACTTAGTCTTCTGCCGTGACGCCGCCTTGCACCACTCAATCGCCGCGCGGGCCTTCGCCGCGACGTCGCTGTCGGCCCGTCCCTTTGTCTCCACGAGGAAGTAGGTACCATCAGTCATCCGGATGAGAAAATCCGGTGTATAGATAGAGCGCCGGCCGGCCGTGTTCAGGTAATCGATACGGAGAGCCTGAGGTCCCGCATTCTTCGCGAACGCGGTAACGTCCGTCCCGAGGTCTGCGAACTGGGTCATCGCGACCTCGAGCTGGTTCGAGCACGCGACTAGGTTGAAAGGAGTCTTCTTCGCCGGCCGCGTCGGCCGCCTCTCGGAATGGGTTACTTGGAATGGCGTCCAAGAACACACTGAGATGGGCTCGGACTCCTTGAGCCTCTGTTCTTTTTGCGTTATTCGCGACAGGAGTATGGGTACGAATGTCGCACGGATGTGTTCCCTTACGTCCGGGTCGGCGAGGCGCGCGACAAGTCGCTGATCATAGAGAGTCACCCGTTCCTTGAAGAGAACTTCCTCGAGGAACTGTTGGATGATGGGGGCAAGCATTGCGTGTTGCCCGCGGATGCGAATCGTGCGCTCGAGCTCCTCGCGGAAGAATGAGATGGCCCCGACCCCATCGGCGAGGAGGGGGAGCTTGATACTCATCTGTTCGACCACCTCATCGGTGATGAGGTGGCGGCCCTCGTACTTGACTTCGGTCTCCGCCGGCGTGCCGAGCGGTAGTCGCTGGAACCCGGCACCGACGAATGCCTCGCGCACTTCCTGGAACGTTAGCTCGGCGAGCTCTGGGTCTATGCGGTAGCCCGACGTGAGTCTCGGGACGAAGAGAGCTAGGACTTCTAGGTCCTTGTTCACTGCATCCGGATAGATAGTGACCGTGGTCCGGGGGATGTCGTCAATGTCGACGACCTCAATGGGCAAGCCCTCCTGGCTCAGCTCGTCGCGGTAGAGCTCACTGAACGACTTATGCTCGACTACCGTGACGACTTCCGCGACCTCGCCCGGCGGCGTCATTCGCCGTAGGCCTCGACCAAGAGTTTGTTCCGGGAGGATTCTCGATGCGGCCGACAGTGGGCGGAGGGGAACGATCGTCGTGACGTTCCGCACATCCCAACCCTCACGGAGCATCAGAACCGACACGATGCACCGGTAGGGGCTCGTGCTGTTGTCGAGCTCCCTCGAGAGCTTTCGGAGCTCCTTCAGGTCTTCATCACTGATGTCCTTCTCGCTCTCGACGAACTCCGCGAACGTGTCTTGGCCGCGACCGCGCTTCTGGACCTTCCCCTTGAGGTTGGTATGGAGATTAATGGTCTTCCCATTGAGCTCGGAAAAGATTGGGTCCGTGTTGAGACGCCTCGCAATCGCGTCTGCGGCGTCAGTGCTATCTGTCATCACGAATAGGAGTGCCTTCTTCTCGCTTTTCTCCCACTCTTCTTTTGACGCAAGCCAGCGCCTGTAACCGAGCGTGAGGTGGTTCTCGAACTTGTAGGCCGCATCTTCGTGCGTCCGCTCGACAAGGCGTTCGCCGTGGCCGATGATTGGAGACTTCACGATGCCCGCATCGACCGCTTCCCCGAGGGGTGTGTCGCAGACGACGTGGCGGAACACATTGCCCTTGTCGTCGCGCGGGGTCGCCGAGAAGTCGAGTTGCGCGACGAGGCGACCACCTTTCTTGCGGGTCGTCTCGGCGAGGAACGTGATAGCCTCGTTCCAAGCCGAGTCGGGGTCCCACACGTGGTGCGCCTCATCGTTGAGGAGCATGATTCGCTGGTGGGCAGTGATGCGTTCGCGGAGCGCCTCAGAGTTATCGAGTGCGCTGGCTTTCGAGACCCTCGGCCCCATCCAGCCGTAGGTCTCGGCGTCGCGGTTCCCCCGCTTCCGCGTTGTCATGGACCGCCCTATCAAGTCCACCTGTAGTTCGGCCAATCTGGTCCACCTGACGGGACGCGGGTAGCGAGTTCGGTTCGGCCAAGCTGGTCCACTCTGGTTCGGCCAAGCTGGTCC
>Ga0137459_1000468_pt1 | contig 14309 bp, 12 predicted proteins | sample EasRivERMGT700_2_FD_104908 | JGI IMG/M metagenome (GOLD analysis project Ga0137459, IMG submission 104908) | Soil microbial communities from meander-bound floodplain in the East River, Colorado, USA - East River MetaG ERMGT700_2 | ecosystem: Environmental > Terrestrial > Soil > Floodplain ...
AGCTTCTCGGTGTTCTGGTCGACGATCGCGTTTCATGTCGCGCACGGCCCGATCGGCGGCGGCAGCGCGACCGCGGGCATGCTCGGCGTCCTCGGCCTCACCGGCATCGCCGTCGCGCCGATCGCCGGCCGCCTCGCGATGCGCGTCGCGCCGGCCCGCGTCAACCTCGGCGCGCTCGCCATCACCGCCGCGTCATTCGGCGTGTTCGCCGCCCGGCCCGACTCGCTCGTCGCGATCGGCCTCGGCGTGGTCCTGCTCGACGCCGGGACCCAGGCCAACCAGCTGACCAACCAGACCGTGATCTACGGCCTCGCCCCGGACGAGCGCAGCCGGATCAACGCGATCTACATGGTCGCGTACTTCCTCGGCGGCGCGCTCGGCACCGCCGTCGCCGCGCAGGCCTGGCAGCACGGCGGCTGGCCCGCGGTGTGCGCCGCCGGCGGCGCCTTCAGCGTCCTCGCGATGCTGCCGCTCCGCGGCGAGTGACGAGCCGCTGGCGCCGATCGAGCTGATCGCAGCTGCGAAGCCGATCAGGGCACGCACGCACGGAACGCCTCGTGGCTCATGGGGCCGCCGAGCGTCTCGATGCACGTCGTCTTGCCGAGCACCCATTGCGATGATGATTCGGCGAGATCGCTGGAGTCCTTCGCGCTACAGCGCCAGGCGGCGACCTGCTGCGGCTTGTTCGGCGGCGTGACGTCGTCGAGCTGGATCTGCTCGCTGATGCACGCGAGCTGGGTCTGCTTGCTCGCGACCTCGCACGGCAGAACCTCGGGCTTGGCGTCGGTCGTGGTCTTCGTGTGCTTGCACGTGTGATCGACGAGCAGGAGATCGAGCGTCAGCTTGTTGCCGTCGATCGCCCACGTGCCGCCCCACCGCGTCGTCCACGCGGTCTCGTCGTCGGTGTTGTAGGACGGGCCCGGGCCGCCCGCGAAGAGGTTGTGCTCGCCGCGCGTCCCTTTGGCCACCGCCACCAGCTCCTTGTCGGCCAGGAGATCGACGGTGATACGGATGTCGGCGCTCTCGTGGATCGCGCCCTCCTGGTTCGCGATGTGGAGGTTCGTGCCCTCGGTGCGCTTCATCGCCAGCCGCGTCGGCTCCGGAGCGGCGACGGCCAGCCCGGGCGCCGCAACGACCGCCGCGACGAGACACACGATGGCTCGATTCATCCGGCGATCGTGACACGCCGGCACGGCCGGTTCACGCGGTCAGCGCTGCATCGCGACCATCGTGCCATGGAGCCAGCGCAGAATCCGGCGGGGCCGATCTCCGACGCGGCTCGCGGCTGATCTCGGTAACCCAGCACGAGACTTCGTGGCTGTATGATCTGACCGCTCCGCCGTTCGCGGCGAGCGGGCGATGTCGAATGCAAAACATGTAACGCTGAGCGAGGCACCCTCACCTCGAGGAAGAACGACGGACTTTGGCCTCGTGGTCGGGGTCGACCACTATCCGCATTTTCGACCGCTGCAAGGCGCGGTCACCGACGCGAAGAGCTTTCACGCATGGATGTGCGATGGCGATGGGGGCGCTGTCGAGCCACCACACGGACGGCTGATCGTGTCGACGCCGGAGCCGCCCACACCGATCCATTCACAGATCGACGCTGCCTTCGGCGAGCTCATCACTGCAGCGGACCTGCTCGGCGGCGGCAGGCGCCTGTACTTCTACTTCAGCGGTCACGGCGCGACATGTCTTGGTGGTCCCACGGATGACGTCGCCCTGCTCCTCGCGACCTGGTCTCGCAGCTTCGCGCGTCTTGCGCTCAGCTCGAAGGCGTACCAAGGCGAGCTCGCCACGATCGGATTGTTCGAGGAGGTCGTGATCCTCCTGGACTGTTGCCGCGGCACCGCGGAGCGCGTCGTTGGCCTGCCGCCCACGATGACCCCGTCGCTGGCTTCGACCCCGTTTCCAACACGCGCGTTCGTCGCATACGCGACGGAGGCTGGCCGTTCTGCATTCGAGGTCCAAGACGAACAGCTCTGGCAGGGCGTCTTCACGCGACGCCTGATGTCGATCCTGCGCCGATCGGTGCGCGGCATTGCGGCGTGCGACCTGAAGGATACCCTGGAGCGCGAGATCGCAGCAGCGGGCCAGCAGGCGCATGTTGTCAACGAGCTGCGAGAAGGCAGCACGTTCGGACTTCGCGGGGCGCTTCCGCAGCTCGAGATCAGCTTTGCGCAAGCGATAGGGCGGGTCCTGCTCCGAGACGGAACGCTCGAGGTCATCGCCGAACACGAGGTCGGCTCCGGCCAGTGGCAACTGTCGCTGGAGGCGGGGTTGTACAAGCTGGAGGGCGGCGGAAGGGGACCATTCGTGTTCCAGCATGGGGGAGAGGCCGTGACATATGTCGAGTTCTGAGCCCACCAGGCCAGTGATGCTCGGCGGCACGTGCGAGCCAGTAACGTGACGAGCGCCAACCGTCCACTGCTTCGCTTCGCCGTCACCTCGGATGCGGCGGTCAGGATCACCGTCTATGGTGCGACCGGGTCGAAGCTTGGCGTGGGGTATGGTACCGTCGTGCTTTCGTTGGCTCGCGGACTGTATCGCATCCACCTGGAACGATGCGGTTTCGTTCGCGAGTTGCTCGTCGAGCACGAGCAAGAGACGACTCTCCACGACCCAGGTCCTCCGCTACAGACGCCTGTGCCGCTGACGGGTGCAGCGACATCGCGTGACTACTACAGTGAGGCGACCCGGAAGCTCAGCATGTCGGATACATGTCGCCCGCTCGGGGACAGCCCCCACAGCGGACGGCTCTTCATCTTCATCCGCCGGCTGGAACGCAACGTCGGCCCGCTCCATGTGCCCAGCGAGCCCGTCACGATTCACGATCTCGCCGGTCGCAAGCTGGCGACCCTCAGCCGCGGCACCGCACAGTCGGACGACGATCTCGGCTACATCGCCTTCTCTGCACAAGTTGCGCCAGGAACGTACCGCATTCGCGCTGCACACTCGCGCCGCGAGCTGGCCATCACCATTCCTGCCAAGCGAGCGGCGCACGTCTTCATCGCAGACTCCGGGGTCGTGCGGCTCGACGATCTTCGAGTGGCGCTCACCGCTGTCGATCGCCCCTTCGATCCGGAGAGCCAAGTCGCCCGCGCCATGGAGAGCCTTCTCGCCGCCATGAAGTCTCCCGAGCCTGTGTTCCCACCAGATGCGCGCTTGTTACTGCCCGAGGCTGCGGTTCAGGATCTGTGTTTCGGGATCGCCTCGGCACACCAACTCTGGAGGTGCGGCGACAGATCCGCATTCGAACAAGTTGTGCAACGTTTGATGCTGCACGCGAACGTCCCCGACATTGCGATCCTGCCCCAACTGCGACAAGGGTCCACCTCCGCCATGCTGCGTCACGATGCTCTGCCAGAACCTCGCGACGCTGATCCGACAAGGGTCCTCGACCTTGGTCTGCCATCGCAGCGTGGTCAGCTCCCACTCGAGGCGCCCCCCTTGATGCACGCGAGCCTCGCCATCGCGATAACTCGCCCTGAGCTCGAATTGTCCACGATCGCGCCCGATAGCGTCTTCGCGCGCGCGGCCCGGACTGGTCTTCACGATTCGATCTGGTGCACTTGGAGTACGCGAGCGTGGGACGAGCGATGGATCGAGCCGACTGTGGAGAGCCTACGCAGCCGCGACAATATCCCGCCGGCCTCGCTTGCGCGGATGATCGGGCTTCCACCCCGAACGGTGGAGCGTGCGATCAACGAGCTTGATTCGAAGCTACCGCTTGTCAACGGATCCCCCGCGCGTGCCGTGGATCTGCGGATTCCGGGTTACGCGATCGGCGAGATCCTCGGCCGCGGCGCGCAAGGGAAGGTGTTCAGAGCTACGCGTGTGGTGGACGGCCAACCGGTCGCACTCAAGCTCATACCGCTCGTGGGCGGCAGAGACCAGCGTGAGCGCATCGAGCAAGATCTCAATCGAACGCAGGGTCTCAGTCATCCTGGCCTTCTCCTGTACAGCCATTGGGGTGCCCTACCGAACGACGTAGGATTTTGGTTCGACATGGAGTTGTGCCGCGGAAGCGTGCTCGATCTCTTGTCGGCGTCCGACGCGCCGCTACCGTTCGATCGAACATGCCAGATCGTGCTGGATGCGCTCGGCGTGCTCGAGTATCTGCACGGCAAGGTGTCGTCCACGGGGACCTCAAGCCCTCCAATCTCCTCGTCCGCACAGACGGCAGTGTGACGATCGCCAACTGCGGCATAACACAAGGCGTGCTCCACGACGGCCACATCATCGTGACACGCCGAACATCCGGCACACAGCGGTTTGCGCCTCGCGAGCGGTTCATCGACTTCAAGCGCTCGATCCCAGCCTCGGATGTCTGGTCGATGGCGGCAATGCTGTACTTCCTCCTCACCCTGGATTTCCCACGCGACGAGTATGCCGATCAGAGCGAGCTGGAAGCCGCGCTCGGCAACCCCATCGTTCCGATCACTGAGCGCTGGGCCGAAGTGCCCGGCGAGCTCGCACATTGCATCGATCGCGCTCTATCGGACGACATTCACGTGCGTCCCAGGGACGCTGCCCAGCTCCGCAAGGACATGACGGCGGCACTTGCCATGTATGATCCAGTGCCGCCGGACAACTCCCAACTCCCGAAGGACGCGACAGAAGCACGCGACGTCCCGACCTCGGCGTCGGCCGAGCTCTCCTCCGATTCGTTGGTGCCCGTTCGCTCCCCAGGTTCATCGCTACGGCACCCCGAAAGGAGCGCTCACGACCGTTCAGGATCTTGGGGAGAGCAATCTATAGAACACTTCGCCCAAGCAGATTTGCCCATCGCCCCGCGTCCGGGGGAGCCAACCATGGTTGAGGCATGGGAGGCCGTATGGGCTGAAAAGCTCGCCGACGAAGTCGGCGACCGCGTGGACCGGCACCGTGCCATCGCGGACCGGTACCGTGCCATCGCGGACCGGTACCGTGCCATCGCGCACCTGCGCGTCCTCATGGGGCGGGTCTCGCAGTCGGTGCACGTGTTCCAGTCCGGTGGCACGAGCGTCGGGCGGGTCGGCGGTGGTTGCGACTTTCTCATCGACGACGAACGCATGTCCCGACGGCACGCTCGGATCGAGCGCGGCGCCACCGGTTGGCGGCTCCAGGACCTGACGAGCCGCAACGGCAGTTTCGTGGATGGGTTCCGCGTCAGCGCCGGCGAGACCATGAACCTGGCCGAGGGCTCGGTCATCCGCCTCGGCAATACCTTGATGGTGTTCCGGACGTCGGCGCCGACCAGCGATGGCCGGGCCGACTCGCCGGTGTTTCCAGGCATCTCACCGATGGTCGTCGCCGTGCGCCGACGCATTGATGCGCTCGCGTCGGGCGCGGGCCACGTCTTGATCCTCGGGGAGACCGGCACCGGCAAAGCGCACGTGGCCAAGGCGATCGGCGAGCGCCGCGTCCCGCATCCATTCGTGACGCTGAACAGCGCCGAGCTGAGCCGCGACCTGGCGCGGTCCGAGCTGTTCGGCCACGTGCGCGGGGCGTTCGGCCACGTGCGCGGGGCGTCCACCCACGCGGCCAGCAACTGGCCGGGCCTCGTCGACATGGCCCGAGATGGCGTGCTGTTTCTCGACGAGATCGGCGAGCTCTCGCTCGACGTGCAAGCCGAGCTGCTGCGCTTCCTGGAAGATGGCTCGTATCGCCCGCTCGGCTCGACCAAGCTGCGCCACAGCAACGCGCGCGTGGTCGCGTCGACCCACGTCGACCTCGATGAGGCGGTCCAAAACAACCGGTTCCACAGGGACCTGCTGGCCCGCCTGCGCGCGAGCAACGCCCCGCTCGAGCTCCCCCCACTGCGTGAGCGGCGGGAGGACATCCTGGGATGGACCCAGCTCTTCCTCCGCCAGGGCAACCACGACGCGGGCCCGACCCCGTGGACGGTCGGCGCGCTCGAGTGCCTCCTGCTCTACCCCTGGGCCAGGAACCTGCGCGGCCTGGGCAGCATCGTGGCCGAGGCCACGTCGCGATCCCAGACGTTCCCCTGTGGGGCCGAACACTTGTCAGCCGAGCTTCGCCAGCATCGTGAAACGCTCGCGCGCGGAACCCCGGACCAACTCCCCGTGCAGTCCGAGCCGACCGAAGCCGAGATCCAAGAGGCGCTTCGCGACGCCCAAGGGCACGTGCGGACGGCCGCCGAGCAACTCGGCATCGATCGCCGCAAGCTGTACCAGCTATGTGAACGCCTTGGCATCAAGCTTGAGGCGTACCGCGCCGACCACCCACCGGAGGACGAGTGATGGTGGGCAATGTAGGAGATCTATTGCGCGACAAACGGCGCTGAGCCAGGCGCACGCTCGTGGAAGGCGTGGGGACCGTGCGTGCAAGCTCTCGTCACCGCGCGGCGCGCCCGCGAGTGGGTCCCCTTCGGAGAGCGAAGCCGAACGCGCGGGGGTCCCCCAGCGGCAAGCGCGAAGCGCCGTAGCCCGCGGGGCTCTTCGGTGGTGAGAGCAGAGTGACCGCTGTGTCCCGGAGGGTGCTGCGAGGCAGAGAAGCCCGCAACTCGCGGACCAGTGCGGCAGGTCTGCCAAGGCTGAGTAGCCGTCGTCACCGGTAGCGAGGGTTGTTCACCGGTGCGTCGGTGGAATCGCTCCTCGGTCAACACGGTGAACGAAACATGATAAGCGGTGTATGGGTGATACGGTGTGTGCGTTGTCGTACGCGTCCGCCAGCCTGGCCGCAACCGATCGTGCCCGCCGAGAACCAGACCTCGGGGCTCAGCGCTTCCTGATCGGGAGGTCGTCGAGCGCATTCAAGTACAGCTCGATCGCGATCAACGCGACGTCGGCCATCGAGCGGTGGTCGGCGTTCGCGGCCTTGAGCAACCGGGCGTGTACGCTGGCCGGCAACCGCATGGAGAATCGCTCCGTGCGCTTTTCGTCACCTTTCGCCATGGATCAAGTGTCGGCGGTTTGGCGCATGAGGTAAGCGCACGTACGTTACGAACTTGTCGTAATTGTGCTGCCCTTTGGCGCCGATTGTAGGACAATCCAGGGATGAGCTCATCATCGACGTCTCTCGACGACCTTCGCCGGTTCGTCGCCAAACCGATGGTCGGTCTCAGGCCACGGCCTGCCCCAGTCATCGTGCGAGACGATGTCGTCACGCACGTTCAGGATGCGCTCACGACGATCGGCGCCTGCTCGATGTCTGACGGACGACAGGCACATGAGCATCGCGCGATGACGAGGCATGTTGCTCGATCGGCGACCCGATGGGGCCGATCCGCTTGCGCGGCTCGTCTCGCGCGTGTGCTCCTTGGCGTGTTCATGCTCGTTGTGGCCGGAGGTGCGTGGTGACGGTGGTGACGATCGACGTCGCAACCAGGGTCGACGACCTTTGCCTGCTCATCGCAAGGACCGACGCCCTGGTGAGCGCCGCCGAGGATCTCTGCAAGAATATGATGCAGATCCAGGACCATGAAGGTCGCCGCCGCTTCGAGCGCCTCGCGCACCTCGTCACCGTAACAGCGGAGACCGTGCGAGTAGCGAGAGAGATCAGCGGAGAGCTCGCCCTCTGTCTCTCTCAAGCGTCGGGAGGAGCGTGACGGCATGCTGACGACAAACCGGCTGCGGGCCTTCTCGCACGGCTGCTCGGAATGCGGCACACGATGTGAAGTCATACCAGCACCCCTCGATCGAAAGACCGCGCTCACGGCAGCGAAGGAGCGGGGCCGGTCGCGCCCTCGGAGGTGCCGTGATGGTAGAGTCTGCGGCCGATGCCCGGCAAGGATCTCGATAACATCGTCCTGACCCAGTTCCAGCAACCCATCAACTGCTGCAATGTCACGTCACTGGCCTACGCATTGAGTGCGCTGGGATATCCCACGACCGTCGACGAGATCTTCTACGTCACCCGCCTGCCGATCGCGTCGGTCCTCGACGACGGGATGACGCTGGCCGAGACCTACGACACGTGTGTGCTGTACCTCAAGAATTCCGGACTCCCGATGTCTGTGCAGATGATCTGCTTCGACAGTCCGGCCATGTCGTTCGATGCCTTCCTCGCGGAGCTCGAGCGCGCGAGCTCGGATCCGGACGATATCCACATCTTCAATTTCGGGGTCCAGATCGCGCATGCCGTGCCCAATATCGGGGGCGGCCACTTCTCGCTGATGGCCGACTACGATCGACAGACCCAGGAGCTGCTCGTCGCGGATACCAACCCCAAGAAATACACGCGTTACTGGAAGTGCCCGGCCAGGCGCATGTACGACGCGTGCGTGGACAAGGATTCGTCCTCGAGCCGGCCGCGCGGCATGCTCATCCTTCGCAAGGGCGATGCCGCGACCACGGCCGCCGGCAAGCACAAGGGCGACAAGCCCGCCGCCGCCCGATCGAGCTAGTCTCCCGCCACAGCGCATCTGACTGGTTGCGCTGCGAAGCGCCCCCAGGGAGCACCTCTGGTCCCGCCGCGCCGGCGCCAGCGCGCAGCGCAGCAACGCGGGCTGGGTCTCGCCGCGAGATAAATTGCACGGCCGGGTGGTGGATCGCCGGCCGGTCGTGGAGATGGCGCCACCATCCATGCTCGATTCGGTGGTCAACGGACGAGCGGCGGACCCAAGCCCGCGTTGCCAGCGCGCGTGTTCGCGATCTCCTGAGGACTTGGCTGCGAGAGCTCGCGCGGCGCCCACGTGGACGCGAGATCTACGAGCGCGACGCCCACGTGGGCGCTCTACCTCGAGTGCGGCCCCCACGTGGGAGCGAGCTCCGAGAACGGCCCCCACGTGGGGCGCTGATCTCCACGCGGGCGGCTACTGCAGGTGCGCGCCGTCGGTGATCCACTTGCCGAGCTCGGCGCGCTCGAGCGGCGTGATGGCCGTCTTGTTGAGGAACGGCATGGTCTTGCTCTGGACGGCACGCTCGTGGATGCGCGGGACCATGAGCTTGATCTGCTCGGTGGTCTCGAACACGATGTTGTTCGGCGGCGCCGGGAACGCCGGGTCCGCCGGGTGGGTGCTGTGGCACGGCACGCAGCGCTTGACGATGATCTCCTGGGCGCGTGCGAAGCCGACCGCGTAGGTGACCTCGACGTCGGGCGTGGCCGCGACGCGCGTGATGACCATCAGGCCGGCGATGGCGATCGCCGCCATGCCCGCCGCGGGGAGGAGCCACGCGCCAGTCGCCAGGGTCCGGCCGGCGCCGCGGTAGCGAACGTTCATGAAGTGGCGCACGCCCGCACCGCCGACCATCACCGCGATCAGCACCAGCCAGTTCAGGTGATGGCCGTAGGCGCTGGGGAAGTGATTCGACAACATGATGAACAAGAGCGGGAACGTCAGGTAGTTGTTGTGGATGCTGCGCTGCTTGGCGCGCAGCGACAGCACCGGGTCCTGGTCCTTGCCCGACTCGGTGGCGGCGATCAGCGACCGCTGCGACGGCATGATGCAGAGCCAGACGTTGCCGGTCATCAGGGTGCCGATCAGGACGCCGGTCTGGATGTACGCGGCGCGCCCCGAGAACAGCTGCGAGAAGCCGTAGATCGACGCGAACAGCATCGCGATCGACGCGACGGTGGCCGCGCGCGGGTTGGCCTCGCCGACCGTGCGCCACAGGCCGTCGTAGAGGATCCAGCCGACGAGCAGCGCGCTCGCCGAGGCCGAGATCGCGACGATCGGATCGAGCGTCTGGATGTTGGGATCGACGAGGAACGCGGCGCCGTTGGCGTAGTAGACGATGACCATCAGCGAGATGCCGGTCATCCAGGTGAAGCCGTTCTGCCACTTGAACCAGTGCAGCGTGGCCGGCAGCTCGCCCGGCGCGAGCAGCTTCTTCTCGACGTCGTAGAACGCGCCGGAGTGGACCATGAAGATCTTGCCCTGCGAGAGCGGTGCGAGCGCGCCGTGCTTCTCGAGGTTGCGATCGAGCCAGTTGAACAGCATCGAGTTGCCGATCCACATGATCCCGGCGATCAGGTGGGCCCACCGGAACACGACATCGAGCAGCTCGTTCAGACGCACGTGGCCGCCAGTATATGGCCACGAGCGGCTCGTCCGGGCGCCGGCGCCGCCGGTTGCGCCACCGGGCGCCCCGGTGACGGCGTGGGGCCCGTGACCGCGTGGGCCGGTGACGGCGTTTCGGAAGCGCTCAGCCCCAGGACCGCCGGATCGCCTCGGCGATGCCGCCGCCGCTGCCGGCCGGCTGCACGAGCACGTCGGTGGCCTTGGCGCACACGGCGTCGGGCGCGTTGCCCATCACGAACGACCGGCCGGCGACCTCGAACATCGGGACGTCGTTGACCCAGTCGCCGACCGCGACGGCCTCGGCCAGCGAGCAGCCCGCCCGGCGGCACAGCTCGGCGAGCGCCGTGCCCTTCGTCGGACCGGCGATGCGCACCAGCAGCGCGTGCTTGCCGGGGCACGCGTGGATCGCGAAGCTGACGCTGAACAGCCGAGCCGCGTGGCCGCGCAGGGCCGCGTGCGCCGCGGCGATGGCCGGCTCGTCGCCGACCGCCACGGCGGCGAGCGGCACGGTCTGCCAGACGATGTCCTGCTCGACCACGCGCAGGTTTGGCGACCACGTGCTGATGTACTCCGCGTACGGGGCGCCGTCGTGATCGTGGTGGATGCCGCCGGCGTCGAACACGAAGCTGGTGAGGCCGTGGCCGGTGAACGCACCGCGCACGAGGGCCGCCACGTCGTCGGGCATGCCGTGGTGCACGAGGGTCTCGCCGCTCGCGAGCTCGACCAGGTGGCTGCCTTCAACGCAGGCGATCGCGCCTTCGATGGCGCAGGCGCGCGCGGCGGCGGTCGCGCCCGAGTGAAGGCGACCCGTCACGATCGTCACCGTGACCCCGGCGGCCTGGAGCTCGGAGATCGCAGCGATGTCGCGGCCATCGACCCGTTGATCATAGCGGAGCAACGTGCCGTCGAGGTCGAGCGCAAGCAGCCGATACGGCATGAGGCGCAGCACTGTAGCACCGCGTCCGCGGACGTCTTGGCGTATGCCAGGAACAAGACAAAAGCGACACCGTCCCCCATCAACTTGTTGAATTCACTCTGTCCGGCTGTCCGGGAACGAGACAAAAGCGACACCGTCCCCGTCAGCGGTTGGGCGCCAGCTCGGCGATGGCGGTCGGGTCGAGCACGACGCGGACAGCGCCCATGTTTTCATCGAGATGGGCGACCTTGCTCGTGCCCGGGATCGGCAACATCACCGGGGATCGCGCGAGCAGCCAGGCGATCGCGAGCTGGGCCGGCGTGCAGTTGTAGCGCTGGGCGGCGGCGGCGAGCGCGCCGCTGGCCGCGGTGAGGGTGCCGATCGCGAGCGGGAAGAACGGCAGGAACGCGATGCCGTGGGCCTCGCACGCCGCGAGCACCGCCTCGGGCCGGTCGGCGACGGGGATCGGGCCGCCGCCGCCGCCGAGGTTGAACAGGTTCTGCACGGCGACGATCGGGGTCCGGGTGAGCGCGTGCTCGAGCTGCAGGGCATTGACGTTGCTGAGCGCGAGGTGGCGGATCTTGCCTTCCTGCGCAAGCGCGATCATGGCGTCGAGCGCCTCGCCGAACGTGACGTCGGGCTGGTCCATCCAGCGCAGGTGGACGACCGGCAGCTGCTCGAGCTTGAGGCCGCGCAGATCCTCCTCGGCGCCCGCGCGCAGCTCGTCGGGCTTGAGGTACGGTGCCCAGGACTTGTCGGGCAGCCGGCGGCCGCCCAGCTTGGTCGCGATCACGAGATCGCTCGGATAGGGATGCAGCGCCTCGGCGATCAGCCGGTTGGCGACGTGCGGGCCGTAGTACCAGGCGGTGTCGATCAGGTTGATGCCGAGCTCGACCGCGCGCCGGAGCACGGCGTGGGCGGCCACGGGATCGTCGGGCTCGCCCCAGACGTCCTTGCCGGGGAGCCGCATCGCCCCGAAACCGAGGCGCTGGACGGAGAAATCGCCGAGCTGGAGGGTCTCGGGCCCATGGGCAAATCGCGACATCGCAACGACCATGCCTCATTCGCCGGATCGCCGCACGCGTTGCGTGCGCGAGCGCCGGGCTCGGTCCAGGCTCGAAGGCCCTGCGATGGGCGTGGGCACACACCAACCGCCGCGGTCACCGCCGGGCGAGCTTGATCGTCAGCGGCCAGCGGACCCCGCGCGGCTCGTGATCGGGCCAGACCTCCGCCAGCCGGCGGCGCAGCTCGTCGACGGGAGCCTCGCCACGCGCGGCGACGAGCCTCGCGGTCGCCGACCACGTCGTGATGTAGCCGACCAGCTCGTCACGGGTCCAGGTCGTGGTCATCTCGATCGGCGGGGCAAAGACCGCGGGCCACGGCAGCCCGAGGTCGCGATAGCCGTTGTTGACGTGGACGCGGCCGCCGGGCCAGTACGGCTCGATCTCGCGGTAGTACGCGGCGAGCCGCTCGCCGACCTCGCCGGCGAGCTCAGCGTTGCCGTAGCTGACCAGCGCGATCAGGCCGCCCGGCCGGACCACGCGGCCGACCTCGGCGACGAACCGCGGCCAGTCGAACCAGTGCGCGGCCTGGGCCGCGACGGCGAGGTCGGCGCTGGCGTCGGGGAGGCCGCTGGCCTCGGCCGGGGCGCAGCGATACTCGACCCGCGGATCGCGCTCGGCGTGATCGAGCTGGGCCTGGGCCGGGTCGGTGGCGACGACGCGCGCGAACCGCGCCGCCAGCGCCACCGAGAGCTGGCCGCTGCCGCACCCGACATCCCAGGCGACGTCGTGGCGCTCCGAGCGATCGGCGAGCATGCCGGCGAGCCCCGGCGGGTAGTGCGGGCGGTAGGCGGCATAGCGCGCGGCGAGCGCGGAGAAGTGATCGGAAAACCCAGCCATGGCGGTTCGATGCCCGATGGTTGCCCGGAGTGGCCCCGGAATGGCGCCCGGAATGGCGCCCGGAATGGCGCCGGAATGGCGCCCGGAATGGCGCCCGGAGTGCCACCAGACTCGCGGCGGCGGCGACCGCATCGCGCTGCCAGTACTGGCCTCGGGTGACGGCGAGCGCTACCCTCGCCGGAAGTATGTTCACGCGGCGCGGATTTCTCGCAGGTGGCATGGCCGCTGCGCTGTCGCTGGCCGCGCGGAGCTCGTTCGCGATCGGCCCCGGGTCGAAGTTCCGGTTCGGTCAGCTGCAGCTCGGCGGCGGCGCCGGGCGCGGCGACGTCGGCCCCAGGCCCGGGGCGCTGCGCCGGCTCGCATGGGAGGTCGAGAAGCGAACGTCGATCGACGTCCAGCTCGAGCCCGCGATCGTCACGCCGGCCAGCGACGGCCTGCACGAGACGCCGTTCCTGTACCTCGCCGGCGAGCGCGAGCTGGACCTGCCGAGCGCCGCGGGGATCGAGGCGCTGCGCCGGTTCCTCACGTTCGGCGGCTTCCTGTTGATCGACTCGGCGGAGGGCTCGACCGACGGCGCGTTCGACGGCTCGGTCCGGAAGCTCGTCTCGGCGATCTTCCCGCCGTCCGGCGCGACGAAGAGCCTCGAGATCGTGTCGAGCGATCACGTGGTCTACAAGTCGTTCTACCTGCTCGATCGGCCGGTCGGCCGGATCGCGATCGCGCCCGCGATGGAGGCGGTGGTGCGCGACGGCCGGATCGTCGCGGCCTACGTCGCCAACGATCTCGGCGGCGCGTGGGCACGCGACGATTTCGGCAACTACGACTTCCCGTGCGAGCCCGGCGGCGAGCGCCAGCGCGAGCTCGCGTTCCGCCTGGGCGTGAACCTCGTGATGTACGCGCTGTGCCTCGACTACAAGGCCGATCAGGTCCACGTGCCGTTCATCATGAAGCGCCGGCGCTGGAAGCCCGATGACGGCGCGCTGACCCCGGGCAAGCCCTGAGACGCGGGTGACCATGCAGATGACCATGCAGAGGCTCATGCAGGTGACCGTGCCGACCATGCCGACCATGCCGGGGGCGACGCCGTGAACATCGTCCTGTTCAGCACGCTGGTGCGCGCGTCGCTCGCTGCGGCGGCCGTACTGCTGATGATCGCGACGATCGTCGCGGTGCGGCGCGGCCACGGCGGGCTCGGCGCGCTGCTCGGCGTCGCGGCGCTGCTGTCGGGCGGCGCGCTCGCGGCCGAGGCGCTGGTCGCCCTGACGGTCCGGCTCGCCGCGCCCGGCGCGTCCGACTTCAACGAGTACCGCTGGGTGTTCCTCGCGCCGTGGGGGCGGCTCGGGCTCGCGCTCGGCGCGGCCGGGGTCGCCGGCATCATCGCGCTGTCGTGGCGCGCCAGCCGCGGGGCCAACGCGTGGCGCCGCGCGACGATGATCGGCCTGCGCGCCGGGGCCGCGGTGACCGCGCTCGTCGTGTTCCTCGAGCCCGCGGTCGAGCTGCGCCAGGTCGCGCGCGAGCCCAACCG
>Ga0137459_1000469_pt1 | contig 14295 bp, 12 predicted proteins | sample EasRivERMGT700_2_FD_104908 | JGI IMG/M metagenome (GOLD analysis project Ga0137459, IMG submission 104908) | Soil microbial communities from meander-bound floodplain in the East River, Colorado, USA - East River MetaG ERMGT700_2 | ecosystem: Environmental > Terrestrial > Soil > Floodplain ...
CCGAGGGCGCGCGCGACCACGAAGCTCATGGCACGAACCGCACGCGGTCGCCGAGCTCGAGCAGCGGTCCGCTGGCGTCGAACATGCGGACGCCGACGACCGCGCCGATCAGGTGCCAGCCGCCGGGCGAGTCGAACGGGTAGACCGTGGTGTGCAGCCCGGCGATCGCGATCGACCCGGCGGGGACCCGGGTGCGCGGCGTGGTGCGCCGCGGCAGCTCGAGCGTCGCCGGCAGCCCGCTCAGGTACGCGAAGCCGGGCGCGAAGCCCATGGTCTCGACGGTGTAGGTCGCCGCCGCGTGCAGCGCGCATACCTCGCCGGCAGGCCGCCCGGTCGCGGCCGCGACGTGATCGAGATCCGGACCGTCGTACACGGCGCGCAGCGCGATCTCGCGTACCGGCGCGGGATCGTCGGGCGCGGTCGCGAGCGCGTCGATCAATGCCGTCCAGTCCGTCCCGTCCGTCGAGCTTGTTCCGGCCGGCCCGCCGGCCTCGATCCGGGGCGCGCGGTCGAGGTACGCGGCGACGTCCTGGCGGGCGACGACGACGTCGATCACGCCGGGCCACGCGCGCACCGCCTGGACGATGGCCCGCGCGGATCGCGCCGGCCGCGCGAAGCGGATCGCGCGATCCCCGAGCGGCACCCAGTCAGCCACGCAGCGCCCCGTGGACCGCGCCGGCGATCGCGAGCGCGCCGGGGGTGTCCGCGTGCACGCAGATCGTGTCGACGCGGGCGGCGAGCGCGCGGGCCTGCGCGGCGGCCTCGGCGGACTCGGTGAGCAAGGCGCCGGGCTCCGTGCGCGGCACCAGGCTGCCGTCCGCGCGCATCCGGCGATCCGCGAAGCCCTCGCTCGCGTAGCGCAGCCCGCGCGTGCCGGCCGCGTCGTGCAGCGCGCCCGCCGCCGGCCCGATGACGGTGATCGCGTCGCCGAGCGCGCCCGTGACGGCGCCCAGCAGCGCGTCTGCGATCGCGGCGCTCGCCGCGGCGTCGTGGTAGAGCGCGCCGTGCGGCTTGACGTACGCCACGCTGCGCCCGTGGCGGCGGGCGATCTCGGCGAGCGCCGCGCACTGCTCGGCGACCGCCGCCGCGAGCGTCGAGGGCTCGATCGCCAGCGTGCGCCGGCCGAAGCCCGGGCGGTCGGGGTACGAAGGATGCGCGCCGATCGCGCAGCCCGACCGGACGCACCAGCCGATCACGCGCTCCATCGAAGCGGCGTCGCCGGCGTGCCCGCCGCACGCGATGTTCAGGACGTCGAACAGCGCCCACAGCGCCTCGGGCTCGTCCGGATACTCGCCCGCATCGAGGTTCAGCAGCGTCACGGGCGCATTGTAATGTGCTTGCAGGCAGCTCGCGAGGTGCGTGAGGAGGTGTTGGTCCGCACGACGAGCCGAACGGCGCCCCGCGACATCTCACGACAACGCGCGACGCTGCCGTCACATCTGTCCGGATCGTCAACCGCAACTCGATCGCCGGGTCAACTCCTGGGCAGAAGAATCGCGCGCTCGACGAATCCCTCTACAAGTTACGACAATTCACGACGTTGTTTTGCTCACCCCGGCCGGTCCGATGCCTTACAACGACGCAACAAGGTAACCACCGGAGATATAGATGAAGAACCTCTCGATCGCGTTCCTCGCCGCTGTTTCACTCATGTCCTTCGCAGGCTGCAAGAAGAAGGGCGGCGGCGGTGACTCGGTTGCCAAGATGACCGAGTTCAAGGACGCCATGTGCAAGTGCGCCGACAAGGCGTGCGCCGACAAGGTCTCGGCCGACATGACCAAGTGGGGTCAGGAAAACATGCCCAAGGAAGGCGCCGAAGTCCCGAAGATGAGCGAGGAGGACATGAAGAAGTCCGCTGCGGTCACCAAAGAGATGGGCGAGTGCATGACGAAGCTGCTGACGCCCGCGATGGCGGCCCCTCCGGCGGCTCCGGCTGACCCGGCGGCCCCGGCGGCTCCGGCGGCTCCCCCTGGCGACAAGCCGGCTGACCCGGCGGCCCCGGCGGCTCCTCCGGCAGCTGGCTCCGCGAACTAGTTCGTTCGTCGATCCTTGAGAGAACGCTCGGGCTCGTGCTTCGGCACGGGCCCGTCGCGTTTTCGGCGTGAGGGTGGCGTGGCGCGTGGATAGACCTGCCGTGGCCCGCCGGCGCGCTCCGCCGCGCAGGGTGGTCGGGACGCGCGCGCCGGCAAACGCAGGGAAACCGTGGCACTGCCGGGCGCGCCCGCGGCATTGCATGCATGCTCGGGGGCGTGAGGCAATCGCTCGTGCCCGTCGCGCTGGCTGTGCTCGTCGGGTGCACGCCTGCGCGTGCGGATCGCGCGGCAGCCGGGCCGGCGGATCGCGCCTCGGATACCCCGGCGGACGGCCCGGCCGACGGTGAGGCGATCCTGCGCAAGTACTGCGTGCGCTGCCACAGCGGCCCGCGGGCCCGCGGCGACTTCGACTTCGTCGCCAGCACCCAGCAGCTGATCGCCAAGGGCTTCGTGGTCCCCGGGGACGGCGCGCACTCGGTGGTCCTCGAGCGGGTCGAGGCGGGCGAGATGCCGCCGCCGGAGGTGACGTCGCGGCCGAGCGCGGCGGAGATCGCGGCGCTGCGGGCGTGGATCGACGGGATGACCACGACCACCGCGACCACTGCGTTCCGTCGCGACGACGCGATCGCCCGCGCGCTGGTGGCGGACGAGGCCGCGCTGCCCCGTGACACCCGGCCGTTCGCCCGGTGGCTGACCCTGACGCACCTCGCGAACGCCGGGATCCCCGACGCGGTGCTCGATCGGTACCGTATCGCCGTCGCCGAGCTACTCGCGAGCCTCAGCTGGTCGGCCGCGCCGCCGGCGGCGATCGCCGTCGACGCCGAGCGCACGATCTACCGCATCGACCTGCGCGAGCTCGGCTGGTCCGCGGCGACGTGGGATGCGATCCGCGCGGGCTATCCGTACGGCGTCGCGGCGGGCCGGCGCGTGCCCGACGCGATCCGCGCCGACTGGTTCGTCACGGCGTCGTCGCGCGCGCCGCTCTACCACACGATCCTCGGGCTACCCGACACCGATGTCGAGCTGGGCCACCGGCTCGGCATCGACCTCGCGGCGGACGTCGCGGCGGATCGGGTGGCGCGCGCGGGCTTTGGCAGCTCCGGCGTCTCGGTCAACAACCGCGTGATCGAGCGCCACGCCACCCGGTACGGCGCGCTGTGGCGGAGCTATGACTTCAAGTCGAGCGTCGAGCGCGAGAACGTGTTCGCGCACCCGCTCGACTTCGTCCCCGCGGGCGGCGAGCTGATCTGGAACCTGCCCGACGGGCTTCAGGCGTACATGCTGGTCGACGCGGCCGGGCGGCGGATCGACAAGGCGATCACGACGATCGTCAGCGATCCGCGGCGGCCGGACCGCGCGGTGGCCAACGCCGTGTCGTGCATCGGATGCCACGCGAGCGGGATCATCGATCGCGCGGATCAGCTCCGCGACGCCACCCGCGAGCTCGCCGGCGCCGATCGCGACCGGATCGCGCGGCTGCATCCGCCGGCCCGCGAGCTCGCCGCGCTGTACGCCCGGGACCGCGACCGGTTCACGGCCGCGCTCGCCGCGATCCCGCAGGCGCCGCGGCACAGCCCCGCGGCCGGCGACCTCGCCGACGAGCCGATCACCGCGCTGGTCGCCCACTACGAGGCCGAGGTCGGGCTCCGGCTCGCCGCCGCCGAGCTCGGGCTACGCGCGATCGAGCTGGTCGGCCGGCTCGATCGCGCGCCGGCATTGCGCCAGAGCCTCGGCGCGCTCGCCACCGGCGGCACGGTGAAGCGCGACAGCTGGGAGGCCGCGTTCCCGCGCATCCTGGCCGAGCTCGGGCTCGGGATCCCGGTGACGCCCGGCGCCGGCGGGGATGGCGCGTATGCCGCGCCGCCGGCGGTGTGGATCGACCGCGATCGCCACACGTGGGTCGTGCTGGACGCCCGCGCCGACCACGCGGCCGCGCTCGCGGGCTGCCGCGCCCGGTCGCTCGCGCTACCGCGCGAGGCCGAGCTCGTCGCGGCCGTCGCGCAGGGCCTGACCGCCGGGCTGGCGATCACGACGCCGATGTGGACGTCTGGCACCCGGCTGGATGTCTCCAACCAGCGCTACGCGCTGGCCGTCGACCCGACCGCCGGGCTGCCGCGCCGCGCCGACGTCGCCGACCGCCGCGTCGTGGTGTGCGTCCAGCGCTGATCCGACCGCCGCGCCGTGGTGTGCGTCCAGCTGATCCGACCGCCGCGCCGTGGTGTGCGTCCAGCTGATCCGACCGCCGCGTCGTGGTGTGCGTCCAGCGCTGATCCGACCGCCGCGTCGTGGTGTGCGTCCAGCGCTGATCCGACCGCCGCGCGGCCTGCGTCCAGCTGATCCGACCGCCGTGTGGGTGCGTCCGGCGCTGATGGTTTCCGCGGTTTGCCAGGGCATCGCGGGGTGACCCGGTTCACGCTCGCGGGATGACGGGAATTGTCCGGTGTGCCGCCGTCCTCGTGGTGTTTGCCGCCACCGCCCGCGCCGCCCCGCCGCCGCCGCGCATCCTCGTGCTGCCGCTGCCACCAACGGCCGCGCTCGACGCCAACGTGGCCCGCACGTTCGACGCCCGGTTGCTGGTCGCGCTCGATGACAGCCGGCGCGTCGTCACGGTGACGCCGTCCGAGGATCCGGACTGCACGGAGGCCAGCTGCCTCGCCGAGCTCGGCGCGGCGGCCGGCGCGGCGCTCGTGCTGTCGATGTCGGTCGTGCGCGAGGACCTGGGCGTGACGCTGTTCGGCACCGTGATCGACGTCAAGACCCGGGCCGCCGTGCGCCGGGTCGAGCTCGATCGGGTCACCGAGGTCGCGCTCGCGAAGCAGGCGCCGGCCGCGCTGGTCCCGCAGATCGTCGGGGTCCCGCCGGGCCCGCCGGTGCTCGGCATCTCGGCGCCGGGCGCCGGCGGCGACAGGGCCGCGCGCACCGCCGTGCTCGCGATGACCGATCAGCTCGCGGCGCTGCGTGCGTTCCAGGTCGTGCCGCTCGACGGCACCGATCGCTCGACGCTCACCCACACCGCCGAGCTCACGCTCAGCGAGCTCATGATCGATCGCCGCCGCCACGTGCTGTGCACCTGGTTCGAGGGCACGCTGGTCGGGACGTTCGCGATCACCGAGCTGGCGACCGGGCGCGTCGTGTTCAGCAAGACGGTGACCGCGACCGAGAAGCGCCGCGCCCACTTCTCGAGCCGCTCGGAGGTCGCCGATGCGCTCGTCGCGCAGGCCGTCGGCGACTGGATGGCGGCGTTCCGCGAGGCGCGGCGGGCCAAGCCGCAGGTGGCGGCCTCGGTCGCGCCGATCGTGTCGATCGTGCCGATCGTGCCGATCGTGTCGCCCGGGCGCTGAAGATCACGCCGCCGGCTCGCGGTACGGCTGGTGCCGGGCCAGCGCGCGGCGGCGCACGAGCGCGTCGGGCAGCGTGCTGGTCGTGGCCGCGTCGAACGCCGCGACGAGCTCGGCGACGGAGCCCAGCCGGGCGTCGCGACCCACGCGGTCAGCGACGCGAGCGCCCGGCGTGCGACGCGCGGACGGTCACTTCGGGACCGGGAAGCCGCGATCGCGCATCAGCGCGTTGGTATCGACGTCGCGCCCGCGGAACCTACGGAACCCTTCCTCCGGCGGGATCGAGTTCCCGACGCTCATGATCGACTCGTACAGGCGCTTCGCGGTCGGCTTGTCGTAGAAGCTGCCGGCCTCGACGAACGCCTCGGCGGCGTCGGCGGTCAGGGTATCGGCCCAGATGTACGCGTAGTACCCGGCGGAGTACTCGTCGTTCGAGAAGATGTGGCCGAACTGGGTCGGCCGGTGGCGCATGACGATCTCCGGCGGGCAGCCGATCTCCTTCATCGTGCGCTTCTCGAACTCGCCCGGATCGATCGGCTTGTCGGTCGGCGCGGTGTGGATCTTGAGATCGTAGATCGCCGAGGCGAGGTACTCGACGGTGCGGAACCCCTCGTTGAAGTGCTTGGCCTTCTCGATCTTGGCCACCAGCTCGGCCGGGATCGGCTTGCCGGTCTGGTAGTGCCGCGCGAACTTGTTCAGGACCTCGGGCGTCCGCAGCCAGTGCTCGTTGAGCTGGCTCGGGAACTCGACGAAGTCGCGCTTGGTGTTGGTGCCGGCGAGCGTCGGGTAATGGACGTTCGAGTTGAGGCCGTGCAGCGCGTGGCCGAACTCGTGGAACAGGGTCTGCGCGTCATCCCACGAGATCAGCACCGCGCCCTTTCCCTTCACGAAGTTCGAGTTGTTCGACACGATCGGCGACACCGGCTGCTTGAACGCCTCCTGCGTGCGGTACTCGTTCATCCACGCGCCGGACTGCTTGCCGTCGCGCGCGTACGGATCGAAGTACCACAGGCCCAGGTGCTTGCCGTCGCGCATCACCTCGTAGACCGTGACGTCGGGCTGGTAGACCGGGACGCCGGTGACCTTGGTGAACGAGAAGCCGTAGAGCTGGCCGGCCGCCCACATCATGGCCTCGCGCATCTTGTCGAGCTGGAGGTACGGCTTGACCTCGTTCTGATCGAGGTCGTACTTCGCCTTGCGGACCTTCTCGGCGTAGAACCGGTAGTCCCACGGCTCGATCTTGTCCCCCTTCGCGGAGGCTCCGCGCTGGCCCGCCTTCTCGGCGTCGGCGATCTTCTGCATGTCGGCGACCTCCTCGCGGACGCGCGCGACCGCGGCCTTCCACACCTTCATGCTGAGCGCCATCGCCGCGTCCGGCGTCTTCGCCATGTTGTCGTCGATGATCCAGTGCGCGTGGCTCGGGTACCCGAGCAGCTTCGCCTTCTCGCCGCGCAGCGCGAGGATCCTGGTGATCACGGGCTTGTTGTCGTGCTCGCCGGCGTTGTCGCCGCGGCTGACCCACATGCGCCAGCCCTTCTCGCGGAGATCGCGCCGGGTCGAGAACGTGAGGAACGGCTCCATCGACGACCGCGTGTTGGTGAGCAGCCACTTGCCGGTGAGCTTCTTGGCCTCCGCGGCCTCCTTCGCCGACACCTTGACCGTCTCGGGCAGGCCGGCGAGGTCGGCCTCGCTGTCGAGCGTGAGGGTATAGCCCTCCTCGTCCGCCAGCTCGTTCTGCGAGAACGTGGTGTAGAGCGTCGCGAGCTGGCCGTTGATCTCCTTGAGCCGCGCCTTGTCCTTGGCGCCGAGCGCCGCGCCTTGCAGCGTGAAGCTGCGGTAGACGACCTCGACGAGCCGGAGCTGCTCGGGCGACAGCTTGGCGGCTTGCCGGCCGTCGTAGACCGCCTTGATGCGGGCGAACAGCGGCGCGTTCTGCGTGATCTCGTCCTGGAACGCGGCGAGCACCGGCGCCATGTCCTGCTCGATCTTCTGCATCGCCTTGTCGTTCAGCGTCGAGCGATAGACGTTGTACACGCGGGCGACGCGGCTGAGCGGCCGGCCGGCGTCCTCGAGCGCGGCGATCGTGTTCTCGAAGGTCGCGGGCTCCTTGGCGGCGGCGATCACGGCGAGCTCGGTGCGCTGGAGCTCCATGCCCTTCATCAGCGCCGGCTTCAAGCCGGCGGTCTTGAACTTGTCGAAGCGTGGGAAGCCGCCGTGCGGGCCGGTCCACGGGGCGAGCAGCGGATCGTCGATCACGGGAGCTCCTTTGGCGAACGAGAGCTGGTTGCGGAAGGCGGTGAGCACGGCCGTGGCAGCCGTGGTCTGGAACAAGGTGCGTCTCAACATGGGCGGCTCCTCGCAGCGACGATACCCGATCTGCCATGGTTCGCTGATGCTGCCTACGCGCCGCGGGCCGGCCACAGCCCGACGACGGCGAGCGGGATCGCCGGCCAGAGCAGCGCCGCGAACAGCGGCTGCTGGAGGATCCCGACGAGCCCGAGCACGGCGATCGCGCCGAGCATCGCGAGCCGGCCGCGCGCGTAGCGCCGGGCCCGGGCGGCGGGCCACACCAGCACGAGGACGTCGAGCGGCAGCAGCACGAGGCAGGTCTCGTTCCACCGCACGTACGGCAACGGGCTGATGATCGCCAGGAACACCAGCACCGTGCCGAGCACCACGTACGGGATGACCGACAGCGCGAGGCCGGCCCGCTGCACCCGGCCGATCAGGCGGGTGATCCACGACGGCGATGTCAAGACGACGATCGCGAGCGCGAGCCACGCGCGCCCACTCGGACCATCGCTCTCGGGCGGGTCTCCGTGGCGTTCGTAGATCGCGATCGGCTGGATCCCCCATAGTCTGGCGACCGCCTCGCGGAGGTACTGTGGCAGGAACATTCGCTCGTAGTAGGTCGGCACGCGATCGGTCACGCGGCCCATCGCGATGTCGGTGATGAGCAGCGGCATCGGCACGTTGCCCGTCTGCGGTAAATGAACGCCATAGAACCCTTCGCGGGCGAGGTCGCGAAACGTGCGGTCGTCGCCGATCTCCGGCATGTGCGACAGCTTGCCGCCGGTCACGTCGTCGATGATGTTGCGCACCCGCGTCGTGCAGTTGTCCCAGAAATGATCGTAGGCGTAGTAGCGGTTGGCCGGCAGGATGTCGAGCTCGAGCTTGTCGATCACCTGCTGCTTCTGCGCGGCGGTCAGCGGCAGCGGCTGGACCCAGATCGTCCGGTCGGCGTTCTCGTAGGGCCACCGCATGTCGGCGACCGACGACTTGCCGACCCAGAAGCTGCCGGTGCCCCGGAAGAACCCCCACGCCATCCCGAGCGGGTGACGGAAGTCGCCGATGCCGTAGTTGTAGCAACGGTCGTCGCGCGGGTTGTCGTAGTGCACGCACAGCGCGATGTGGCCGTGACGCTCCCAGATCAGCGAGCCGACGCCCATGGTCACCAGCTCGATGACGGGCTTGTCCTGGTAGAGCTTCGCGACCTCGGGCGGGACGTGGATCCGGTTGTCGGCGTGGGCGGGCGCGGCGTGCACCAGAGCAACTAGCGACGCGACCGCGAGGGCCGCGATTCGGCGGGTCATCGTCGGTCGAGTGTGTTGTGGCTGTTCGCGGGGCGCAAGCGCAACCGTCCGCGAACGCCCGCCGCGTCACGTGACCGGTCCCCGGATCGGCGATCGGCGATCGGCGATCAGCGATCAGCGCGGCAGCCAGACCACCGCGATCGCGCGCGCGACGTCGATCTGGCCGAGCCGGAGCGCCGCGTCCGCCGGATCGCGCTCGATCAGCTCGAGCATCGCCAGCGCGTCGTGCGCGCTCGCGAACCGGTGCGCCGGATCGCGCGCGGCGAGCCGGCGCATGAACCGCTCGAGCAGCGGATCGGGGGCCGCGTGCGGGGCGCGCTGCGCGACCGCCGGGAGGTCCTCGTTCATGTTGGCGATCACGACCTCGAGCGCGCTGCCCTCGAACGGCGTCGTGCCGCTCAGCATCTCGAACAGCATCACGCCGAGCGCGAACAGATCGGCGCGGTGATCGACCGCTTCCCCCCTGGCCTGCTCGGGCGCCATGTACAGCGGGGTGCCGAGCAGCGTGCCGGTCTCGGTGAGCCGGCTGCCGGTGGCCGGTTCGTCGGTCTTGAGCGCCGCGATCCCGAAGTCGACGATCCGCGGGACCTCCTGGCCGTGGTGATCGAGCTCGACGATCACGTTGTCGGGCTTGAGGTCCCGGTGGACCAGCCCGGCGGCGTGCGCGTGATCGAGGCCGGCCAGGAGCTGGCGGATGAAGTTGATGATGCGATCGCGCCCGAGCCGCGCCTCCATGAGGTCGCCCAGGCTGGCGCCGTCGACCAGGTCCATCACCATGAGCTGGTGCCCCGCGGGCGTCGCGCCGACGTCGAGCACGCTGCTGACGTTCGGGTGGCGGAGCCGCGCGGCGGCCTCGGCCTCGCGGCGAAACCGCGCGAGCATCGTGCGGTCGTGGACGAAGTCCTCGTGCAGCACCTTGATCGCGACGCTGCGCCCGAGCGTGACGTGGCGGCCGCGGTACACCGTCCCCATCGCGCCCGACCCGAGCTCGGTCTCGACCAGGTAGCGATCCAGCACGACCTTGCCGACGAGGTCCTGGCCGACCTGCTTGGCGTCCATCACGCCGAGCTTGGTGCGCGCGACGCGTCGCTTCGGCTTGCGGTCGTCTGCCACGGCCGCCCGATTCTACCTTGGGCCTCGGGCCTACGACACCCAGTGCCAGCGGGCGTGGGTCGCGGTGCCGAGCACCAGCTCGGTGTCGCCCAGCAGCTGGATCAGGCGGGCCTTGGGCTGGCTGGCCTCGCGCGTGCCGTTGAGGCTCGCCGTGTCGATCGCGACGATCGCGTCATCGATCTGGAGCAGCAGCGCGTGGACGCGTGACAGCGACGGGTCATCGGCGAGCTGGGCGTTGTTGCACCGCGCGTAGCGGCCGATCAGCACGCCGTCGCGCAGCTCGTCGTGGCCGATCCGGATCGTGCCGCGGTTGCGCGGGCCGACCAGCTCGAGCGTGCCGGCGATGTCGCCGCTCTCGACGAGGCTGCCCTCGCTGGTGTCGCGCGGCCCGTGGGTGCGGATGATCATGCTGCGGTGGGTGGCCGCGTTGTTGAACGCATTCGCCGCCGGCGGCGTGGGCGGCAGGCGTGGGACCGAGCCCAGCGGGTGCCGATCGAGCTCGTCGAAGTACACGCGCTCGGGCAAGAATGCCCAGGCGTCGGTGGCGCTGTCCGGCCAGTCGGTCGGATCGCCGAGCGGCATGATGAACAGCGCGTAGCCGCCGCAGCGCAGCAGGCCCGGCCCCTCGCAGCGCAGGCCGCGCAGCGGGCGATCGCTCTCGTCGCTGAAGCCGTCGGTCGTGCGCAGATCGAGCACGCGGTAGCGCACGTTCGCGCCGGCGCGCCAGTCGAGCACCGGGTCGAGCACGATGGCGAGGTGGCGGAGCGCGAGCCGGGCGTGCAGGTTGAGGAACAGATCACATTCATCGTGACGTCCGACGATCGCCGCGACGTGACGCTGGACGCGCGCGAGCAGCCGGACCAGGCCCATCGAGCGTCCGCTGATCTCGTCGACGGCGACCAGCGCGATGCCGGGCTCGCTCACCTCGCGGCAGCGATCGGCGAAGCTGCCGTAGGCACCGACGAACAGCTCGCGAAACGGCTTGCGCACCTTCGGCGTCGGCGCTGGACGCAAGCAGGTGACGTTGTTGTTCCCACCACCGCGAACCTGATCGCCCCACAGGTCGACACCGACAGTCTTCATCGATGTCCTTTTGCCCCCATGTCGGGACGGTAGCAGAGACCGGCCCAAGATGCGGCATCTGATGAGGTAGCGCCTTGCGTGAGATCTGCGCCAGTGCGAAACACGAGCATGTTCGCGAAGGCCGGGATCCTGGTGTTCCTGTTGGCGTGCCACACGTCATCTCCGACGGTAAGTTCGGGCAGCGGCGCAGGGGAAACCCCTGCACCGGTGAAGCCCGGGGAGGGGGGGACCCCGACGTCACCGCAGCAAAATGACGCACCGGCGCGCCCCCCCGGTCCACCCACAGCGGCTCCATCGATACCCCGGCCGCCCGCGCCGGCGCCCCCGGCACATCCCCCGGCGGCGGCAGCTCCCGGCATCAGCGAGAACTGCGGGGCCGGTGATATCTGTGCGGCCGGCCTCGCGTGCGTGAGCTATTACGGGATCGCCGGCAAGCAGGGCCCGCAGTTCAAGAGCTGCGAGGTGCGCTGCGAGACCGATCGGGCATGCCCCAAGGGTCGGACCTGCATGGCCGTCTCCGACGGCCCGGGCCAGGTCTGTCGCTGACGCGCCCTGCGGGCACGCTGTCACACGCGGTACACAAGGCGAGATGAGCGTGATCGTCGCCTCAAGCCGAGCCGCTCCGGCGGGTCACGGTACCTGATCGCCGCTGCGCGGCAGGATCCGCGACAGCAGGCCGGCCGCGATCGCGACGACGGCGGAGATCGCGACGATCGAGCTCGTGGTCACCCGGTGCTGGACACCGGCGATCACGCCGCTCGCGATCCCGGCAACACTGGCGATCAACCACGCGGTCGTTTCCGTGCTCATGCGGGCCGGCGTTGCACCGGCCATGCCTCGTCGTAGGCGATCCAAGCCCGCGCGCCGCGCCGGCCCGGCTCACGCGATCGCCGACCGTGGTGCACGACACGTCACCGCGCGTAGGCAGGTGAGGGCCGCCGCCGAATTGACGGCGCTGCGGTGCGGGGCCATCGTGCGGTCATGCTCCGGCGCGTGAGGCTGGCGATCGCCGCGCTGCTGTGGCTCGCCGGCGCGCCGCCGGCACGCGCCGATGAAGAGGTCGTCGAGCTGCAGTACGTCGCGCCGTCCGGCTGTCCGGCGCGCGAGCGGGTCGAGGCCGCGATTCGCGCCCGGACCCCCAACGTGCGGCTCGCCGCGCAGGCGCGCCGCGTGTTCGCGATCACGATCGAGGCGGCGGCCGAGGGCTTCCGCGGCACGCTCGTGGTCGGTCGCATCGCCGACAAGGAGCTCTCGGCGCCGCGCTGCGACGACCTCGCGACCGCGCTCGCACTGGTGACCGCGCTCGCGATCGATCCGACCGCGACCGCGCTGCCGGATCCGGCATCGCCCGGGGCCGGCGGGGCCAGCCCGGCCAGCCCGGCCGGCGCGCGCGCGTGGTCGTTCGAGGCCGATCTGGATGGCATGGTCGCGGCCGGCGTCAGCCCCGACGCGCTGTTCGCCGCGGTGATCGAGGGGCGCGCGATCGTGCGCCGCACCTACCAGCTCGAGCTCGCCGCGATCGCGGGACGCGACTCGACCGCCCGGGACGGCGCGCAGGCGCAGTTCACGTGGCTGGCCGCGCGGCTCGGCGGCTGCCGGCTGTGGTTGCCGTGGCGCGGGGGGAGCCGATGGGGAATGACCGTGGGTGCGTGTGGCCACCTCGAGGTCGGCGCGGTGCGCGCGCGGGGCGAGATGATCGTGAACCAGCGCGACCTCACGCGGCTGTGGCTCGCCGCCGGTGTGCACGGCAGCGCCCAGGTGCCGCTCGGCTCACGTATTTTCGGGCAATTACAGCTCGGCGCGTCGCTGCCGCTGGTGCGTGACCGCTACCTGTTCGCGCCCAACGTGGAGGTCCACGAGACCCCGAGCGTGACCGGCTGGGTGGTCCTCGGGGTGGGGGTGCGATTTCCCTGATCAAAGCGCCCGGAGTTGGCCATTCTACGCGAACGGATGGTGAGTGAGACCAAGCGGTTCCATCTTGCGCTCCCGGCGCTCCCGGCGCTCCCGGCGCTCCCGGCGCTCCCGGCGCGGCCCGTGGCGTCCGCCGCGGACCGGCTGTCGACCATGTTTCATCACCACTACGACTTCGTGTGGCGCTCGGTGCGCCGGCTCGGCGTGTCGCCCGACGCGGTCGACGACGCGACCCAGGAGGTCTTTGTCGTGGCCTCGCGCAAGCTCGACGCGATCGAGGTCGGCAAGGAGAAGGCGTTCCTGTTCGGCGCCGCGATCCGCGTGGCCTCGGACAGCCGCCGGGCGCGTCACCGGCGCCGCCAGTCGGCGTCCGAGGATCAGCCCGAGCCGCGCGACGCGACGCCGGCGGCGGGCGAGCTGGTCGATCAGAAGCGCGCGCGGGAGATCCTCGATGTGATGGTCGGCCAGCTTCCGGAGGACACCCGGCCGGTGTTCGTGCTGTTCGAGCTCGAGGGCCTGACGATGGCCAAGATCGCGAGCTACCTGGATCTGCCGGCGGGGACGGTGGCATCCCGGCTACGGCGCGCACGCGAGCTGTTCGCGGCCCACGTCGCCCGACTCGAAGCGAGGAGCACCCAGCATGGATGACCCGCGACGGCTACTCGACGATCAGGACGGCTCGGCGCTCGGGCGATCGCTGCTCGCCGCGGCGCAAGCCGATGCACCGCCGGCGGACGCGCGCGCGCGGGCGGCCCGGCGGCTCGGCATCGCCACGGTGCTCGCCGCCGGGGCCGGGGCAGGCTCGGAGGCCGGCGCGGTCGCCGCGGCATGGAAGCTGGCGGCGGTGTTGCTCGCGCTCGGTGGCGTGGTCGGGCTCGCGATCTGGCAGGCGCCGGCGACCGCGGCGCGGCCCGGCGTCACGGTGCACGTCGCGCCGCCTGCATCCGGCGGCCCGAGCGGCGCCCCCGCGGCGATGACGCTGGCGATGCCGGGGACGCCGACGACGCCGATGATATTCGATGCGCCCGCGGCGGTCGCCCCGGCTGCCCAGCCCGCACGCGATGCGCTCGCCGGGGTCCCGGCGACCACGACCCAGCCGCCGGCGCCGCCGGCGCCGCCGCGGTCATCTCGACCTGTCCAACCCGGCCGAACCGGCGCGGCATCGCCGGCGGCCTCGCAGCTCGCGCGCGGCACGGGGAGCCCGGTGTCCCCGGCCGGGGCGCC
>Ga0137459_1000472_pt1 | contig 14260 bp, 12 predicted proteins | sample EasRivERMGT700_2_FD_104908 | JGI IMG/M metagenome (GOLD analysis project Ga0137459, IMG submission 104908) | Soil microbial communities from meander-bound floodplain in the East River, Colorado, USA - East River MetaG ERMGT700_2 | ecosystem: Environmental > Terrestrial > Soil > Floodplain ...
CGGTTCCCCGCCCGCGTGCCGCCCCAGCCCAGCCTGCGGCTTGAACCGGTTCCCCGCCCGCGTGCCGCCCCAGCCCAGCCTGCGGCTTGAACCAGTCAAATTCACTGCGGCGAGGTACTAGTTGAGATCGAGCAGTGAGGGCCGCTGGGGAGCTCCCACCGGATCTCGTGACGTTGCCTGGCCCTCTGCGCGAGAGTCCTGTTCAATCTTCACCATAATTTTACGCTGGTCGATTGTCATCAATATTCTCCCATCTCTGAACAGTTATCAACGAGCGAGCCTGTCACTGATCAATCGATTCAACGAGACACCTGCTTCAGCGGCCTCCATCACAAGCTCGCGATGGCGCTCCGGCGGAACTCGCACGGCGATGTTTCCTTTGAATTGCTGTAGTGAAAGAGGCGTCGGCGGCGTTTCTTTTGATTTCGTCATGTCATTGAGCACATCGCCCACGAGGGCGATGATGCCGTTGACTGCCTCCAAGACCGTTGGTGCTAGATGGCTGAGCGATGGAAACTCCGTGCACAAGCCAACATGCTCTTGATCCTCGTTGGACCAGATCACTCGGTACGTGTATTTTTCCGGGCTGTAAAGTTGCTTTGGCATGGTTCTGTCCCCGTAGTCGTCTTGCGTTCTGTTGTCGTCTTCAGGGTTCTGTGCTCTTGCGCTGGGTAACGTCATTTCTTCTTGGGCTTGTCCTTCGCGGCAGCCTTCGCCTTCACGAGGGCCATCTCAGCGAGCTTGTCGATGGCTTCGAGGACCTGTCGGACCTGATATGCCTTCGCCTTGCCCTTGTCGTTCTGGATGTTGATGCGCGGGTTCCCCAGCCAGGGTGTCTTGTAGATGTGGTGACTGCCGCTGGTGCGGTGGTCGCCGAAGTAGTGCCGGCACACGTTTGCGAGATCCGCGAAGTGGATCGTCGCCCCCGCCCTCATCTTCTCGACCGTGTGTTCGACGTTCTTCGGGGCCACGAAGACGATGATAGCAATAATGCTATCGCTGTCCAGTATCAATAGTGCTATCAGAAGAGCAGCGCAACCCCATGGAATTACTTGCATAGCCGCCAGCACTGCCGCGATCTCGGCGATCACGGGGCGCGCCCACCATCACCGCGCCTGGCGAGGGCTCGGCCGGATTCGCGCTACGTTGCCGCATGCTGAGATTCGCCTGGGTCCTCTGCCTCGCCGCAGCGTGCGGCCACCAGCCATCACCGCCGCCGTCCGGCTCAGGATCGGCGCCCGGATCGGAGGGATCGGCGGCGAGCTCCGATCCGCCTGCCCCGCCGCACGCGGTCGCCCCCGAGCTGTGCGCCCCCGGCGAGTGCGGACCGCCGATGCGGATGCCGACCCGCCTGTGCCCCGACGGATCGACCGCCGGCCCCACCGGCCAGTGCCTCCGCCATCCGGACGGACGCTGCGGCTGGGAAGTCCGGCAGTGCCCGTGAGCGCGCGCCGCACCGAGTAGGCCGATCACGCCGCGCGCGTGTTCGGCGTGGTGATCGGCGAGCGTCCTTTGGGGCGCGCGATCGTCGTCGGCGGTGTAGCCCGCGTTGTCCTGCCTACCGGCCCTTGCCGTTGCTGCCTGCGAGCGCCGCAGTGACGTTGCGTGCGCCGCGTGACCGCGCGAGGATGCCGCAACCAGGATCCTTGAACACCACCCAGGTCGTCTTCCTCGCCGCCGTGCTCGGATCCGCGTGTGCGTCCGCGACCATCGGCGTGATGGCCGTACGCCGCGCACCGAAGCTCGAGGCGGGCCTCTGGCTCGGCATGATGGCGCTGGCGCAGAGTGCCTGGTCGGTGCTGTACGGCGGCGAGGTCTTCGCCGGCTCGCTCGCGGACAAGGTGCTGTGGGACAAGCTCCAGTGGGCGCCGGTGATCCTCGCGATCAACGGCACCTGGGCGTTCGCGCTGAGCTTCGTGGGAGGTCGCGCGCGCGCGCTGCGGATCGGGGGTCGCGTCAACCTGGCGATGGCCGTGTGCTTCCTGGTCCTGGTCGCTAGCGATCCGTGGCATGGCCTCGCGTACCGCCGGCCCCACCTGGTCGCGCAGCCGTTCCCGGCGCTGCTCTACGATTTCGGCCCCGGCCTGCTCGCCGGCGTGCTGTGGCTCTACCTCCTCGCGACCTGGTCGCTCGTCGCGCTGGTTCGACGAACGCTGTCGACGCACGCGCTGTACCGCCGGCAGATCGCGCTCGTGCTGCTCGGCATGAGCGTGCCTTACGTGGGCGGGTTCTTCACGCTGTCCGGAGTCGCCTGGGACATCTCGCCGTTCACGTTCGCGGTCAGTGATCTGATCCTCGGGTTTGCGCTGTTCCGCTACGGGCTGCTCCAGACCGTGCCGATCGCGCGCGAGCTGGTGCTCGAGCACATCTCCGATGGCGTGGTGGTCGAAGATCCGACCGGTCGCCTGGTCGACCTGAACCCGGCCGCCGAACGCCTGCTGGGCGACGCGGCGAACGGCGCGCTCGGCGGCTCGCTCGACGAGCTCACCCGGCGGCTCGGCGTCGGCCTGCCACCGCCGAGCGGCGAGATCGACTGGGAGCTCGCGCACGGCAGTGACCCGCGGTACCTCCACGTCACGGCCGCCCCGATCCCCGATCACCGCGGGCAGCCGGCCGGCCGCGTGCTGCTCGTGCGCGACCTGACGGCGGTGCGCCAGGCGCACCGCGAGGTCCAGCGATCGGCCGAGGATCTGGCGCGCGTCAACCGCGAGCTCGAGCGCGCCAACCGCGAGCTCGAGACCTTCAACTACTCCATCTCCCACGAGCTCCAGGGTCCGCTCCGGCATTTGAAGAGCTTCGCGACCATCCTGGCCGACGAGGCGCGCGACCACCTGACGCCGTCGGCCCAGGAGCTCACGGCGCGGATCCAGCGCGCCAGCGAGCGGATGTCCGGGCTGGTCGCCGGCATGTTGCGACTGGCGCGCACCGATCGCCACCAGCTGCACAGCGAGCCGCTCGCGCTCGACCGGCTGGCCGCCGATCTCGTGCAGCAGCTGCGGAACGCCGACCCGGATCGCCGCATCGAGGTCCGGATCGCCGGCGCGCTCGACGCCACCGGCGACCGCGCGCTCGTGACCGGCCTGCTGCAGAACCTGATCGAGAACGCGTTCAAGTTCACCCGCCGCCACGCCGCCGCGGTGATCGAGGTAGGCCGCGAGCACACCGATCGGGGGCCGAGCTTCTTCGTGCGCGACAACGGCGTCGGCTTCGATCCCCGCCACGCCGGCCGCCTGTTCCTGCCGTTCCAGCGGCTGCACGTCGAAGGCGAGTTCGAAGGCACGGGCATCGGGCTATCGCTGGTCAAGCGGATCGCCGAGCGCCACGGCGGCGAGGTCTGGGCGGTGTCCGAGCCCGGCGCGGGCACCACGATCTACTTCACGCTCGCGCCGCACCCCCGGTAGCTCGTCAGCCGGAGCCGAGGCGCGCGGCGAGCGTGATGCCGGCGCCGCCGGTCGCGACGCGCAGCGCTTCGTAGGCAGCACGGGCGGCGCGAGCGTCCGCGGCCGCGGCCCCGCGCTTGATCGCGCGGATCAGCGTGTTCTTGCGGGTGTGCTCCGCGGGCACGAGCTCCATGGCCAGCGCCTCGTAGCCGGCCGCGCGCACCAGCAGCATGCGCATCGCGTCGGTGATCTCGGCCGCGGTCTCGCGGCGCAGGTGCGGCGCGCCCCAGATCGGCGCGAACGCCCCGGCGTCACCGCGCTCGGCGAGCACGGCCCACGCACGCGCGAGCTCGGCCTGGCAGCACGGCGCCACCGCGATCAGCTCGGCGTCGAGCGCGATCCCGAGGGCGAGCGCGTCGCACGTCGCGGTATCGCAGGCGTGCAGCGCGATCACGCCGTGCACCGCGCGCACGCCGTCGCCGGCTGCGCCCCCGAACGCGCGGGTCCAGGCCGCGCCCACGTCGAGCACCTCGAGCGTGCCGGCCTCGAAGCGCACCACCTCCCCGAGCTCGGCCAGCGCGGTGCGCCGCCGGCTCTCCTCGACCACCGCCGGGTTGCGATCGACGCCGAGCACCTCGAGCGGGTGGCCCCACACGTGCTTCGCGCACCACGCGATCAGCAGCGTCAGGTACGACCGGCCGCAGCCCGCGTCGAGCAAGCGGATCGTCGGGTGCCGTGCGCGCAGCTCGCGCAACCCCGGCTCCAGCAGCGCGACCATGTGGTTGATCTGGAAGTACTTGCGGACCTGCGGCGGCGGCATGGACGCGTCCTGGCGCAACAGGCCGAGCGCACGCAGGAGCACCGCGGCCTCCGCCGGCGGCAACCGCAGCGCCTTGCCGCGCGCCAGCTCGGCGGTGCGCTCCGGGGTCCAGTACGCGCGCGCCCGGGCCGCAAGCTCCGCCGCCCAGCGGTCACGCGTATGCGGCGAGTCGATCATGGCAGGCCCACCCGCAGCATACTTCGGCGGGCGCAACGTCAGAGCCCTCGGTGGGTGGCGCGCAGTGTCGTTTGGGCGCACGAGGCGACCGCCGCGTGAGGCTGTCGGGGCGGATCACGATGGTGCATTTACTGCACATCTTGGTTTCATGCCAAAGGCCACCAGACCCGCCTCGTCGATCGAACAGCCACCCGCCACCCGGCCGCTCTCCGAGCAGCCCTTCGATCCCATGCCCTCGCAAGGTCCCGACGCCCCGCCCGCGAGCACCGCCAAGGTCGCGGCGCTCGAGCCGTTTCGGGACGCGCCGCGCTGCGCGATGCTCACCACCGATCAAGGCATCCCGATCGCGAACACCGATGATACCTTGAAGGCGGGCGTGCGCGGGCCGTCGCTCCTCGAGGATTTTCACTTCCGCGAGAAGATCACGCGGTTCGACCACGAGCGGATCCCCGAGCGGGTCGTGCATGCCCGCGGCTCGGGGGCGCATGGCTACTTCCAGCTCTACGAGCCGCTGCCCGAGCTCACGCGCGCGCGGTTCCTCAACGATACGTCGGTGCACACCCCCGTGTTCGTGCGGTTCTCGACGGTCGCGGGCTCGCGGGGCTCGGCAGACACCGTGCGCGACGTGCGCGGCTTTGCCACCAAGTTCTACACCGTGGAGGGCAACTTCGATCTGGTCGGCAACAACATCCCGGTGTTCTTCATCCAGGACGGCATCAAGTTTCCCGACGTGATCCACGCGGTCAAGCCGGAGCCGGCGAACGAGATCCCCCAGGCGCAGTCCGCCCACGACACGTTCTGGGACTTCGTCTCGCTGGTCCCCGAGTCGGCCCACATGGTGATGTGGATCATGAGTGACCGCGCGATTCCCCGTAGCTTTCGCATGATGGAGGGGTTCGGCGTGCACACCTTCCGCCTGATCGACGCGGACGGCCATGCCGTGCTGGTGAAGTTCCACTGGCGGCCGTTGCTCGGTGCGCACTCGCTGGTGTGGGACGAAGCGCAGAAGCTCGCCGGCAAGGATCCCGACTTCCACCGCCGCGATCTGTGGAACGCGATCGAGACCGGCGCGTTCCCCGAGTACGAGCTCGGCCTGCAGATCATGAAGGAGACCGACGAGCTGTTCTACGGCTTCGACCTGCTCGACGCGACCAAGCTGGTGCCCGAGGAGCTGGTGCCGGTCCGGCGCATCGGCAAGCTGACCCTGAATCGCAACCCACAGAGCTTCTTCGCGGAGACCGAGCAGATCGCGTTCCACCTGGGCAACCTGGTGCCGGGCATCGAGGTGACCAACGATCCCTTGCTCCAGGCCCGCCTGTTCTCCTATCTCGATACCCAGCTGACCCGGCTGGGCGGCCCCAACTTCGCCGAGATCCCGATCAACCGGCCGATCGTCCCGGTCGCGAACCACCAGCAGGACGGCTTCCACCGCGACACCCTCAACACCGGCAACGCCAACTACCACCCCAACTCGATCGGCAGCGGCTGCCCGTTCCTCGCCGGCGACGCCGGCTTCGTGCATCGCCGGGAGCAGGTGCACGGCTCGATCACCCGCGCGCGCAGCGCGAGCTTCCGCGATCACTTCAGCCAGGCCACGATGTTCGTCGCCAGCCAGTCGCCGGCCGAGCGCCGGCACCTGATCGAGGCGCTGCGCTTCGAGCTCGGCAAGGTGACGCGCAAGGCGATTCGCACCCGCATGCTCGGCGTGCTCCGCGAGATCGAGCCCGCGCTCGCCGAGGCGGTCGCGGTCGCGATCGGCGTGGCGGTTCCTTGCGAGCCGATCCAGGTGCCGCCGGGGACCTCGGCGCCCGGCGCGCGCGGCGACAACGGCGGTATCACCTGCTCGGCGGCGCTGAGCCTCGAGAACCAGCCGCGCACCTCGATCGCGACCCGCAAGATCGCGATGCTCGTCGCCGATGGGTTCGACGCGGCCTCGGCGGAGGTCGTGCGCGCGGCCCTGGTCGGACGCGGCGCGATCGTCGAGGTGATCGCGCCGGTCCTCGGGTCGATCGCGGGGCAAGGGGGCGCCTGCGTGGAGGCCGACAAGACGTTCAAGACGGGGGCGTCGGTGTTCTACGACGCGCTCATGGTCCCCGGCGGCCAGACGAGCATCGCCGTCCTGGAGGGCATCGGGGACGCGGTGCACTTCATCCAGGAAGCGTACAAGCACGGCAAGCCGATCGCCGCCCTCGGCGAGGCCATCGAGCTCCTCGTGCTGGCGGAGCTCGGCGAGCCCACCCTCGCCGGTGACGACGGCACCGCCGGAGTGGCCTCGGAGCTCGGGGTGGTGACCGCGCGCGCGGCGGCCGAGGCACCGGAGCTGGCGGACGAATTCATCCGCGCGATCGCGCAGCATCGCCACTGGGGCCGCGCCACGGAAGCCATCCCCGCGTGAGCCATCCCCATGCGCCCCGGGAGGTCCCCCAGGAGCGCGGCGCCACCGCCGGCGCCCGCGTCTCCCCGCGCGTAGCACCCGATCGCCGGCTCATCGATCGGCTGTCGGGTTCTCACCGGCGCCCAGGCTGTGCGCTCGAGGCACGGCGGGCGGAATACTGCGCGAAACAGCGCGGACATGACGTGGAACCATGGAACCATGGTGAAGATCCAGGCTGTCGAGCACGCCGGACTGGCCGCGATCGAGCTCATCGAACACCGCACTCGCCTCGTGATCGCTCGCGGATCGAGAAGACGATCGCCGTCCGCGCCCGCGCCTCGGAATGGTGGATCGAACACCGGCTCCGCAACGTCGGAGATATGCTGTGGTCTGGGGGGCGCGTGGTCATTGACGTGTACGTTGCCACGCCGGCGCACGCGGTATCATATTCTCGCTCGGCGCCGCCGGCGCGCGCTGGGACGTATTCACGATGATCGTACCCGCTGTCTCCTGCGGGTACGGGATCTGCACTCGGTCGCCACTAGCATGGCGCCAACCTCCGAAGCAATCCTCTGCTTGTCGCATCTGCGATGGAACTTCGTCTATCAACGTCCGCAGCATCTCCTGGTGCGCTGCGCCCGTGCCCACCGGGTGGTCTTCGTCGAAGAGCCCATGTTCGACGCGAGCGAGCCCGAGCTCGAGCTCCGCGCGGAGGACGCCATCACGGTGGCCGTCCCGCACCTGCCCGCCGGCACCCCGAACGACATCGCCGAGCACGCGCAGCGCAAGATGATCGATCGCGTGCTCTACGAGCTGAACAACCCACGGCCCGTGCTCTGGTACCTCACGCCGATGGCGATCGTCTTCACCCATCACGTGAAGGCGCGCGCGGTCGTCTACGACTGCATGAACGAGCTGTCGCTGTTCCGGGGCGCCCCGCCGGTGCTGACCGAGCGCGAGGCGCTGCTGTTCAAGCACGCCGATGTCGTGTTCACCGGTGGACATAGCCTGTACGAGCACAAGCGAGCGCATTCGCAGCACCGAAACATCCATCCGTTTCCGTCGAGCGTCGACGTCCCACACTTCGCGCGGGCGCGCGCGCCGCTGCCCGACCCCGCGGATCAGGCCGCGATCCCGCACCCGCGGGTCGGCTTCTTCGGGGTGATCGACGAGCGCCTGGATCTGGAGCTGCTAGCCGAGCTCGCGGATCAGCGGCCGGAGCTGCAGCTCGTGATGCTCGGACCGGTCGTCAAGATCGCGCCCGACAGCCTGCCGCAGCGGCCGAACCTGCACTGGCTCGGCAGCAAGCCGTACGGCGAGCTCCCGGCGTACCTGGCGAGCTGGGACGTCGCGATGCTGCCGTTCGCGCGCAACGATGCGACCCGGTTCATCAGCCCGACCAAGACCCCCGAGTACCTCGCCGCCGGCAAGCCGGTGGTGTCGACCTCGATCACCGATGTGGTCCGGCCGTACGGGCGCGCGGGGCTGGCGTGGATCGCCGATACCGCGGGCGACTTCGCCGCCGCGATCGACGAGGCGCTGCGCTCCGATCGGGCCGCCCGCGTGGCCCACGCCGATGCCTTCCTCGACGGGCTGTCGTGGGATCGCACGTGGCGCGAGATGTGGAGTCACGTCCAGCGGGCGATCGAGGTGCGCGCCGCGCTGCGCTCGTCCGGACTGGTGGGCATCGTCCCCGGTGCCGGTGCCGGCGCCGCGGCGCAGGCGATGCAGGGCCGGCGTGGCCGTGCAGGGTGACATGTTCGACTACCTCATCGTCGGAGCGGGCTTTGCAGGCAGCGTGCTAGCCGAGCGCCTCGCGCAGGGCTCGGGCAAGCGGGTCCTGGTCTGCGAGCGCCGCCCGCACATCGGCGGCAATGCCTATGACCACTACAACGATGACGGCATCCTCGTTCACAAGTATGGACCGCACATCTTTCACACCAACTCCGCCGCGGTGTTCGATTACCTGTCGCGGTTCACCGCGTGGCGGCCCTACGAGCACCGCGTGCTCGCGTCGGTCGACGGCCAGCAGGTGCCGATCCCGATCAACCTCGACACGGTCAATCGGCTGTACGGCCTCGCGCTGACCTCGTTCGAGCTCGAGGCGTTCTTAGCCCGCGTCGCGGAGAAGGTCGCCAGGATCGAGACCTCCGAGCACGTCGTGGTCAGCAAGGTCGGCCGCGAGCTCTACGAGAAGTTCTTCCGCGGCTACACGCGCAAGCAGTGGGGGCTCGATCCGAGCGAGCTCGACGCGTCGGTGACGGCGCGCGTGCCGACCCGGACCAACCGCGACGACCGCTACTTCACGGATATCTACCAGGCCATGCCGCTGCACGGCTACACCCGGATGTTCGAGCGGATGCTCGCGCACCCCAACATCTGGAATTCCGGCACGAGACGCTGCACGAGGCTCGGGTCCAGGCGGTCGGCACGGTCAACTATCCCAACGATCAGCCGTACACCCGTATCACCGAGCTCAAGCACCTGACCGGGCAGAACCACGTCAAGACCAGCGTCGTGTACGAGTATCCGCGCGCCGACGGCGATCCGTACTACCCGGTGCCGCGGCCCGAGAACGCGGCGCTCTACGAGAAGTATCGCGTGCTGACCAAGGCGCAGGCCCGCGTCCACTTCGTCGGCCGGCTCGCGACCTACCGCTACTACAACATGGACCAGGTCGTCGCGCAGGCGCTCAAGCTGTACGCCGACCTCGGCGAGGAGGACCGTCATGGACGATCGATCGAGCACGCCGCCGCTCGAGGTATGGGCGGGGATCGAGTGCACCGTCAACCGAGTGGGTGATCGCACCTTCGATCAGATCGCGCGCTCCGGACATGACCGCCGTGACGGCGACCTGGCGCGGATCGCGTCGCTCGGCGTGACCACGGTGCGCTACCCGGTGCTGTGGGAGCGGACCGCGCCGGGCGCGCTCGAGGACGCGGACTGGACGTGGCCCGATGCGCGGCTCGGCGAGCTGCGTGCGCGCGGGATCGCGCCGATCGTGGGCCTCGTCCATCACGGCTCGGGCCCCGCCGGGACGAGCCTGGTCGACGACGCGTTCCCCGACCGGCTCGCGCGCTACGCCGGCCAGGTCGCCGCGCGCTATCCGTGGGTCACCCGGTTCACGCCGGTCAACGAGCCACTGACCACCGCGCGGTTCTCGGGGTCGAGATCCACGGCGGCGCGGCGCGCGCGCGGGCGGCGGGTGTGCCGGTCCGGGCGGTCACCGCGTGGGCCGTGTTCGGCTCGTTCAACTGGCACTGCCTGGTCACCCGGGACGACGATGTCTACGAGCCCGGCGTGTTCGACGTCCGCGGTCCGGTGCCGCGCCCGACGGCGCTCGCGGCGGTCGTGCGTGCGCTCGCGGCGGGGCAGCACCCCGAGCACCCGGCGCTCGCCGGGCTGGGCTGGTGGCAGGACCTGCCGGCCGTGCAAAGGGCCGCGTGATGGCGACCATCGATCCACGGTGGTTGGTCCGCGGCGCGCATCCCCGGCCGCAGCTCCAGCGCGAGCACTGGCGGAGCCTCGATGGGCCGTGGCAGCTCGCGTACGACGATCAGGCCTCCTGGTCGGAGCCGCGCCAGGTGGTGTTCGACCGGGAGATCCGGGTGCCGTATCCGCCGGAGAGCATCGCGAGCGGGATCGGCGATCAGGGGGTTCACCCCGTGTGCTGGTACCGGACGGTGCTCGAGCTTGCCCCCGCCGACCGCGGCGACCGGATCCTGCTCCACTTCGGCGCCGTCGATTACCAGGCCAAGGTCTGGGCGAACGGTCAGCTGGTGGCCACGCACCACGGCGGCCACACACCATTCACCGCCGATGTCACCGACGAGATCAACGGCGCCGATCAGCTCGAGATCATCGTGCGCGCGTTCGACGATCCCCACGATCTGGAGCAGCCGCGCGGCAAGCAGGACTGGCTCGAGCAGCCGCACGAGATCTGGTATCCACGCACGACCGGGATCTGGCAGACCGTCTGGATCGAGCCGGTGCCGGCGCACAGCGTCCGCCGCGTGGTGTGGACGCCGTACCTCGACAACTGGGAGATGGGGCTCCTCGTCGAGCTCAGCGGGCCGCCGGCCCCGGCGATGGCGGTCCGCGTGCGGCTGTGGCACGGCAGCCAGCTGCTCGCCGACGATCGCTACACGGTCGACGGCAGCGAGGTCGCGCGGCGGATCGCGTTCTCGGATCCGGGCATCGACGACTATCGCAACCACTTGCTGTGGAGCCCGAGCCACCCGACCTTGATCGAGGCCGAGATCGAGCTGTGGCGCGGCGAGCTCCGGATCGACACGGTGTGGAGCTACACCGCGCTGCGGTCGTTCGGCGTGCACGGCAACCGGTTCATGCTCAACGGCCGGCCGTTCTTTCTCAAGATGGTGCTCGACCAGGGCTACTGGCCCGACACCCTGATGGCGCCGCCGGACGTCGACGCGCTACGCCGCGACGTCGAGCTCGCGCTCGAGCTGGGGTTCAACGGCGTGCGCAAGCACCAGAAGCTCGAGGATCCGCGCTGGCTGTTCTTCTGCGATCTGCTCGGCCTCGTGGTGTGGGCCGAGATGCCGAGCCCGTATCGGTTCTCGCCCACGGCGGTGCGGCGCCTGGTCTCCGAGTGGATCGAGGCGATCTGGCGCGACGTCTCGCACCCGTGCATCTGTGCCTGGGTGCCGCTCAACGAGTCGTGGGGCGTGCCCGACCTGCCGACCAACCCCGCGCACCGCGACTACGTCCGCTCGCTGTACCACCTGACCAAGACCCTCGATCCGACGCGGCCGGTGATCGGCAACGATGGCTGGGAGCACGTCGCCACCGATCTGATCACGATCCACGACTACGCGTCCAACCCCGCGGTGGTGCGCGAGCGCTACGCGACGCCGGAGTCGGCCGCCCTCGTGCTCGAGCGCCAGCAACCGGGCGGCAGGCCGCTGGTGGTGCCGGGCTTCACGCCCAAGCACCAGCCGGTGATCCTCTCGGAGCTCGGCGGCATCGCGCTGCTCGGCGATCGCACGCCGGGCTGGGGCTACAGCCACGTCAACAACACCGAGGATCTCGCCACCGCGTACGAGGCCATGATGCGCGCGCTCCATGCGTGCCGTGGCCTCGCGGGGTTCTGCTACACGCAGCTCACCGATACGTTCCAGGAGCGCAACGGCCTGTTGACGGCCACGCGGGTCGCCAAGGCCGCCCCGCAGCGCCTCGCGGAGGCCACCCGCGGCAAGCGCAAGTCCGTCGCGATGGACGTGGATCCGGAGGTCTGACGTGTACAAGCGCGAGCTCAAGAAACCGGACGGCCGCGATCTCATCCTCTATGCGCGCGCGCCGATCGATCCCGCGATCACCGCGCCGGCCGCCGGCCACGCGGGCCCCCGGAGCTCGCACCTGCGGTGGCACCCGCTGCGCGGTGAGTGGATCGTCTACGCGGGCCACCGCCAGGATCGCACGTTCCTGCCGCCGCCCGGCTGGAACCCGCTGGCGCCGACGACCAACCCCGACCAGCCGACCGAGGTCCCGGCGGGCGCGTGGGACGTCGCGGTGTTCGAGAATCTATTCAGCGCGCTCGGCTCGACGGAGGCCTCGGTGCCCGAGGCGATCGTCGACACCGCGCCGGCCGGCGGCCGCTGTGAGGTCGTCGTGTTCACCCAGGATCCGGGTGCGTCGCTCGGCGCGCTGCCGCTCGATCACATCGAGCTCGTCCTCGGCGTATGGGCCGACCGGACGCAGGCGCTGGCGGCGCGCCCCGACGTCGCCTGCGTGTTCGCGTTCGAGAACCGCGGGGTCGAGGTCGGCGCGACGCTCGCGCATCCGCACGGCCAGATCTACGCGTATCCGTTCGTGCCGCCGATCCTCGCGCGGGAGCTCGCGCTCCAGCGGTCCCACTTCGAGCGGCACGGCGACAGCTTGCTCGGCGCGCTGATCGCCGCCGAGCTCGCCGCCGATCAGCGCACGATCTATGTCGGGCCGTACGCGGTCGCCTTCGTGCCGGTGTGCGCCCGGTGGGCGTACGAGCTGTGGATCGCGCCGCGCCGCCCGGCGCCGGCGCTCGCGGCGCTCTCGGAGCTGGAGCGGCTCGATCTGGCGCGGGCCTTGCGGATCGCGCTGTGCAAGCTCGATCGCTTGTGGCAACGCCCGATGCCCTACGTGCTCGCCGTGCACCAGGCGCCTGCGCGCGGCCATCATCCCTATGCGCACGTCCACATCGAGATCTATCCGTGGATGCGTATGCCGGGCCGGCTCAAGTACCTCGCCGGCAGCGAGGTCGGGGCCGGCGCGTTCACGGCCGACACGCTGCCCGAGGCCAAGGCCGCCGAGCTGCGCGCGGTGGAGGTCCCATGATCGTCACGTCCGCGCCGGGTCGGGTCAACCTGATCGGCGAGCACACCGACTACAACGCCGGCTTCGTGTTACCGACGCCGATCCCCCAGCGCACCCGCGTGGCGCTGCAGCCGCTCGGCGGCGAGCGCGTGATCGTCTCGAGCCGGGAGCTCGGCGGCTCGGTGGACTACCGGCTGGGCGACGAGCGCCGCCGCGACGGCTGGCCCGACTACGTGATGGGCTGCACCGCGATGCTGCGCCGGGCCGGCCACCGGATCACGGGCGGCGAGCTCCGGATCACCTCCGATGTTCCGGTCGGCAGCGGGCTCGCCTCGAGCGCGGCGCTCGAGATCGCGATGCTGCGCGCGTTCCGCGAGGCCTGTGCGCTCGCGATCGATGACGTCCGGCTCGCGTTGCTCGGCCAGCGCGCGGAGGTCGAGCTCGTCGGCGCCCCCGTGGGCGCGATGGATCAGCTCGCGTCGAGCCTGGGCAGCCTCGGCGCTGCGCTGTTCATCGACCTGCGCAGCCTGGAGCTCCGCTCGATCCCGCTGCCCGCCGCCGACCTGATCGTGATCGACTCGGGGCTGCACCACGATCACGCCGCCGGCGACTACCGGCTCCGGCGCGCCCAGTGCGACGAGGCCGCCCGGTTGCTCGGCGTGGCCGCGCTGCGCGACGTCACGACGGCGGAGCTCGCCGTGGTCGCCCGGCTGCCGCCGCCGCTCGATCGCCGCGCCCGCCACGTCGTCACCGAGAACGCCCGCGTGCTCGCCGCGGTGCGCGCGCTCGAGGACGGTGATCTGGGGAGATCGCTGGTCCCGTAGCGATGGGGGCTGCTCGCGCGTTCCAGACATTCACGTTCCCGAGGCCGCGGTGGCAATGCGGTCGCGGACCGCGGTGGCGGGTGGTCGTCGAGCTCGAGGCCGTGGTGGCGATCTCGTCGATCGCGGCGGTGGGAAGGCGCCCGGCAGGCCACGCGACCGGCATGACTAGATGCGCGAGCTGCTGGCCGAGAGCGTGGCCGGGCAACCGTCCGCACCCATCACGGAACGCTGTCACGGACGCTGGCGACCTTGACCATGATCTCGACGCCGGCGATGATGGGCCGATATGACCACTCAGCGCCATCGTGAGGAGCGGGTCGACGTCCTGATCGTCACCGCGGTGAAGGACGAGTGGGACGCCGTCCTCGCAATC
>Ga0137459_1000473_pt1 | contig 14235 bp, 8 predicted proteins | sample EasRivERMGT700_2_FD_104908 | JGI IMG/M metagenome (GOLD analysis project Ga0137459, IMG submission 104908) | Soil microbial communities from meander-bound floodplain in the East River, Colorado, USA - East River MetaG ERMGT700_2 | ecosystem: Environmental > Terrestrial > Soil > Floodplain ...
CGTGGAGATGGCACCGCCCTCCATGCTCGATTCGGTGGTCAACGGACGAGCGCCCGACCCAGCCCCGGGGCGCGAGCGCGCGTGTCCGCGTTCTCCAGGAGTCTCCTGGAGCTCCTGGCCCGCACTGCTGGCGCAACCGATCTAGATCGCCTCATGCGCGGCACGACAGCCCCACCGCGATCATCCCAGCGCGACATGCGCCGCGACGATAACAGCTCGCCGCCGCGGCCGAGCCGGCGGCGCCGGGAATGTTTCGAGCTACGCTCGCGCGATGGATCTGGAACTCCTCGAGGCGCTCGCGCTGTCCGATGATCGCAGCGCCGCGCTCGCACAGCTCCTGCCGGGCAGCGAAGATCACGACTACTACCGCGCGCTGCACGCGCAGCACCGCGGGGCGTTCGACGAGGCAGACGCGGTGCTGGCGGCGTGGCCCGATCGCCACGGCCACACGCCGCGCTACGATCGGCTGCGGCTCCGCCAGCTGCTGTATCGCGTGACCACCACGCCCGAGGCAGCGGCCGACCAGGTGCGCGACCGGTTCGGCGTGAGCCACTGGCACGAGGCCGAGGTCGAGGACGCCGATCCGTCGCGGCCGAGCCGGCTCGCCGACGGCGCGTTCGATCCGATCGCGCTCTTGCAGCAGGCCGCCGAGCACGACGCGAACCTGTCGCAGGTCACCGACGAGGGGATCACCGAGCTCGTCGCGTGGACGCTCGAGCCCTCGCTCGGCCGGGTCCTGCTGAGCCGGCTCGGTCACACCGCGCAGCCCGAGGTGGTCGGCCTGGTCGCCGACGAGCTCGCCCAGCGCGGCTCGGGTGGGTTCGGCGCGCTCGCGATCCACCGCGAGCTGACGCTCGATCAGCTGGCCGCGCTCGCCGAGCGGCGGCCCGATCTGCACGGCCACACCGGGTGGGTCGCCGCGGTGGTCACCCGGATGCGGCCGCCCGCCGAGGTCGATCTCGAGCTCGATCGCGAGGCGCGCGCGGCGTACGTCGACGAGCTGTGGCGGTTCGTCGCCGCGCTGCCGCCGGCCAATAACTCGCTCAAGGCGCACGTGCTGTGGCACCTGCTCGACACCGCGCGGCGCCGCGACGTCGCGATCGATGGCGACCTGTTCCGCGCCTACCTCGCGCTGCCGCGGTCGGCCGGCTACCTGGCGCGCGCGTGGATGGACAAGGTCCGCACCGACGAGGTCGCCCAGCTCGGCTTCGACTTCCGCCCAGCCACCGGCCTGCCGCCGGCCGGCTCCGACGAGGACCTCGTCCGCGATGTGCTGCAGCAGCAGCGCGGCGACGCCGAGCGCTACGCGGCGTGGCTCGACCGCAGCTGGCTCGACGCCGAGCTCGCGACCGCGCAGCTGTTGTTCGGCGACCGCGACGCCGATCGCGCGACGCTCGTGCTCGGGCCCGCGCGCGCGGCCGCCCTGCGCGAGCAGATCGAGCTCGCGTGGTGCGTGCACAACCCGACGCGGTTCGCCGCCGACGCGCCGATCGCGCTCGACGTCGACGTCAAGAACGTCGGCGAGCTGGTGGTCAAGGTGTTCCGCATCGATCCGCTGGCGTACTTCCAGCACCACCGCAAGGAGGTCGACACGGCGCTCGACCTCGACGGGCTCGCCGCGAGCCACGAGCAGGTGCTGCGGTTTGGCGAGCCGGCGATCCGGCGGGTCCGCCGCCGCATCGAGCTGCCGGCCTGCGCGCGGCCGGGCAGCTACGTGATCGATCTGATCGGCAACGGCATGTCGAGCCGCGTGGTCGTCCACAAGGGCCGGCTGCGCTACGTGATGCGCACCGGCGCCGCCGGCCACGTGATCACGATCGTCGACGACGCCGGCCGGCCGCGGCCCGACGCCCGCGCCTGGCTCGGCGACCGCGAGTACGTCCCCGACGAGCGCGGCGCGTTCGTCGTGCCGTTCTCGACCAGCCCGGCGCGCACGCCGATGCTGCTGGCCGCCGGCGACATCGCCACCGTGGCGTACGTCGAGCTGGTCGCCGAGACCTCGGAGCTGGAGCTCGCGCTCGTGCTCGATCGCCAGGGCCTGACCGCCGGCCGCACCGCGCGCGCGATCGCGCGGCTGGCGCTGGCGATCGGTCGCGCCCCGGCGTCGCTCGCGTTGCTCAAGCAGGCGACGTGGGACGTCACGCTGACCGATCGCCACGGGGTCGCGACGACGAAGTCGCAGCCGCTGGTGCTCGGCGATGACGCGGCCACGGTGCTCGAGTGGCCGCTCGGCGACGACACCGCCGAGCTCGCGATCGCCGTGCGCGGCCGGCTCGAGATCCGCAGCGAGCAGCGCGAGCGCGAGGTCAGCGTCGTCCGGACCTGCGCCATCGCGGCGATGTACGCCGGGCCGAGCACCGAGGCGCTCTACCTCGCCCGTACCGAGGACGGCTGGGTGGTCTCGGCGCTCGGCAAGACCGGCGAGCCCCGCAGCCAGCGCCCGGTCACGATCGGCATCGTGCATCGCTGGGCGTGGACCCAGCTCACGGCCGAGCTGGCGACCGACGAGCGCGGCCGCGTCGAGCTCGGGGGGCTGCCCGGCGCGCGGCGGATCACCGCGACCCTGGGCGGGCTGACCCAGACCTGGGAGCTCGACGACCCGACGCCGCGGGCGGTGCCGCTGTACGCGCACCCGGGCGGCGACGTGATCGTGCACCTGCCGGCGAGCCGGACCGCCGAAGCCGTGGTGCACCGGGCGTCGCTCGTCGAGCTCCGCGGCGGCGCGCCGGCGCGCCACGCCCCGGTCACGTTCGAGCCGCTCGCCAGCGCGCTCGCGATCCGCGGCCTCGCGCCCGGCGAGTACCAGCTGCGCGCGCCCGGCCTCGCGACCACGGCGATCATCGTCGTCGGGGCCCCCGGGGACACCGGGACCACCGCGGAGCCCGCCGGGCTCGCCGGCTGGGCGATCACCCCCGCCGCGATCGTCCAGGTGCCGCGCGCCGCGCCTGCGATCGCCGCGCTCGCGCTCGATGATGACCTGACCGTGGAGCTGCGCGGCGGCGACGCGCGCACCCGCATCCACGTGATCGCGACGCGGTTCGTGCCCGCGCTGATCGAGCCGCTCACCGTGGGGCCCAGCACGCTGCCGCTGCCGCGCGCCGATCGCGCGGCCGGCGCCCACTACGTGTCGGGCCGCGAGCTCGGCGACGAGTACCGCTACGTCCTCGAGCGCCGCGCCGCGCCGCGGTTCCCCGGCCTCCTGCTCGACAAGCCGAGCCTGCTGTTGAACCCGTGGTCGCGCCGGACCACGACGACCGACATCGCGCCGCCGCGAGCCGGTGGATCGTTCGCGCCCTCGCCGTCCGCGATGATGTCGCGGGGGTACGGGGGGCGCGAGCTGGCGGCCGCCGCTGGGCCCGGCACCGACGAGTCGTTCGTCGGCTACGACTTCCTGGCGGCCGCGCCGGCCGTGCTCGCAAACCTGACCGCCGGCGGCGACGGCCGGCTCCGCGTGCCGCGCGCCGAGCTCGGCGACGCGACCCAGGTCACCGTGATCGTCGACGATCCCGCCGGCATGTCGATCCGCCGGATCGAGCTCGCCGAGCCGGCGCTCGCGCCGCGCGATCTACGCCTCAAGCTCGCGCTCGATCCGGCGCGCCACGCCGCGCAGCACAAGGCGATCGCGCCGCTCGCGGCCGGCGATCAGCTCGTGATCGAGGACCTCGCGACCGCGAAGCTGCACCTGATCGACTCGGTCGAGCGCGCGCACGCCTACCTGCTCGCGCTGCGCGACGACCCGGCGCTGCGCGAGTTCGCGTTCGTCACCCGGTGGAACACGCTGGGCGACGCCGAGCGCCGAGCGCTGTACAGCAAGTACGCCTGCCACGAGCTCCACCTGTTCCTGTACGTCAAGGATCGCGCGTTCTTCGACGCGGTGATCCGGCCGTACCTCGCGCACAAGCGCGTCAAGACGTTCCTCGATCACTGGCTGCTCGACGCCGACGTCACGCCGTACCTCGAGCCGGCGCGGCTCGCGCGGCTCAACGCCGTCGAGCGGGCGCTGCTCGCGCGGCGGCTCACCGCCGACCCGGCGATCCCGCGGCTGCTCGCCGACGAGGTCGCGATCCAGGCGCCGGATCCGGGCCGCGACGCGCAGCTGATCGACGCGCTGCTCGGCGCCGCGACGCTCGACGGCGATGACCAGATCGGCGCGGAGACCAGCCGGGCGATGGACGAGGCGATGGACGACGACGATTTCTCCGAGGTCGCGGAGTCCGAGTCGACCGCGGCCCAGGCGGCGTTCCAGGCCGACCAGCTCGAGAGCCCCCGGAGCCGCGGCGGCCCGGCTCCGCAGCTGAGCGCCCCCAGGCCCGCGCCGGCCAGGAAGCTCGCCGCCACCGTCCGGCGGTCAGTCAACTACCAGACCCACCACGACGATCTGGAGCTCGATCTGGCCAGGCGCGAGCAGAGCGCGCCGATGTTCCGGCCGACCGACAAGACGCAGGAGTGGGCCGAGCACAACTGGTGGCACCTGACGCCGGCGCAGAGCACCGCGGCCATGATCGGGGTGAACCGGCTGTGGCGCGATCTGGCCCACGCCAGGGCGGACGCGCCGCCTCACGCGTCGGTTCACGCGTCGGTTCACGCGTCGGTTCACACCTCGAGCCAGGCCTCGAGCCAGGCCTCGAGCCAGGCCTCGGGCAGCACCTCCGGCGGCGGGTTCCTGTCGCCGTGGCTCGGGCTCGCGACCGGCAGCTTCGCCGAGGCGATGTGCGCGCTCGCGATGACCGAGCTCGCGTTCGTCCCGCCGGCGCACGCGATCACGGCCGACGGCCCGCGGCTCACGATCGCAGCGGCCGGCCCGGCGCTCGCCGGATCGTCGCAGCTGGTCGACGGCGAGCTGGTGACCGGCGGCGCGCCGCTCGTGGTCGGGATGAGCTACGTGCGCGCCGACGATCGCCACGACTGGCAGGACGGCGCGCAGATCGACAAGTACGTCGACGGGCCCCTCGCGGTCGGCGTGGTCTACACCTGCCAGGTCGTGCTCGCCAACCCGACGAGCTCGCGGCAGCGCGTCGCCGCGCTGGTCCAGATCCCGCGCGGCAGCATCGCCGTCGCCGGCGCGCGGCCGACCCACACGATCGACGTGCTGCTCGCGCCCTACGGCACGCACGGCCACGAGTACTCGTTCTATTTCCCGGCACCCGGCGCGTGGAGCCACTTCCCGGTCCACGTCCGCCGCGGCGGGCAGATCGTCGCCGCCGCACCGGGCCGCACGCTCGACGTGCAGGCCGGCGGTGCCGCCCCCGATCCCCGATCGTGGCCGTACCTGTCGCAGCGCGGCTCGGTCGGCGACCTCGTCGCGTACCTCGCGACCGCCAACCTCGCGGCGATCGATCTCGCGCGGGTCGCGTGGCGGATGCGGGCGCGCCCGGTCTACGCGGCGATCCTCGACGCGCTCGAGGCCCGCCGCGCGTTCGATGCCACGCTGTGGGGCTACGCGCTGCTACACGGCGACGCACCGCGGATCCGCGCCTGGCTGCGCGCGCGCGGCGACGAGCTGCTCGCGGCCGGCCCCGTGCTCGACATGGTCGCGCTCGACGCCGAGGACCTCGGCGCGTACGAGCACCTCGAGCTCGCGCCGCTGGTCAACGCGCGCGCGCACCGGCTCGGCCCCAGGCTGCGGATCCTGAACGACGGGCTCGCCGCGCAGTACACCCGGTTCCTCGACCTCGTCGCGCACCGCCGCGCGCCGACCGCCGAGGATCTGCTCGCGGCCGCGCACTACCTGCTCGCGCAGGATCGGGTGACGCCGGCGCTCGCCGTGCTGGCGCGGATCGACGGGCGAAGCGAAGTCGCGGGGGGTGGGGCCCCCGACGGCCTAGCCGGCGGGGCGGGGGAACAACCCCGTGGGATCGACCCCGGCGCGCTCGCCGATCGGATGCAGCACGACTACCTCGCCGGCTACGCCGCGTGCCTGACCGGCGACCTCGGGCGCGCGCGCGAGCTCGCGGCCCGCTGGCGCGACCACCCGGTCGATCGCTGGGGCCAGCGGTTTGCCGCGCTCGCGGCCATGCTCGACGAGGTCGACGGCGCCGCGCCAGTGGTCGTCGATCCGCGCAGCCGCGATCAGCAGCACGCCGAGCTGGCCGGCAAGCAGCCGGCGTTCGACCTCGCCGCCGACCGCGACGGCGTGGTGGTGCACAGCCAGCACGTCGCCCAGCTCGAGCTGCGGTTCTTCGAGATGGACGTCGAGCTCTTGTTCTCGCGCCAGCCGTTCGTCCAGAGCGACGTCTCGCGGTTCTCGTTCATCGAGCCCGGCCACCGCGAGGCGCTCGCCGGGCCGGCACCGGAGCTGCGCGTCGCGTGGCCGGCCCACCTGCGCGGCAAGAACGTCGTCGTCGAGGCGGTCGGCGCCGGCATGCGCAAGGCCAAGGTCCACTACGCCAACGACCTGACGACGAACCTGGCGCACCAGTACGGCCAGATCCGCGTCCAGCGCGCGTCGGACAAGGGTCCGCTCGCCGCGACCTATGTCAAGGTCTACGCCCGCAATCGCGGCGGCGCGATCGCGTTCTACAAGGACGGCTACACCGATCTGCGCGGCTGGTTCGACTACGCCACGCTGTCGACCACCGAGCTGGATTCGGTCGAGCGGTTTGCCATCCTCGTGTGCTCCGATCACGCCGGCGCCGCGATCCTGGAGACCAGTCCGCCCGCGCGGTGATACGCTGCTCCCGGCTTGATCGGTCGTGTCGTCGGCAAGTACAAGATCCTCGGCCAGCTCGGCGAAGGCGGGATGGGCATCGTCTACCGCGCCGCGCACGTCGTGCTGGGCAGCCCCGCGGCGGTCAAGGTTCTCCTGCCGCAGTTCACCCAGGACACCGTCGTCGTCGATCGGTTCTTCCAGGAAGCCAAGGCCGCCAGCGGGATCCGGCACGCCGGTGTCGTCGAGGTGTTCGACTACGGCCGGCTGCCGAACGGCCAGGCCTACATCGCGATGGAGCTGCTGCGCGGCGAGGATCTGGCGTCGTTCCTGGCGCGCCACGGCAAGCTCGCCGCCCCGCTCGCGGCGCAGATCGCGATGCAGGTGCTGTCCGCGCTCGACGCGACCCACATGGTCGGCGTGATCCACAGAGACCTCAAGCCCGACAACATCTACCTGGTCCGCGACACCGGCGCGCCGGGGGCGATCCGCGTCAAGATCCTCGACTTCGGCATCGCCAAGCTGGTCGGCACCTCGCCCGCCGCCCAGCGCACGCCGCGCCCCAAGACCAAGGGCGGCTCGATCCTCGGCACGCCGGCGTACATGGCGCCCGAGCAATGCCGCGGCGGCGTCGAGCTCGACGCGCGCGCCGATCTCTACGCGGTCGGCTGCATCCTGTTCGAGCTGCTGACCGGGCGGCCGCCGTTCGTCGGCGGCGGCGACGGCGAGGTCATGGCGATGCACATCTACGAGCCGCCGCCGCGGCTGTCGAACCTGGAGCCCGACCTGCCGGTCGAGCTCGACGCGCTGCTCGCGAAGCTGCTGACCAAGGTCCCCGAGGACCGCATCCCGTCGGCTGCCTACGCGCTCGCCAGCCTCGAGCGCGCCGGGCTCGCGCCGGTGGCCGGCGAGATCGTCCTGCCGGGCGCGCACCCGGGCCTCGAGGCGGTCAGCCTCGGCCCCCCGCCCCCCGAGCCGATGCGCTGGCTGCCGTTTGCCGTGATCGGCGGCGCGTTCGTCATCGCGATCGCCGTCGCCGTCGTGATCGGCGTGACCTGACCGCGCGGAGCGAGGTGAGCGGCGAACGCTCGCCAAGAATGCCGAAGCCGATCCCGACCTCGCCACATCTGATCGCGCCGGAGAGGCCGTAACTGACCAGGTGCCGCGGTTGTCAGCGCCGGGAAGCCGCGCCAACGTGTGCGCATGATCTACCGTGGTGAGCTGACGGTCGCGACGCGCGGGCGAGGCATCTACGACATCACCTCCGACATCGCGCGCATCGTCGCGGCCAGCGGGGCGTCCGAGGGCCTGGCGACGATCTGGATCGCGCACACCAGCGCCTCGTTGATCGTGTGCGAGAACGCCGATCCATCGGTGCGCGCCGATCTCGAGGCGTTCGCGGCGCGGCTGGTCCCCGACGGCGACAAGCTGTTCACGCACGACGACGAGGGCGACGACGACATGCCCGCGCACGTCCGCAGCGTGCTGACCCAGACGTCGATCGGCGTGCCGCTCGCGAACGGCCGCCTCGTGCTCGGGACCTGGCAGGGACTCTACGTGTGGGAGCACCGCACCTCGCCGCACGACCGCCGGCTCACGATCTCGGTCATCGGTGAGTGAGCTGTTCGCGACCGTGCGCGAGGCCGTGCGCGCGCTCGCGGCGGCAGACGCCGGGCTGCGCCGGTTCGGAGCCTCGCACCACCGCTACGAGCTCCGGGCGCCACTGGCGGCCGCCGAGCTCCCCGGGCTCGAAGCCCGGCTCGGCGCCGAGCTCCCCGACGACCTGCGCGGCTTCGTCGCCGAGGTCGGCGCCGGCGGCGCGGGTCCGGGCTACGGCATCGTGCCGCTCGATCGCGCGGCGCCGTACGTCGTCGCGGCGCCGCCGGACGCCCCGTGGACCCGCTCCTTGCCGCTCGCGCACCTGGGGTGCGGCTACACCGCCGTGGCCGTGCTCGACGGCGGCGCGCGCGGCGAGGTCTGGATCGATGCCCGCGCGATCGGCGTCACCGGGCCGATCCACCCCAGCTTCACCGCGTTCTACCTCGACTGGATCGATCGGCTCGCCCACGCCCGCTGGCCGGAGCCCCACGTGCCGGTCGGCGCCTGTGCGCTCGCCGCCGCGCTCAGCGGCTACCTTGCCCACTGCGAGGCCGAGCGCGGCCTGGCCACCGACACCCTGGCCGGCGAGGCGCTGCGCGACGCGCTGTCGCGGCTGGGTCCGGGCGCGATCGAGGTCGCCGCCGAGTCGTCGGTCGCGTGGTTCGCTGACGGCGACCGGGTCGATCCGTGCATCGCGTGCGCGCGGCTGATCGACACCCTCGCCGCCGACGGCCTGCGCCGCGACGTCGTCGCGCCGGGCGTGCCGCCGCGCCCGCTCCGCTGAGCCGCCGACCGATCGCCGTTCAGGATCGTGCACCCACACCAGCTGCGCGTCTCCCCAGTCCGTTCGGCAGCTGGTCGCAAGCCGCGCGCGTCATCCCGGAGCCCTGTCCGATCCACCTCACGGTCGCCGAGAACAAGCGTGCCGACATGGTGAGGCCAGCCTCGCCCGCCCAGCGCACGCGCGCAGGACTTCCGCTGAACCGGCCGGTCCCGGCCTGTCCGGGGACCGGACACCGGTCGTTCGCCACCAGGCCACCGCGCCGTCACACAAACGTCAGACGCACCGGCTAGGGTGGACGTATGGTCGTGTTCTCCAACCACCGGCTCGGACCGAGCGCCGAGCTGCTGGTGTCGCCCGAGGTCGCCGCCGCGCTGGTGCGCGAGGTCGCCGCCGCGGCGGGCCCGTCCGCACAGGCGCGCTGGGAGCACGAGCTGGTCACCTGGCTCGAGCGCTGGGCAACGTCGGGCCAGGCCAGCTTCGATGTATCTGAAATCGCTTGGACTCCGGACCACTTCGAGCAACAGCGCGGCTTCCTGATCGCCGCAATCCAGCGCGCGTCGCAAGGCTCGCCCAACGCCCGCGCCCTGGCGCGCTGGGCGGGGTTGATCGAGGCATACCCGCGCGAGTCGGTGCAGGTCGGGCGCCGCTGGCAGTGGCCGCCTTCCGAAGTAAACGCTTGATATTTAATCGTTAATTTCTCAGGATCCCCTGGGCGGGACCGCCGATGCAGCACGGCGGTGCTACAGTGCCCCGCCTGTGGAGGGCCTGACCGGACCAGGGTTTTATCCCCAACCGAACGAATGGACCTGCGGTCCGTTCGCGCTCAAGCACGCCCTGCTCGCGCTCGGTCGCATGGTCGACGTCAACGAGATCTCGTCCACGGCGCGCACCCACTGGTGGTCGGGCACCAACGAGATCCAGCTCGCCCGCGCCGCGCGCGCCTTCGAGTGCGACCTGGTCCTCGAGCGCTGCGCCGACTCCGAGCAAGCGCGCAAGCTGCTGGTGAAGTACCTGCGCGAGCAGACGCCGGTGCTGCTGTGCGTCGACGAGTGGTCCCACTGGATCACCGTGCTCCGCTCCGAGGATCGCCGGTTCGTCGTCGTCGACTCGACCGACGATCCGCTGCTGTCGGTGTGCACGTGGCCGCAGCTGCGCAACTGGTGGCGCTATCACGACACCGACTACGTCAAGGAGAACCCACCGGTCCTCTACGACATGATGGCGGTGTCACCGCGGTTCCGGACCACGGTCAAGGCCGACTTCTCGGTCGAGCGCGTGAAGTTCCTCCGCCGGCCCGAGAACCGCCGCCTCGCGCGCCACTGGAACGAGTACCTGGAAGACCTGCTCGAGATCTGCAAGCCGCCGTCGGTGCGGATCGCCGAGCCGCTGTCGATGGGCGAGTTCCTGCGCCGCCACCAGGAGCTGCTCCTGACCCGCGTGGTGTACTGGCACGGCGACATCAGCCGCGACGAGGTCGGCCGCGTGCTGCGCGACATGCGCTTCGTGTCCGAGACCTATGGCCTGGTGATCCCCGCGTCGATGACCCGGCGCGCCCTGGCAGACCTCGCGATCCTGGTCTCGATCTGGGCGTGCTCGCAGCGCGGCGTCGACAGCATGTTCGGCTCGCCGGGCGCCGATCCGCGGCCCGAGACCAAGTCCGCCAGGTCGACCAAGCGCAAGAACGGCCGCAAGTAGGGGACGCTCCCCATTAGCGAAACTAGCGATCTGTATCGTGCTGTATTGCCAGTAGCACCCATGGGGACGGTGTCTCATTTGTCTCGTTCCCGGACAGCGAGATCACACGCGGTTCCCATGCCGATTTGGCAGCGGCGAAGGCGCGATCGGTTGACCGGTTGACGATGGCCACCGCCTGACGATGGCCACCAACCAAACGGGCGGCGGCGAGCAACGAGACAGATGAGACACCGTCCCCATCAGGTCTCGCGATTCTCGCGGCTTGCCACGCGATGACGAACCGAAACGAGACAGATGAGACACCGTCCCCGGGTGTGGCGCACGGCTTGCTCCGCCTCGTCGCCATGAAGACTCTTGCCGCTTCCTCGTTCCTGCTGCTGTTCCTGTGCGGGCCCGCGCTCGCCGAGTCGGCGCCGCCGGCGCGAACCGACTCGCTCAAGGTCCACTTCGCACAGCGTGAGGCCGCCGCCACGCGGGCGTTCGATGTGATCGTCAGCCCGGACCATCCGTGCGCGACCGCGAGCGAGAAGAGCTCGGATCACGAGATCCAGCTCAAGGCGTGCGTGACCGGCGACGCGCACCTCGACATCGAATGGTTCACGCGCAGCCCGTCGGGCGAGTACCGCAGCACGTCCTCGCTGCCGCTGACGCGCGGCGCGACCGCCGAGCTCGGGGCCACGAGCGGGCCGCGCCTCGGGGTGACGGTTCAATGAGGCTCGAGGAGCCCGACCGCGGCGTCGCCGACCGCGCGGCGCAGCGCCTTGATCGCATCCGCCGTGCCGCGACGCGTCGGATGCACGCGGTTGGTGAGCAGCGCGACCCAGCGACCGCGCGGCAGATCGAGCCACAGCGAGGTGCCGGTGAACCCGGTGTGGCCGATCGCGCCGGTGCGTGGCCACCGATCGCCGGCATGCGAGACCCCGGGCGAGGGCGACGGCGTGTCCCAGCCCAGTCGCCAGGTCGTGTCCGGCGCCGGGACCTCGGTGACGAAGCGCCGCACGACGTCGGATCGCCACCGGCCCCGCGCCCGGCCCGCGGCCGTCTCGACGATCGCCGCGGCGAACGTGGCGACATCGCCGATCGTCGCGAACAGCCCCGCGTGCCCGCACACGCCGCCTCCAAAGTACGCGTTCTCGTCATGCACGAGCCCCGAGACCAGGCCGCGATCGTCGAGCTCGGTCGCGACCGCGAGCGGCAGCGCCGCCGTGCCCGGATAGCACGTGTCGCCGAGGCCCAGCGGCTCCGCAACGCGTGAACGAAACGCCTGGTCGAGCGGCATCCCGGCGGCGCGCTCGACGATCGCCCCGAGCATGAGGTAGCCGAGGTCGCTGTACACGGTGGCGACGCCGGGCGGTGTGGCAGGATGCCCGGCCGCCAGCCCGATCAGCTCCGCATACGGATCGGCGTGCCCGCCGGTGCGCAGCGCGCGAAAGAACTCGACGTGGGCGGCGCAGCCCGCCGCGTGGCCGAGCAGCTGGCCCACCGTCCCCGCGGTCGCCGCGCCCGGGAGCCAGCGCCGGACCGGGGCGTCGAGGTCGAGCGCGCCGTCGCCGACCAGCACCATCGCGACCGCCGTGGTCGCCATCGGCTTGGTCAGCGAGGCCAGATCGAACCGCACCCGCTCGTCGGCCGGCGGGCCGGGCGCCGGCAGCCGGCGCGTCAGCCCCCGGACCACCCGCTCCTGTTCGACCCCGCCATCGCCGACCGAGACGGCCACCGCCGAGCCGAGCCCGGCCGCCAGCGCCGCATCGAGCAGGGCGACGATCTCGTGCACAATCGGCATCGTACACGCCTTCCGACGAGCCTCCCGAGCAGGCGGCCTCGCCGCAAGCCGAGCCCCGCCAGGGAATCGAGCAGTCCCGGCCCCGGCCGGAGGCCCCGGCCACGGCGGGCGTGCTAGATTTGCGCCACGTGACTCGGTACGAGCTGCTCGACCGCATCGGCGTGGGCGGGATGGCCGAGATCTTCCGCGGCAAGGCCGTGGCGGCCGGCGGCTTCGAGAAGCCCGTGGCGATCAAGCGGATCCTGCCGCACCTCTCGCAGGACAAGCGGTTCGTCGAGCTGCTGATCGCGGAAGCCAAGGTGCTGTCGCTGCTCAAGCACCGCAACGTCGTGCAGATCTTCGACGTCGGCCTCGGCGACGACGGCCAGTACTTCCTCGTGATGGAGTACGTCGACGGCAAGGATCTGGGCGCCGTCCAGCGCGGGATCGAGGCCCGCCGCCGGCGGATGCCGTTCGATCTCGCGCTGCACATCGTCGCGGAGATCTGCGAGGCGCTCGAGCATGCCCACACGGCGCGCGCCCCCGACGGCAAGTCGATGTCGCTCGTGCATCGCGACGTCTCGCCGTCGAACGTGCTGATGTCGCGCGCGGGGGAGGTCAAGCTCACCGACTTCGGGATCGCCAAGCGCGCCGAGCAGGAGGCGACCGGCCACGGCGCGGTGCGCGGCAAGTTCGCGTACATCTCGCCGGAGCAGGCGCGCAACGAGCATATCGATCCACGGAGCGACGTGTTCTCCGTCGGGATCTTGCTGTGGGAGCTGGTCACCAACCGCCGCTTGTTCTCCGGGCTCGGCGACATGGAGGCGCTGCGCGCGGTGCGCGAGGTCCAGGTGCCCAGGCCGCGCGACGCCGACAGCCGGCTGACGCCGGAGATCGACGCCCTGATCATGGCGGCGCTGGCGCGCAGCTCGCGCGACCGACCGACCGCCGGGCAGCTCGGCGCGCAGCTGCGGACGCTGCGCTACTCGCTCGACGTCACCGTGGGCGATCCGGCGACCGAGCTCGCCAAGATCATCGACGCCGCCGTGGAGGTCGAGCGCCAGAGCTCCCAGCAGCTCGCCCAGCCGCCCCCGAGGCTCGAGTTCGACGGCAACGAGGCGACCGTGATCCGGATCCACACCGCCGACGAATTCTCGATGCGCGACAAGGACGGGATGAGCGTCGCGCGCGCCCGCCAGGTGATCGACCGGTTCGAGGAGGAAGAGACGCGGCAGGCGCAGCTGTCGCGCGACCAGATGGCGTTCCTGCGCAACAACGCGCAGCAAGACTCGGGCGAGCTAGGCTCGACGGCCGAGCCCCCGCTGCCGGGGGTGCGTCCGCGGCGCCCGCCCATGGCCGAGCCGATGCGGGCGCCCGAGTCACTGGCGATCGAGGATGCCCCGACGTTCCTGTCCAAGGCCGACGATCTGAACCAGCAGTTCGAGGCCGACGAGGCGACCCGGCTGGTCGCGCCGACGAGCCTGCGCACGCCCGCGCCCGAGCGCGCCAATCCGCGACGCGTGGCGACGCAGCCGCCGCCGCTGCCATCCGGCCATCCGACCCCGCGGTCGCGTGACCTGACGCCCGGGCCGACGCATACGCCGCCGCCGGGCACGATCCACGATCGCAGCGTCCGCGGCGCGCCGATCCCACCGCCGCCCGGCTCGGGCTCGACGCCCTATCCACAGCCACTACCGCCGCAGCCACCGATGCCGATGCCGATGCCGCCGCAGCCACCGATGCCGATGC
>Ga0137459_1000474_pt1 | contig 14214 bp, 11 predicted proteins | sample EasRivERMGT700_2_FD_104908 | JGI IMG/M metagenome (GOLD analysis project Ga0137459, IMG submission 104908) | Soil microbial communities from meander-bound floodplain in the East River, Colorado, USA - East River MetaG ERMGT700_2 | ecosystem: Environmental > Terrestrial > Soil > Floodplain ...
CGATCGCCGACGGCGTCGCGGAGGCGCAGCGGCTCGGCATTGCCGAGGCGGACCCGAGCTACGATGTGGACGGCTGGGACACGGCGGTGAAGCTCTGCGCGGTCGGCAACGTGCTGCTCGGCGCCGATCTACGGCCGCGCGACGTCGCGCGCGAGGGGATCGGCGCGCTCACGGGAGACGACGTACGGCGCGCGGCGGCGGAGGGGCGGCCGATCCGTCTCGTGGGCGAGGTCGAGCGCGACGCGTCGGGCACCGTCCGCGCGCGCGTCGCGCCCGTGCGCTGCGCGCCCGACGGCCCGCTCGGCGTCGTCCGCGGCGCGACGCTCGTCATGCACTACGAGGCGGACGTCTTCCCCGGCGGGCTCACCATCGGCTCGCGCGACCCCGACCCCACGACCACCGCGTACGGGATGCTGGCGGACCTTGTCGGTCTTCTCGGGCAGTAGATCTCCCGAATGAGGATGTCTCTCGCGATCGGAACGTAGTCCAGGATACTTGGCGTTGTCCGGTGTCCGACTGCAACGAACACGTCCGCACCCTCGCACGAGCGAACCGGGCTCGACCAGGCTCGGTCCCCAAGGAGGGATCATGAAGTTGCCTATGGTGGCGTGTCGGCCGGCTGCCCGTACACGTCCTGCACGACCGACGGCCAGGCGCACTGAACGCCACCGCGCCGATGAGGGGGCTGTCCTCACCGCAACACGCGTCGTGCCGAGGAGCTAGCCCGGATGTGAGCTGGGACCTGACATCGCGATGCTGCCGCGCGCCCAGCGCAGGGCGGCGATTTTTTCGACACCCGGCCGGAATCCGGCGAAACTAGGATCGTGGCGCGCTTTGCCCTGGCAGGTCTTGGTGCGGTTGCCGCGGTCGTCACTCAGCTCGCCTCGCCGGCGCATGCCGAGGTCCACACCGCCGCCGATCTCGCGGTCGCGCCGGCGCTGATCGCTCCGTGCCCCGCGGCCGAGCCCGGCCTGCCCGCGCCGCGGCAACCCGATGCGGCGCTCGACGAGCTCGTGCAGGCCGGCCGTCACTGGCGTCTGGCTACCGAGCGCGGTGCGATTCATGTCTGGACGCCGGCCGGCTACGACGCCGCAACCGCCGCGACGGTCGTGTTCGTGCACGGCTACTGGATCGACGCCGACGAGGCCTGGACGTCGTATCGGCTGGCGTAGCAGTTCGCGCTCTCGGGGATCAACGCGATGTTCATCGCTCCGGAGGCGCCGTCGGCGAAGTGGCGACCGATCGCGTGGCCGTCGCTCACCGACCTGCTCCGGACCGTGGCGGACGAGATCGACGTCGCGATGCCGGCCCTGCGGCTCGTCGTGGTCGGCCACTCCGGGGCGTATCGCACGCTCGCCGTGTGGCTCGCCAACCGGATGCTCGATACCGTCGTGCTGCTCGACGCGCTCTACGTCGAGTCCGGCGTCTTGCCGTGGGTCCGCGCGTCCAGCCAGCATCGGCTGGTCAACATCGTGTACGAGACCGGCAGGGTCAGCGGCTACGTGCACCGGCGGCTGCCCAGCACGAAGTGGATCTCGGGCCTGCCGCTGGACGGCATCCCCGATGCACGCATCGTCTGTGTGAAGACGGATGTTGGCCACTGGCAGCTGGTCACCGACGGCGTCGCGCTTCCGCTCGCGTTACGGGCCATTGCAGTTCCTGCCGTCGCGTCCGCGCCGGTCGACCTCCCGCTCGGCCTGCCCCCGCACTGCGAGCCCGAGGTGGAGCCCCGGCCAGAAGTGGTGTCGGGAATGGCCGCTCCTCGCTACCTCGAAGCCGACGACGGGCTCGCGTGGTACGCGACGCCGAGCTCGAAGGTGCGCGGCGCGCCCTCGGTGTCGATGCCGGCGCGCCCGACGAGGTAGCGGCGGTCGAACAGGTTCTGGCCGGAGACGAACAGCGAGACGCCGTACGCCAGGGTGCGCTCGACGCGGGCATCGACGAGCACGACGGCGCCGATCGGGAGCGTGTTGAGATCGTCCTCGAACTGGCGGCCGAGGTAGCGAACCTGCGCGCCGATCGTCGCGAGCCGCGCGCGATCGTAGGTCACCGCGGCGACCGTGCGGTGCCGGGGATCCTGCGCGAGGCGCTTGCCGATCAGGTCCGGCTGCGCCGGCGCCGCCGTGACGTGGGCGTCGCTGAACGTGTGGCCCACGCGCACCGTCCACGCCGCGCCGGGTCGCCAGGACAGGTCCAGATCGAGGCCGTAGATCCTCGTCTTGCCCAGGTTCTGGCGCTGGCGGGTCGCGCCGTCGAGCGGCGCGGCCAGTGTCACGTTGGCGATCGGATCGCTCAGCTGGTTGCCGAACGCGGTCGCCTGCAGGCTGACGCCCGGCAGGACGATCTGGGTCCCGAGCTCGCCGCCCCACAGGGTCTCGGGCCGCAGCCGCTCGTTCGCCGCGGTCAGCACGTTGCCGACCTGGAACGGCCGGTACAGCTCGTTGAGGGTCGGGGCGCGGAACGCGCGGTAGGCGGAGCCGCGCACGGCGACCTCGCGGCTGACGTGCCAGAGCGCGCCGAGCCGCGGATCGAGCTGCAGCTCCGAGGCGTCGGCGAGCGGCGTGGTGGTCGCGCTGCCGTCGCCGAGCGTGAGCGTGCGGCTGCCGGCGACGTTCTGCCAGCCGTCGAGCCGCACCGCGGCCGCGACCTCGAGCGCCGGCAGCACCTGCAGCGCGTCCTGCGCGAACACGCCGAAGAAGCGCTGCTGGCCGCCGGCCGCGCGCGCGACCAGCGTGCTCGCCATCGTCATCGGCGGCGTGAGCGTGTCGGTGGCGGTGCCGGTCACTCGCTGTGCATCGACGCCGACCACGATCGCGTGGCGCCCGGCGGCGCGCCCCGTCCACGTCACGGCCGCGCCCTGGTTGTTCGATGGCGTCCGCTGGTCGCTCGCCGTGGTGGCGGTGGCGCGATCGGCGGACACCCGCGCGCGCTCCTGCTCGAAGCGCTGCTGGCCGCCGAACAGCGCGACGCCGAGGGTGCCGGGCTCGCGCGCCAGCGCCCAGCCGGCTTCGTAGGTCACGGTCCGCACGTCGGCCGTGGTGTGCTGGGTCCCGGCCTCCAGCGACTCGGTGAACACGCGCGCCGCGGCATGGGCGGTCGACGCGCCGCGGTGGTGCTCGATCCGCGCGCCGGCGGTGGCGTGCGTGCTCGCCGCCGGGCCATCCACCGCGCCGCGCTGGTCGGCGGCGATCGGCGCGTAGCCGTCGAGGTGCAGCGCCTCGCCGGACAGCTCGACGCCGAAGTCGCCCAGGCGCTCGGTCGCGCGCGCGGCGAACCGCCGGGTCCCGAGCGAGCCGCCCGCGACCACCGCATCGATCGCCCGGCCCTCGATCGGCCGCGAGATCACCTGCAGCACGCCGCCGAGCGCGAAGTTGCCGAACAGCGCCGAGGCCCCGCTCGGCACGATCTCGATATGATCGATCCCGAGCGACGAGATCGCGCGCCAGTACACCCAGCCGCCGAACGGATCGTTGACCGGCACGCCGTCGCGCAGCACCAGCGCGCGGGACACGCCCGAGGGGCCGACGCCGCGCAGGTTCAGGCCCTGCGAGGTCGGATCGGCGATCGCGCTCGAGCTGCGCCGGAACGTGCCGACGGCCGGCACGTCGCGCACGAGCTCGTCGGCCAGGGTGTGCGGCGAGCGCCGCAGCTGATCGCGATCGATCACGGTGACGGCGGCCGGGACGTCGTTCACGGACCGCGGCAGCCGCAGCCCGGTCACGACGATGACCTCGCCGGGAACGGCCGCCGTCGACTCCGAGGCCACGGGTGGCGCCGAGGCAGCAGGTGACTCCGAGGCCACGGGCGGCGCAGAGGCCACGGGCGGCGCAGAGGCCACGGGCAGCGCCACAGCCGCGGGCGGCGCAGAGGCTGGCGCAACGGGATCCTCCGCGTGTGCCGTCGCCGGCGTCACGACCGCGAGCCACAACGCCAGTCGGAGGGAGCGCATGCGCCTACTTCCTCGGCTGCGGCCGGATCGAGTCCGCCGTGCCCTGGATGAACGCCCTCAGCTTGTCGAGGTCTGCCGGCGTGAGCCGCCCGGTGAAGTCGGGCATCCCGGAATTCACGAACACGCCATTGAACACGTACTTGTCGAGCTCGGTGATGATCTCGGTCTTGACGTAGCCGAGGTTGGGGATGTTGCCGCCGCGATCGACGCCGGGCACGCCGTGGCAGATCACGCAGTGGCTGACATACAGGCCCAGGCCGGCCGGTACGAGGGCCGGATCGTACTTGACGCCGGCGAGCAGCCCCTCGAGCTTCAGCGCCACGAACTGCGGCGGCGGTGCCTTGCCGCCGAGCGCGAAGGTGAACACCGTGCCCAGGCCGAGCTTCTCGCTCGCGCGCTGCGAGACGCCGTACGCGCCGCCCCAGCCGACGGCGATCGAGACGTACTGCTTGCCATCGACGACGTACGTCGAGGGCGCCGCGATGACGCCGGTGCCGGTCGGCGCCTCCCAGACCTTCTTGCCGGTCTTCGCCTGGTAGGCGACGAACCGCCCGTCGGCCGTGCCCTGGAACACGAGGTTGCCGGCGGTCGTCAGCGTCCCACCGTTCCACGGCGACACGTGCTCGACGCGCCAGGCCTCCTTCTGCGCGACCGGATCCCACGCGAGCAGGCGGCCGAATGGTTTGTTGGTGGGCGAGGGCGTACTCAAGATCATCCCGGTGTTCCACCCGGTGCCCGTGCCGGTGCGGCCGGGGAGCACGGCCCCCTTCTTCCAGTCCTTGTCGTCGATGAGGCCGAGGGGCACGTTCTGCGCCGGCAGGTACACCAGGCCGGTCGTCGGGTTGAACGACATCGGGTGCCAGTTATGGGCGCCGTACGGTCCGGGGATCGTGTCGAACGGGCCGTCGGGCCGCGCCTTCGCGGTCTCGATCGGCCGGCCGTCCTTGCCGTAGCCGGTGGCCCAGTTCACGTCGACGAAGTTCTTGGCCGAGATCAGCTTGCCGTCCGTCCGGTCGATCACGAAGAAGAAGCCGTTCTTCGGCGCATGCAGGATGACCTTGCGCGGCTTGCCGCCGATCTTCAGGTCGGCGAGGATCATCGGCTGGGTCGACGTGTAGTCGGAGTTGTCGCCGGGCGTCTCCTGGTAGTGCCAGACGTACGCGCCGGTCTCGGCGTTGAGCGCGACGATCGACGCCAGGTACAGGTTGTCACCGCCCGCCGGGCTGCGCCGCTTCTGGCTCCACGGCGAGCCGTTGCCGGTGCCGATGTACACCAGCTTCAGATCCGGATCGAACGCGATCGTGTCCCAGGCCGTGCCGCCGCCGCCGACCTCCCAGTACCTGCCCGATGGGTCCCAGGTGCCTGCCGCGCGCTTCATCGACTCGTCCTCGAACGGCTTGCTCGGATCGCCCGGCACCGTGAACCACCGCCACTTCTGCGCGCCGGTGTCGGCGTCGTACGCCGTCACGTAGCCGCGCACGCCGAACTCGGCGCCGCCGTTGCCGATGATGACCTTGCCGTTCACGACGCGCGGCGCGCCGGTGATCGTATAGGCGCGCGCGTGGTCGATGATCGTGTCCTTCTCCCAGACCTTCGCGCCGGTCGCGGCGTCGAGCGCGATCAGCCGGCCGTCGAACGCGCCGACGTAGACGCGGCCCTTGTAGAGCGCGACCCCGCGGTTGACCACGTCGCAGCAGGCCTTCTCGCCGAAGCTGCGCGGCACCTTCGGATCGAACATCCACAGCCGCTTGCCGGTGCGCACGTCGACCGCGTGGACCACGCTCCACGAGGCCGTGACGTACATGACCCCGTCGACGACCAGCGGCGTCGCCTCCACGCCGCGCGTCGACTCGAGGTTGTAGGTCCAGACCAGCCCCAGATCCTTCACGGTCGTCGCGTTGATCTCCGCGAGCTTGCTGTACCGGGTCTCGGCGTAGTCCGCGCTGATCGTCGGCCAGTCCTTCGACGTGGCCGCGTTGGCCTGGATCGCCGCGCCGTCGATCGCCTGGGTCGCCGCGCGGATGCGCTCCGGCGTGGTCTTCACGGCGGCCGGAGCCGGCGCCGCCCCCTGGGCCCGCGCCGTGCTCGCGCCGACCAGCGCGGCGAGCGCGAACGCCACCGCTGCCACCGCCGACCTGCCGTGTGATCCGATGAGCTTGTTCATGTCTGCACCTCGTCTCCGCGAATGGGGTACGAGCATCGCCACCGGTGACCGGCGCGGCCCTCACGTGGCGCGCATCATCACGCAGCCTCCGCGCAAGCGCAACCGAGCTCCGGCGAAGACCGGCCCGCTCATCGTGTCTTCACGACCAGTGACGCCGGGCTCAGGCACGCGCGCGAGCCCGATGCATTGATGCCTCGGGCAACGACCACGCGGCCGGCGTTGACGCGGCACCGGTGATGGTCAATCGTGCGGCATGGCCCTCCCCCAAGAGCTCGGCGCGGCGATCGACGACGCGGTCACCGCCGACGCGCACGACCTGCTCACGCTGTCGGCGAACCTGCACGCCAACCCCGAGCTCCGGTTCGAGGAGGTCAAGGCCGCGGCGTGGATCAGCGAGCTCGTCGCGTCGCGCGGGATCTCGGTCGAGCGAGGCCTCGGTGGCATGCCGACGTCGCTGCGGGCCCGCGCGGGCACCGCCGGCGGCCCCCGCGTCGCGATCCTCGCCGAGTACGACGCCCTGCCCGAGATCGGCCACGCGTGCGGGCATAACCTGATCGCCGCCGGCGCGGTCGGCGCGTTCCTCGCAGCGGCGCGGGTCGCCGATCGGACGGGCGGCGAGGTCGTGCTGCTCGGGACTCCCGCCGAAGAGGGCGGCGGCGGCAAGATCAAGTTGATCGACGTGGGCGCGTTCGACGGCCTCGACGCGGCGATGATGTTCCACCCGTTCGATCGCGACGTCCTGGCGCACGCCGCGCTCGCGAGCCTGTGGCTGATGTTCGAGTTCACCGGCGTCCCGTCGCACGCCGCCGCCGCGCCGCACATCGGGGCGAGCGCGCTCACCGCGTGCATGGATACCTTTCGCCTCGTCGACGGCCAGCGCGTCCACTTCCAGGACGGCGTGCGCGTCCACGGCTACATCACCAACGGCGGCCAGGCCGTGAACATCTTCCCCGAGCGCGCGGCCTGCGAGCTCAGCGTCCGCGCGCGCGACGCCCGCGAGCTCGCGCGCGTGCAGGCGATCGTGGAGCGCTGTGCGCGCGGCGCCGCGATGGCGAGCGGCGTCGAGGTCCGGGTGACCGCGCGGCAGGGCTACAAGGACATGCACAACAACATGACGATGGCGCGGATCTTCGGCGCGCACCTCGCCGCCGGAGGGCGCACGGCGCGGGAGACCGATGCGCGCGTGGGCGCCGGCAGCACGGACATGGGCGACGTCTCGCACGTCGTGCCGTCGATCCACCCGTACCTCGCGATCATCGGCGAAGGCGAGGCGCTGTGCCACGAGCACCGGTTCGCCGCCGCCGCCGCGACCGACCAGGGCGCGCAGACCGCGCTCGCCGCCGCCAAGGCCATGGCCAGGACGGCGATCGAGCTGCTCGGATCACAGGCGCTGCGCGACGCGATCCGCGCCGAGTGGGCCGGGCGTTGAGCCAGGAGGTGAACGTACAGCGTGAACGCCGACGCTACGGCGTACGCGGATGACCGAGCGACGAAGGCCGAGCTCCAACAACGGTCAGCTACCGAGCTGAACCATAAGGTACGGCTGGTTGCGGTAGCGGGCAGGTCGTTTGTGGAGTAGAATCGTGCAGTTGCGCTACTGGAGCGTCGAAGATCACCGTGCTGTTTTCTATCGAGCCATGTGCCCGGCCGAGCTTGATGACCTGCGAGAGACGCGGCGACTACGCCAAAAGGACGGTATGAGCCTGGGCAAGTACCTTGCCATCTCGCTCGAGCACGCCCTCGCGTGGGGCCGCCTCTTCAGGCAGCAAGGTTGGGAGACCCACCAATGCGTCGTTCGGTTCACGGTGCCCGAGGAAGACGCAAGTCACTTCACCCTGATCAGTGAGAACCTTGACGGAATAGGTCCAGGTTTCTATGCAGAGCTCGAACATCTCGTCCGAGCCACCATCGATACGGATCATGTGTATGAAGCCTGAAACCATCGCACGCATCCGCTTCGTCTCGCCCAAGGACGCCTGGCGACCACCGGCGACACGCAACTTCTCCTGCGTATATCGAATCGACGGTGAGGGCGGTGAAGCGCCGTACGGTAAGTGGACTCTGCTCGTGGAAGGTTGGTCGTCGCCGACGCTGGGCGAAGTGCTCGTGGCCTCGGTTCGACCGTTGAACGACAAGGCGCCGCGCCTTCGAAGGAACATGCACTTCACGCTGTTCGAAGGGCCGTACGTAATCGGGTACGGTGAGATCGCACAGACGCCACGCGCACAAGCAGATGGTCCCCGTGATCAGGACGCACTGATCTCCCGCGTGGCGTCGCCTAGCGTTGGGGGCTTCTAGCGTGTACTTGACCGCTCAAAGAGTCCGCAGCCCGAGCGGCATCGAAGGCATCAATGTCTTCTTTTACACCCATGGCGCAGATGCAGCGATAGACTGGAGCCGACCAGACATCACAGAGATTGCAGCGAACCGCCCCGGTCATCGTTTCGGCGAAGCCATCGAAGTCGCTCCGGGTGGCAACGCGGTGCTCTCCTACATGGAGCTTGCTGCTGCTGATCAGACCACCTATGAGATGATTGCGCTCACTCTGGAATCAGCAGAATCACGAATCGATGGCCACGACGTTGTCATCATCCCAGGACCGATCTCTCTGAAATTCGCAACGACGATCGGACTCAAGCCGAACGCGCAACAAGAGTACCGCATGTTGCGGTGGCGCTTGCTTGAGGTGTTCGGCCGGCAACTGCAATGGCGCGCTGGACACCCACTGGTCATTACAGAGCGCCATATTGACGCCGAGAGAGTATTCGAACTGGATCCTCGGAGCGCTGAGCGCACCAGATCACTCCGCCAGGAGGAATGGACGCAGCACACCCTGCGAGTCTCTGATGACATCGCGTCAGAATTCGAGCTCATACACGGATCCGTCCGGAGCCACGCGGCCGAGCTCCTCACGGGGCTGAGTGCTGATGAGATACTGAAACTTGGCGGTTACCAGGTCGTCGACGTGACGGGACGAGAGTTGCAGCGCTGGCCGGCACTCTCTACGACCGCAGATGGGCAGGAGGAACTACCGGGGCAGGTAACTGGGTATTGGTTCGGTCCGCGCGAAGAAATCCCGCCAATCGTCCCGGGCGCACCAACAGGTGCGGTGCTCCCGGCGTTGGGCAAAATGATCGACACCGAGCCATGCCTTGATTTGATTCGCGTGAACTACCTGTGGCTACCTCTCTCGATTGCAGGCGCGTACACATACGCCCACTCGATAGGCCTCCAGGCTGGTGAGAAATGGCGTTTCGTTCCGAGCGGCGAGAATTGGCCAACCATTTTTCTCGGAGAGCTGCTCCAGCCCCTCGCGCCGGACAAGATTCGCCCCGTCTACGGAACGGATGCCGATGCCCGCGCTCGCCACGACCGAAGCGCCATCCAGATTTGTCTTCGTCGGCAAGAGCTCGGCCCTGAAGACAGCCGGTGAGCGAGCCATCGGTCGGATAAGTGCCCTACTCCGGCGGGGTGGCGACTTCCCAGCGTTGCACGTTGAGCTTGTCGTCGACCAGGACCTTGATCTTCGCCTGCTTCTCGGCATCGGCGATCGCGCACCACACCACGCCGTCGGCCGGGCGCAACAGGAACGCGGCCGGGCCGCAGTCGACCTTGACGTCGGGGGTCGTCTTCTCGCGCACCGCCGGGGTCAAGATCTCCTCGAGCTTGGCGCGCGCGAGGATCGCCGGATCGAGGTGCCAGTCGGTCGGCTGGAGCGCCGCGTCGAAGTCGATGGTGGCGGCCGACTTGACCTCGCCGGCGATCAGCTGGCAGCGCAGCTTGCGCTGCGGATCGAGGAAGCGCAGCGGCTCGTCTCCGCACGTGATGGTGACCGCGCCGCCCAGCGCCTTGCTGAGCTCGGCGGTGAGCCCCTGATCGAGCTTGGCGACCTGCACGGCGGCGCCGTCGTGCCAGGCCGTGTCGAGGCTGGCTTTGCCGGTCGCCTTGTCCATGTCCTTCACGGTCACGTCGAGGGCGTAGGTCTTCTTGCCGTCGAGCTCGACCTGACAGGTGAAGACGTTGCCCTGTTTGGCCTCGACGTTGCCGGGACAGGCCACCTTCGTAGCGTGCAGGCCCAAGTCGGTGGTGCGCTGGCGGATGGTGTCCTCGAAGCCCTTGGTGTCGACCTTGCTCTTGCAGGCGACCACCGCGAGCGCGGCGACAGACACGGTGAGGATGCACGGGGACGGCGATCGCATCGCCGGAGCGTAGCCCGTCCGAGCATCGCGTGCGTCCGCGTGAGCGATCGGCTGGATCCCTGATGTGGTGCCTGCCGCCGGGTCACCGCGGTGGTGGTGATGGCGGCGCGTCCTCGAGCGCCACGGCCGCGGCGCCCGGCGGGAGGGCGATCTGCCCGTCGGGGCCGATCGAGCGGATCGGCGGCAGCGCGCCGATCTTGCCGGTGATCAGGCGCGAGCCGCGCTTGAAGGTCAGCCACGACCAGCCCCAGTGGAACATCATGAGCAGGCGGTTGCGGAACCCGACGAGCGCCACGATGTGGACCACCCACCACAGCAGCCACGCGAGCAGGCCGTGGCGCGCGAAGTGCTTGGTCGCGATCACCGCCTCGGCGCGGCCGATCGTCGCCATGTTGCCCTTGTCGCGATAGCGGAACGCCGGGCGGTCGATCCCACGGGGGAGGACCCCCGCCCCGCCGGCAAAGCCGTCGGGGCCCCCACCCCCCGCGATTCCGCTTCGCTCCTCGGGCTTGCCGGCGCCGCCCGCGCGCACCTCGGCCGCGATCAGCCGGGCGACGTGGCGGCCGCCCTGCAGCGCGCCCTGCGCGACGCCCGGCACCTGCGTGCCGTCGGCCATGATCATCTTCGCCAGATCGCCGATCACGAACACCTCGGGGTGACCGGGGATCGAGAGATCGGGGGCGACCTCGACGCGGCCGCTCGGATCGCGCAGCGCGCCCAGCGTGGCGGCGAGCGACGACGCGCGCACGCCGGCGGCCCACAGCACCGTCCGCGCGTCGATCCGCTCGTCGCGGCCGCTGACCTCGACGGTGACGCCGCCGGCGTCGATCGCGGTGACGCGCGTGTTCAGGCGAACCTCGACATGGCGGCGCTCGAGCGAGCGCTGCGCCGCGGCCGACAACTTGGGGGGATACGCCCCGAGGATGCGGTCCCGGCCCTCGAACAGCACCACGCGGACCCCGGTCGGATCGATGGTGCGAAAGTCGTGCGCGAGGGTCTGCAGGCCGATCTCGCCGAGCGCGCCCGCGAGCTCGACGCCGGTCGGGCCCGCGCCGACGACGGCGAACGTCAGCCACGCGCGCTGCGCGGCCGGATCGGCCTCGCGCTCGGCGGCCTCGTAGGCGAGGAAGATGCGCCGCCGGATATCGAGCGCGTCCTCGACCGACTTGAGGCCCGGGGCGACGGGTGCCCAGTCGTCGCGGCCGAAGTACGAGTGCGTGGCGCCGGTGGCGACGACCAGGTAGTCGTATGCGAGCTCGCCGTCGTCGAGCACGACGCGCCGGTTCGTGACGTCGATCGACGTGGCGGCGGCGAGCAGCACGCGCGCGTTGTGCTGCTGCGCGAGCGCGGCCCGGATCGGATAGGCGATGTCGCCGGGGTTGAGCGCGGCGGTCGCGACCTGGTAGAGCAGCGGCTGGAACAGGTGGTGGTTGCGCCGGTCGATCAGCGTGATGTTGACCGGCACCTTCGCGAGGCCGCGCGCCGCGGCGAGGCCGCCGAAGCCACCGCCGATGACGACGACGTGCGGGCGATGCTGCATGGCTCTTAGATGTGGCGATCTGCCGCGCGGATGCAAGCGGCGACCGTTCAGGCGAGCGCGGCGCGCAGCGCGGCGACGACCTCGTCGACCTGTGCGACGGTCAGATCGGGGTACATCGGCAGCGAGATCATCTCGTTGGCCGCGCGCTCGGCGACCGGGCAGCTGCCCGGCCCCTGGCCCAGGTGTGCGTAGGCGCGCTGCAGGTGGATCGGCCGCGGGTAGTGGATCGCGGTGGCGATGCCGGCCTTGCCGAGGGCGTCGCGGATCGCGTCGCGGCGCGCGGCGTCGACCCGCACGATCATCAGGTGATGGACCGGCGAGCTACCGGCTGGCTCTGCGAGGAGCCGCACGCCCGGCGCGTCCGCGAGCTGGTCGCGATAGCGGGCCGCCATCCGCCGGCGCGCGGCGTTGCCGGCGTCGAGCTTGCCGAGGCTGACCGACAGGCAGGCGCACTGCAGCGCATCGAGCCGCGCGTTGTAGCCGATATCGACGTGATCGTGGCGCCCGGCCTGGCCGTGATCGCGCAGCCGCTTGACCCGCTCGGCGAGCTCCGGATCGCGCGTGGTGATCGCGCCGCCCTCGCCGAGCGCGCCGAGGTTCTTGGTCGGGTAGAAGCTGAACGCGGCGACCTCGGCGATCGAGCCGGCGCGCCACGCCTCGCCGCCGGGCCCGGTGCGGGTCGCGCCGTGCGCCTGCGCGCTGTCTTCGAGCACGTGGAGGCCGTTGGCCGCGGCGAGCGCGCGGAGCGGCGCCATGTCGGCGATCTGCCCGAACAGGTGCACGGGGATGACGCAGCGGGTCCGGGGCGTCACGCGGCGCGCGACGTCGGCCGGATCGATCAACAGCGTCGCCTCGTCGACGTCGGCCAGCACCGGCGTCGCGCCGGCGTGGCTGACCGCCTCGGCGGTGGCGAAGAACGAGTTGGCGGCGGTGATCACCTCGTCGCCCGGTCCGACGCCGAGCGCGCGCAGCGCGAGCACCAGCGCGTCGGTGCCGGTGCCGACCGCGATGGCGTGCGGTGCGCCGCAGTAGCGCGCGAACCCGGCCTCGAACTCGGTGACGGCGGGGCCGCCGATGAAGCCGCCGGTGTCGAGCACGCGCTCGATCGCCGCGAGGTACTCCGCCTTGCTCGGGCGGACCAGCGCGGCGAGATCGACGAACGGCACCGTCATAGCGCGACCCGCGCGCCCTGGTTCTCGAGCGAGCGCTGCGCCGCCTCGAGCATGCGCACGATGCGCACGCCGACCGTGGCGTCGGACCGCGACGGCGCGCCGTCGAGGCAGGCCGCCGCGAACTCCTGCGCCATCACCGCGAGCGCCTCCTTGCCGTCGAGCTTGGGCGAGCGGACGTCGCCCGAGCGATACTGCACGTTGAGCGCATACGCGGACTCCTGGTCCATGGCTTTGACGTCGACCGAGCTCTCGTAGATCTTGATCGGCTCGACCGGCGAGGTGTCGTCCCACACCAGCATCTTCTGGCTGCCGGCGATGATCGTGCGCCGCGTCTTGACCGGCGCGACCCAGTTGACGTGCACGTGGGCGAGCAGGCCGTCGTCGAACCCGACCGTCAGGTACGCGAGGTTCTCGTGGTGGCCGAAGTGCGACACGCCGATCGCCGAGATCCAGCGCGCCTCGGTGCCCAGCGTCTGCGACAGCACATAATCCATGATCGTCAGATCGTGCGGCGCGAGATCCCAGATCACGTTGTAGTCGGGCTGAAACAGCCCGAGGTTGATCCGCACCGAGTCGAGGTACAGCACGCGGCCCAGATCGCCCGCGGCGATCAGGTCGCGGATCTTGCGGACCGCGGCGGTGTACACGAACGTGTGATCGACCATCAGGACGCGGCCGGCGCGGGCGGCGAGCGCCGCCAGCTCCTCGGCCTCGGAGACCCGGGGCGCGAGCGGCTTCTCGACCAGCACGTGCTTGCCGGCCTCGAGGGCTGCCTTGGCGAGGCCGTGGTGCGTGAAGATCGGCGTCGCGATCACGACGGCGTCGATCTCAGGATCGCCGATCACCTCGGCGGCATCCGCGACGCACTTGATGTGGGGGACATTCGTGGCGGCGGCCTGGCGCCGCGCCGGGGACTGCTCGGCGATCGCCACGACCCTGGTGCGCGGCCCCGCGGCGAAGTTGCGCACGAGGTTCGGGCCCCAGTAGCCATAGCCGATCACGCCGATGCGAAGGAGTGGCGCGGTCACGGTCGCCGACCGTCACACGCCCCGCGCGCGTGGTCAAGCCGCCGCGGAGCGAGGCCGGCTGCCGCGGTGCGGGGCAGTGGCGACGATCACCGCAGGTGCATCCGACGCGAGGTCTCGCCGACGGTTCAAGGGTGCAGGAACGCGAGCTCGAGGTCGCCGACC
>Ga0137459_1000475_pt1 | contig 14198 bp, 11 predicted proteins | sample EasRivERMGT700_2_FD_104908 | JGI IMG/M metagenome (GOLD analysis project Ga0137459, IMG submission 104908) | Soil microbial communities from meander-bound floodplain in the East River, Colorado, USA - East River MetaG ERMGT700_2 | ecosystem: Environmental > Terrestrial > Soil > Floodplain ...
CTGGTGCTCATGCTCCCTGACGGCACGCGCTCGCTGATCCCTGCATCGTGGACAGATCTCTCCCGGGAAACTTCGGAGACGCGCGGCGCTCCCACAGCAGAAGCATCGCTCGCTTCCGTCGCACAGTTGCTGCGCATGCGCATCATCGTCGACGCGCTCTTGCGTCGACTGCCAGCTTCCAGCTCCGATCTCTCGCAACCAGAGGAGGACGCGCAGGGGTAGCGAAAGCACGGCGTGGTGCCCTCTGATACGGCCGTTAACGGACGAGGTCCGGGGCCCAGTCCGCGTCGCCAGCAAGCGTGTCCGCGTTCTCCCAGGCGTCAGCGCCAGCGCGGGGCCCAGCCCGCGTCGCCAGCAAGCGTGTCCGCGTTCTCCCAGGCGTCAGCGCCAGCGCGGGCCCCAGCCCGCGTCGCCAGCAAGCGTGTCCATGGTCCGCCGAGAGTCGCGACATGTCGGGTGCCTGACCACGTACACACAATCGCGCCTGTGCGAATCCGCTCGCTCCACGAACGTCGGGCCGGCCGATGCTTCGGCGGTCGCAGCGTCCTATGCTGAGCGCAATGCGCTTCCTTGGCTTCCTGCTTCCGCTGCTCGCCGGTTGTTCGATCGCCGACTTCGACGTCGACCAGAAGATCCCCGAACAGCGGGTGCCAGGCTCGGCGATCCCGGCGCCGCTCGCGGCGCTGTTTCCGCTGCCGATCAACCTCGACATCGAATCGAAGATCAAGGCGCAGGACACCGGGCCGATCGACAGCGTGACGCTGTCGTCGCTCACGCTGACGATCACGGCCACCTCGCGGCCCACCGGCGACACCGACGACTGGAGCTTCTGCGACCACGTCGATGTCTTCATCGAGAGCCGCAAGGCCGGATCCACGCTGCCCAAGGTCAAGATCGCCAGCGTCGCGATGCCCGGGGCGGTCCAGACCATGACGTTCGTGGTCGAGTCGGGCGTCAACGTCAAGCCCTACGTCGACGAGGGTAGCCAGGTCGACACGACCGGCTCGGGCACGGCGCCGAGCGATGAGGTCTCGTACGATGGCAAGGCCGTGTTCACGGTCCACCCGCTGTAGCCAGCGCGCCGACCGAAACCGCGGCGGCGACCGCCACTGCCTGTCCGGTGAGTTGACACGGTGGGCCGCGCCGCGTAGCGAGAGATATGCGACGGATCCTGGTTCAGTTCGCGCACCCCGTGCTCGAGCGGTCGCGCGTGAATCGCCGGCTGCTGGCCGCGATCCGCGACATCGAGGGCGTCACGGTCAACGATCTCTACGAGGCGTACCCGGCGCTCGCGATCGACGTCGAGCGCGAGCAGGCGCTGCTCGTGGCGCACGACGTGATCGTGTTCCAGCACCCGTTTTACTGGTACTCGACGCCGGCGATCCTGAAGGAGTGGCAGGACCTCGTGCTCGAGCACGGCTGGGCTTACGGCGCGGGCGGCACCCAGCTGCGGAGCAAGCTCACGCTCAACGCGATCACCACCGGCGGGCCGGCGCACGCCTACCGCCGCGAGGGCGGAAACCGGTTCACGGTGCGCGAGCTGCTCGCGCCGTGGGAGCAGACCGCGTTCCTGTGCGGCATGCGGTTCCTCGCGCCCCACGTCGTGCACGCCGCGCTGCGCATCGTCGGCGACGACGACCTCGCGCCGCGGCGCGACAGCTATCGCCGGCTGCTCGAGGCGTTGCGCGACGACCGCATCGATCTGGAGCGCGCGGAGGCCGCGCAGAACCTCGCCGACGAGCTCGACCACGTGCTCGCCCCGCGGGAGGTCGCGTGACCGGCGGCGTGCTCGCGATGGTGCTGGTGTACCTGGCCGCGGCCGTGGTGTTCGTGCCGATCGCCAAGCGGCTCGGGCTCGGCGCGGTGCTCGGCTACCTGGTCGCCGGCGTGATCATCGGGCCGTTCGTGCTCGGGCTGGTCGGCGACGAGGGCCACAGCGTCACCCACTTCGCCGAGTTCGGCGTGCCGGTGATGCTGTTCCTGGTCGGGCTCGAGCTGCGGCCCGGGCTCTTGTGGCAGCTGCGCAAGCCGATCTTCGGGCTCGGCGGCGCGCAGGTCGTGGCCACCGCCGCGGCGGTCGCCGGCGTCGCGGTCGCGGCCGGGCTGCATTACAAGATCGCGATCGCGGTGGGCCTGATCTTCGCGAGCTCGTCGACCGCGATCGTGCTGTCGACGCTCGCCGAGCGCAACCTGCTCAAGACCCAGGGCGGCCAGGCGAGCTTCTCGGTGCTGCTGTTCCAGGACATCGCCGTGGTCCCGATCTTCGCGGTGTTCCCGCTGCTCGCGACGTTCGCGGTGATCGCGCCGTCGGCGGGCGACGCCGGCGCGCGGCCGGCCTGGCAATCGGCGCTGCTCGTGCTCGCCGCGGTCGCGGGCGTCGTCGCGATCGGCCGGTTCGTCGTGCGGCCGGTGTTCCAGTTCCTGGCCACCGTCAAGGTGCGCGAGTCGTTCACCGCCGCCGCGCTGCTGATCGTCGTCGGGATCGCGTACCTGATGTACCTCGTCGACCTGTCGGCCGCGCTCGGCACGTTCCTCGCCGGCGTGGTGCTCGCCGACAGCGAGTATCGCCACGAGCTCGAGACCGACCTCGAGCCGTTCCGCGGCCTCTTGCTCGGCCTGTTCTTCATCTCGATCGGCGCGCAGATCGACTTCGGCCTGATCGGGCGCGAGCCGCTGATGATCGGCGGGATCGTGATCGCCACGATGGCCGGCAAGCTGATCGTGCTGTACGCGCTCGGCCGGCTGTTCCGCCTCGATCGGTCGAGCCGGTGGCTGTTCGCGTTCGCGCTCGCCCAGATCGGCGAGTTCGCGTTCGTGCTGCTGACCCAGGGCCAGAAGGACCACATCTTCACGGCCGCGGTCGCCGCGCCGCTGGTCGCCGCCGTCGCGCTGTCGATGGCGCTCACGCCGCTGATGTTCATCGTGCTCGAGCGCTTCGTGCTCCCGGCGGTGACCGACCGCGACGCCGAGCGGCCCGAGGACGAGATCGTCTCCGAGGACACGCCGGTCGTGATCGCCGGCTACGGCCGGTTCGGCCAGATGGTCGGCCGGATCCTGCGCGCCAACCAGATCGGCGTGACGATCCTCGATCTCGATCCCGAGATGGTCGAGGTCGTGCGCCGGCTCGGCGTCAAGGTCTACTACGGCGACGCCTCGCGCATGGACCTGCTCCACGCGGCCGGCTGCGCGCGCGCGAAGCTGTTCGTGTGCGCGGTCGACGACAAGGAGGAGGCGACCAAGATCGTCGAGCAGGTCCGCCACCACTTTCCAAACCTCACGATCGTCTCGCGCTGCCGCGATCGCCAGCACTACTGGGAGCTGCGCAAGCTCGGCTGCATCGCCGTGTTCCGCGAGACCTTCGGCTCGGCCTACGAGGCCGGCATCGCGTCGCTCATCCAGCTCGGTTATCGATCGTACACCGCGCACCGGCTGGCCCGGCGGTGGCGCGATCACGAGGAGCGCACCCTCGAGGACCTCGGCAAGCACTGGGGGACCGAGAGCTACTTCGCCCAGGCCAAGCAGCGCATGGAGGAGGCCGAGCGGCTGATGCGCGACGTCGATCCCACGGTCTACCTCGAGCGCGACGCGGCGTGGGACAACGAGAGCCTGCGCGCCGACACCCAGGTCGACGCCGCGGCGCCGCCCGTCGCCGAGCGGCCGTAGATCGATCTCGAACGCTGGACGAGCGTTGCGGGCGGCCCGCCGCCGCGCTACGTTGGTCAACCCGCACTGCGAATCAGATGCTCGCGCTCTTCGTCGATGTCCCCGCCGGGCCCTGCCCGCAGCCACGCGATCGTCCTGCGGGATCGGCGAGGGAGCCCCGCCCGTGACGCCGTGGATCGTCTGCCGGAAGCCGAACCCGCGGGCCGCGCTCCGCCTGCTGTGCTTTCCGTATGCCGGCGGCGGTGCGTCGATCTACCGGACCTGGCCCGAGGCGCTGCCCGCCGACGTCGAGCTCTGGGCGGTCGAGCTGCCCGGGCGCGAGACCCGCGCCGGCGAGCCCCCGTTCGAGCGGCTCGGCCCGCTGATCGCCTCGCTCGCCGACGCGGTCGGCCCGGAGCTGGCGGACCTGGCGGAGCCACAACGTGCGCCGGCGCCGTTCGCGATCTACGGCCACAGCTTCGGCGCGCTGGTCGGGTGGAGCTTCGCCCGCGAGCTCCGCCGCCGCTCGCTCCCCACACCGGTCCACCTGTTCGTGTCGGCCCGCCGCGCACCGCAGCTGCCCGATCCGTCGCCCATGCACCCGCTGCCCGGGCCGCAGTTCCTCGCCCGGCTCCGCCAGCTCGGCGGGATCCCCGATGCGGTGCTCCAGGAACCCGAGCTGATGGCGTACTTCCTGCCCATCCTGCGAGCCGACATCGCGATGAACGATACCGCGACGGTGGCGCTCGACCAGCCGCTCGCCTGCCCGATCACGGCGCTGGGCGGGCTCAGCGACGAACGCGCGAGCGCCGACGAGCTCGACGCCTGGCGCGTGCATACCGCCGCGGCGTTCGATCGCGAGATGTTCGCCGGCGGGCACTTCTTCCTCCAGACCGCGCGCGGCGAGCTGCTCGCATCGCTGGCGCGGCGGCTGGCGCGCCTGACGGCGGCGCTGTGAAGCTGTACGCGATCAGCGATCTCCACGTCGGGTTCGAGGCGAATCGCCAGATGTGGGACGCGCTGGCCAGCCACCCGGTGGACTGGCTGATCCTGGCCGGTGATCTCGGCGAGACCGAGGACCACCTGCGGTTCGTGCTGCGGATCGCGACCGCGCGGTTTGCCCGCGTGCTCTGGGTCCCGGGCAACCACGAGCTGTGGACGCTGCCCCACGACGCCGACCTGCGCGGCGAGGCCCGCTATCACCGCTGGATCGCCGTGTGCCGCGAGTACGGGGTCATCACCCCCGAGGATCCCTACGTCGTGTGGCCCGGGGAAGGACCACCGTGCGTCCTGGCGCCGCTGTTCCTGCTCTACGATTACTCGTTCCGCCCCGATCACGTGACCGCGGACGGCGCGCTGGACTGGGCGCGGGAGACCGGCATCGAGTGCACCGACGAGGTCCTCTTGCACCCCGATCCGTACCCGTCGCGCGCCGCCTGGTGCCGGGCCCGGTGCGCCGCGACCCGCGCCCGGCTGGACGCCATCCCGGCCGATCACCGCACGATCCTCATCAACCATTTTCCGCTCCGCCGCGAGCTGGCGTGGCTGCCGGCGATCCCGCGGTTCTCGATCTGGTGCGGCACGCGCCTGACGGAGTCCTGGCACCTCGACTACCGCGCCCACGCGGTCATCTCGGGCCACCTGCACCTCCGCTCGACGCGCTGGATCGACGGCGTCCGGTTCGAGGAGGTCTCGCTCGGGTACCCGCGGCAACGCTCGCGGGGCCCCGATCTCGAGGACTACCTGTGCGAGATCCTGCCGGGCACACCGGCGCCTCACGTGGCCGCGCCGCCGGGGAGCCACGCCGGGGCCGACCTGCGCGGCGATCGACCCTCGTGACGGAGGACGCCGCGCCCGCGCCCGCGTGGCTGCCGCCGCCCAGCGGCGTCGCGCTGGGCACGAACGAGGTCCACGTGTGGCGCCTGCCGCTGGTGCAGCCGCCCGCGCAGCTCGCGGTGCTGGCGCGCACGCTCGGCGACGACGAACGCGCACGCGCGCGGCGCTTCCACTTCGACCGCGACCGCGACGCCTTCACCGCGGCCCGCGGCGCGCTGCGGACGCTCGCCGGCGGCTACCTCGCGCGCCGCCCCGAGGCGCTGGTGTTCGGCTATCAGGCCCGGGGCAAGCCGTACCTGACGGCGCCGCCGGGGCACGATCTGCGCTTCAACGTCTCGCACTCGGGCGACTTCGCGTTGCTCGCGTTCACCCGCGGCCGCGACGTCGGGGTCGACGTCGAGCGCCGCCGCCCGCTGCAGGATCTGCGCTCGCTCGCCAATGTATCGTTCTCGCGCGCCGAGTACGCCGCGCTGCTCGGCGTGCCCGCGCACGACCAGACCGACGCGTTCTTCGCGTGCTGGTCTCGCAAGGAGGCCTTCATCAAGGCCACCGGGGAAGGCGTCTCCCAGCTCGCCGACTTCGACGTGAACGTCCGCGCCGACGAGCCCGGGCGGCTGCTGCGGGTCCCCGGCGGACCGCGGCCCCAGCCGCCCTGGTCGATGTGCGATCTGCCGGCGATCCCCGGCCACGCGGCGGCGCTGGTCGTGGCGGACAACGATTGCTCGATCTGCTGCTGGAGCTGGCCGCCCCGGTAGCGGATCCGGCGCGCGAGCACCGCGAGGACGACGGCGTTGACGATCCCCGCCGCGACCAGGCGTGCTCTTCGGCGATCTTCGGGAACGCGAGCGAGAGCCCCGAGCGATCGAACCAGTTGATGAGCGTCGTGACGAGCAGCGCCAGCGGGATCTGCCAGCGGCTCGCTGCCAGCGGCTCGGTCGCGGGTTCACGCATGGTCATCGGCTCGGGGCGAGTATCATTACCTGTCCGATCCCTCGCCATCTGTCAGGCAGTGCTTCCGCAGGCTGCCGTTGTCACCGCGATGAGCTGCTGCCGCATTGCGGTGCGTTGGGAGGCGTAGCAAAGTCGGGGCGCTGTCCTGGGACGGCATGCCGCGGAGCCCCCACTCTCCATCCCACCCCCAGTCCTTGCCAAGGAGATCCTCCATGTCGTCGACCACCTTCCACACGCTCCTGATCAGCATGTTCGACAATGCACCCGTCAACAAGGCATTGGGCGTCACGCTGGAATACAATGCGGAGGGCGAGGCGGTCTGTCGCTGGCGGCGCAACCCGAGCTTCGACCACGGCGGCCACGACACGCACGGCGGCATCATCGCGACGCTGCTGGATTCCGCCGGGTGGTTCACGGCGGCGGCGAAGTGCGGCGGGGCCGTCGTCACGTCCGATCTCCACGTGCGTCTGCTCCAGGCCGCGAAGCAGCAAGACCTGGTGGCGACGGCGCGCATCGTCCGCATGGGATCGAGGTCGATCGTCACGGAGATGACGGTGTCCTCGGCCGCGGGCGGCCTGATCGCGATGGCCACGGCCTCGTTCGCGAAGATGGGCGAGCTCCCCACGCGCTGACGCTAGGCCAGCGGTGGCACCACGGCGTCGATGAGGTGCGGGCCTGGCTCGGCCAAGGCGCGGCGCAGCTGGGTGACGAGCTCGTCGGCTGTCGTCGCGCGGCTGGCGGACATGCCCATCCCGCGGGCGAGCGAGACGAAGTCGAGGGCGGGCGCACCCAGGCTGAGCATGGCGTCGGCCTTGGGGCCGCGGCTGCCGGCGCCGACGCGCTGGAGCTCCAGGCGGAGGATGGCGTAGGCGCCGTTGTTGAAGATGATGGTCGTGACGTCGAGCCGCTCGCGCGCCATCGTCCACAGCGCTTGCGGGATGTACATCGCGCTGCCGTCGGCCTGGAGGCAGAGGACCTTGCGATCGGGGCAGGCGACCGCGGCGCCGATCGCCAGGGCGAGGCCGTCGCCGATCGAGCCGCCGCTGATCATGAGCCAGTCGTGGCGCGGCGCCCCGGCCGTGGCGGCGGCCAGCTGCAGCCCCGAGGTGTGGGCCTCGTCGACGACGATCGTGTGGTCGGGCAAGAGCGCGCCGACCGCGAGCGCGACGGCCTCGGCGGTGAGCGCCCCGGTGGGCAGCGCCGGCCGGCGGGCGGCGACCACGGGTGGCGAGCGGGTCGCGCCCAGCCGGTCGGCGAGCGCGGTGAGCGCGCCGATCACGTCGTCGGCCCCGGCCGCGAGCCGGTGGACCTGACAGCCCGCGGGGACCAGCTCGCTCGGCTTGCCCGGGTAGGCGAAGAACGAGACCGGCTCGGCCACGTCGACGAGGATGATGTGGCGGTACGGCGCGAGCCGGGCGGCGGCCTGCTCGGCGAAGTACGGTAGCCGATCGAGCGCCGGGAGGCCCGCGCCACGCTCGAGCCGCGCGGTGAACGTCTCGCACATCACGGCGGCGCCGGTGGCCGCGGCGATCCGGGCGGCGGCGACCACGCCGTGCTCGCGCAGCGCGCGGCCGCCGAGGAACACCAGGGTCGGCTCGCCGGTGCCGAGCACGCCGGCGAGGTGGGCGACCACCGCGTCGGGCACGGCGACAGGAGCCGCGGGTGCACGCGGCGCCGCGACGGCCGCGCCCGCGGACCACGACACGTCGGCGGGCAACACCAGGGTCGCGACCTGGCCCGACGGCGCGCGCGCGGCGGCCACGGCATCGGCGGCGTCCGCGGCGACGTCGTGGCTGCGGCGCGACGCGCGGAACCAGCCCGAGACCCCGCGCGCCATCGTCTCGATGTCGGACTCGAGCGGTGCGTCGAACCGCTTGTGGTACGTTGCGTGGTCTCCGACGATGGCGACCACCGGCGACCGCGCCCGGCGGGCGTTGTGCAGGTTGGCGAGCCCGTTGGCCATGCCCGGCCCCAGGTGGAGCAGCACCGCGGCGGGCCGCCCGGTCATCCGCGCGTAGCCGTCGGCGGCGCCGGTCGCCACGCCCTCGAACAGCGCGAGCACGCCGCGCATCCCGGGCGCGTCATCGAGCGCGGCGACGAAGTGCATCTCCGACGTCCCCGGGTTGGCGAAGCAGACGTTGACCCCGGCGTCGACCAGCGTCTGGATCAGCGCGCGGGCTCCGTTCATCGTGGCGATGCTCCCCGCCACGCTACTGCTTCGCCTTCGTGCCCGCCAACAGGCTCTTGGCACCATGCAATGCACGCCCTTGCGGATATCGACGACCTGGCTCACCCTTGAGCACGTGGTGCTGTCCGACGACCGCGGGCCCCGCGAGGCCGGCGGTCGATAGAATGACGAGGGGTAGCCAGCGAGACGCGTCGAGGGCCATGAACGCTCCTTGTTCGTCGGGTCGCAGATGAGCACCGTACCCTACCAGCGCGTTCGTTTCGTCCGGGTGGCTGGCTGGTCAACTCACGACCTGAGTTGACCGTTCCGGCAGGGCGGCCGGTCACGTGTACAGCCGCGTCATCCACTGGACAAACGTGGTGGCGAGCGTTGCGTCATGGGCAAACGTCGCCGCCGTGATGGCTGTACCGAATGGCAACCCAGGCTCCGCTTGCCAGGCAAGCCATGTGTGGATCTGTGCCTTTATGAAGTCAGGTGTAGAGAAACTCGCACCGTATTCGTCTCGGGCTTTCAGCGTCACCTGTTCGGCCCAAGGCCAGCAGCGATCTCCCGGCGGTACCAGCACCGCCAGGAAGTCCTCCAATTTTCCCGGGTTCTGGTTGTCGGGCATGAGCCAGACTCCAACACGCTTGCCATTCCATTCGACAATCGTCCCATCGCGGGCGGGTGAGTCCGATAGAACCAGGCCAGATGGCAACAGGCGAGCTCGGACAGCATTCCATCGATCCATAGGCGCGATGTCGGCATCGAGCACGATCCCAACATGACGGTAGGTTCGTACGCTGACAGCAATCGCCTCGAGGGCGCGATCGACACCCTCGGCGTTATCGATGTACGGAAGGTGTGGCGCAGGATTGCCCCAATCCCATCCGTTTCTTGCCGTGAGCGCGATGACCGACCATTGGTCGTCTCGGCCCTCGACGATCAGGCGATTAGGCGCATTCGGCTTGACCCTGGCTGTCATCCCCGCACTTCGATATGGTGACGTGCCGCGGTCTCGATTTCCGCCGCGGAGTAGAGGACGGCTGCATCAGCTCCCTTCTCCACGCGATGAACCGAGACCTCTGACGCCAGGCCCGGATCGTCCGACTGCAACCAAGCCAGGGCTCGTACGCAGTCACCACTATGTGAGGTCGCAAAGATCTGAACATCCAGCCGCCGAGCCGCTTCGATGACGAATCGCCACATCGATTCCAGCGTCGTGTAGTGAAGCCCGGTGTCGATTTCATCCACCAGCAGCACACCGCCGGCGGCGCGTGCGAGGAAGATCGCCAGCGCAAGGAGCCGGCGGATGCCGTCGCCGAGGCTCCCCAGCGGCACACGTTGGTCTCTACCTGCGAGCTTGACGAACGCGGCGCTAGATAAACGCGCTTCTCGGCTCGTGAAGGCAAGCCGCTCGATGCTGGGTTCGATGATCTTCATTGCCGCAGTGACCTTCTCCTCCTCGGAAGTGAGCACGAGGCTGTCCCAGATCCGCTGAAGCGAGTCGGCAGGGGCTCCCTCGGTCCCCAGGAACACGACAGGAGAGCTCCCCTGCAGTGCCACGGGCTGGACCCGGCGGGAAAAATCGCTCAACAGAGCTCCCTCGGCCGACACACGCAACAGGATCCCTTCTGGCGCCTCGGGGCCTCGCAGGACCAGCGCGAGTTGAGGTTCCAGGTCCATGGCATCCGGGACCGGCTCGAGCTGGGACTCGTCACGCGGCGCATGCTGGACTTCGCACTGGACGACGGTCTCCACGATGCCAGATCGCGCCAGCAACTCGAAAGACGATCCCGCCTCGAGCATGTGTCCCAGGAACAAGTGCCGGACATCGAACTCCATGCGAATCGACCGGTCCTCGGACGTGTTCGATGACACCTCGCCACGCCGTCGTGGGCTCCTCAACAACGAGGACGCGCGGCCCCCCGAAGCCAGCAATTCGACCGCTTCGAGCAGCGACGTCTTCCCCGCGTTGTTCCTACCGACCAGCAGGTTCACGCGCGTGAGCCCGGAGAGCTCGAACGCATGAAACTGTCGAAATCGTTTGATCCCTATGAATTCATACATGACGTCGCCTCTCGCTCACGTCGGCTTGAGGAGCAGTCGGCCTGTTCTCGGCGATGACGACCCATCGTACCGATGCTCCTCGCTCAGGGCACCAGCTCTTGCAGGAACGCCATGCCGTCGGCCTTGTTCGTGATGAGGCCCAGGACCAGCTTGGCGGTCTGCCGCGCCATCGGCGGGCCGTCCTTGGCGACCTTGCCGAGCACGGTCTCCGACGCGGCGCGGCCGGTGTCGGTGCGCGCGAGCACGACGAACGCCGCCGCGGCGACCAGGCGGCGCATCGCGGCGGTCTCCGAGTCGCGCAGGATGCCGGCGAGCTTCTCCGGATCGTTGGTCTTGGCGTAGGCGGCGGCGAGCGCCGGCAGCATCGCGGCGCGCACGTCGTGCGACGGATCGTCGATCAGCGGATCGAGCAGCTGGACCGAGAGCGCCGCGTCGCGATCGACGAGGCCGATCGCCGCGGCGGCGGCCTGGGCGCGCTCGCGCTCGGCGCGCGATCCGAGCGCGCGGTGGAGCCGCGCGACGACGGCGTCCTTGGCGGCGACCCGCGCGATCGTGGTGAGCGCGAGCTGCGACAGCTCGGGGTTGGGATCGCGGACCGCGAGCGCGAGCGTGCGGTCGAGGACGGCGGGCTCGAGCTTGTTCTTCTGCGCCGCCAGCCGCTCGAGCGCGGCCTTGCGCACGGTGGGATCGAGGTCCGCGAGCGCGGCGGACAGCGTGGCGGCCGCGCGCAGCCCCGAGACCAGCGCGGCGTCGACCGCCTCGACCCGCACGAGCGGCGAGCTGTCGGCGACCGCGAGGCCGATCAGCTCGGCGGCGCCGATCTGCTTGGCGCTGCGCACCAGCGCGAGCTTCTCGGGCTCGTCGGCGCGCTCGAACATCCGCGCCATCGCCGCCGCCGCGGTCCTGGGGGCGTCGCCGCCGAGCCCGCCGACCGCGCGGACCGCGACCAGCCGGACGTCGTGGTTGGCGTCGTCGAGTAGCGCGACGATCGCCTCGTTGACCCCGGCGGCCTTGCTGCCCTTGGCCGCCGCCATCGCGAGCACGCGCGCGGCGTCGCCGCGGATCGTGCTGTCCGGATCGCGGACGAGCTTGATCGCGATCAGCGAGCCGTTCTTCACCGGGTCCGGCCCGTCGGCGACGCACGCCATCACGAGCCTGCGGACCTCGGCGGACGGATCGTCGATCGACCGCGCGAGCCGGATGCGGGCGTCATTGCTGCCGGCGAGCGCGCCGTTGCACAGGCCCTCGACGCCCATCGGGTGCAGCGCCGGATCCTCGGTCAGGTGCGCGGCCTGGAACAGGTACTCGAGGACGGCGGCGGGCCTCTTCTTGGCGAGGCTCGCGAAGATCCGCACGGCGTCGCGCCGCGGCCGGCCCTTCTCGCGCCACAGCTGCGCGACGCCGTCGACCGCCACGCCGACGTTGCCGCCGCTCACCGCGCTCGCCGCCAGGCCCTGCGCCGCCCCGATCCGGACCGCGTAGCTCTCGGCCTTGGCCATCTTGTAGAGCCTGTCCTGGTACGCCCGGCCGGCCTTGCCCGCCGCGGTCGCCGCCGCTGCCCGCACGTCGTTGTCCTCGTCCTTGAGCATGCGATCGAGGGCGTTCTGCGCGGCTTCCTTGTTGGTCGGCGCGACCTCGCCCCAGGCGAGCGCGGCGGCGACGCGCAGCGGCTTGTCGAGCTTCTTGTCCTCGAGCATCGTGTACAGATCGCCGCCGGCGCGCACCGGATCGACCTTGGCGTAGAGCGGCAGCGCCGCGGCCCGCAGGGCAGGCGACTTCGACGTGAACGCCGCGCGCGCCGCCTCGACCAGGTTGGCCGCCTTGGGCAGCGGATCGACGTCGCGCAACAGCTCGATCGCGAACACCCGCGCCTCGGTCGGCGCCCGATCGAGCGAGATGAGGCCGGTGAGCGCCGCGGCCGCGGCGTCCGGGTCCTTGGCGAGCGCGCCCTTGATCTGCGTCCTGGCACGCTCGCGCAAGGGCGGCGAGGCGTCGGGATCGGCGAGCACCGAGACCGCGTTCGCGGCCGACGGCGTATCGTCGGTCACCGCGGCCGACGCCTCGACGAGCAGCTCGCGGCGCGCCGCCGCATCGGGGTTCTTCGCCAGCGCGTCGGCGAACAGCGCCCGGCCGCGCTCGCCGAGGCTCCGCACCGAGGCGAACGCGATGCGGCGCAGCTCGGGATCGGGCGAGGTCAGCGCCTTCGATAGCGTCTCCTGGTAGACGTCGCTGCGGCGCTGCGCGGCGTTGCCCGCCGCCGCGACCGCGGCGCGCTGGACCGCGGGCGACGGCGTCGTCAGCGCGCCCTCGACCAGCTGGACCTCGGCGGCGCCGCCGCGCGCGATCGGCCGCAGCACGGCGAGCAGCTCCGCGAGATCTTCGGGATCCTTCGCGGCCTTCTTGAGCGCCTCGAGGGTCGCCTCGTTGCCGGTGGTCGCGTAGTCGACCAGCCCGGCGAGCTGCGGCGCCATCAGCGCGCCGAGCAGCGCGTTCCAGCCGGCCTTCGAGCTGCCGAGGTCGCGCGCGTCGATCTTCTTCCAGGCCTCGGGCGCGACCATCGCGCGGGTCAGGCCGGTATCCGCGACCTCCTTGCCGAACCCGCCGGGCAGCCAGAAGAACGCGGAAAGGCCCGCGCGTCCGCCGCGCACGACCACGTGATCGCCGCCCGGCCCCGGCGCGAGCGCGAAGTGGACCTGGCCGCGCATCGCGATCCAGATGATGATCAGGATGGCGATCGGCACCGCCGCGATGCCGGCGGCGACCGTCATGTAGTAGCGCTTCGAGCGCTGGACGACCGAGGCCTCCTCCGGCGTCATCGCCGCGATCCCCTCGCTGCGCAGCTTGCGGAGCTCGCCCAGCGACAGCCGGCCCTTGGACGCGGTCTTCGAGCCGAGCAGGTCGAACGCCTGGCGGGCCGCCGCGCGCGCCGGGGCGGTCAGCTCCTTCACCCGCTGGGTGAGGACCTCGTGGCGCAGCATCCAGGTCGCGCTGTTGGCGTCGCCGCGGATGATCACGCCGCGGGCCTCGAGCACGCCGAACGCGTGGTACGCGAACGCCATGTCGAGGCTGATCCGGCGCACGATCTGCTCGGCCGCTCGCGGCCCCGGACCGCCCGCCGCGAGCTCGGCGCACAGCCGGAGCGCCGAGCGCTCGTTGCCGGTCGCCTTGCACGCGTCGGAAAGCCACGCCGACTCGAGCTCGGTGGGCCCGCCGAGCTTGGCGAGCGCCGCCGCGCTGGTGATCCGCAGGTCGCGCATCGCCAGCCCGGCGATCTGCAGATCCGCTGGCAACACCGGCTGGCCGCGGCCGATGCCCTGGACCACCGCGTCGGCGAGCGCCGGATCGGCCGCGACGCCCGAGAACGCGAGCACGCGATCGAGGATCCGGCTCGCCGCCGCCGGCGCGACCCGGGTCAGCTCGTAGCGCGTCGACGGCGGGAACAGCGAGCCCGTGCGCTTCTCGAGCGCGCCGAGCACGTTCATCCGCTCGCTGGCGCACACGAACAGGAACCGGGCGCGGCCCCCCGAGCGGC
>Ga0137459_1000476_pt1 | contig 14193 bp, 14 predicted proteins | sample EasRivERMGT700_2_FD_104908 | JGI IMG/M metagenome (GOLD analysis project Ga0137459, IMG submission 104908) | Soil microbial communities from meander-bound floodplain in the East River, Colorado, USA - East River MetaG ERMGT700_2 | ecosystem: Environmental > Terrestrial > Soil > Floodplain ...
CCGCACCCGCTGGACGACGAGCAACGTCGCTACGTCCGCCGCCGCGATACCGAAGACGGCATGGTCAAGATCGAGGCCGTGCTGCACCCCGAAGAAGCCGAGTTGATCTGGACCATGCTCGACCACGCGGCGACCCAGCTCGCACGGCAGGCTGATCCGCCTGCAAGCGAGGATTCCGCGGAATCGCCGGCGGCGGCGCAGTCGATCGGGCCGGCAGCTTGCCCGCTGCACAGGGATGCCGCGACGGGTCGTCGCGAGGATTCCGCGGAATCGCCGGCGGCGGCGCAAGCGATCGGGCCGGTAGCTTGCCCGCTGCATGAGAATGCCGCGACGGGTCGTCGCGAGGATTCCGCGGAATCGCCGGCGGTGCCAGCAATCGGTGCCGCGGTCCGTCCGTTGCATGAGGAAGCCGCGACGGGTGGCCGCGCCGATTCCGCGGAATCACCGGCGGTGCCAGTAATCGGTGCCGCGGTCCGTCCGCTGCAAGAGGATGCCGCGACGGGTGGCCGCGAGGATTCCGCGGAATCGCCAGCGGTGCCAGCAATCGGTGCCGCGGTCCGTCCGCTGCATGAGGATGCCGCAACGGGTGGCCGCGACGATTCCGCGGAATCGCCGGGGGTGCCAGCGAGCGGTGCCGCGGTCCGTCCGCTGCATGGGGATGCCGCGACGGGTGGCCGCGAGGATTCCGCGGAATCGCCGGGGGGTGCCAGCGAGCGGTGCCGCGGTCCGTCCGCTGCATGGGGATGCCGCGAGGATTCCGCGGAATCGCCTGGTACGGCTCGGCCGCGCGGCGCCGGTGACGGCGCTTCGCTACCTGCTGCCGCCATGGCCGAAAGCCACGATTCCGCGGAATCGCGGGAGGGCATCCACGGTGCAAGCGCACGCATCGAGCCCACGCTGGACCGCCCGGCGAGTGTGCTGCACCAGCGAGCGGATGCCGCCAGGCGGGCCTTCAGCCGTGCGGATGCCCTGGTGTCGCTCGCACAGGGTTACCTCCGCGGCGATCGTCCAGATCGTTCGCCGATCGAGATCACGCTCACCATCCCGGAGAGCAGCTTGCGTACCGACGTGGCGGATCCCCTGGAGGTTGGCGAGATCGGCGAGTCGTTCGTTTCCACGGAGGCCGCGCGCCGGCTCAGCTGCGACGCGGGTGTGATCGATGTCGTCGAGGATGAGCACGGCGTGCCGCTGTCGGTCGGTCGCAAGCGCCGCACGATCAGCGGTGCGCTCAAGCGCGCGCTGTACAAGCGCGATACCGGGTGCACGTACCCGGGATGCACTCACCGGATCTTCCTGGAAGGCCATCATATCCAGCACTGGGCCGACGGTGGCGAGACGAGCCTCCAGAATGCCGCCTTGCTATGCAGTCAGCATCATCGCTATGTCCACGAATACGGATACGCGATCGATCTCGGGCCGGATGGGAGACCTCGCTTCCGCGATCCGCGGGGTCGGCTGGTGGCCGTGGCTCCGGCGCCTCCGGCCATCACGGGGCTCGGCTGGCCACGGATTCGCGCCGCCAACGAGGCGCTCGCGATCGATGCGGAGACGAACGCCTGCGAGTGGGATGGCAGGCCGGTCGACTACGGCGCGGTGGTCGGCCATCTCGTGGTCGCCGACGGACTGCAGTGACGGTCGACGCCCAGCGGCGCACGGCTGCTCTGCTCTGCTCGCGCTCGCTTCACCCGTGGCGCTCCGGAGATTCTGCATGGGCTGCCCACTGCACGGCTCGAGCTCGGCGTCGGCACGTGATCCGGCCTTGGCGCTGGTCAGCAGAGGATGCGGCCTCTCGACAGTACGCAGAGCACCTGGGCGATCCATAGCGCCAGCGGCGTGCCTGTCAGCGAGCTTGCTCGGGGCCTCGCGGGTGCTGATCAAGCCGTTGATCTTCCAAGCCCGCGCACGATAGCCACGCCTTGAGCTGGTAGACCATGAGCGGCTCGTAGTTCCTGCGGAGCGGCTACAGCCAGGTTGGGCGTTGAGTTCCGTCCAGTCGGAAGATAAAATTCTATGGCTCCCCTGGCCGATCTGTGGGTGGTTTTGATGCGGACGCCGCAGAGGGCTGTGGACTTGTGGAGCCAGGCCGGCCCGCTCACCGTCGGTGCGACGCTCCGACGTGGGCCTGGCTCCACAGGGTCCACAGCCCCTGCTACCGCTGTCAGATTTGGTAGTCGAATCCAGAGCCCAGAGCCGGAGGCCGGATCGGGCCGTGGGACACCGCTACTTCGCGACCGAGAGCGACGAGCTCGGTCGGATGCGAGCGGCTGCACGGGTGCGGGGAGGTGGTCAGCGCGGTATGCTGGCGACGTGGCTGATCCGGCGCGCCGAGTGCGGACGTTCGAGGAGCTGTACGCGGAGATCGTACGGCTCCCCGAGGGGATGACCGGCGAGATCCTCGAGGAGGACGTGGTGCGCGTCATGTCGCGTCCCGGCAAGCGTCACCGCCGTGCGGCGGGAGGGTGCCTCGATGCCTTGTCCGGCGCCAATGCCAACCTGCGGGGGACCGGCTGGTGGATCGAGGTCGAGACCGAGATCCGGTTTCCGCAGGGTCGCCTCGCGGTGCCCGATCTCGCGGGGTGGCGCGTCGAGCGAGTCCCCGATCTCCCCGACGAGAACCCGCTGACCGTGCTGCCTGACTGGTGCTGCGAGATCCTGTCGCCGCGGACCGCGCGTGACGACAAGCGCCTGAAGCTGCCGCTGTACGCGCGATCGGGCGTGCCGTGGAGCTGGCTCGTCGATCCGATCTTGCGCCTCGTCGAGGTTTATCAGACGGTGAACGGCTTACCTGCGCTGGTGACCACGGCGCAAGAGGACGAGCGACGCGTCCTGCCCCCGTTCGAGCTCGAGATCGTGCTCGACGGCTGGTGGTTACCTGCTCCGCCGCTCACCGAGTAGGTTGCTCGCAGGTGCATGCCGCGCGAGCCCGTCGATCGAGATCTTGCTCGCGTGGTGGAAGCCTCGGCAATGATTGAATCGTCGTGGACCTCCTGGCGGTCGACCATGCTTTGACGCTCGGGAGGCACCGCCGCTACTTGCACGGCGAGCGGTCACCCGACCGGTCAGCGTGCGAGTATCCGGCCACAGAGCATCTGATCGGTTGCTTTGCGCCTTGTCTCGGCCCTGCGGTTGCCAGGAAGCGGGAGCACGTTCGCCTCCGCGCCGGCGCCAACGCGCAGCGCAGCAACGCGGGGCTGGGTCACGGCGCGAGATAGATTGCACGGCCGGGTGGTGGAGCGTCGGTGAGTCGTGGAGATGGCGCCGCCATCCATGCTCGATTCGGTGGTCGACAGACGAGCGCCGGACCCAGCCCCGCGTTGCCAGCGCGCGTGTCCGCGATCTCCTGGAGCTCTCGGTCCGCACTGCTGGCGCAACCGATCAAAACCACGGGGCGCGGTACTGGAACGGTTCGCTGGCTACTTGCACGGCTCGCCGGCCGCGAGCGCGGAGCCGGAGCGCAGCTTCAGGATCGCCGGCTTGAGGAGGCGCTGCATCTCGTCGGGCTCCATCATGTGATCGATGCGGCCGACGGTGTGGCCATCGGTCGAGAGGTAGACAACGGAGGGGAGGGTGCCGGACTTGTAGCGACCGCGGCGCTGGTGTCGTTGTCTTCGGAGACGTCGATTTTGAGGGGCACGAAGTTCTTGGTGATGAGGTCGTAGTCGTCGTCGCCGAAGGTCAGCTCGAGCTCACCGCAGGGGATGCACCAGGAGGCGGCGAAGTCGACCATGACGCCCTTGCCCTCGGCGCGGGCCTTGGCGAACGCGGCGGCCTCGTCGTCGTAGACGTAGGGCAGCTTCAGCTTGGGCACGACCGGGCATCGATACGCAAGGGTAGCTACCGCGCGCGGGGTGCAACGTATCGCGGCAGGGGGCGCAGCCTTGACGATGTCGGGGCGTTATAGTCGTCTGACTTACCTGGAAGAGATCGCCACGGTACGGTAGAAGACTATATGACGCTTGCGCAGATGGTGTCGGATCAGTCGGTGGGTGTGGTCGGAGCGCTGCCGTGACCAGCGCTTGCTATGCGACGTGGGTCTGGCTGCTCGTACCGGCATGCTTTCATCCGAGCTACGATCACCCGGCCTGCGGTCCGAACGGCGAGTGTCCGAGCGGGTTGACCTGCAGCGCACAGCTGATCTGTGAACGTGGCGACGTCAGCGATGCGCAGAGCATCGACGCGCAGAGCATCGACGCGGCGCCACTGCCACAGTTTCTCAGCTGCGTAGGGCTGCCGAGTACGTGCGGCGCCAACGGCAACGACAGCTGCTGCAACAGCCCCACGGTCATCGGGGGGACGTACTACCGCAGCTACGACCATGCGACAGACGGCTATTCCGGGAACACGAGCTATCCGGCAACAGTGAGCAACTTTCGGTTGGACAAGTACGAGGTGACAGTGGGGCGGTTTCGGGCGTTCGTGGATGCAGGGATGGGAACGCGGTCGAACGCGCCGTCGGCGGGCGCGGGGGCACACGCGAGCATCGCCGGGAGTGGATGGGATACGAGCTGGAACGGGAGCTTGGTCGTAGATAAGGCCGCGCTGGTCGCCGCGGTGAGGTGCAGCACGACGTACCAGACGTGGACGGACACGCCGGGCGCGAACGAGCACCGGCCGATGAACTGCATCACGTGGTACGAGGCGATGGCGTTCTGCGCGTGGGACGGCGGGTACCTGGCGACGGAGGCGGAGTGGAACTACGCGGCGACAGGTGGGGACCAGCAGCGTGCGTACCCGTGGTCGAGCCCGGCGGGGGCCCTGACGCCGCTGGATGGCTCGCACGCGAGCTATTTTAACGGGACGAACTGCGTGGGTGATGGGGCGGCGGGCTGCGCGTTGACCGACCTGGTGGCCGTCGGAAGCAAGCCTTTGGGCGATGGGTGGTGGGGCCAGTCGGACCTTGCGGGAAACGTGTATGAGTGGACGCTGGACTGGTACGCATCGATCTATGCGACTCCGTGCACAAATTGCGTCAATCTAGTGGCTGCCTCGAACCGGGTGATCCGCGGCGGGAGCTTCGCCGATGATGCGCCCCCCCTGCGGGCGGGCTCCCGCGACAACTTCCCCCCGACGTACCGCAACTACAGCATCGGTGTGCGTTGCGCGAGGACGCCGTGAACGAGGACGTCTATCGTTCTCGGTCGGCGTGGTCCGACATGGTTCCCTTGACCCTTGACGCTTGAGCCCTTGATGCTTTGACGGCAGCGATGGCGGACAAGTCGGGTGATAGGAGGCGAGCAGGGCGGAAGCCGACCGCGGAGCGGAGCGCCCGTCGCGCAAAATCGGGTTCCTGTGCAGCGTCGTTCATCGCGGTACGGATGGAGGCGTTGCTCGCCTGGGTCGTCGAGCGGGTCGCAAAGTTCCCGTGCGAGCACATGCTCCCGGTTGGCGACCGCCTGGTCGAGACCTGCCTGGACATCACGAGCCATCTGGTCGAGGCCTCGTACCGGCGCGACAAGCATGCCGAGCTTGCGGCGGCCTCGCGCGCGCTGGTTCGCGCTCGCGTTGTTGAACGGGGGTGGCCGTGCCGGGCATGGGGCGAGCCAGGCGCGGGCTCGCGATGTGACCTCATCGATCCCGGAACCCGAACGCGGTTTGACCAGGACGAATGGCGTTGGTAGACCGAGCCCACGACGAATCAGCTGTTTGCGAGATCGCTCAGGAGCGTCGCGTAGTCGACGCGCGGCTGATCGAGCGCGCGGCGCGTGGTCTCATCAAGCTCTTCACGCTGGCCGGCTTCGAGCGCTCGGTCCAGCAGTGCGTTGGTCCTTGCACCGAAGACGGCATGGTCAGGATCTCCGCCGTGCTGCATCCTGAAGAAATCAACCTGCGGGCGGGCAACCGCAACAACAACACCCCGACGAACCGCAACAACAATATCGGCGTTCGGCGCGAGCAGCACCCGTGGCTTTCCGCTGCGGGACTCCCTCGGGGCGAGCCGTTACGTCGGCCGGCCTGGGGACCTATTCCGCTGCGCGGGAGAACGCCAGTTCGGCGAGCACCAGCCGGCACAGCGAACTGGTGTGGCGTGACGAGTGTGGACGGAACGTCACCGTTTCGCTCGTGCGGTGAAGCTGGCATTCGTCGGATGAAGCCGAAGCTGATCGCATCGCAGCACGACCTCGTCATCGCTATAGCGGACGAACTAGCCGCGCGGCTTTTCACGGGTTCGAATCGCTCGGATGGCGCGCATGCGTTCGATGGTTCGCTGCTCGCGTGCCGCATGACTCTCGTCTATCGATCGGTATCGATAGACGCCCGGTCCGAACAGGGGCGGCGCCAGGCGTCCAGAGAAGCTCCACAGCTGCTTGATGCGCGCGTAGGTCGACGGATCTGCGGGATCGCCACGGAGCGGCGCCGGCATGTCCGCGACATCGCGATACCTCTTCACCGTCATGTCGAATCCTTGTCGAGCTCGAATGCCTCGGCGAGCCGTGCAGCGTCTGCGTGATCGAGGGGACGGACCGTTGCTTTCTTCATCTTGTACAAGGTCGCGGGGGTTGCCACCGCCACGACTTGACCATCAACATCGTAGCGGTCGCATTCGAGGTCGACAAAGCGAAATCGTTCCCCGAGTCGAGTAAGGATGTCCATCGGTGGGCCGTCGCCCGGTGGCACGTATCGAACCGCGGGATAGTCACCGCAGAGGTCCTCCGCCGTGATCTGGTCGATGGAAGGATCATCGTAGACCGCATGCAGAGCGGCGCGCAGCCGGCGGACGTTCTCGGCGTCTGGGGCGATGAAGATGTCGATATCCTCGGTGGCTCGAGCGATCCCGTGAAAGTTGACCGCGACCCCGCCGATGACGACGTAGTCGACCGCCGCCGCTTCGAGTGAGGCGAGAACACGCATGACCGCGTCCCACTGCATTGTCGTGAGCTTACCTTGGTTCAACGCGCGGGGCGAACCCGACCGGGGTTAAAAGTTCCGCAGGGTCCTGCCTCTGCGCCCGTCGGCGACCGGCATCGACGGCAACCAAGCCGACACCAGCGCCGCCGACGCCGGCGCGGTCTACGTGTTCCTTCGCGCCAGCACGACGTGGGCCCAGCAGGCATATGTCGACCGCCGCGCGGAGGCCGGGGTGCGAGCCCAGACCGACGCGGCACGCGTAGGACTGTGCCGCGAACGAGTGCTCGATTGCGGGCAGCGTTGCATCGACGAGCAGGCGCTGGACCACGCGATCGCGAAACGCCAGCGCCGAGATCAGTCGCCGCTTCGGCTCGTGAATGGCGAAGCCTCACGGTGCGCGCGGCTGCCAGGTGCCCGCGCACAGCTCGCGGACGAGCGCGAGCACGTGTCGCTCCGCGTCGAGCAAGAACGCGGCGACGTCACGGCTTCGCCGCTTGCCACGAGCGGTGACGCGGGCCGCGCGCAGCACTGCCGCGAGATCCAACGCAAGGCCGGCGGCGATGAGGCCGAGCGAGGCGAGGAGGAACCAGGTCTCGGGGACGGCGAGGTGGCGCATGAACGGCAGGAGGGGCTTGAGGAAGTAGATGCCGCCGAGCAGGAGGAGGATGCCGCCGGCCGACTTGACCCACTCCATCCAGCGGCCGCCGACCCGGTTGAGCCGGGCCTGCCACCACGCCGGCAGGTTGAGATCGAACGTGCCGATCGAGCGATGCTACGCACCGACCACCGACGCTGGGTTCGCCGGGACATCGATGCTCAAGGATAACCACAACACACTACCTGCAGCGTATAGTGGCAGGGTGCGCAGTCTCGACGACCTTTCGCAGTCTTTACTGCGAGAGATCGCCACGATAGGCTCGAAGGCGAAATGAAAGAAGTGACGCTCGCACCGATGGTGTCGGATCAGCTGGCTGGTCGTGGCCGGAGCGCTGGCGTGACCAGCGCTCGCCATGCAATGTGGGTCTTGCTGCTTGTCCCGGCTTGCTTTCACCCGAACTACGATCACCCGATGTGCGGCCCGAACGGCGAGTGTCCGAGTGGGCTGACGTGCAGCACGCAGCTGGTTTGTGAACGTGGTGATATCAGCGATGCGCCGAGCAGCGATGCGCCGAGCGTCGATGCAGCGCCGCCGCCGCTACCCAGCTGCGTCGGGCTGGCGACGATGTGTGGGGCCAGCGGCAACGATAGCTGTTGCAGTAGCCCCGTGGTCACCGGGGGCACGTACTACCGGAGCTACGACAAGGCGGCTGACGGCAGTTCTGGGAATACGAGCTATCCGGCGACGGTGAGCGACTTTCGGCTGGACAAGTATGAGGTGACGGTGGGGCGGTTTCGGGCGTTCGTGAATGCGGGGATGGGAACGCAGTCGAGCGCGCCGTTGCCAGGGGCTGGGGCACACGCGAACATCGCGGGGAGCGGGTGGAACGCGAGCTGGAACACGAGCCTGGTGGCGACCACAGCGGCGCTGGTCGCAGCGGTGAAGTGCAGCTCGACGTACCAGACGTGGACGGACGCGCCAGTGGCGAACGAGCACCGGCCGATGAACTGCGTCACGTGGTACGAGGCGAATGCGTTCTGCGCGTGGGACGGGGGATATCTGGCAACGGAGGCGGAATGGAACTACGCGGCGACTGGAGGGGACCAGCAGCGAGCGTACCCATGGTCGAGCCCGGCGGGGTCATTGACGCCGCTGGATAGCGCACACGCGAGCTACTCCGATGGGATGACCTGCGTCGGTGATGGGATGCCCGGCTGCACGTTGACGGACCTGGTGGCGGTGGGGAGCAAGCCAATGGGGGATGGGCGATGGGGGCAGTCGGACCTGGCGGGGAACGTGTGGGAATGGACGCTCGACTGGTATGCAGGTATCTATGTGAATCCATGCATAGAGTGTGCCAAGCTGACTGCGTCCTCGAACCGGGTGTTCCGCGGCGGGAGCTTCGTTAATGATGCGACCTACCTGCGGGCGGGCTACCGCAGCTACTTCACCCCGACGTACCGCGACTACGTTATCGGCGTGCGTTGCGCGAGGACACCGTGAACGAGAACGTCGGTTGCTCGCGCTCAGCATGATGCGGCATCCTTCCCTTGACGCTTGCTACTTGAACCCTTGACGGTTTTGATGATGGGCGAGCCGAGTGATGGGAGCGAGCGCGGTCCGAAGCCCAGCGGGCGCGAAGCGCCCGTCGCGCAAAAATCGGGTCCCTCTGCACCGCCCGTCATCGCGGTACGGATGGAGGCGCTGCTCGCCTGGGTCGTCGAGCGGGTCGCAAAATTCCGCGCGAGCACAAGTTCACCGTGGGCGACCGCCTGGTCGAGACCTGCCTGGACATCACGAGCCATCTGGTCGAGGCCTCGTACCGGCGCGACAAACACGCCGAGCTGTCGGCGGCCTCGCGCGCGCTGGTTCGTGCGCGCGTGCTGGTCCGGTTGGCGCGCACGGTCCACTGCGTGTCGGAGGCCCAGCACCTTTACTTCGTGACCGAGAGCGACGAGCTCGGTCGGATGCGACCCAACCTGCGGGCGGGCTACCGCAACCACAACACCCCGGACGAACCGCAACAACAACATCGGTGTGCGTTGCGCGAAGACCGTAGGAATTCCTGCTTGCGAGGCGTCCAGAGCCGCCGCGATCGCGTGGTCGATCCAGCACGAGCTGTCCACGTCGTGAGCGTCGCTCGCTCCTGGGAGTGTTGTCGCACTCGCTCGAAGGCCGAATCGTCGTGGAGCGAGCGGCCACCCGACCGGTCAGATCAGAGTGCGATCATCCGGTCACAGAGCATCTGATCGGTTGCTTTGCGCCTTGTCTCGGCCCCTGCGGTTGCCAGGAAACGGGAGCACGTTCGCTTCCGAGCCGGCGCCAACGCGCAGCGCAGCAACGCGGACTGGGGCACGCCGCGAGATAGATTGCACGGCCGGGTGGTGGATCGCCGGCGGGTCGTGGAGATGGCGCCGCCATCCATGCTCGATTCGGTGGTCGACAGACGAGCGGCGGCCCCAGCCCGCGTTGCCAGCGCGCGTGTCCGCGATCTCCTGGAGCTCACGGCTCGCATCGCAAGCGCAAACGGTCAGATCCTCTGTGGTCAGGTACTGGGCGCCGGACCGAGTCGCTCGAGGTGCCGCAACGCTCGAAGCGCGATCCGATAGGCGGAATCGTTACGGCGCTTGATCCGGCGCAGGTCGTCTTGGACCTGTATCGAGTAGACCGAACCCACGAATCAGCTGTTCGCGAGCTCGCTCATGAGCGTCGCGTAGTCGACGCGCGGCTGATCGAGCGCGCGGCGCGTCGTCTCATCGAGCTCTTCATCCTGGCCGGCTTCGTGCGCTCGATCGAGCAGAGCATCGGCTCTTGCACGCCCTTGATCGGTGAGTCGGATGCCGAGCGCCCGATGGTCGAGCACCTCGAGCGGACCTGTAAGATCGACGGGTTCGTCGGCAGAAGCCCACCGCTCGATCAGCTGCTGCGCGACCGCGTCTCGGATCAAGGCCACGAGCGTCTGCTTGTCGGTCGTCCCGATGGCCTGCGCGACATCGTCATCGACCAGGACGTGGTCCTCGAAACGGATGTAGAGCAGCAGTTCGTCCATGGTCGGCCCCGGCCGCTACTTGCACGGTTCGCCGGCCGCGAGCGCGGAGCCGGAGCGCAGCTTCAGGATCGCAGGCTTGAGGATGCTCAGCATCTCGTCGGGCTCCATCATGCGATCGATGCTGCCGACGGTTTTGCCGTTTTGGCCCTCGGTCGAGCGGAAGACGACGGCGGGCAGGTTGCGGGCGTTGTAATCGTCCTGGTGCTTGGTGCTGGCGTCGTCGCCTTCCGAGACGTCGAACTTGAGGGGCACGAAGTTCTTGGTGATGAGGTCGTAGACGTCTTCGTCGCCGAAGGTCAGCTCGAGCTCGCCGCAGGGGACGCACCAGGACGCGGCGAAGTCGATCATGACGCCCTTGCCCTCGGCGCGCGCCTTGGCGAACGCGGCCTTCTCGTCGTAGACGTAGGGCAGCTTCAGCTTGGGGGCCAGCGTGTAGCTCCAGGTGGCGAACGCGCCGGCGAGGACGAGGGCGAGGCCGAGGCCCTTGCGCAGCTTCTCGAGCGGGCCGCCGTGGAATGAGAGGTGGATGGCGCCGAGCAGGAGGCCGGCGGCGATCAGGCCGAGCGAGGCGAGGAGGAACCAGGTCTCGGGGACGGCGAGGTGGCGCATGAACGGCAGGAGGGGCTTCAGGAAGTAGATGCCGCCGAGCAGGAGCAGGATGCCGCCGGCCGACTTGACCCACTCCATCCAGCGGCCGCTCCGGGGGAGCGACATCGCGAACGCGGCGAGGAACCAGAACAGGACGCCCATGCCGATCGCGTAGATGAAGAGGAGGGAGCCGCCGCCGACGACGCTGCGCGAGGTGGCGACGAAGGTGAGCAGGCCCAGCAGGAACGGGCCGGTGCATGGGGCGGCGATCAGGCCGCCGACCATGCCCATCGCGAAGGCGCCGCGGAAGCCGCGGCCGCCGACCTGGTTGAGCCGGGCCTGCCAGGAGGCCGGCAGGTTGAGGTCGAAGGCGCCGAACATCGAGGCCGCGAGGGCCGCGAACAGGAGCACGATAGGGACGACGACGTAGGGATTTGCCAGGATGGTTCCGAACTGGCCACCGACGAGGGCGATAATTACACCCAGCGTCGCGTAGGTGAGGCCCATGCCCACGACGTAGGCGGTCGCGAGGAGGAGCGCCTTGCCGCGGCTGACGTCCTTGCCGCGCGCGCCGAAGATCCCGAGGGTGATCGGGATCATCGGGTAGACGCACGGGGTGAGCGAGGTCTGGAAGCCGAAGCCGAAGGCGGCGAGGTACATCCACACCCAGCCTCGCTGCTGTGCCTCGTTGAAGGGATCGCACGCCGCGGAGGCGACGCCCGGAACGAAGAGGACGAGGAGTCCGAGGGCGACAGCGGGCCAGACAACCGAGCGGCGCATGGGTCACTATAGACCGGACCGAGCGGGACGGGCATTCCCCCGGGGCCATCCGCGTTGTACGGTGACGTGGTGTCCACCGCTGTATCGAGCGCCTTCGTGCCCCGCCATGTCGAGCACCTCGACGTGTACCAGCCGGGGAAGCCGGTCGACGAGCTCGAGCGCGAGCTCGGGATCACCGGGGCGATCAAGGTCGCGTCGAACGAGAACCCGCTCGGGCCGTCGCCCCGGGCGGTGGCGGCGATCCCGGCGGCGCTGGCGCAGCTGAACCTGTACCCCGACGCCGGCGGGTTCGCGCTGCGGCGCGCGCTGGCGGCCCGGCTGGGCTGCGAGCTCGGCCAGCTCGCGCTCGGCAACGGCTCGAATGATCTGCTGTATCAGCTGGTGCTCGCGACGTGCGAGCCGACCGACGAGGTGCTGTCGCACAGGTACGCGTTCCTGTCGTACCGGCTGGCGGCGCAGGTGGCGGACCGGCCGTTCGTCGCGGCGCCGGCGACGCCGGAGCTCGCGTGCGATGTCGATGCGCTGATCGCGGCGATCACGCCGCGCACGAAGCTGGTGGTCGTCGGGACGCCGAACAACCCGACCGGGTCGGTGATCACGCGCGCCGGCGTGGAGCGGCTGATCGCGGCGCTGCCGGCGCGGGCGCTGCTGGTGGTCGACGAGGCGTACGGCGAGTACGCGGCGCTGTGGCCCGAGATCGATCACGCCGACGGCCTGGCCGCGCAGCGCGCCGATCGGCGCGTGATCGTGCTGCGCACGTTCTCGAAGATCTACGGGCTGGCCGGGCTGCGCGTCGGCTACGCGGTGGCCGACCCCGCGGTCATCGACGTGCTCGGCCGGGTCGGCCGGACGTTTCACGTCGGCAACCTCGCGCTGGTCGGCGCGCTGGCGGCGCTCGAGGACACCGAGCACGTGGGCCGCAGCGCCCGCCATGCGCGCGGCGCGCTCGAGCGCTATGCCGCGGAGATCCGTGGGCCCGGCGTGCGGGTCTATCCATCGCTCGGGAACTTCGTGCTGATCGGCTGCGGGCGGCCGTCGGCGCCGATCTACGACCGGCTGCTCCGGCGCGGCGTGATCGTCCGGCCGATGGCGGCGTGGGGCCTGCCGGATCACCTCCGCGTCTCGGTCGCGCGCGACGAGGATCTGGCGCGCGTGATCGGCACGCTCAACGACGTGCTCGCCGCATGACCGACGGCGCCTCGATCTGGCTGGCGTGGCACGAGTGCGAGAGCGATGGCTGCAAGGAGTTCAAGTTGCTCGGCGTGTTCTCGACGCGCGAGCGCGCGGAGGCGGCGGTCGAGGCCCGGCGCGGCAAGCCGGGGTTCGCCGAGCACCCCGATGGCTTCGAGATCGCGGCGTACGTGGTCGATCGCGACGCCGAGTGGCTGGACGGCTTCATCACGGTGCATTGATGGCGCGCGCCGGTCACAGCGTGAGCGCGGTGATCGCGATGGCGATGGTCGCGGCGGCAGGGGCCGCGTGTGGCGGCGGGGGGCCGGCGGCGCATCGGGCCGAGCCCGCGGGTGGGCCCGCGACGGTGCCTGCCGCGGTGATCGAGCGCATGCTCGCGATGCTGCCGCCCGGCGCCCAGGTGGTCGTCGAGGTCGATCTAGCGCGGCTGCGCGCGAACCCGGTGGTCGGCGAGGTCGTGACCCGGGCGCTGGCCGAGCGCGTCCAGGATCTGCCCGCCGGGGTGCCGGCCTCGCCGCTGGCGGCCGCCGACCAGGTCGTGCTCGCCGCGTATGGCGTGGGCACCGCGCAGGCCGCGACGCTGACCGTGCTGGCCGCGGCGCACGAGCTCGCGGGGACGACGAAGCTCGCCGACGGGTTCTACGCGGTCGGCCCGCCGGACTGGGTCGAGCAAGCGCAGCAGCGGGTCGCGTTCGCGGCGACCGGCGAGGCGAAGTTTGCGATCCGCGCGGCGCCCGAGCTGCTCGAGCTGCGCCGGCGCGCGATGCCGGCGAACGCGCCGGGCGCGTCGCTGCGGATCACGGCGCGGCTGCCGTTCGATGCGCGGGTCGCGCTGGCGCGCCAGACCGGGCTCGACGCGGCGCCGGCCCAGCTGTCGGCGTGGGGCGACGTCGCCGATGATCTCGCGCTCGTCGTCGATTGCGATGCCGCAGATCCGGGCAACCGGACGGCGGGGGGCAAGCGCGCCTCCGATGCGCCGAAGCGGCTCGAGGCCACGCTGCGCGGCGCGCTCGCTGCGGTGTCCGAGCAGCCCGTGGTGCGCCTGCTCGGCCTGCCGTCGTCGCTCGCGGGCGCCCGGTTCGCCGCCCGCGGCTCGTGGGTCCGGACGATCATCGCGATCGGCCCGTCGCACCTGCACCGC
>Ga0137459_1000477_pt1 | contig 14183 bp, 13 predicted proteins | sample EasRivERMGT700_2_FD_104908 | JGI IMG/M metagenome (GOLD analysis project Ga0137459, IMG submission 104908) | Soil microbial communities from meander-bound floodplain in the East River, Colorado, USA - East River MetaG ERMGT700_2 | ecosystem: Environmental > Terrestrial > Soil > Floodplain ...
AGTCGCGGCGGTAGGCGCGGCACGTGGTCGTTGATGCAACCAGTGTAGGGGCGCGTACGAACCAGCGCGATGATCTCGAGCCGCGGACAGACCGGTCCGGTGGCACGCGTGGAGGCGAACCGGAGGAGGGATCAGAGGTCGTCGAAGGCGAGCTCGTGGCCGTCGTTGGCGGGCGGTGCGCGAGCCGGTGCGATCGGGCCGAAGGTCGAACAAGAGGCCGACGCCGGGGTGCACAAGGGCGCCGACCGCCAGTACAATCTTGCGCTACGTCGAGGTCGTTACCGGCGAGCTCTACACCGTCGCGATCTTGTGCCAGGTGGAGCAGGGGGTGGGGGAGGCGAAGCATGCCGCCCGGGACCTCATGATGACCTCGCGCCCAAGCTGGTGCTCATAGGTGAGATCTTAACGGCGTTTCTCGACGGGAACCGTGGGGCGGCGTCTACGGCGCATCGAGAGGTGCGCTCTTTGCATTGCGAGCGCCACGCGGCTGCCCCGTTCCGGGGTTCCTCTTCGGACCTGCTTCACCTCAGTGCTTCCCCCGGGCGTTCGCTGCTTCGCAGGATCTTCCCGGACCGCGGCCACGGCGGTCGATCTGCTCTGATCACCGGTGATCCCCCGCGTCGTGTGCGCTGCGAGCCAGGCCGCTAGCTCTGGCTCATCGCCCCGCACCTCCCCCAGTGGCTGGACGAGGTGTACGCGCCCGTGCGCCATGCGCCGGGCTGCTACTGGGTCGAACCGCAATGGCAGAGGTTCCTGTGGATCGCCGCGAACGAGCTCCCCCTCGTCGACGAGCTGATCCCGTTCCTGCTCGCCCGGTCCGGTCAGACGCTGGATGAGTTCTGCCGCTGGGTGGCGCCGCGCCGGCCGCTCGACTGGGTGCTGACCATGCTAGAATGCCTGCCGATGTCGATGCCGACGCAAGAGGAGCTGCTCTGGAGGTTCGGCCCGGTCGAGGATCCCGAGATCGAGGCCCGGCGGCAGCGCATCCTCGACTTCCTCCTGGAAACAAGCCCCCAGAAGAAGCAGCAGCTCATGCTGACCGCGACACGCGCCTCCCTGCGCCGGGTGCTCGCGAACCGGCAGCTCACGCCGAGCAAGGACGACGACGCGCGCATCGAAGCGTGCACCGACCTCGCGACCTTGGAGCGCTGGCTCGACCGAGCCAGCAACGCGACCAGCGTCTCGGACATGCTGGGATAGCCGCCCCCGAGCGTGCCGGCGTTGTGATTCACGGCACTGCGCGGCCCAGGACGCGCGTAGTGGTCGTTACGACGAGGACGTGCGCAGTGGTTCGTTTCCGGTACTATCGCTTTGGAGCGCAGCCGCCGCCGATTCGGCAGCAGGGATCAGTAGGCGTTTGATTGTCTGCTGGATAGAGCGGTCATCAACCTGAGCGAGGAACTTCAAGAGCTCGTGCTCGTATTCGTTTATCCGGAGATTGATTCCCGAGAGCGGCTTGGCGTCTTTGTCAAGCTTCGCCCACGGTGGGAGAGGTGGGAGAGAAGGCACGACTGTGATCGCCGGTGCGGGTAGAGCCGTAGGTTCGACGGTGCGCGTTCCTGCGCCGGCGGCGAAGCGAGCGACGTCCCCCGGGTCAGGCAAATCAGGCAGCGCCCGCAGCGCTTCGGGTTTCGATTTGAATTTCACCGTAGATCTCCTTGGCGATCAGGGCGATCTCGTTGATGGCCTTGTTGTCGTTCATTTCGATGACGCCCTTGCCCTGCCCCATGGCATCGCGGTACGCTTTACGTTCTCTCGTCACGTTGCGAGAGGGAGCAAGGCGCTCGGTGAACTCGGCGAGCATCTCCACAGCGTCGTGTTCCTCGTTGATGCGCGGGTTGGTCGGAGCCATCGAGATCATCACGCCCGATCGGTCCCCCAACACGTGGTACGCGGTGACGGTCGACGAGCTCGTCGTCGTGGGGACGCCGCCGGTCCGGACCCCGATCATCGGGGTGCAGGGCTCCGAGCCGACGCTCACGCTGCCGCCGCGGGTTCTCAAGGCCGGTCATACCTATGTTGTCGTGGCGGCGTGCATCGCCGGTGGCTTCGTGGACGCGGCGACCGGCGACTTCCAGACCGTCACGTTGCCGATCACGATGGTCAGACGGATAGCGGCGTGTTCACCGTCGTCGCGCCGTAGCCGATCACGCCCGGATCCCAGGAGGGCACGAAGATGGTGTGTGAAGTCGCCATGGCGACAGCGCGGCCCGGGCCGGCATGCTACTGCTTCGCGGCTTGCCATCTAGCACGCGGATCACCGACGAGGATGTTCGTGCGTTCTACGCGCATCGCGGTGGCGCACGGATGTTCGATGCGTTGCACCATACGCCGGAGGTCGCGGCCTATCTGGGTGCGGAGCTCGATCCGCTGGCGGATGCACCGGACTTCGATCACCTCGTCGAGATCGGGTGCGGCTCGGGCCTCCATCTCGACTGGGCGGTCGAGCGTGGCCTGCACTACGATGGCCTCGATCTCGTCGCGCAGCTCGTCGATGAGGGTCGGGCGCGCCTCGCCGAGCTCGCCCGGCCGCACGATCACGCCAGGCATCGCCGGTTCCACCTCGGCTCTGCCGAGGATCTCGGCACCCTCTGGAGTGCGGCCGGCCTCGAGGGCCGACATCACGGCGCGATCCTCGCGTTCCCGTTCAACTGCGCCGGGAGCCTCGCGCACCCGGAGACCGCGCTCGGCGCCGCCGCGCGCACGCAGGCGCGGATCTACATCTCGGTGTTTGCCGCGTCGCGACCCGCGACCGCATGTAGGCTCGCGTACTACGCCCGGTGTGGCTACGCGGCGCTGGCCACGACGGACACCGAGCACGGCGTGCTCGTGACGTCGCTCGAGGGTCTGCGTTCGTTCGCGTACCACGAACGTCACCTCGTCGAGTTGCTCGCGCGCTCGAGCTACGTGCTAGAGCGCCGGAGCGAGCTCGCGGGCGTCGGCGTCGGGCTCCTGTTCGCCCCCGCGTCCGGGTAGGATACGCCGTCATGCTGCTGCACGCCGCGCTCGACTTCGCGACGCACCCCGACGCGGTTGCGATCGTCGAGGCGCGCGCCACCACGACCTATCGCGAGCTCGGCGCCGTCGCTCGCCGCGTCGCCGCGCGCCTGCTCGGCGTGATGACTCCGAGCGACCGGTTCGTCGGGATCACTGCCGCGGTCACCGCCGAATCGATCGCGGCGATCATCGGCGTGCTGCAGGCGGGCAAGGCGTACGTCCCGCTCGACGTCCACTCGCCACCCGCCCGGCTCGCCGCGATCATCCGCGACGCGGAACTGCGCGTGCTGTTTCTCGATCCGGTCGCGTATCCCGAGTGGCGCGAGCTCGCGCGGCTCGCGAACGTGGTGATCGTGCTCGGCGGCGACGACGGCGGCCCGGACACGGTCTCGTGGCCCGCCATCCTCGCGCAACCCGAGCCGCCACCGCCGCGGCCGGCCCATCCGATCCTGTCCGACGATCTCGCGTACATCCTCTACACGTCCGGCTCCACCGGCGAGCCCAAGGGCGTGATGCTCACGCATCGCAACGCGCGGACGTTCGTCGACTGGATGGCCAAGGAGTTCCAGATCGTCGCCGCTGATCGCGTCGCGGCGCGCGCACCGCTCAACTTCGACCTCTCGGTATTCGACGTCTTCAACACGCTCGCCGCCGGAGCAACCCTGCTCGTCCACGATCAGCGCAAGCTCGCCCAGCTCGGCATGTCGAGCGAGCGCCGGCATGCCGAGTACGTCGCGATGCTGCGCGCGAACCGCGCCAGCGTGCTGTACACCACGCCGTCCACGTTCGTCGCGCTCCTCGAACGCGGCGGCCTCGACGCGAGCGTCCCGCTTCGCGTGATCATGTACGCCGGTGAGCCGTTCCCGCCCGCACTGTTGCGCCGGCTCATGCTCGCGTTGCCGCGGACCCGGGTCGCGAACATCTATGGCCCCACCGAGACCAACATCGTGACCTGTCACTGGGTGGCGGAGCCGCCGGCCGACGAGACACCGATCCCGATCGGCCGCGAGGTCGATGACACCGAGATCCTCGTCGTCGGCGACGATGGCCGGCTGTGCGCCGCTGGCGAGCCCGGGGAGCTGTGGGTGCGGGGCGGTACCGTCTGCGTGGGCTACTTCGGCAAGCCCGAGCTGACCCGCGAGCGCCTGGTCGACAGCTCGTTTCATCGCTACCCCGCGAAGCTGTGGCGGACCGGCGATCAGGGTCGCCGGCTCGCCGACGGGACGCTGCTCTATCACGGCCGGATCGACAGTATGGTCAAGCTGCGCGGCTATCGCGTCGAGCTCGGCGACGTCGAGGCCGCGCTCGCCGCGCATCCGGGCGTCGCGCAGAGCGTGGTGCTGCCGCAGCTCCATCCCGCGCATGGCACGGAGCTGCACGCGCTCGTCGTGCTGCGCGAAGCCGCGCGCGTGGCGCCGGCCGAGCTGCTCGCGTTTCTCGCCGCGCGGCTGCCCAGCTACATGTTGCCGCGCGCGATCGAGCTCGCGACCGAGCTCCCGACCACGTCGACCGGCAAGGTCGATCGGCAGGCGCTGCTCGCCACGCTGCGGAGCCGCGCATGACCACCGTGTTCGACGCGATCATCCGCGAGAATCTGAAGTCCCAGCGCGCCAGCATCCAGGAGGTCATGGCGCGCAGCCGGATGTTCGACGCCGACGCGGTGGCGATCGATGGACGGATGATCCGCGTCGGCGATCACTGGCTCGCCGACTTCGCGTCCTGCAACTACCTCGGCCTCGACCTCGACGACGACGTGATCGCCTCGATCGAGCCCGCGCTGCGCGAATGGGGCGTCCATCCGAGCTGGTGCCGGTTGGTGGCGAGCCCGCACCTCTACACGCGGTGCGAGGAGGCGCTCGCAGAGCTGCTCGGAGCCGAGGACTTCCTGATCCTGCCGACCGTCACGCTGTGTCACCTCGGCGTGATCCCGGCGCTGGTCGGCAAGGACGGCCTCGTGCTGCTCGACAAGTTCGCGCACATGACGATGTACCAGGCCGCGAAGATCACCCGCGATAGCGGCTGCTCGCTCGCGAGCTTTCCGCAGAACGACTACGCGCGGCTCGAGGAGCTGTTGCACGAGCACCGCGCGACGACGAAGAAGCTGATCCTGGTCGACGGCGTGTACAGCATGACCGGCAGGTATCTCGATCTGCCGCGCGTGGTCGCGCTGGCGAAGCAGTACGACGCCGCGGTCTACGTCGACGATGCCCACGGGTTCGGTGTCGTCGGCGAGCATCCGACGCCCGCGCGGCCCTACGGCGTACGCGGGAACGGCATCGTCCGGCACTTCGGCCTCGGCTACGAGGACGATCACGTCATGTACGTCGGGGGGTTCTCGAAGTCACTGTCGTCGCTCGCTGCGGGCGTGACGTGCAGCCGCGCCACCAAGGCGTTCCTCAAGGCCTACGCCACACCCTACGACCTGTCAGGACCGTGCCCGACCGCTTCACTCGCGAGCCTCCTGGCCGGCCTCGCGATCAACGCGACGCGTGGTGATGCACTACGCGACAAGCTCCACGCCCTGACCATGCGCGCGATCGCCGGCCTGCGCGCCCTCGGCTTCGAGGTCGACAATGACACCGGGTTTCCGATCATCTCGGTGTGGTGCGGTGACAACGAGCGCCTGATCGCGGCATCTCGGATCTTGTTCGACGCCGGCGTGTTGCTGACGCTCGGACCGTACCCGATGATCCCGAAGGGCAAGGAGGAGCTGCGGATCACGGTCACGTCGGCCAACACCGAGGAGCAAGTCGATGCGCACTTGCTCGTGGGCTTTGCCAAGGTGCGCGAATACCTGCTGTCGATCGGCGCGCCGCTGCGACCGGAGCGCTAGTGCCCCCGGTCCACGATCTGATCCGCGCCAACAACGCGCTGTGGTCGGTCCTCTACTACGACGAGCTGATCGAGACGCCGGCCTACCAACTCAGCTTCCTCGCGGAGGCCGATGCCGGTTTCTACAACTGCGCGCAGGCCGTCACGTGCGCGGACGCCGGCGTACTCGCGGAGATCGAGGCGTACTACCGCGACAGGGGCGTGATGCCGGCGATCTACGTCGATCCGGCAGGCCCGCAGGACTTCGCCGTCTGGCTCGCGGCCCGCGGCTGGGTGCCCGTCGCGGAGGAGCGGGAGAACTGTCATCTGCTCGATCTGGCGCGGCCGAGCCGGTGGCCCGATCCGCGCGCCGTGCTGAAGATCGCGCCCGAGCGGGTCACCATCGTGCACCTGGCCGGACCACAGGATCCGCTGCTCGACGCGTTTGTCGCGGTCGATGCCGCTGCGAGCGAGCTGCCGCCGGCGATTCGCACCAAGCTCGCGCGCAATCTCGCGACCCGGCGGCGCGACGGGATCGAGGTGCATTGCTTCGTCGCGCTGGTCGATGGCGTCGTCGCGTCGACCCGGCTCGTCGGATTTGCCGGCGAGCTCGCGCTGTACGCCGAGGGTGGCACGCTCGTCGAGCATCGCCGCTGCGGCCTCTACGCGTACCTGATGCTCGAAGGCCTGCAGTTCGCCCGCGCCGCCGGCAAGCGCCATGCGTTCCAGACCGCCGGACACGCTGCGCTCTCGAACCCGGCCGTCCTCGCGCTCGGGTTCGAGCGGATATTCAGCCGCGCGTACCATCAGCTTCGCTGAGCGCGGCGCTGGCGCTTCGCGGCCGGCCGCCGTGACTCACGAATACGGCTTGTGACGGTGCTCGACGTCATCCTCGAGCCGAAGAGCGAACGCGGCGGCGGTCTCGCAGGCGTAGGCGGTCCAGCAGTCTCGATTCCGCGGAATCGCCAAAGGTGCCAGCAGTCCAACGCGCTGAGCTGCCTTCGGCATCGGGTGGTGGCGACATCTGCGACAACCACGATTCCGCGGAATCGGTCCGCCGCCAGCTCCGCCGTCATCGACCGCGATCCATGCTGCAACCATCGCGGCCGGTACAGCCGGCGAGCATCGAGGCTCAGCTCAGCGCACCACGACCAGCATCTCGGTCTTCATCACGTCCTCGGCCCACCGCCGCTTGTAGTCCATCTCGGTGCCGAGGTCGTAGCGCGCGATGCCCTCGCCGCACAGCTCGACGATCTGGTGATACTGCAAGAGCCCGCCGATCCCGAGCCCGGCGTGGTCGTCGTCGTACGAGAACTGCAGACCGCGGTACTCGCCCTCGAACACCGCACCGAGGATGTAGCCGATGTCGCGGTCGCCGGCCTGGGCGAACACCGTGCGCTGCTGGCCGGTGTCGCACAGCCGCGGCAGCATCCGCTCGTAGAACGTCCGCATCTGACCGGCCGAGATCCCGACGCCGTCGTGGGCCTTCCAGCTCGCCGCCTCGATGCCCTGGATCCGCGCATAGAGCGCCTCGGCGTCGCCGGCCGACGCGGTGCGCACCGACGGGAACGTCACCCCGGCGTCGCTCGCGGCGCGCAGCGACTTGCGCAGCGACTTGCGCAGCTCGCGCGACCGCCGCGCCAGGAAGCCGTCGACGCCGCCCTCGAGGCTCGCGATGTGCCGCAAGGTCGGGGTCCCGCGACGGCGCTCCCAGCGCGGCGGCATCCTGCGGTCGAGCGCACGGCGCTGCGGACCGTCCGCGGTCAGCCCGGTGAAGATCGCCAGCTGCCAGTCCAGCCGGGACACGAGTAGCGCGACGACCTCCGCGGTGAGCGCGTCCGGATCGCGGCCGATCAGCGGGGCCGCGAGCCCCCAGGCCAGCTCGACCGGCTCGATGTAGGGGAACCCGGCGGGGTGCACGCCGCGCATGGCAGCGAAGTAGCCGGTCTCGCCGTGGAACGAGAACGGCGCCCGCGCCGGCATCAGGGCGCCGGCCGCGGCCAGGATCCATGCGCTTGACGAGCAAAATCGATCGATCGCCGGTGTGGCAGCAACTTCACGATCGAAGTCGTCGGCGACGGCCGCGAGGTCGATCGGCTCCACCGGAGCATCCTAGCCCATGGCGTCTCCCCTGCCCCACGCTGCCAGCCGGTGTGATCCAGCGCGCCGATCGTGGATCGGGGTCTCTACGACGCGGAGAATTTGCGATACTGCGCGCATGCGCGCTCTCGCGGTGGTGCTGGCCGGTTCGCTGATCGCGGGCGGCTGTTCGGTCAACAGTTACAAGATCCCGACGAGCGAGCTGGCGCGCCTGGCGCAAGTCGCGCCCGAGGCACGTGGCCAGCACGTCCGGGTCATCCAGGAGATCGTCGAGAGCGACGTTCCCGCGGCGCCGCGGGTCTCGGGTGAGACCGAGATCGTGATCGTCCCGCAGATCAACGTCGGCGCGAGCGCCCATCGCGCGCCGTCTCACGGTGGTGGCGGCGGTGGGCTCGGCGGCAGCAAGATCGGGGGCGCCGGCGGCGATGGCAAGGGCGCGGCGATCGCGTTCCTGGTCCTCGCGGCAACGGCGATGATCACGGCCGCCGCGATCGAGGGCTCGCGGTTCGACGGCTACGCGCAGCTGCACCCGATGCATCCGGTCCACCTGATCGGCAGGGACGGCAACTACACCGTGGTGCCGCTCGCGTGGATCGACGCGAACGCCGCTGCGTGGGCCGACACCGCCGTGGTGCGGCCGTCGGAGGGCCCGTGGCTGTCCCTCGAGCGCGCCCCGCTGTCGCGCCGGGGCCTGACCTACGGGATGTACGGCGGCACCGGCTCGCTGCAGTCCGCCGACGGCGCCCTGGCGATGGGGCCGGCGTGGACCGTCCAGCTCGGCTACTTTCCGACCCAGCAGCTCGGCATCCTCGGCTCGGTGTTCTTCGGCTGGCGCGACAACCGCTACGGCGCGACGTTGTTCGAGACGCGCTACACGGCCGAGCTCCAGGTGCTGCCGGTGCAGCTCGGGATCCTGCACGCCGGGCTGTACGGCGGCGCCGGCGCGGCGTATCGCTTCGAGGACGCCATCAAGCTCGTGGGCGACCGCGTGATCCCCGGCAACGAAGCCGGCAGCGCGCTCGTCGGTGGCGCGATGTTCCAGCTCGACATCAACACGCGGGTCGCGCTGACCGGCCGGCTCGGGATCGCGCGCGCGCACGGCGAGCAGATGCACGACCTGCTCGTCGGTATCAGCGTCTACTGATGACGGTGACCACCGGTGCGTCCCGGTGCCCCGGCGCTGGCCGGTGATCGCGGGCTACCGCCGTTGGGCCCCGTTCACTTCTGGTACCTGGTCTTCCACTCGTCGTACGGCATGCCGTAGACCATCTCGCGGGCCTCGGGATCGGTGAGCGGGACGCCGCGCTCGACCGCCGCGGCGCGCAGCCACTTCGAGAGGCAGTTGCGGCAGAACCCGGCGAGGTTCATGACGTCGAGGTTCTGCACGTCGGTGCGCTCGCGAAAGTGCTCGACCAGGCGGCGGAACGCCGCGGCCTCGATCTCGACGCGGGTAGCTTCCGGGATCTCGGGGAGAGATGTCGCCATGCGCTGGGTGTAGCGCAGCGCGCGTGCTATGTCAGCGCGGTGTCGGTGACCGAGCTCGTTTCTGGCGACACGACGTTCCACATCGTCGGAACCGCGCACGTGTCGCGGCGCAGCGTCGAGGAGGTCCGCGAGGTGATCGCCCGGGTCCGGCCCGAGGCCGTGTGCGTCGAGCTCGACCCGACGCGCTACGAGGCGCTGACCAAGGCGAACGCGTTTCGCGATCTCGACGTGTTCAAGGTCGTGCGCGAGGGCCGCACGCTGTACCTGCTCGCGCACCTCGCGCTCGCGTCGTACCAGCGGCGGATCGGCGCGAGCCTGGGCGTCAAGCCGGGCGCCGAGCTGCTCGCGGCGGTCGACGCCGCCACCGCGGGTGGCATCCCGGTCGAGCTGATCGATCGCGACATCAACATCACGCTCAAGCGCACGTGGCGCAACCTCGGGCTGTGGAAGCGCTCGATGCTGCTGTCCTCGCTGATCGTCGGGTTCGACACCGATGACAAGCAGCGGTCCGCCGAGCCGGTCACCGAGAAGACGATCGAAGATCTCAAGGAGCCCAAGGCGCTGTCCGAGATGCTGAGCGAGCTCGGCCGCCTGGTGCCGCAGATCAAGGCGCCGCTGATCGACGAGCGCGATCGGTACCTCGCCTCGAAGCTCGCCGACGCCGGGGCCGGCCGCCGCACGGTCGTCGCGGTCGTCGGCGCCGCGCACGTGCCGGGGATCCAGGCGACGTTCGGCACGCCGATCGATCGCGCCGCGCTCGATCGCGTGCCCCCGCCGTCGCTCGTGTGGCGCGCGATCAAGTGGCTCGTGCCGATCCTGTTCGTCGCGGCGCTGATCTGGGGCTGGCGGCGGAGCGAGACCACGAGCTTCATCGAGATGATGCTCGCGTGGATCCTGCCGACGTCGATCGGCGCCGGTGCGTGCACGCTGGTGGCCGGCGGCTCGGTGCTGTCGATCCTGTCGGCGATCGTGGTGTCGCCGGTCGCGGCGATCCACCCGCTGCTCGGCACCGGCATGGTCGTCGGCGTGGTCGAGGCGTGGCGGCGCCGGCCGAGCGTGGCCGACTGCGAGCGCCTCCCGGAAGATCTCCAGAGCTTCCGCGGGTTCTGGCGTAACCCGGTGACCCGAATTCTTCTGATCGCGGTCGCCTCGGGCATCGGAACGGCGGTCGGCTTCTGGATCGGGGTCGGGTGGGTCGCGACGCTGTTATAGCGGCGTGAGGGGCGTCGCCCGGGGACGGCTTTCACGAACTTGTCATGAGACTCGCGCGGCGTTTTTTGCGATGCTGCCGGCATGATGAAGCGACGCGACGCACTCAAGGCGATCGGTGGGCTGGGAGCCGCGGCGGGGATGGCAAGGTTCCTCCCCGGATGCGGCGGCGGGGATGACGGCCCGACCGGGATCAAGACGATCGTGTACCTCATGATGGAGAACCGCAGCTACGATCACCTCCTCGGTGGGCGCGCGCTCCAGGGCATGCCCGGCGATGGCCTGCGGCCGGGCTTCTTCAACCCCGACACCGCCGGCAACCCGATCGCCGCGTTCGCCGCGGCCGACGACCACAACGCCGCGGCGCCGTCGTTGTGCGATCCGGATCCGCCGCACGGCTGGGCCGCGTCGCACGCGTCGTTCAATGGGGGCAAGATGGACGGCTTCGTCAAGGAGCACCAGGCCGACCACAACAACACCACGCTCATCGAGCCGATGAAGTACTTGACGCGTGCGAACGCCCCGATCATGTGGGCGCTCGCCGACGAGTACACGGTGTGCGATCGGTGGTTCTGCTCGGTGATGGGCCCCACGCTGCCCAACCGCGTGTACTGGCACGCGGCGACGTCGTTCGGCATCGACAACAACAAAGAGGTGCTCGCCAGGTTCGGCGCGGGCGTGCCGGTGCCGACGATCTACAACCGGCTCGACGAGGCCGGCGTCGACTGGGCGTACTACTTCGGCTCGCTCGCCGTCGTGTCGCTGCTCGGCAACACAGGGCCGTACCAGCTCGACCTCGGCCCGAACGACGGCACCGGTCGCGTCCGCCGGTTCGGTGATGGCAAGTCCGCCGCCGGCCAGTTCTTCGAGGACGCCGCGGCCGGCAAGCTGCCGCCGGTGGTCTACATCGATCCGGCGTTCTTCATCAACGACGATCACCCGCCCGCCCACCCGATCCTCGGCCAGGAGCTGATCGCCTCGGTGTACACGGCGCTCGCCAAGTCGCCGCAGTGGAACAACATCCTGCTCGTCGTGACCTACGACGAGCACGGCGGCTACTTCGATCACGTGCCGCCGCCGATGACGACCGACGACACGCTCGCGAAGTACAGCAAGCCCGGCTTCGAGCAACTCGGCTTCCGCGTGCCGGCGATCGTGATGGGCCCGTACGCCAAGCAGCACTACGTGTCGAGCGTGCAATACGACCACACCTCGGCGCTCAAACACCTGCAGAACCACTTCCAGCTCGGCGGGCTGAACGCGCGCATGGACGCCGCAACCGATCTCACCGACTGCATCGACCTCGACCGCCTCGCGCGCGGCGAGCCGGCGCCGCCGATCCCGGCCTCGATGTTCCCGAAGCTCAACGCCGCCGAGTGGCCGTTCGAGAGCACGACATGCATCCCGCCCCAGGGCGGGTTCTTCCAGGCCGATGATCTCTCCGCGTGGGCCGACGCGAACCCGACCGCGTTCAAGGGCTACGACGCGCGCGCCGACACGCACGAGTACTTGAAGAGCATCCACGACTACTGCGTCAAGAGCGGCCTGTACAAGTGACGTAGCCGGCCGACCGCGGCCGCGAGCGACCTGCCCGGCCAAGAAACCAGCCCTTGCGGCCGCCGAGCCACTCGGCCATCCTGGTTGCACCCATGAAGAAGCTCCCGATCGCCGTCGCGTTCCTGTCGCTCTCGATCGCCGCACCGGTCTTCGCGTGCCCGTCGGAGAACCACGAAGACACCCCGCGCACCGCCGAGAAGGCGACGCCGGCCAAGGAAGCGCAAGGCAAGGAGACGGCCAAGGCCGCCAAGCCCGCCGAGAAAACCAAGGCCGCCAGGCCCGCCGAGAAAGCCAAGGCCGCGGACAAGGTCTCGCAGAAGTAGCCGGCGTTTCCGTCCGCAACGCGCACCGAACGCACGGTGTCTCCGTTGCGGATGCCCGCGGTGTCGACGACGATGGTGGCCGGATGAGGTCGCCAGCAGGCCGGGCCGGTCGAGACCACTGCCTGGGCAGCTGGCTCGTCGCGCTGGCGCTGTGCGCGTGCAGCAAGGAAGCCGCCCCGCCCAGGCTCGCCTCGCACGGCAGCGCTGTGACGCCTGTGACGGCTGCGACGGGCGCAACCGACGTCGCGGTCGAGCCCCTGCCGGCGCACCAGGCATACCCGGATCTCGGCGCGGCGCTGGTCGCGATCATCCCCGCAGACGCCCGCGTCGTCGGGCTCGGCGAGCTCCACGCCCGCACCGATCGCGCGCGGGTGACCTCATCGCTGGCGAGCTTCACCCGGGCGTTGCCCGCGGTCGCCGACCAGCTGTCGGACCTGGTCCTCGAGACCTGGCTGGTCGATCCGGGCTGCGGCAAGCCGGCCGTGCAGGCCACCGCCAAGGTCGAGACCACGATGAAGCGGCCCGAGGAGACCAAGTCCGAGATCGCCGAGCTCGCCGCCGCCGCGCGCGCCGCGAACATCCAGCCGCACGCGATGACGTTGACCTGCGCCGACTACGCCACGATCACCCCGGCCGATCACGAGGTCGATCCGGTCGCGATGCTGACGCTCACGACGCGCGAGCTGACGCGGATCGCGACCAGCGCCGTGGTCCATCGCGACAACGAGCCCGGCCATCGCCGGTGGATCGCGGTGTACGGCGGCGCGCTGCACAACGATCGGTTCCCCGACGCGGCGGTCGCCGAGTGGAGCTATGCGGCCGAGGTCGATCGCGTGACCGGCGGCCACTTCGTCGAGATCGACGTCGTCGTCCCCGAGCTGGCCGAGGCCGACCCGGTGATGCAGCGCCAGCCGTGGATCCCGCTCGCCCGCGCCGCGCGCGATCCCGCCGCCCCGGTCCTCGTGTGGAAGCGCGGCGAGCGCTCGTTCGTCGTGATCCTGCCGCCCACATGACCGGGGCGATCGCGATCCGCGTCGGCGAGGCCTGGGCGCTGGCGGCCACGCTCCAGCTCGTGCTGTGGCTGGTCCAGCAGCGCACCCGGAACGCCGGCATCGTCGACGTCGGCTGGGCCCTCGCCTTCACGCTCGTGGTCGTCCTGTTCGCGTGGGACGCCGCGTCGCCGATCGCCACCTGGGCGCCGCTCGCGGTGATCGTGGCGGCGTGGAGCCTGCGGCTGGGCGGCTACCTGATCGCGCGGGGTGCGGCGCGCTCGCCCGAGGAGGGCCGCTACGTCCACCTCCGGCAGCGCTGGGCGCCCCACGCGGCGCCGCGGTTCTTCGTGTTCTTCCAGGCGCAGGCCGCGCTGACCGGCCTGTTGTCGACCGCGTTCGTCGTGCCGTTCGTCGCCGCGCCGTGGGACAGCGGCTGGCTGCGCGTACTCGGCGCCGCGATCGCGGTGGTCGGGATCGCCGGCGAGGCGACCGCCGATGCCCAGCTCGCGCGCTGGAAGCGCGATCCGGGCCACCGCGGCCAGGTCTGCGACGCCGGCCTCTGGGCGTACTCGCGCCACCCCAACTACTTCTTCGAGTGGTGCGTCTGGGTCGGCTACGCGGTCTACGGCCTGGCGTTCGCCGGCTCCGGCGGCTGGATCGCGCTCGGCGGCCAGGCGCTGATCCTGGGGAGCATCCTCCAGGTCACCGG
>Ga0137459_1000479_pt1 | contig 14164 bp, 2 predicted proteins | sample EasRivERMGT700_2_FD_104908 | JGI IMG/M metagenome (GOLD analysis project Ga0137459, IMG submission 104908) | Soil microbial communities from meander-bound floodplain in the East River, Colorado, USA - East River MetaG ERMGT700_2 | ecosystem: Environmental > Terrestrial > Soil > Floodplain ...
CGGGCGGCGGAGACGGGCCGCGGGTCGCGGGCGGGCGGCGGGGCGCGGGCGGGCGGCGTTCGGGCCCACGGGGCCGGCCGGTGTGGCGCGCGGTGGGCGCGGCGTCCGCCCGTGATGGGCGGGGCCGCCGCGCGACGCGGCTCCCCCGGTGCAGGCCGCAGCGCCCGCCGATCGCGATCATCACGTGCTGACGCTGTCGGCCCGCTCGCCCGCGGCGCTCGGCCAGGTGATCGCGAACGCCGCGCGCCATCTCGCCACCGCCGATCCGCGATCGCTCGGCGATCTCTGCTTCACGTCGCGGGTCGGCCGCGCGCACTTCGCGTACCGCGCCGCGTTCGTCGCGGGCTCGACCACGGAGCTGCGCGACCAGCTCGCCGCGGTGCGGGCGGCGGGCGCGGGCGCCCCGGTCTCGCGGCCGCCCCGGATCGGCTTCGTGTTCACCGGCCAGGGCTCGCAGTACGCCGGCATGGGGCACGGCCTGTATCGCCACGAGCCGGTGTTCCGCGCGGCGCTCGATCGCTGCGCCGCGGTGTTCGCGGGCGAGTTGCCGCGCCTGCTGCTCGACGTGATGTGGCAGCCCGATCCGGGCGAGCTCGATCAGACGCTGTACAGCCAGCCGGCGCTGTTCGCGCTCGCGCTCGCGCTGGTCGAGCTGTGGCGATCGTGGGGCGTTGCGCCCGACGTCGTGCTCGGCCACAGCCTCGGCGAGTACGCCGCAGCGGTCACCGCAGGGGTGGTATCGATCGAGGATGCGTGCCGCCTGGTCGCGGTGCGCGCCCGCGCCTGCCAGGCGTTCGGCCCGGGCGGGGCGATGGCGGCGGTCGAGGCCGACCCGGCGGTGGTCGAGGCCGTGGTCGCCGAGCTCGGCGGCGATCTGGCGATCGCGGCCTACAACGCGCCGACCCACCTCAGCGTGTCTGGCCCGATCGCGCAGGTCGGCGCCGCGGTCGAGCGGTTGCGCGCGCGGGGCGCCAAGGTGCGGCCGATCCAGACCTCGTGCGCGTTCCATTCGCCGGTCATGGCGCCGATGGTCGCCGGCTTCGCCCGCGAGGTCGAGCGGGTGCGGTTCAGCGCGCCGCGCATTCCGTGGATCACCAACGTCACCGGGGAACGCGCCGGCGATGCGCTCGACGTCGCGGCGTACTGGGGGCGGCAGCTGTGCGCGCCGGTCCGGTTCACCGCGGGCGTCGCGCAGGCGCGCGCGCTCGGCTGCGAGGTCTGGGTCGAGATCGGCCCGAACCCGGTGCTGCTCGGCGCGGTGTCGCGCAGCGTCGAGGCCGCGGTGGTCGCGCCGTCGCTGCACCACGGCCGGCCCGACGACGCCGTGATCGCGCGTGCGGTCGCCACGCTGTACGAGCATGGCGCGAAGCTCGACTATCGCGCGTTCGACCTGGCGTTTGCGCGCCGGCGCGTGGCGCTGCCAACCTACCCGTTCGAGCACGAGCGCCACTGGTTCCCGCTGGCCGCGCCGGTGGCGCTCCCGGGCGGTCCGGCGCACCCGCTGCTGGGCCGACGGATGAACCTGCCCGGCAGCGAGATCCAGTTTGCCGGCGCGCTCGCGGCAGGCCACGAGGAGCTCACCGAGCATCGGCTGCACGGCCGGGTCGTGGTGCCCGCCGCGCACTACGTCGCGGCGTTCCTCGCGGCGATCGACGAGGTCGCGGGCGGCCGAGCGATCGCCGACGTCGCGTTCCCGCGCGCGCTGATGCTGGCCGACGAGGCCGCAACGCCGGTCGCGGTGGTCGTCGGGCGGTCCGGCGCGGGAGCGCGGCTCGAGTTCTTCGCCGGCGATGACGCGCAGCCGGACACCACCGCCTGGACGTTGCACGCGAGCGCCACGCAGCGCGCGCCACGGGCCGGAGGCTCCGCTCGCGCGATGGTTCATGCCGCCGCGCAGCCCGACGATCTGGCGAGCCTGCGCGCCCGCTGCGCACGCTCGATCGATCCTGCAGCAGCGCTGGCGAGCGTGTGGACGGACCCCGCCGACCGCGCCGACCGCGCCGACCGCGCCGACCGCGCCGACCGGCGGCCCGCCATGTACCTCGGCCCGCGGTTTCGCCGGATCGCCGAGCTGTGGCTGGGAGCGTCCGAGGCGCTCGCGCGGCTTGCGCAGCCGGACGGTCCGGCCGCAGGCGCCGCGGGCGTCCCGGTCACCGTGCTCGACAGCTGCTTTCAGCTGCTCGGGCTCGCGACCGGTCCGGGCGCGCTCGGCGCGGTGACCGAGACCACCGGAACCGGCGATGCCTGGATGCCGATCGGCATCGACCACGTCGAGGTCTACGGGCCGGCGGCTCGCGCGGCGGTGTGGGCGCATGCCTGCGCGTCGGCGCTTGCCGGAGGTCAGCTGGTGCGCGGTGATGTCGTGCTGCTGGATCGCGCCGGCGCCCCGGTGGCTCGCCTGACCGGCGTCAGCCTCCAGCGGGTGGCCAGGGAGGCGCTGGAGCCGCCTGCCGTATGGCACTCCTGGCTCTACGAGCTGGCGTGGCAGCGCGTCGAGACGGCGACGCCAGGCGATCGGGCCGGCGGTCCAGCGCCGGATGGTGGCGCCGCGTTCGTGGTCGTGCTCGATCAGCGAGGCTACGGCGAGCGGTTCGCGCGCGAGGTCGAGGCGCGCGGTGGCGCGGTGGTGCGCGTCGCCCGAGCGGCGGATCTGGAACGCGATCCGCCGCTCGATGCCGGCCACGTGATCGCGTTCTCGGCGCTCGATCCCGGCCCACCGGCGGAGGTCGTCGCGCGCGCGCTCGGGCTCCTGCAGGCGATGAGCCGCCTCGCGTGGCGGCGGGCCCCGCGGATCTGGTGGGTCACCGAAGGCGCGCAGGTCGTGATGGGCGACTCGCAAAGCTCGTCGATCGCCCAGGCCGGCGTGTGGGGCCTCGCGCGCTGCGCGGCGCTCGAGCTGCCCGAGCTGTGGGGCGGCATCGTCGATCTGGATCCGTGCGATGGCGCGGCCGGAGTGGACCGGCTGTTCGACCCGCTGGCGAGCGCCGGCGACCAGCTCGCCGTGCGGTCCGGTGCGTGGTTCGCCGCGCGCCTCGAGCGCGTGCGGCGACGCGCCCCTGCGCCCCTTCGCCTGCTCGGTGACGCGACCTATGTCGTCAGCGGCGGGCTGGGTGGAATCGGCTGGCCGCTGGTCAACGCGTGGATCGAGCGCGGCGCGCGCCACGTGGTCGTGCTCGGCCGATCGGCGCCGTCGGAGGCGCAGCAGCGCCGGATCGACGAGCTCGCGCAGCGCGGCGCGCTCGTGCGCGTGGTGCGCGCCGACGTGACCGACGCCGCCGCCCTGACCGCGGCGTGGGACGTGGTGCGCGCGGAGCTGCCGCCCGTGCGCGGTGTGGTGCACGCGGCCGGGGTGCTCGACGACGCCGCGCTGGTCCGGCTCGACGCGCAGCGGGTCGCGGCCGTGCTCGCCCCCAAGCTCGCGGGCGCCGAGCACCTGCGGCAGATCACCGGCGGCGCGGCGCTCGACTTCTTCGCGATGTTCTCGTCGCTCGCCGGCGTGCTCGGCTCGCCCGGCCAGGCGAGCTACGCGGCCGCCAACGCCATGCTCGACGTGCTTGCCGCCGAGCTGCGCGCGCACGGCGTCCCGGCGACGAGCATCGCCTGGGGCCCGTGGCAGGTCGGGCTTGCGGCGGCGCACCAGGACGCGCTCGCCGCCCGCGGCATCGCGGCGATGCCGATCGAGCCGGCGCTCGAGGTGCTCGCCGAGTGCCTCGCGCAGGGTGCCGCGCACATCGTCGTCACCGCGGCCGATCTGACGGCGGTCGCGGCCAGGCTCCCCGAGCGATCGCGGGCGATCCTCGGCGCCTGGCTTCCGCCGGCACCACGCGCGGCCGACGACGCGGCCGGCGCGACCGGCGCGGCCGGCGCATCGCCGAGCCCGGCCGCGGCGTCCGCGGCGTCCGGCTTCATCGCCGACGTGCTCGCCGCCCCGCGGCCCCGCCGCCGTGCGCTGGTGCTCGATCACGCCACCGGCGAGATCCGGCGGCTGCTCGGGCGCGCCCCGCAGGTCCGGATCGATCCGACGCAGAGCCTGTTCGAGCTCGGGCTCGACTCGCTCACGGCGGTCCAGCTCCGCGCGGCGCTGCAGCGCACGTTGGGCCGCTCGCTGCCGGCCTCGCTCGCGTTCGAGCATCCCACCCTCGACGCGCTGGCCGACGCGCTGGTCGCGCTCGTCGAGGCAGATCGCGCCGACGCGCGGGCCAACGGGGCGGCGGCCGGCGCTGGGCCCGGAGCTGCGGTCGCCGCCAGGCCCAGGGCCATGGTCGCCAGCGCCGCCGCGCCGATCGACGCGCCGATCGACGAGCTGCTCGGCCAGCTGCGCAGCGGCCGGCTGGCGCTGTCGTCGCTGCCTGCCTCGTCGCTCGCGACCCTGGCCGACGCCGTCCGGACGCACAGCCTCGAGCTGCCGGTGCTGGCCGCCGAGCCGATCGCGATCATCGGCATGGGCTGCCGCTACCCCGGAGGGGTCACCTCGCCGGACGAGCTGTGGGACCTCCTGCGCCGCGGCGGTGACGCGATCACCGAGATCCCGCCGGAGCGCTGGGATCACCCGGCCTGGTACGACCCGTCGCCCGAGGTGCCGGACAAGACGCCGATCCGCCACGGCGGCTTCCTCGATGACGTCGCCGGGTTCGACGCCGGGCTGTTCCGGATCTCGCCGCGCGAAGCGCGCTGCATGGATCCCCAGCACCGGCTGCTGCTCGAGGTCGCGTGGCAGGCGCTCGAGGACGCCGGGCAGGATCCGCACCAGCTGGCCGGCACGAGCACCGGCGTGTTCGTCGGGTTCATGAACAACGACTACGCGAGCCTGGCCGAGCTGGCCGAGCTCGAGGGCCACATGGCGACCGGCAACGGGATCAGCAACGCGGTCGGCCGGCTGTCGTTCGTGCTCGGCGTCCACGGCCCGTCCGTCGCGCTCGACACCGCGTGCTCGTCGTCGCTGGTCGCGATCCACGGCGCGGTCGACAGCCTGCGCAAGCGCGAATCCGACCTCGCGCTGGCCGGCGGCGTCAGCCTGATCCTCTCGCCGGGCCTCACCGTGCTGATGTCCCAGCTCGGCGCGCTCGCGCGCGATGGCCACTGCAAGACCTTCGACGCCAGCGCCGACGGCTACGTCCGCTCCGAGGGCTCGGGCCTGGTGGTCCTCAAGCGGCTGACCGATGCGGTGCGCGATCGCGACCGGGTCGTGGCGGTGATCCGCGGCTCGGCGGTCAACCACGGCGGACGCAGCGGCGGGTTCAGCCAGCCCAGTGCGCGTGCCCAGCAGGCGGTGTTGCGGCGGGCGCTCGCCACGAGCCAGACCCTGCCACACCAGGTCAGCTACCTCGAGGCCCACGGCACCGGCACACCGCTGGGCGATCCGATCGAGTACCGCGCCGCAGCGGCGGTGTACTCGGCCGGGCGCGGCGCCGGCGATCCGCTGCACATCGGGTCGATCAAGACCAACCTCGGCCACACCGAGGCCGCGGCCGGCGTCGCCGGGGTGCTCAAGGTCGCGCTCGCCTTGCAGGCGCGCCAGATCCCGCCGCACCTGAACCTCACCACGCTCAGCCCCGAGATCGATCTCACCCGGATCCCGGCGAAGCTCCCGACCGAGCTCACCGCGTGGCCCGCGATCGATGGCCGTCGCATCGCCGGCGTCAGCAGCTTCGGCATGAGCGGGATCAACGCGCACGTCGTCCTCGAGGAGGCCGGCCCGCGATCGACACCGCCGGACGCGACGATCCCCGTACCCGGCCCCGCACCGGCTGCCGGTGCGTCCCTGGACGAGCCGACCGAGCTGGTGGCGCTGTCGGCGCAGTCAGACGCCGCGCTCCGGGCCCTGGTCGCGCGCTACCAGCGCGCCCTGCGCGACGGCGGCACCGCGTCGAACCACCCGCTGCGCGACATCGCCGGGACGGCCGGCGCCCGCCGTGCCCACCACGAGGTCCGGCTGGCGCTCGTCGCCAAGGACCTCGGCGAGCTGCGCGGCGGGCTCGCCGGCTTCGCCGCCGGGGAGGTCGCCGGCTCGGTCGTCGCCGGCGCCAGCTGCGCCGGCAGGCGCCCGCGCGTCGTGTTCGTGTGCCCGGGGCAGGGCTCGCAGTGGCTGGGGATGGGCCGCGCGCTGTACGCGACCGAGCCTGCCTTCGCGGGTGCGATCGACCGCTGCGACCAGGCGATGCAGCGCCACGTCCGCTGGCGGCTCGTCGAGCGGCTCCACGCAGCCGAGCCGCCGGCCGGGATCGACGTGATCCAGCCGATCCTGTTCGCGATGTCGGTCGCCCTCGGTGCGCTGTGGCGCGCGTGGGGGGTCGAGCCGGACGCGGTGGTCGGCCACAGCATGGGCGAGGTCGCCGCCGCGCACCTCGCCGGCGCGCTGTCGCTCGACGACGCCGCGCGCATCATCTGCGAGCGCAGCCGCTTGATGCTCGACGTCGCCGGCCGCGGCGCGATGGCGATGGTCGAGCTCGGCGCGCGCGCGCTCGAGCCGCGCCTGGCGCGCTACGCGGGTGCGCTCGGCGTGGCGGCGTCGAACAGCACGCGGTCGTCGGTGGTCACCGGCGAGACCGCGGCGATCGAGCAGCTGCTCGGCGAGCTCGCCCGCGACCGCGTGTTCGCCCGGCCGATCAAGGTCGACGTCGCCTCGCACGGCCCGCAGGTCGATCCGATCGCGCAGCCGCTGCTCGCCTGCCTCGACGGCATCCGGCCCGCTGCCGCGGCGGTCCCGCTGTGGTCCTCGGTCACGGCGTCGCTCGGCGACGGCGCCACCCTGGGCCCGGCCTACTGGATGAAGAACCTGCGCGAGCCGGTGCGGTTCGCCGAGACGATCGCCGGCCTGCTCGCCGCCGGCCACGCCCTGTTCGTCGAGCTCAGCCCGCACCCGATCCTCGCGACCGCGATCGAGCACACCGCCCTGGACAGCGGCCATCCCGCGTGGACCACCGGCAGCCTCGGCCGCGGCAAGCCGGAGCGCGCGGCCATGCTGCAGGCGCTCGCCGAGCTGTACGTCCGCGGCTACCCGGTCGACTTCCGCCGGCTCTACCCGGCCGCCGCGGCGGTGGCGCTGCCGACGTATCCGTTCCAGCACCAGCGCTACTGGCTCGAGCCGGTCAAGACCACGCCGCTCTTGCTGCGCCACCGCGCCGAGCTGGCCGGCGCGCCGGCCGGCGCACCCGCGGCCGCCGCGCCCGGCGATCCACCGCCGGCGACCACGCCCACCTGGGCGCAGCTGTGCCACGAGCTGACCTGGGAGCCGGTCGAGCCACCCGGCGCGGCCGAGCACGGACGCCGCTACCTCGTGCTCGCCGATCGCGGTGGCCACGCGGCGCAGCTCACCCGCGCGCTCGAGGCAAGCGGCCAGGCGTGTGCGGTGCTGGCCGCCGACGCTCCGGCGCTCGACGCCGCCCTCGCCGCGCTGGCGCGCGACCGCCCGTTCCACGCCTGCGTGTACCTCGGCTGCCTCGACGCGACCCGGGATCCGGACCGCCCCGACGGCGCAGCATCGACCGCGGCGGCGCTGTGCAGCGGCGTCGTGCGGCTGTTGACCGCCCTCGAGGGCCAGGGCTCACCGCCGCTGTGGATCGTCACGCGGGGCGGCCAGCGCCTCGACGGCGAGGCGCCGCGCGTGCCGCAGGCGGCGGTGTGGGGAATGGGTCGCGCGCTTGCCGCCGAGTATCCGTCCCTGCGCAGCGTCCTCGTCGATCTGGATCCCCGGCTCGATCCCGGCCCGGCGTCCGGCGATGGCCAGGCCGCGGCGACCACCGCGGTCGCAGCGAACCTGGTCGCGCGCGAGGCGACCGCGCTGGCTGCCTGGCTAGCGTCGCCGCAGCACGAGCCGCAGCTCGCGCTCCGCGATGGGCACGCGCGGGCGGCACGGCTGGCGCGGGCCTCCGACGCGCGGTCCGGCTCGCCGGTGGAGATCCGCGGCGATCGCACCTACTGGATCGCCGGCGGGTCATGTGGGCTCGGCGGGCTCGGCGGCGACCTCGCGCGCGCGCTCGTGACCCGCGGCGCGCGGCACCTGCTGATCAGCGGCCCGCGCGAGCTCATCGAGCGGGAGCGCGGCGGCGAGATCGCGTGCGCGCTCGAGGCGCAGGGGGCCTCGCTCACGTTCACCGCGCTGCCCGACGATCGCGATGCGATCGCCACGCTGCCGGAGCCGCTCGCCGCGCCGCTCGCCGGCGTCATCCACGCGGTCGCACCGGCCCCCGCGACCGCGCGGCCTGCACGGCTGGTGGCCGAGCCGCTGGCGTCGTCGATCGCAGGGCTCGTCGGCAGCGCCGTGGCCATCGATCGGGCGGCCCGGCTCGCGGTGCGCCAGGCCACCGCGCACCCGCTCGACTTCGTCTGGCTGTTCGGTCCCGCCGCGTCGCTGCTCGGCGGCGCAGGCCAGGCCGCGACGGCGGCGGCGACCGAGGTGCTGATCGCGCTCGTCCCCGCGTGGCACGCCGCGCAGGTCCCGGCGCGCGCGTTCCTGCTGGCGAGCTGGCCCGGCACGGCGCAGGCCGCGGCCGCGGCGCTCGCCGGCGTCGGCATCTCGGCGGTCGATGCCGAGGCGATCATCGAGGCCGCGCTGGCCTCGGCGCCGGCACCGGCGGCCGGCGCGCGCGCGCCCGCGGCGCGGCTGATCGCGGCGATCGACTGGTCGGTGTTCCGCACCGCCTACGCCCAGCGCGCCGACGAGCGCTTCCTCGGCCGGCTCGGGCGAGCCGCGGCGGCGCCCACGGTGTGGGCCACGAGCCTGGCGCACGCCTCGCCGGAAGCGGCGCGGACGCTGCTCCACGAGCTCGTGGCCCGCGAGGTCCGTGGCGCGCTCGGGCTGGCGCTGGACCAGCCGATGTCGGGCCGCGCCACGTTCACCGAGCTCGGCATGGACTCGGTGATGGCGCTAAGGCTCGTGACCCGCCTCGGCCGCGAGCTCGGCGTGCGGCTGCCGGCCGTCGTCGTGTACGAGCACCCGACCCCGGCCGCGCTGACCGAGCACCTCGCCGATGACGTGCTCGCGCTGTCCCGCGCGGTCGCGCCCGCGCACGCCCCGCCCGACGACGACGCCGGCGGCAGCGACGACAACGACGACAACGACGACCTGTCCGAACACGACCTGGCGGCGCTGCTGCTCCGCAAGCTCGATGCCCACGCAGATCCCGGATGACCATGGCAACCCTCGACACCACCGAATCCCGCAAGGCCCTGCTGCGCAACGCCCTGTCCCGGCTCGACGGGCTCGAGCAACGTGCTCGGAAGGCCGAGCAGTTCCGCGACGCGCCGATCGCCGTGATCGGCATGGCGTGCCGGTTCCCGGGCGGCGCCACCACGCCGGAGCGCTACTGGCACAACCTGGCGCACGGCCACGACGCGGTGACCGAGGTGCCGCCCGAGCGCTGGGACAACGCGGCGTGGTTCGATCCCGATCCCGACGCCGCGGGGCGAACCTACTCGCGCCACGGCGGCTTCCTCGGCGCGGTCGATCAGTTCGACGCGGCGTTCTTCGGGATCGCGCCGCGCGACGCCCGCGCGATGGACCCGCAGCACCGGCTCGTCCTCGAATGCGTGTGGGAGGCGTTCGAGCGCGCCGGGATCCCGCCGGCCTCGCTGTCCGGCAGCCGGACCGGCACCTTCGTCGGGCTCACCGCGACCGACTACGGCTGGCTGATCCAGAGCACGAAGGGCCCGAGCGCGATGGACGCGTACTTCCTGACCGGCGTCGCGCCCAGCTTCATCGCAGGCCGGACCGCGCACGTGTTCGGCTTCGAGGGCCCGGCGGTCGCGATCGACACCGCGTGCTCGTCGTCGCTGGTCGCGGTCCACCTGGCGTGCAGCAGTCTCCGGCTCGGCGACAGCGACGTCGCGGTCGCCGCCGGCGCCAACCTCCTGCTCGCGCCGATGTCGCAGGTCGTGATGGCCAAGGTCCGCGTGCTGTCGCCGTCGGGCCGGTGCCGCGCGTTCGATGCCACCGCCGACGGCTGCGTCCGCGGCGAGGGCGTCGGCGTGGTCGTGCTCAAGCGGCTCGACGACGCGCTCGCCGCCGGCGATCCGGTGCTCGCGGTGGTGCGCGGCACGGCGGTGAACCAGGACGGCGCCACCAATGGCCTCACCGTGCCGAGCAAGCAGGCGCAGGAGCGCGTGATCCGCGCCGCGCTCGACAACGCGCGGATCGCGCCGCACGAGGTGAGCTACGTCGAGGCCCACGGCACCGGCACCGCGCTCGGCGATCCGATCGAGCTGCGCGCGCTCGGCGATGTGTACGGCAAGGATCGCGCCGCAGATCGTCCGCTCTACGTCGGCTCGGTCAAGACCAACTTCGGTCACACCGAGGCCGCGGCCGGCATCGCCGGCTTCATCAAGACGATCCTGGCGCTCGGCCAGGGCGCGATCCCGCCGCACCTGCACTTCCAGCGGCCGAGCCCGCACGTCGACTGGGATCGGCTGGGCATCCGGATCCCGACCGCGCTGGTGCCGTGGTCCGCCGCGCGGCGGATCGCCGGGGTGAGCGCGTTCGGCGCGAGCGGTACCAACGCGCACGTGATCGTCGAGGCGCCGCCCGCGGTGGCCGCGCCCGAGGCGCCACCGGCCGGATCGCGCGCCGAGCTCGTGGTGGTGTCGGCGCGCAGCGCGCCGGCGGTCGCGGCGGCCGCGCACGCGCTCGTCGAGTACCTCGGCGGCGCCCCCGCCCCGCTCGGCGCGCTGGCGTCCCACGTGGCGCTGCGCCGCAGCCACCACGAGCACCGGCTCGCGGTGGTGGCCGACAGCCACGCCGAGCTCGCCGCGATCCTCGCCGATCCGGCGCCCGAGCGCGCGAGCGCCCGCGCGACCGGCCGTGTGGCCTCCGAGGCGCGGCCCCGGATCGCGTTCGTGTTCTCCGGATCCGGCGCGCAGTGGCCGGGCATGGCGCGCGAGCTCCTCGGCGACGAGCCGGTGTTCCGCGCCGCGATCGAGCGCTGCGCCGCCGCGCTCGCGCCCTACACCGAGGGGTCGGTGATGGGCGAGCTCACCACCGGTGGATCCGATCAGGTCGAGATCGTGCAGCCGGCGCTGTTTGCGATGGCGGTCGGGCTCGCCGCGCTGTGGCGGTCGTGGGGCGTCGTGCCCGACGCGGTGATCGGCCACAGCCTGGGCGAGGTCGCGGCCGCGCACGTCGCCGGCGCGCTGTCGCTCGACGACGCCGCGCGGATCATCGGCCGCCGCAGCCGGCTGCTCGCCACGATCAGCGGCCGCGGCGCGCTCGCCGTCGTCGAGCTCACCCGCGCCGAGGCCGAGGCCCGGCTCTTGCCCTGGGCCGACCGGCTGGCGGTCGCGGCGTGCAACGGGCCGAGCACCCTGGTGATCGCCGGCGACCCGACGGCGCTCGACGCCTTGGTCCAGGAGCTCGAGGCGGCGGCCGTGTTCTGCCGGCGCGTCAAGATGGACGTCGCCTTCCACAGCCCGCAGGTCGATCCGCTGTGCGGGCCGCTCCACGACGCGCTCGCCGGGATCGCTCCGCGCGCGGCGGCGATCCCGATGTACTCCACCGTGACCAGCGAGGTCGTGACCGGGACCGAGCTCGACGCGCGGTACTGGGTGCGCAACCTCCGAGATCCGGTGCTGTTCGCGCCGATGATCGATCGCCTGCTCGACGACGGCCACACCGCGCTCGTCGAGGTCAGCCCGCATCCGGTCCTGGTGCCGGTGCTCGAGCCGGTGCTGGCCCGGCGCGGCGGCAGCGCGATGGTCGTCGGCAGCCTGCGCCGCGACCGGCCGGCGCGCCGGACGCTGCTCCGGGCGCTCGGCGAGCTCTACGTCCGCGGCGCCGCCGAGCTCTCGGCGGCCCAGACCCAGCCGACCGCCGCGCAGCGGTCGCGCGCCGTGGTGCTGCCGACCTATCCGTTCCAGCGCGAGCGCTACTGGGTCACGCCCGGGCCCCGGCTGGGGTCGGGGAGCGATGCGATCCTCGGGGCGAGGCTCGGGCCGGGCAGCGCGCTGCTCGGCGCGGCGGTCGAATCGTCGGTGACCGGCCGCGCCGCGCTCTGGCAGCGCAGCTGGAACGTCGAGACCGCCGGCTTCCTCGCCGAGCACGCGGTCGACGGCGCGCCGCTGGTCACCGCCGCGCTGTATCCGCTGCTCGCCGCCGAGGCCGCGCGCCAGACCGGCGCCGGATCGCCGGCGGAGATCGCCGAGCTGGTGTTTCGCGCGCCGCTGGTGCTCGGGGCGCCGGCCGACGGCGATCGCGAGCTCCAGCTGGCCTGGCTCGATCCGGCGCGCGCGGACGGCCGGTTCCAGATCGCGAGCCGGCGCGCCGGTGGTGCCTGGACGCTGCACGCCGAGGGCGTCGCGCGCGGCGCGGGCGACCCGCCCACCGCCGAGCCAGCCGAACCGCTCGCCCGCGTGCGCGCGCGGCTCTCCACCGGCGTACCCGGCGGCGAGCTGTATCGCGCGATGGCAGCCCGCGGCATCGTGAACGGGCCCGGCCTGCGGCCGATCGAGGCGTTGTTCGCCGGCGACGGCGAGGCGCTCGCGCAGCTCGCGGTCGGCGACCGCGCCGCCCGCGCCGCGCACGGCCTGCCGCTCCACCCCACCCTGCTCGACGGCGCGCTCCAGGCGATCGGCGCCGTGATCGCGCGCGCGATGACCGGCCCCGGTGTGCCGCTGGCGATGACGCTCGCGCGGCTGACCGTGCAGCCGTCGCCCGCCACCCGCGGGTTCAGCCACGCCCGCGTGACCGCGATCGACGATGCGACCTGGCGCGCCGACGTGACGCTGTGGGACGACGCCGGCAGCGTGCTGGCCGAGGTCAAGGACCTCCGGATCGGGCGCGCCGAGCTGGCCGCGGTCGCCGCGGTCGCGCCGCCGGGCGCCGCGGTCGCCGAGGACGCCCGGCGCACGCTGCGCGCCACCGATGACCCCGTCGCCCGCGCGACCCTGATCGAGGCGATCGCCCGGACGCAGCTCGCCGCCGTGCTCGACACCGAGCCGGCACGGCTCGCCGCCGATACGCCGCTGCGCGCCCTGGGCCTCGACTCGCTGATGGCGCTCGAGCTGCGCAACCGGATCGCCCACCAGCTCGGCGTCCAGATCTCGGCCGCGCTCGCGCTCGCCGGCGGCACGGTCGGCGAGCTGGTCGGCCACGTCATCGAGTCCTGGGACCGGACCGCCGGCGAACCGGCCGGCGCGCCGAGCCCGGATCGCGACGATCGTCACCCCAGCGCGGAGCTGGCTCCGCAGGTCGGAGCTCCCCGATGAGTACGTCCATGTCCCGAGCAGGTCTGCCCGAGGGTCCGTCCAGCGCGTTCTGGACCACGCTGCGCTACGCGCGCGATCCGATGAGCCTCTACGGGGAGCTGACGCGCTACGGCGACGGCGACACCGTCACGATGCCGCTGATGACCGGCCCGATCGTCGTCGCCGCGAGCCCGCGGGCCGCCAGGGACGTGCTCACCGCCGACGCCGGCGCGCTCGACGTGTTCGATCGGCCGAGCGTGGCCATGGTGTTCCGGCCGCGCTCGGTGGTGATGCTGTCGGGCGAGCCGCACGCGCGCGAGCGCAAGCTCTTGATGCCCGCGTTCAACCGCAGCCAGGCCGTCCGGTCGTACGCGGTGACGATGCAGGACACCACGACCCGGATCGCCGCCGAGCTGCCCGCCGGCAAGCCGTTCGCCATGCAGGAGCTCGCCCAGCAGATCATGCTGATGATCGTCATGCGCGACGTGTTCGGCGTGACCGAGCCCGACGAGCAGGTCGTGCTGGGCAAGCGGATCCGCGAGCTGTTCGAGGCGTCGTCGGGGACGCTGATCTTCTTCCCGGCGCTGCGCCACCGGTTCGGCGGGATCGGACCGTACGCGTCGTGGCAACGGTCGACCGCGCGGCTGACCAAGCTGACCCACGCGCTGATCGCGCGGCGCCGCGCCGCGGCCCCGGGCGACAAGCTCGACGTGCTGACCATGCTGCTGTCGGCGCGCTACGACGACGGCAGCGTCCCCGACGACGAGGTCATCCACGACGAGCTGATGGCGCTGTTCCTCGCCGGCCATGCGGCCACCTCGACGACGATCGCGTGGGTGTTCTACTGGCTGCACCGCCACCCCGAGATCCTGGCCAGGTTGCGCGCCGAGCTCGACGCGCTGCCCGAAGGCGCCGCGCCCGACGACTACACCAAGCTCCCCTACCTCGATGCCGTGTGCAACGAGACCCTGCGGATCTACCCACCGGTGAC
>Ga0137459_1000480_pt1 | contig 14151 bp, 10 predicted proteins | sample EasRivERMGT700_2_FD_104908 | JGI IMG/M metagenome (GOLD analysis project Ga0137459, IMG submission 104908) | Soil microbial communities from meander-bound floodplain in the East River, Colorado, USA - East River MetaG ERMGT700_2 | ecosystem: Environmental > Terrestrial > Soil > Floodplain ...
CTGATCGTCGGCGATCACGTCGTGTTCTGGAACCACCCGTCCTACGATCCGCTGATCGCCGGGACGCACGGCGTCTGGCGCCTCGAGAACGCGATCGTGATCGATCGCTCCGGCGGCGAGCTACGCTATCAGGGCCACGGCTACTTCAGCCCGGTCAACAAGGACCATCTCATCCGCGGCATGCTGCACCACTACAACATCCACGTCGACGAGGCGCTCGCGATCACGCGCCGCATCGACCGCGGCCGAGGCGCCGCGCGAACGGCGGCCGAGGCCGAGCTCGCCACCAAGTTCCCGCGCGTGGCCCGGCGCGCGGCCGGCGGCTGGGAGATCCGCGGCACCGGCTTCGGCGTTCCGACCGTTCGCGAGCTGAAACACCTCACCGCCGCCGAGGCGCCCGGCCTGATCAACCCAGCTAGCGGCCGGATCGAAGCGCGGCGGCCGGTCGAGGCTGCCCTGTGAAGCGGTGCGCGTGCGCGATCGTGGTCGGCCTGGCTGCGCCCGCGGTCGGTGGATGCAAGAGCAAGGACGAGGTCGTCATGCAGCACAGCACTCCCTCTCAGATCGCCCCGCCGTCGTCGACCGATGCGCTCCGCCGCCCGCTGCGGGTCGCGTGGCACGTGCCGGTGCGCGGTACCGCGCTCGCCGCCCCGGTCGCCGCCGACGGCCTGATCCTCGTGCCGACCATCGCGCCCGGCAGCGCCGGTGACGCCGGCGCGGTCGAAGCCTTCGACGCTCGCACCGGCGCGCGGCGCTGGAGCTTCGACGGTGGCACCGGGCTCCCCGGCGGCGTGACGACCTCGCCGGCGGTCGCCGACGGCCTCGCGGTGTTCGGCACCGGCGCCGGCACCGTGCACGCGATCCGCGCATCCACCGGCGAGCCGGTGTGGCACGTCGCGCTCGGTCGAGGACCGCTCGCCGGCATGACCATTCACGACGGGCTCGTGCTCGCGGTCGGCGAGGGCACCCGGCTCGTCGCCCTCGAGCTGCCATCGGGCAGGCAACGCTGGGAGGTCCCGGCAGGCCGCGGCGCCTACGCCGCCCCCACCGTCGGCGGCACCGAGGTCTACATCGCCCTCGAGGACGGCACCCTCGAGTCCACCGGCCCGGGCGGCATGCGCTGGAAGCTGGCTCCCCGCGACCGGCGCCGTCCACGCGGTCCTCGCGGCCGGCGACCTCGCGGTGGTTGCCACCCGCGCTGGCGACCTGCGCGTTGTCGACGCCGTCAACGGCACGCTCGTGTCCTCGCTCCACCTCGATCAGCCTGCGAGCTCGGGGCTACTGCTCCACGACGGCACGCTCTACTTCGTCGACACAGAGCGCCAGCTCGTCGCCATGGCGCCGTAAGGCAAGGCGCGACCCGGCGGGCCGGGTAGCTCGCGATTGATCTGCAACTCTGCCATCGCGGAGCGACGTAGAGGCGGATAGAGGCGGATAGCCCCCACCAGGGATACTCGAGGCTGACAACGCAACCGCCCCATGAAGTTGCGCCGTCAGCTGGCAAGCTGCGGCAACCAGCGCGTCGCTGTTGTGCGTGCAACCGCCGGGGAGGGTGCTCGGGGCCCGCGATCACCATTGATCGGCACCACCTACCTCGGCTGCCTGCCTCCCGAACATGCCGGACCTTCGCGACACCACGGGGTCGCCTCGGCTCGTCACCTATCGTCGTTGCCAGCGCTGAAGCCAGCCGGGCTCACGTCTCCGCGACGGGCACGGGTACGTACGCGAACCGCCAGAGCCAGTACGTGCCGGGCGGAAACACGACCTACCACGTCGTCGGGCGGATATCGTCGGCCGGCATCACCTCGAGCAGCACCCGCCAGCCGAGGAAGTCGTCGGGGTCGGCGCGCCTCGCGAAGTCGCCGTAGTCGTCGTCGACCGCGATCCGGCCCCACGCCACGTCGACCCCGCGCCGCGCGACCGCGCCACCGGTGAGCTCGGCCACGAGCGCGGCCATCGCATCACCGGTGAGCCGGGCGTCGACATGGATCGAGCAGCACAGCGCGTCGTTCATCGCATCCCCAGGATGGCTACCGATCAGGGTATCGGGAAATAGGGTCCGTGATCGAACTGGCCGCCGACCTTCACGATCGACAGGTCGCTCTGCTTGCCGGCCAGCGACTGAAGCTGATCTCGTGATGGTCCCTGGGTGCGCTCCATGGCACAGGGCGCACACGATGGCCCCTGGGCGCCCCCTCACATGATCAGGCAAATCACCCTGGCCGGGTTTCGATCCGATCGTATGATTTCCGGACAGATCCGCTCTGGCGGTTCTGAAAATTGACTTGGTCCGGTCGCGCCCCCGGAGTGTATGCTGGACGGCCATATGGAGCGAAGCCGGCGGAGCGGAACGAGCGAGGCGATGAACCGCCACGACGATGTCAAGCACCAGGCCTCGTCCCCCGGCAAGCAGACCCTGACGCAATCGCTTGGGCACGAGGCCACCGGGGCGCCAATGCAGCGTGCTGCCGTTGCGCAAGGCTCCCAGGATGCCGACAGCGAGACGACACGGCGTGCCGCCGCGTCTGGGGTTGCAGCGCCGGGGAGTCGTTACCTCATCGCGACCGCATCCAGCCCTGTTCGGTCCGGCCCATGACGTCTCGACGATCGCGTACGAGGCCGACGCCCATGAGGTGCAGTGCCGCCCGCGTCTCGCTGCTCGTCGAGGTCGCGGGTCCGCTTGCCGAGCTCGATCGCCACGATGCTTCGAGTGTCACGTTGCGCATCGATCCTCCCCCGGGCCGTGGCCGACGCAGCGAGTTTATGAGTTCGGAGACCGGCGACGGAAAGGGCGCAAATCGAACCTTATTAGCAGGATTGCCCAACAACCCTCATCACCAAGCATAGCGAAATGCTTAGCACTCAGAATCAAAAAGGAGCAACCATTTTATGAAGACGACCTGTTTGGCTGCGATCTGCGGCACTCTGATATTCGGCTGCAGTACCGATCAACAGCGCGACGGTGCACAGGACGCCCAAGAAATCGTCGACAATCTCGTCCAGGCCGGATTCCCCATCAATGACATTCAGATCGTCGACGGCAAAGTGTACACCGGCCGCGACGCGCTTGTGACGCTCCAGGCGTCGCGCGAGATGCTCCAGACCGACGGGGGGACCGAAGAGCAGTACCGGACGAAGAATCAGGTGAGCCGCAGCGTCACGAGGATCTGCGTCAACCCCAGTTCCTCGTTCAGCAGCAACTCTGCCCTCATGACGGGCCTCAACGAGGCGGTTGCAACCTACAACGCGTTGCCGCTCACGTTCGACTTCGCAGTGGGACCGACCACCGGTTGCGACGCAAACATTAGCATCACGACGCAGAGCGGCGACGGTGGCGCTGCCGGCTTCCCATCGGGCGACCTGCCGTACCCGGGGCCAGTCTACATCGGCACCAGCATCCCCATGTATGGCGCCGGTCCGACCAGGCATGTCATCGAACACGAGCTTGGCCACTGCATCGGCTTCCGCCACTCGGACTACTACAACCGCTCGATCTCGTGTTCCGGCTCGGCCGACAACGAGGGTGACGCCGGCGTTGGCGCCATCCTGATCCCAGGCACGCCGAGCACGGCGATCCAAAACGGCTCGGTCTACAACTCCTGCTACAATCTTGGGTCGACCGGCACGTTCACGAGTAGCGACGTCACCGCCCTGACCGCTGTCTACAGACTGCGAAGCGATCATGTCGTCCTGATCAGGCCGGGCGAGGGTTACTTCGGCACATGGTGGCCCGGCGTCTATTGTAAGGCTGGGACCTGGGCAGTCGGGTACCAGATGCGGGTCGAGCCCGCTCAGGGTGGTGGCTTGTTCGGCGGTGATGATACGGCGCTCAACTCGGTCCAACTTTTGTGCAGAGACCCCATTACACTTGCCACGGAGTGGATCTCCTCCTACGACGGAAATTGGGGAAACTGGAACTCCAGCGCGACCTGCACCGGTCTGGGCAAGTACCTGAACGGCGCGCGTATACTAATCGAATCACCTCAAGGTGGTGGTGACGACACGGGTGCCAACGACGTGGAGTTCTCCTGTACTGGTTCCAGCACGATCCACGCTCCCGGCGGCCAAGGTTGGGGCTCATGGCTCAACTGGGCCGCGTGCCCAGCGCAATCGGCCGTGTGCGGACTGGCGGTCAGGTTCGAAGAATCACAAGGTGGTGGCGATGATACTGCCATGAATGGCCTTGAGCTCGAATGTTGCAGCCTGTCCTGCAACAGTACGTGTGGCGATAATGTATGTGATACCAACTGCGAGGGCCCGCAAACATGTCCGAGTGATTGTGGCCGGTGTGGCGACGGGCGGTGTAGCGCGTTCGAGAGTCGATCGAGCTGCCCAGGGGATTGCGGATACTGTGGGGACGGTGCCTGCAACGGCGGCGAGACCGTTTGGTCGTGTCCCGGCGACTGCGGCTGGTGCGGCGACGGGATCTGCAGTTCTTTGGAGAACTCGTCGACCTGTCCTGGTGACTGCGGTAATAGCTGCCTCAATCCCGCGTTTAGCCAATGTGTTGAGCCACAATAGGCCCTCGCACTGCGGGAGTGCCGTAGTTGAGCTACCGGAGGCAACGTCACCGTGCCAGTCGGGAACGTGGCGCTCGGGCAGCGTTTGGTCGTGCAGCCTACGGCCGCCCGGTAGCCTCGTATCGCAGGCTGGGCGCACAGGCGAATTGCTTGACCGCGAGCGCTCAAGCCAGTCCCGTGGGAGCAAACATGCATCAGCGCGGCGCTGACGCGATCCTCACACGGCTCGCCCCGGTTGGCGGACTAACGTTCTCGTTTGGCTTGGCGTGCCTGCAAGTAGTTCGCGAGGGCGGCCATCAGCTTGTCGCCATGGGCGAGTGCGGCGCTGGCTTCCTCCGTGGAAGAGCGTCGTTAGCGCCGGCAGCGATCCGCACTTCCTCGGCTCCGTCGTCTACATCAGCGCTGAGGGCATCGGCCGCCATCGAAGGCAATTCCGCGGAATCGCGGGAAGTGATCGACCCCACATCGTGCGCGCGGCCTCTCGTCCACGTAAAGCTGCGCCACACAAGTATCCGTTCGGTCGATAGCAGGCCGCTAGTGCCGTGGATCGCCACCTCGATCTTGCGCAGACGCCCGGCCGCGGAACGGTCGGGGAGCAGGCCCTCGGCGAGGAGCGCGTGCAGGTTGCAGAGGGTGTACCGGTTGAACCCGACCTCGTCGACGTTCTCGACGAGCATCTCGATGGCAGCCTTGTGGTTGAGGATCATCTGCGCCTCGCGCTGATCCTTGCCGGGCGCGCGTCGGCCGAGCTCGATCAGGTTCTGCGTGTCGAGGTGCGTGTACGTGTTGCCTTCGAGCCGGCTCGATGCCCAGGACAGGTCCACGAGCAACCGACTCAGGATCTGGCGCGCGTAGGTCCCGGCCGGACGCTCCGGTCCCGCTGTTCGCCCGAGCGTATGAAGCCGCGCTCGCATCGCGGGATCGAGGTATGCGTCGACGTTCGGGCGCTAGCCTTCGCGAGCTGCTCGGGCGTCTCGTCGTCGTGCTTCGGTACGTGGTACCTGCGATGCTTGCGTCCTCCGGTGGCGCGGAGACGACCGCTTTGAGCGAGCTCACCCAGCCGCCGCCGGAGTGTGCGACGCGGGCCCTTCACCGTCGCCTCGATCTGCTCGATGGACGCGCCGTCGTCCAAGCGTCCCACCGCTGCCATCAGACGCTCTGCGAGGGATGGGTCGATCGGGCGGGCCACCCAGGAATGGTGGCGCAAAGCCCGCCTGTGCGCCACTTGATAAGCAAATAAATACACTCACTTGGTGGTTCGGTGGCGCAAAGGGCACCCTTTGCGCCACATCTGCGATCACTGCGATCCAGCCCTCCACACGAGCATCTGGGAGAGCTCCCCACCAGGCATACTCGAGGCTGACAACGGACATCGAACGCGGGCCGCGCGCGCTCTCGAACCGCGGGACCGCGACGACGATACCCACGCGTTCGTGGTCGAGGACCACACGACCGCGCGGCGCCGGTCAAATCTCGCCGCGCGATCCGCGCTGACACCGATTGACGACGGGGCGTCGTGAACGCCAGAATACATCGATCTCGGCTTGCCGGCCGAATCGGGGCTCCGCAGTGAGGTTCTGATGCGCATGGGTCGACAGCTCTTGGTTCTCTGGGTCACGGGCGCGCTGGCCGGGTGCTCGGTCAAACCGGTGACCTTCACTCCGGAGGACGTGCCTGGCGATGGCCCTCCCGACTGCCACGACGGCACGCAGAACGGCGACGAGACCGCCGTCGACTGCGGTGGCGCGTGTGGCCCGTGTGCCGACGGACGGTCCTGCGCGGCACCCATCGATTGCAGCTCTGGCGTGTGCACCGCCGGGCAGTGCGAGGCGGCGAGCTGCGTCGACAAGGTCAAGAACGGCGACGAGACCGCCGCCGACTGCGGCGGCTCCTGTCGCGCATGCGGCGACGGCAGCGCCTGCAACAAGCCCGATGATTGCAACTCGCGGGTATGCACGAACAGCCTGTGTATGGCGGCGTCATGCATGGACGACGTCAAGAACGGCGATGAGACCGACGTCAACTGCGGGGGCGCTTGCGGCCCATGTGCCGATGGGCGCGCCTGCGGCGACCAAGGCGACTGCACCTCGAAGGTGTGCGCGGCTAACCAGTGCGCGGCACCGACGTGCACGGACTTCGCCGCGAACGGCGCCGAGACGGACGTCGATTGCGGCGGCAGCCAGTGCCCGGCGTGCGCGTTCGGCAACGCCTGCGCGTTCGATCGCGACTGTGCCGGTGCCGGCGTCTGCGATGCGCTGCATTGTCGTCCGGCGCGCAGCTGCGCCGAGATTCACCAGCTTCGGCCCACACTCGGCGACGGCGCGTACACCATCGTGCCGGTCGGCGTGGCACAGCCCTTCGACGTGCGCTGTGACATGACACGCGATGGCGGCGGCTGGACGCTCTTGCTCAAGGCCGACGGCGCGAGCTCGCTCACCTACGCCGCGCCGGCGTGGACCGACGCCACGCTGATCAATCCCACCGACCTCACGACGCTATCGGGCAACGCCAAGTACGCGAGCTTTGTCGCGATGCCGGTCACCACGCTGGTCGGCGAGCTCGATGGATTCCGCTACGCAAAAGCGTTCGCCAGCCAGACGGCACAACAGATCTTCGCGGGTGTGGCTGACTACGTCACCGACTTTCCCACGTTCAATACCGGCGCACCCAACTGGTCTGCACAACCCAACTGCCACGTGTTTGGCGTCAATCTCCCCTTCAGCACGCCCTCGCGCTTCGGCTGGAGCGCCAATCAGGAGAACGACTGCCTCACCAACGATACCGGCATCGGACTCGGGCTCAGCGGTCGCGGCGCTGGGTACCGGTGCGGCTCCACCCTGTGCAGCGCCGGCAACGTCGACGCGGGTGGCGACGGTCTGCTCTGGGGCCGGTGACGCGTCCACGCGGTCCCGCGAGGCCGCGGACAAATGCGGTTGGCGATCGCGGCAGCGCAACGTCGCCTGATCCCGGGTCTCCCCGACAGAACGGATGTGGTGGTGGTCCCCGCGCGACCTCTTCGCGCATCCGGGTGACCACGCTCTGGAGGGTGCAGCAGCCGTGTCATCGGCACTCATGCCGCGGCAGTGAGGGGACCACCGCGGTGGGGACGCGGCGCTTCCGGTGGTCGAGGTGACTTGGCCGGCCCCGCCGGCCGCGTCGCAGCGTCGACTCGATATGGGTGTTTTGCCGCCCGCCAGCATCAGCGCCCTGTTTGGCCCAGCCGCGGCGCGAGGGGCGAGCCATGACCCGCCTGGCGCAGCGGACGCCGCGCAGCTGCGCCATGCGCACAGCCTCGACACGATCATCGACGAGCTGGAGTTCGCACCCGACGAGGCCCAGCGCCTGCGTACCCTCGCCTCGCAGGAGACCGGCCTCGACGCGGACGTCCCCGGAGCCGTCGATTCCCTATGAGGCCGATCGAGGCCGGGCCCACCGCCCGCCGGTCACCGGCAGGTCGGATCCGTCTGCGACGTCACCGACGATGGATACGGCGAGGTCTCGATCGGCGGCGTCGGGTATCCGGGCTCGTTGTAGCGGACACCGTGCTGCTTGCCTCCGCCACCGTCCTGCTTCGGGCGGCGCAGCGCCAGGGCCGCGCCGGCGACCGAGCTGATGAGGCTCAGCAGCAGCGACAGGCCCACCGTGGCGAGCGCCTTGCCGGTCGCGTCCGCGGCCGAGAGCGCGGCGTGCTCGGCGCGCTGTCCCAGGTCTCGCGCCCGCCCGGCCGCGGCGTCCCATCGCGCTTCGATCTGGCGCGCGAGGTCGGCCGCCTCGGGGCGCGTCAGCTGCGTGTTCGCCGCGAGCTGATCGATCAGCCGATCGCGATCGAAGCCGCCGCGCGCGATGTCGCGTGCGACGCCGCGGGTCGCGGCCCGGAGCTGCTCTGCCGTGATCGGGGGCTTGCCCTGCGCGGCGAGCCGCTGGTTGATCGGCGCGAGCAGGTCATCGGCGCTGACGCCGAGCGTGTCCAGCGCCTGGCCGGGATCGACCTGCACCGCGGCCGACGAGATCGCGCTCCCGGTCGCCTGGACCGCGGCGCCGCCGGCGCTCGCGACGCTGCCCGCGAGCATCGTCACCATCCACAGCGTCGCGCCTAGCCCGACGACCGACGTGATCGCCCACATCACCAGGCCGTGGACGCCGGCGAGCTTGCGATCGGGCGTCTGCGCGAACCTGCCGGCGATGAGGCCGCCGAAGAACATCGCGATCAGCGGCGTGATCAGCGACCACACCGTGGTGCCGATGCCGACGCCGCGCAGCGAGCCGGCGTCGTCGACATTGACCGCGGCGAGGCCGATGCCCAGACCGAGGAGCTGTAACAGCATCCAGAACCCGACGCTGCAGGCTGTGCCGGCGAACACTGCGCTCCAGCGCAGGCCGGGCTGTCTACGATCGATCAAGACGGCTTCACGACTGATGGTGGGCTGCATGGTCGAGGTTTACCGCCGCGTTCGACGGTGCAAACTCGAGGCGCGGTGAGCGCAGCAAAACGCGCGCCGTCGCGCGCGGGCGATGGCGCGCGGTGGCGATCCGCGGAGGATCATTGGCGCCGGTCATGCATCGGTCCGCTTCGTCGGCCGGCGCTGGATCCAAACAACTCGCAGCGACCGGGCTCGCGGGCGGGATCCCTGATCCAGGTCCCTGGTTGAGGCTCTCGCGTCGTAGCGTTGACCTGTACATCTTCCTATGGCAACGTGTACATGTGACAGCTGCGAAGAAAACATGGACGATCGCGACGGCCCGGCAGCATCTACCAGAGGTGGTCGGCTTGGCCGCGCGCGAGCCTCAACGCGTCTATCGGCGAGACAAGCTGGTGGCCGCGGTGGTGAGTCCAGAGCTTGCCGACGAGGTCGAGAACCTCCGCCGCCCCAGCCTCGCGATGAAGCTCGCGGAGCTCCAGCGACTGTGCGCCGAGGAGAACTACGAGTTGACAGCTCCCCCTCGGCACGATCGCGCGAATCCGTTGGCGTCGCGTCGCGTCCCCGATCGTTCACGCGTGCGGCGGGCTCCGAAGCGATGAGCATTCTCGTCGACACGAATGTCCTGAGCGAGCTGGCGCGCCCTCGCCCGGATCCTCGCGTGGTCGACTGGGTTGGTGGTCTCGCAACCGTGATTCTCAGTGCCGTCACGGTCGAGGAAGTATTCTTCGGGCTCTCTGCCAAGCGCAGCCCCCGGATCGAGCGCTGGTTCGAGGATTTCCTCGATAGCGATTGCCGAGTCCTCGAGATCACCACACCGATCGCCAGACACGCCGGGGTCCTGCGCGGCCAGCTCCGGAAGCGAGGGCGCCCGCGAACGCAGGCCGACATGCTGATCGCTGCCACCGCCGGGTTGCACGGTCTCACGCTGGCGACTCGTAACGAACGTGACTTCGAGGACTGCGGCGTAACGGTCGTCAACCCGTTCGCGTGATCTGCTGAGTCATCATTGGCCTCTACCGGAGGTCAGCCAACGCTGGGCTGGGCCGCGGCCGAGCCCTACCGAGATTACTTGCGGGGCAGGGGGAGGGCAGGATCGGGCGCAGCCGATGTCGACGTGGACGATCGACTGGTTCTCGAGCGCGGCGATGTTCGCGGGCTGGGCGGAGTATGGCGAAGCGGCGTTCCTGTGGCGCGGCCCCGTGACCTGCGATCCGCTCGTGGTGTATCAGCCGAGGACGTGGCCTTTGCGAGCGGGCTGGAAGAAGGCTGGCGGGATCTCGTACCGAGATGTCCCCTCGGCGAAGCGGCGACCGGAGGCTTGCGCCGGCTGGAACGGGCTCGAGGTGGGGGCCGGGTGCTGTGGTGACGAGATCCTCGACAGGGGCAGATCGCCGATCAGGCCACGTCCGCGGGCTTCGCGATCCGCGGTGATGCGACCGCCCGCGCGATTCCCTCGCACCAGTCAGGGAATAACGCCACCCGGCCTGTGACCGGCGCTCGGCCGGTGACTGCGCGTGCAGCGCGTCCCGTGGGTTCGAAGCGCAGCTCACCGACCTCCTCAGCGGGCGTGGAAGACCTCGCGCCGTCGGCCGATCCGATCCGTCAGGCCGGAACGTCGAACGCCAGCACGCGCCGTCGGGCTTCCACCCCGCGCCCTTGCCGCCGTGGGTGAGGCGCTCGACGCGGACGCGGATCTGGTCGATCTGTCCGGGCACGGGCAGCGCGCGCGCGATCGAGATCGCGTTGTAGCCGCGTTGCTCTTGCGTCTCCTTGCTGCCGAGCGTCGGAGCGGCCGCGATGTGCAGCGCGGGCGCGCCATCGTTGTCGTGGCTGGTCTCGGTCACCAGTGCACCGTGATGGAGGTGCCCGTGGAGCACCAGCTGGTAGCCCTTCTGGCGCAGCGCGGCCTTCACCGTGGCGGCGTTGATAAGGCCCGTGAACGAGGCGACCTCGGGGGCGGTCCCCGCGAGCGCCGTGACCGGATGATGGAGCACCGCGATCCGGACCGGAACCGACGCGGGTGGAGCTGCCGCGTCGAGCGCATGCTGCGCCACGAGGCCAGGATCGATGCGTTCCAGCCTGGGGCGGTGGGGATCGAGCGCCATGCGGCTCGAGTCGTCCGTGGCGAGGCGCTCCGCGAGCTCGAACAGTGCACGAAGGCGTGGATCCGCGAGCTGCTCGCCGCCGAGCTCGGCCGATCCGAGGAGCCAGAAGGCGACCCTGGCGTCGCGGTACAGGACCGGCGCGCAGTCGCGCGTGGCCAGCGGTTGCTCGAGGTGCGGGTGCGGCAGGTCCGCGAACGCGGCCGCGAACGGGCGATGCCTGGCGTGCTGGTCGGGATCTGCGGCCGTGCTCCAGTCGACGTCGTGGTTGCCGCCGACCAGGAGGACCCGCGGGTCGCCGTCGTGGAGGCACGGGTGCTCGTTGGCGCCGGCCCACGCGCGCACCTGCTCCACCCAGGCCCGGGCCTGCGCGATCTGCGCGGCATCGCCGGCCCGCTCGACGAGGTCGCCGGAGATCACGACGAGGTGCGGGCCGAGGCCCCGGCGCGCCAGCTGGTCCAGCTCGGTCACGTACTTGTCGCGCACGAAGGTGTTGCGGAGCGCTTTGATTATCCGGCGATCCGTGGTCGGATCGTGCTTCGTATCGACGGTGGAGGCGGCGTTGTCGCCGATGTGGACGTCGGAGATGTGGTGGATGCGCAGTGGCGTCAGCAGCGCCGCCAGGGCCGGGTCGGTGATGTGCCACGGACCGTCGGTGTGGTCCGCGCGGACCAGCCCGAGGCGGACCAGCTCATCCCGCGGTGCATCGCCGACGGCTTCGCCGCGACCGAGCTTCTGGAGCGCTTCGCGCGTCTCCGGTGGAAGGCTGTCGGTGAACACCGCCGACAGGTGAACGTCTTTCCCGCCGACTCGGAGCATGCGCGCCGCAGCCTCGGCCACCTCGCTCGTGGTCGCGGTGGGGAGGTCGGCGTGCGCCTGCATCCACGTCCGCAGCAGGTAGAACGACGAGCGCCAGCGCCAGGGTGCGGTCGACAGGTCGTGGCCACGGGCGGCCCGCGTGAGCTCGCCTTCCCGCGGCGTGGGCAGATAGACCGCGCTGCGCAGATCGCACGCGGCCTTGCCGCGGTCGAAGCCGTGCAGCGACCCGAGCTCTGCCGGTGTGAGGGCCAGGACGACGTGGCACGTGGGAGCCAGGGCGTCGAGCCAGTCGAACAGCTGCGCGGCTCGCCCGGCATCGGCAAGCCACGGACCGGGTTCGTCGATGAGCAGGAGCGACGTCGACTCGCCTGCGGGCAGGGTCGCCAAGCTCGGCAAGATCGGCCTCGTTCCGACATCGAGGAAGTGAGCTTGGTGGGTTGCGCGCCTGGCGTGCTCGATCGCCCGCAAGGCCCAGGTCTTGCCGGCCCGGCGCACGGCGACCAGCGGTCGCACCCGCCCGGCCGCAAGCGCGCCGCAGGTCTCGTTGACCATGCCCGCGACGACATCGGGATCCCGGGCATCACGTGCCGGGTCCCAGGCGAGATCGATCATGACTACGCCCCCTCCGCGCGCGCCAGGCGCTTGGCGTGGAGGCGTACCCACTGGAACCACGGGATGTCGTCGAGCCAGATCCCGGCCGGGGTGGCGAGGCCGGCGCCGAGGACCGCATCGGCAGCGTCGATGGTCAGGTCGTCGAGGCGAGGCAGCTGGTCGCGGTGGTCGAGCAGGGTCTTGCGCGCGAGGGCGGGCAACTCCGCCCAGCGGCCGGCGAACACCGGGTCGCGATCGACGATGAGCCGCCGGTGGCGCAGCTCGACCACCTGGTCGCGCACCACCACCGCACGGCCCACGCGCAGCTCTTGCTCGACCGCGAAGCCCATGACCTGCAGGTAGAACGGCCAGCCGCCGCAGACCTCGACGATCAGCCGGGCCAGGTCTTCGGAGATCCGGCCGGCGCTGGTGGTGACCAGGAACTGCGTGGCGTCGCGTCGGGCCATCGGTCCGATCTCGACGACCCACACGTCGTTGGCGAACGACGAGCCTGGCGCCGTGCGTGCGTGGGCGGCGACGGTGCGCCAGTCCTGGTGCGAGCCGGCCAGCACCACCATCGCGGCGTGTTGCCCCAGGGCCCGCAGCCAGGCCAGGTGATCGGCGGGCAGCCGCGCGAGCCAGGCCAGCTCGTCGATGAGGTACACCGCGGGCAGCGCGGGGCGTGCCTGCAGCAGCGCTTCGGCGGGCGCCGGGTGCGTGGCGAGCGCCGGGGCCAGGCGGCGGGCCAGGTCGTCGCGCGACGCGAGCTGCGCGCCCTCCAGCGTGGCGAGGTGAACCTCGTGCGTGCCGCGCAGCCGCGCGGCCAGCGTGTGCAGCAGGGAGGTCTTGCCCGCGCGGCGCGGGCCGAGCAGCGCGGTGGGCGTGCGGGCCGCGGTGAGCCGCAGCAATTCGTCGACGAGCGCCGCGCGGCCGTCGAGGTCGCGGCCGTCGGTGATGGCCGGGCCGGGGACAAAGCTCGGCGCGTCGATCCGCGGGGTGGCGGCAGGCGCGTCGATGGCCCGTCGGGCGTGCGCGGGAGACTCTGCCAGGACGGCCGGCGAGCCGTCCCACATCGGCCCGGGGTTCCAGCCGGCCGCGCGCAGGTCGTCCAGCGGCGTGGTCGGGATCGGCTCGCCGGCCACGCTGCGCGTGACCAGGTCGGGGCGCTCGAAGAACGGTCGCAACGCGCCCAGTGGCAAGAAGCGCGTGACCCCAGGAACCCGCGGCGAGCTCGCCTCGAGTTGCAGCAGCAGGTGGTCCGCGGGCGCGTCGATGCGGACGTAGCCGGACGGAACCGCCACGAGCGAGCCGTGGTCGCCGACGGTGATCACGACACGGCACGGCGCTGGAACATCGGCATTGCCGATGTCCCACACCCGCACCGTCCCGTCGTCCCCGCCGCTCACCAGCCGCGTCCCATCCCGGTGCCACGCCACGCTCCTCACCGGACCTCTGTAGCCCTCGAGCCGCGCCAGCTCCGCATATGTCGTCGCGTCCCACACCCGCACCGTCCCGTCGTCCCCGCCGCTCGCCAGCCGCGTCCCATCCCCGTGCCACGCCACGCTCCTCACCCAACTACCGTGGCCCTCGAGCCGCGCCAGCTCCGCATACGTCGTCGCGTCCCACACCCGCACCGTCCCGTCGTCCCCGCCGCTCGCCAGCCGCGTCCCATCCCCGTGCCACGCCACGCTACGCACC
>Ga0137459_1000481_pt1 | contig 14148 bp, 10 predicted proteins | sample EasRivERMGT700_2_FD_104908 | JGI IMG/M metagenome (GOLD analysis project Ga0137459, IMG submission 104908) | Soil microbial communities from meander-bound floodplain in the East River, Colorado, USA - East River MetaG ERMGT700_2 | ecosystem: Environmental > Terrestrial > Soil > Floodplain ...
CGGTGGGGGGACGGGTCACGCCGATCTACAACAACATCAATAATGGACCGGTGCGGGTGGTCAGTACGAACGCGGTCCCGATCATCACCAGCGAACGTGCCTATCGCGGTCCCAACCTGACGGATTTCAATGAGATGATGGGATTTCCTGCGGATCAGTTGACGACCGAATACTGGTTCCCCCTGTACAACACCACCAGTTTTATGCAGACCTACCTGACGATCGGCAATGCCAGCCCCTCCACCAGCGCGGCAGTGAGTGTCTACATTGCCGGGCAGCTCAAGGGCAGTTATATGATCCCGGTGGGGGGACGGGTCACGCCGATCTATGATGGCATCAATAATGGACCGGTGCAGGTGGTCAGTACGAATGCGGTCCCGATCATCACCAGCGAGCGAGCCTACCGCGGTCCCAACCTGACGGATTTCAACGAGCTGATGGGTTTCCCGGCGAATAAATTGACGACCGAATACTGGTTCCCCTTGTACGACACCACCAGCTTTATGCAGACCTACCTCACGATCGGCAATGCGCAGTAAGCTTTTATTCAAGCTCTACTTTTTGGGAGAGCAGTAAAGAAATACACATAAAATTGAGCGAAGTTAAAAGCTAACGCGAAAGTGCATGGAATGTTAGCATGCTATTGATACTTATCATCAAAATTCTATAAAAATAAAAACTCATTTTTCAATAGTAAAAAACAAACCGTAAAAGCCCTGGCTTATACATAAGCCAGGGCTTTTGGTGGCCTATTATCATGAGGTGATATAATGAATTTTATTATTTGAAACATCCGAGGTGTCTTTGTTAATGAAGTTGCTTTATCGATTACGAAAAACCATCAGGTTTTTGAAAGAACCACAAGAATTAAACAAAATTCGCAGGTCTGGCCTGTTCGATGAACAGTGGTATTTAGAGAACAACCCCGATGTCGTTCAAGCAAAGGTCGAACCTGCGCTCCATTATTTGCGCTACGGCGGTATTGAAGGGCGCGACCCGGGTCCTGATTTCTCCAGCCGATTTTATTTAGATACCTATGAAGATGTAAAAAAGGCCGGGATAAACCCGCTCGTTCATTATTTAAGATATGGTTTGAAGGAAGGACGAAACACACATCCAAATCGAACCGACACCATCAAATCTTATATAAAAGGTAAAAGCACACGCCCCCCAGATTTCCTGATTGGTGGGGCGCAGAAGGCCGGAACCACAGCATTATATACTTATCTGTCTACACACCCTGAAATCGCTGCAACAAGTGAGAAAGAGCATCATTTTTTTAACTGTGAAAAGAATTACGCCAAGGGTATGGCTTTTTATCAAAGCCTGTTTCCCATAACATCGGAACACCAACTTACTTTTGATGCTTCTTCGGGTTATTTGGCTGATGCCAAGTCGCCAGCTAGAATACACGACTACAATCCGAACATAAAAATTATTTTTTTACTTAGAGACCCTGTGGATAGAGCATACTCGGCCTGGCAAATGTATAAGAGCAATTACGAAGTAAATATAAATTGGTTTTATGATGACTGGATATCTTTTTGCAATAATGGAACTGTCAATCCCAAAAGACGTAGCGCAGATAGTTTGTCTCACTTCCATTCGTTCATTGAAGAAGAAATGGATTGCGAGGAGCATGGTATTGCGATCGAGGCTAATGTTTTAAACTCCGGATTCTATGCCATACAACTAGAAAGATATTTTGATATATTCAATCGAGATCAGATAATGATAATTCACAATGAAAAACTCCGATTACAAACCAGAGAAACACTGAATAACATCCAGGATTTCATCGGTGTAAAAAGCTATGCATATGAGCCCAAAAGCCTTAATCCCGTTTTTGTTGGCAATTACATCGAAAGTATGGAATCCAGGACTCGATTACTTCTTAATGATTATTATAAACCGCACAATGAGCTATTATTTAGCTTGTTGGGAAAACAGGATGCGTGGTGGTAATAAGTTAATAGATATTTTTATGGATAACTCTGGTTATCTGCATCCCTTATACCCTCAATCTCTACGAGAATTTGGTGAATTGCTCGAGTTACCTACCCGGCAAAGCTTGATAGTATTTTTGTCATAAATATTCATTGTTTCTTCCATATTGTCATGGAAGCTATTTCCAGAAAACTGCTGATTATGAACAAATCAGGTTATTTGCATCCCCTATATTCCCAGTCGCTCAGTGAATTTGGCGAACCACTTGAATTACCTGCCAGCAAGGGCTGGATATTAAAACGACCTATTCCTGAAACTTCCCAATTTGATGGCATGGGCTGTTATCCAATATTTACATGTGAAAATTGGTCGAATCTCGAAAAGGATTTGAGGCTGCTTGAGGATCAACTGGTTTCCCTGTCGTTGGTCACTGACCCTTTTGGGGATTACACCCATCAGGAATTGCTCCGTTGCTTCAAAGATGTGGCAAAACCCTACAAGGAACATTATATTGTTGACTTGGTACAGCAACCACAAGCATTTGTCTCATCACACCACCAACGTAATGCTTATAAAACCTTGCAAAAGGTTAAAGTTGAAATATGCGAAAATCCGATCCGGTTCCTGGATGAATGGTGCTTACTATACGATAACCTGATCGAACGCCATAATATAAAAGGCATGACCAGGTTTTCCAGAAAATCATTCGCCGCGCAATTGAACGTCCCAGGCATGATCGCATTTCGGGCGATTGCTGGTGAAAAGACCGTCGGTATGTTGCTCTGGACAATCCAGAACAATATAGGATATTACCATCTGGGAGCGTATAGTCCCGAAGGGTATAAGTTGAAGGCATCCTTCGCATTATTTTGGACGCTTCTTGAATACTTCAAAACCAATGACTTCGCTTGGTTGAGTCTGGGAGCCGGAGCTGGTTTACACGGAGATGAAGAAGATGGATTAACCCGCTTCAAACGCGGCTGGGCTACGGGAACGCGGGTCGTTTTCTTTTGCGGTAGAATATTCGACGCCCAAAAATATCAGGAAAGTATCTTGGCAAATAAAACGAAGGATATGAATTATTTCCCAGCCTATCGTGCAGGTGAGTTCACATAAATATGAAAAAAAAAAGCGCACCAAACTATCTTAAAATCGTATCACATTACGAGGATTGTCTCGACAAATACGGCGATACACATCGTGGGGTGGACTGGCCTGATCCAACCGACGCCATAACCCGTTATCGGGTTATGCTTGATGTTATACGTGAGAGTCAGGGGCCCAAAATCAGCCTGCTGGATTTTGGTTGCGGAGCATCTCATCTTAACGATTACATTCACGCAAATCAGTTGAAACATATTGACTATTCGGGACTCGACATTTCGGAGAAATTCATCCGTCTTTCACGGGATAAATATCCTCACACAAATTACTACTGCATGGATATACTAGAGGCATCCAGACAATTTCCAAGCTTTGACTACATTGTTTTGAACGGCGTGTTTACTGAAAAGCGGGAGCTTTCCCATGATGAAATGTGGGAATATTTTAATCAAGTGATCTTGAAGATATTTGAGTTTACCAAAAAGGGCATCGCCTTCAATGTAATGTCATCGCATGTGGATTGGGAGCGTGACGATCTTTTCCACCTACCCATGGATAAACTAGCCGCATTCCTTGTCAGGGAAGTAAGTCGCGATTTTGTCATCCGCAATGACTATCGTTTATATGAATATACCACCTATGTATACAGGAGATGAAGATGTCAAAAGTTGTGATCTTCGGGATTCAGGATTTTGCTTCACTTGCCCATTATTACCTTAAGGAGGATAGCCCTCACGAGGTGATAGCATTCACAGTCACGAAAGAATACATGCCGCCGGGTGCGCTGTTCGAAGGGTTGCCGGTTGTCCCGTTTGAAGAGATTGAAGAAACATACCCACCAACAGACTTTGCTTTATTTGTGCCCATGTCACATCGTAAGATGAACAAAATGCGGGAGTCCATTTATCTCCAGGCAGAAAAAAAAGGATATACACAGATAAGCTATGTAAGCTCAAAAGCAACTGTTTTTTCGAATGTAAAGATCGGGAAAAATTGCTTTATTCTTGAAGATAACACCCTCCAGCCGTTTGTGACCATCGGGAATAATGTTGTCCTGTGGAGCGGCAATCATATCGGTCATCATAGTGTAATAAAAGACCACGTTTTGTTCACGTCCCATGTGGTTTTGTCAGGGCATTGTGTCGTTGAACCCTACTGCTTCTTTGGTGTTAACGCTACCTTGCGGGATGGATTGCATTTCGCTGAAGGGACATTGGTGGCTATGGGTGCTTGTGTAACCAAAGATACGGAACCTTGGGGAGTTTATTCCGGGGTACCCGCTAAAATGGGCGAAACCCTCAGCAATAATCTCAATATTTAGCTGGTCCAACGGAAAGAATCAATATGGATTGGATTAAGAAAGGTTTGATATTTCATGCAGAAAATCAATACGATTGGATGGTATCACATACTCAGGTTCCAATCGTAGAGAAGAACGGCAATGACAAACTACGCCTGTATTTCGGTACCCGTAATCGTCATCATCAAACCGTAACCACGTTTATTGATGTTGATGCTCACAATCCCCAAAAAGTATTGTACATTCATGACCGTCCTGTATTATCAATCGGGAAACCAGGAAGTTTCGACGATAGCGGAGCGATGCCATCCTGGATACTGGATAAGGATGGAAAAAAGTTCCTTTACTATATTGGCTGGAACTTGGGTACGACCGTTCCCTATAGGAATTCGATTGGGCTTTCCATGAGCGAAGACGGAGGAACTACGTTCAATCGGCTCCATGAAGGTCCAATCCTGGACAGAACAATATTTGATCCTTATTTATGTGCCACACCTTGCGTTCTTATTGAGAACGGTGTTTGGAGGATGTGGTATCTCTCTGGCACTGCCTGGAAGACGCATGACGGCAAGATCGAACCTTACTACAATATCAAATATGCAGAATCCACAGATGGTGTGAACTGGCAACGGGATGGAACTGTCTGCATAGACTTCAAAACATTTGATGAGGGCGGCATAGCAAGGCCATCTGTTCTTAAGGATGGGAGAATATATAAAATGTGGTATTCATATCGCGGAGGTAGTGATTATCGAACAAATCGCTCCCATTCCTATCGAATTGGTTATGCTGAATCATTGGATGGACTGGATTGGGTCCGTAAAGATGATGCTGTTGGAATCACGGTGTCGGAAACAGGCTGGGACTCTGAAATGATGGCATATCCTTTCGTTGTAGATATAAATGACAAGCGGTATATGTTTTATAATGGAAACGGATTTGGGAAGTCAGGTCTTGGGTACGCTGTTCTAGATGAATAAATTCAAGGTGTATATGAAAAATAATGTTAATGATTTAGCTTTTTTTAATGGAGACCCTTTATTTTCAGAACAATTGCATGTCGGTCGGCCTAATATCGGCGACCGACAACATTTATTTGCACGCATTAATGATATGCTTGATCGCCGCTGGTTAACAAATAATGGCCCCTATATGCAAGAGTTGGAGAAAAAATTAGCAGTGTTCCTTAATGTGAAGCACTGTATCGCGATATGTAATGCCACCATTGCTCTTGAGATCACTGCGCGCGCGTTGGGTTTGCGTGGCGAGGTAATTCTGCCTTCTTTTACATTTATTGCCAGTGCGCACGCTTTACAGTGGCAGGAGATCACCCCAGTCTTTTGTGATGTGGATCCTATTACTCATAATATCGACCCCGCAAAGATCGAAAATTTGATTACGCCACGCACTACCGGCATTCTGGGTGTCCACGTCTGGGGACGCGCATGTGATGTTGAAACATTGAGCGCCCTCGCTAAAAAACATCAACTTAAGTTAATGTTTGATGCCGCACATGCTTTGGGGGCGAGCTGCCAGGGCCAAATGATCGGTGGCTTTGGCGATGCGGAAGTATTCAGTTTTCACGCTACAAAATTCTTTAATAGTTTTGAGGGAGGAGCAGTCACTACCAACAATGATGAGCTGGCCCAAAAAATTCGCAGCATGCGCAATTTTGGTTTCGCTGGTCTGGATTATGTTAAAGATGTTGGTACCAATGGCAAGATGTCTGAAATATCCGCGGCCATGGGGTTAACTTCACTTGAAAGTTTAGATGAATTTATTGAGATCAATCAGCGCAATTATCAGGGCTATTCAAAGGGCTTGGATGGAATCCCCGGCGTCCGCTTAATTAAGTATGATCAGCAGGAAAAAAATAATTATCAATATGTGGTAATTGAGATTGATGAGAAAGCGGCCGGTATAGATCGTGATCTGCTTGTAAAAATATTAAATGCAGAGAACATTCTTTCCCGTCGTTATTTTTATCCGGGGTGTCATCAAATGGAGCCTTACCGTTCTTATTTTCCGAATGCTGGCTTGGTATTGCCGGAAACAGAGAAGTTAACACTAAAAGTATTGCAGCTTCCCACAGGGACAGCCGTTGGGGAAATGGAAATTAACAATGTCTGTGAACTTATCAGGTTTATTGTTTCTAATGAAACTCTAATTCGAGCGCGAATTAATGTTCAATAAAAATATGGAGCAAAGCATGTGTATCGTATTACAAATATCACGAAATTCTGTGGTCATGAAATCTAAGAAAATGATCCACAGTAAAATATCTAATAAGAATTGTATTGGTAATGAATAACCTCAAAAAAGTAACTGTAATACTGACGTCATACAATCACGCTAATTTTTTGCGTGAAGCCATTGACAGCGTCTTAAATCAAACTTATACGGAGTTTGATTTAATTATTTGGGATGATGGATCAACTGATGAATCCTGGCAAATAATCACCAGTTATGCTGATCCAAGAATTCAAGCCTTTAAAAATGAAACCCTAGTGCGCGGTGCTCCCATTAGAAACGCAGTTTCAGAAGTTGAAACTGGAGAATATATTGCCATACAACATTCCGATGATGTATGGGAACCTCAAAAACTTGAAAAACAGGTAGCCTTTTTAGATGAAAATCCGCCAGTTGGTGCGGTCTTTACCTGGGCACAAATTATTGATGAGAATGGTGCTAACCTGCCCGAGGATTGGTTTATCCAAGACAATAAGACGCAATGGCAATGGCTCCGTCAGATTTTTCGAGGCGAAAATCACCTGAATCATCCCAGTGTACTTATCCGGAAGATATGCTATCAGGAAGTTGGCCTTTATCGTTTTGGATTTCCTCAAACTGGCGATGCCGAAATGTGGGTGCGACTCTTGTTGAAATACCCAATTCACGTTATTAAAGAGCGGCTGACAAAACACCGGCTTATGTCAGATGTGTCTAATGCAAGTAGCAGTCGTCCAGATAACAGAATCCGGATGCAATTCGAGTTTTATAAATTGTTGCAGAATTACCGCAAGCTCACCAGTTTTGATGATCTCGTGAAAATTTTTCCATCTGCGGAAAAATATGATCGGAAAGAAGAGACCGATATCGACTTGGCATTGGCGCTGGTGGTGTTGGAGGAAGGTGCTTTCCCATATACACAATTATTTGGTTTGGATATTTTGTTTGAGATCATTTCCGACCCTAAGCGCTCTGCAAATATAGAGCGTTTATATAATTTTGACTATAAGACATTTATTACTTTAACAGGCAAGTACGATGTCTTCTCTCAAGAGATATTGTCTGAACTTCAGCGAGCTGTGGTTGAACGCGATGGAAAAATCACCAACATGTCGACGCTATTAGCCGAGAAGCAGGAGAACATTCAAACGCTCACAAATCAAGTGGCGGAGAAAGAGCAATCTATACAGACACTCTCTGCGCAGTTGGATAATATTATAAACAGCAAGTTGTGGAAGAGCGCCTTATTATTACGCCAATTTCGTGTCGCCATTACTTTGACGCTATTTAATCGAAGAGTAAAGCGCGATTTGAACTTGATCAAATCGTCTAGCTTATTCGATGAGCGTTGGTATCTGGCCCATAACCCAGATGTTGTTGTAGCAAAAATCGACCCTGGGCAACACTACCTGTTATATGGCGGTTTCGAAGGTCGCGACCCGTGTCCCCATTTCTATAGCGCCAGATATCTTAATACATATAGGGACGTTAAACATGCCGGGATTAATCCCCTTGTTCATTATTTGAAATACGGCAAGAAAGAAGGCCGGGCAGCGCAACCAGATCAAGTGCTATTAAGCAAATCATTACAGAAGAGTTCAGAGCCCGTCAAATATATACCAATGATGGACGGTTATTTGTCGATAGGCAAGGAGAACAATCCTCCTGGTCAGAAGTTGAAGATTGTATTACTCGTTCATCAATTTGTGCCTGAATATTCATCTGGAACAGAAGTACTAACCTATGAGACTGCAAAGGCACTGCAAAAACAAGGCCATGATGTCATTGTTTTTACTGGGTTTCCTGCAAAGGGCGAATTAAAAGATAGCGAAAGATTCGATAGATATATACATGACGGTATTCGTGTTGAACGGTTTCGTCATAGTTATACACCGATGGGTGATCAGTCGAATGTCCTCGAAATGGAGTATAACAACAAACTATTCGGATCATATTTTCGAGAGTTTCTAAAGTATGAGAAGCCCGACCTCGTTCATTTCTTTCACTTATCAAGACTTTCAGCTACCCCCATTGATGCGTGCAAAGAATTAGGTATCCCAACCGTAATGACTCCCACTGATTTTTGGTTGATATGTCATGCTTCTCATTTAAGGTGGCCTGATAATCAGCCCTGTCCTGGACCAGACAAGTATGGTGTGAATTGCCTGCGTCATGTTGTTGCAATTCATCAATTTACGCGAGTAGATATGCTATTCCAAAAATTACCTGACTGGGTGATTGCGACATTGATATTCGTTATCAAACGTGGATTTAATTTTGACAACAAATATTCCCCTTATGTTCGCGCTTTGGCAAACAGGCGAGAATTTCTACGCGCGCGAATGAATCGTGTAGATAAGCTTGTTGTTCCAACCCGAGTAATGATGTCTAGCCTTATTCAAAATGGGCTGGAAATTCAACGGACAATACCAATTCCTTTTGGTTTAAACCTTTCTTATCTTCAGAACGCGAAAAGGCCAGCACCAGACAATGTGTTGCGCCTGGGCTATATTGGTACCTTATATGAACATAAGGGCGTTCATGTGCTGGTAGAAGCGATCAAGAAACTGGAAGGAAAACCTATTGAGCTCAATATTTATGGTAATCTGAATGATTTTCCTGATTATGTAGAGGGTTTAAGAAAGATCGTGCAGAGCGATCCAAGGATCAAATTTTGTGGAACGTTCCCGAACCATGAGATCGGCTTGATATTTTCGGGGCTAGACGCACTGGTTGTGCCATCTTTATGGCATGAGAATGCTCCGTTGGTCATTTATTCTGCTCAAGCCGCCAGTTGTCCGGTAATTGCGTCGAACAAGGCTGGAATGTCTGAGGTAATAGAGCATGGCAAAAATGGTCTGTTGTTTGAGGCGGGGAATGTGGATGATCTGGTTACAACCATCGAAACTTTATTGGATGATAATGAACTTCTGCTAAAACTATCTAATCATGCCCGCAAGCCTTTATCAATCCAAGAGTATGCGCTTAAGCTTCTAGATGTTTATCGGAATTTAATTGAAAAGGAAAAACCAGTATGAGATGCATAATTATGGGAGGCGGGGGATTTATTGGTTCCCATCTCGCCGAAATTTTGTTGACAGAAGGAGATGATGTAAAGATATTTGACAGGCCAGATGCGCGTTATTTAGAATATTCCCGCCGGCAGGGGGCAAATATTATTATTGGGGACTTCTTTAATCCTGATGATATTAGAGGCGCCATTCAAAACTGTGACGTCGTTTATCACCTGGTGTCCGTAACGGTCCCGCAGACGTCAAATGAAAATCCGTATTACGATATCGAAGCAAATGTTTTAGGAACGCTGCGACTGCTCGACGAAATGCGCAAAGCAGAGATCAAAAAGATTGTTTTTGCATCCTCTGGGGGTACTGTTTATGGAATTCCGCAAGAGGTACCCATAAAAGAGGGTCACATGACTGAACCTACCAGTTCCTACGGAATTTGCAAGCTCACCATCGAGAAGTATCTGCACTTATACTGGAAATTGTATGGCGTGGATTATCGTGTTTTACGAATAGCAAATGCCTATGGAGAGAGACAGGCTATTACTAAAACACAGGGAGCTATTTCCGCCTTTTTGGATAGAGTGCTTCAACAGGGTGAAATTACCGTGTGGGGGGATGGCACGATTATGCGTGATTACATTTACGCCAGTGACATTGCAAAAGCGTTTCGAAGTGCAGCAATGTATGAAGGGGAAGAAAAAATTTATAATATTGGTTCAGGAAGGGGATATAGCCTAAATGATATTATCAATATTATAAAAAACATCATTCAGGGGTCGTCTGTACGTGTAAAATATATGCCCGGACGTTCGTTTGATGTTCCCATTAACGTGCTTGACATATCTCGCGCGAAAACGAATTTAAATTGGCAGCCAACGGTAGGTCTATTTGAAGGGATTTCGCGAACTTATGAGTGGATGTTGAAAGAGCAAAAGAAATGATCATTATGAAAGCTGACAGATTGCAATGGAGACTGGTTTGAGAAAGCGAAATTATATTTTTATAGCATTTAGCATAGGAATTGCAGGTCTTGCTTTATTTCTTGCTTTTCAGCTAACTCCGTGGTTTTACGCGATCAATACACGTGTCAGGCTTTACCTATCTGCACCTGCAGATTCCAAGATCAGTATCTGTTGGGATAAATCACAAACGCAATGTTTACCCTTTGTCCCCTACTCTACAACACAGAAACGGATTGCGCAACCAGGTGAAGTCGCCGATATATGGTTGAGCGAGCTTCCTCCACGGCCAAAGTATACAATCAATATTGTATTTAATTCAAATATTACAAATGCAAAATTTTTCATGCTGGAGTTAGACTCCAATCAAGTTCTTTTATTTGGTGATGGATTCAGCACTGGTGTTGGCAATATCCAAATCGGCTTGGATGATTTTAAATCATATAGTGTTCCATATAAGACAGTTAATAACATTAGTCATATAAGTGCAATAAAAGGCAGTCTATTATCAACCAACAAAGATATTTATCAGGGCAAAAATGGGGAATCTAATAATTGGCCATCAATTTTACAGGTTTGGGCCCTATTATTTTCAGCGCTTTTAATAATTTGCATTCCTGCTTACTTGCTCCCTTACACAATGAACAATATTGGTTCTGCTGTCACAATAGCTAATAATGACAAACTGCCAGGGTGGGTATTTGTGATTTTTGGTGGTTTGGCAACTACAATGATCCTGTTGGTTAAGAATTCAGGGGTTCTGATGAGTGCATACGATCCATTTGGGTATATATATCTGGCTCTGGGGGGGGGGTGGTTTGATGATGTGAGACTTCCTGGTTACCCTCTTTTTCTGGGTCTTACTTTAGCAATTTCCAACAATAGTCTTAATGGCGTTATATTATCCCAGGCAGTATTTTTAGGAATGTCTGTAATAGCTTGTGTTTACGCGTTGCGCAGCTGGATTCGGCCACTGGCATCCATCATTTTTGTAATATTATGTTTATTTAGTCCAGCCCAAATTTACTGGGCCCGCTGGATATTGCGCGAGAGTATTTTTACAAGCCTGGTGCTATTGGGTATTACTGCAGCAATTCTTCACTTCACAAGCGAAAAACCAATTTCCAACTTTTGGCTTTTAGTCTTTTCAGCGATTTGCGGTATAGCATTTCTTGTTCGCGAAAACGGTTTACTCTTGCCGGTGGTCTTGTTACCAGGGCTTGTGCCATTAATATTAAATCAATTAAATAAGGATGATAATATTCTCGATCGGTTAAGATCCGTATTTTTATTATCAATTCGATACGTGGGACCGTTGATTATTCTTGGCATTATATATTCATTATTTAGCGGTATTAATTACATAAAGTATGGATATTTTCAAGTTGGAAGACATCAGACATCACATGCGTACCTAGTAAGGGCAATATACCCGGCAAATAGCGATGCTCGCAGTTTATTGCACCCTGGAGAATCAATTCGAGCCGAAGTAAGGAAATACAATGGCTGGCAGTTCTATAGTTCATATATTTTAGCCAGGGATCAGGAATCTTTCGATGATCCAATTTATCTTTCTCTTTTTCCATCTGTCCTCAATACGTTGGCAGCTGATGGCATTACCCCAAACATCTTATATGTTGCGCATTTATTGAACGAGATGGGCAGGGAAATGAATAATCTTGTGCCACAGCGGGCTAGGGTAGCAGGAATGCTGCGAGAATATAAGCAAATTCTCTCAGTACACCGATTTATTCGGTATTCCAGCACAATAGGCGCTCAAGCATCATTAGGTGACTTGAAGGAATATCTAAAAGCTAATGGCTTATCTCGGAAAATGGTGGAAGAGCTTCAACTTTATGAGGGGAACATTAAATCGAATGGAGTGATTGCGAGTTATTATAGTGCAACCCACAGTTATTCCTGGTATGTGCTTTTACTGCTTTTTGCGATCCTTTCGAGTATATATATATTGAGATGGGAAGATCCGATTTTTCTTGCGCCTATATTATTTTTTTTGGCAAATTGTGCATTTCTAACGATCTCTAATCTTGTAAGCCCTCGGTATATCGAAAATTTTGATGTGCTGTTGATATTACAATCTACTCTGGGACTAAGCTTATTTCTCAGAAGGATTAAAGTGAGGTTTATGAATATCAATAATAAAAATCTTGATCTACCAGCCAGTTTCAAAAATGAAGGAAATACAAAATGAAAAAATCAAAAGTCTTAATTTTCATAGTAGCCTACAACCACGAAAGTCTTATTGAATCCGTTCTAAATCGTATTCCAGAAAGTATTAGGGACAATGATGGATTTGAAACAGAAATTCTTATCATCGACGACCAGTCGGCAGATTCAACCTTTTCTGTGGCCAACGAGTATGCCAAAAAGAATAGCCATCTAAACATTACAGTGTTCTATAATCCGAAAAATCTGGGTTATGGAGGTAATCAAAAAATTGGGTACCAATATGCCATCGTAAATGATTTTGACGTGGTTGTTCTCCTGCATGGCGATGGTCAATATCCACCGGAACATCTGGAACATATGATTATGCCCATTTTGGATGGAGAATCCGATGTTGTTCTGGGCTCCCGGATGCTAGATAAGAAATCTGCTTTGCAAGGTAATATGCCAGCCTACAAGTGGATTGGTAATGTAACTTTGACCTTTTTACAAAATCTGATCCTGGGGGTGAAATTGGCAGAGTTCCACACTGGTTACAAGTCATACAGTGTATCTGCTTTGAAATCCGTCCCTTTTGAATACAATTCGGATTACTTCGATTTTGACACAGATGTGTTAATTCAACTGATTGACACGGGTCATCGTCTCAAAGAGATCCCCATTCCGACTTTCTATGGAGATGAAATTTCGCGTGTGCAGGTCTTTAAGTATGGTTTTATGATCCTTAATTCTTCGATAAATTCTCAACTTATGAAAATGGGTATCTTTTATCATCCAAAATTTGACTACGCACGGGAGAATACACATTACACATTAAAACTTGGATATCTCAGTTCCCACCAGTTTGCAATTGATCGCATTAAATCAGGAACCGATGTGCTGGATATCGGATGTGGGCCCGGTCTTATGGCAGAGGAATTATCGAAAAAATCGGCCAGGACAATTTCAATTGATCGCTATATCGGTGACAATGCCAGGAAGTATTCTCTGGAAACCATTCAGGCAGATGTTGAAATGTATGATTATGAAACCTTGCCAGCTGTTGACACGATTTTGTTGTTAGACATTATTGAGCACCTACATTCACCAGAGAATCTCCTGAAAAAATTGAGGAACAGATATTGTAAAGAAGCGCCCGATGTCATTATAACCACAGGAAATATTGCATTTCTTCCGATCCGTCTAATGTTGTTGCTGGGGCAGTTTAATTATGGAAAGCGTGGGATTCTTGATCTTGATCATTCTCGCTTATTCACCTGTAAATCCTTGCGACGCATATTAATTAACTATGGATATGAAATCCTTAGTGAAGATGGGCTACCGGCACCTTTTCCACTAGCACTGGGTGAACACAGGCTTTCTTATATTCTGTTGAGAATCAATCAGTTTTTTATCA
>Ga0137459_1000484_pt1 | contig 14110 bp, 15 predicted proteins | sample EasRivERMGT700_2_FD_104908 | JGI IMG/M metagenome (GOLD analysis project Ga0137459, IMG submission 104908) | Soil microbial communities from meander-bound floodplain in the East River, Colorado, USA - East River MetaG ERMGT700_2 | ecosystem: Environmental > Terrestrial > Soil > Floodplain ...
CTGGCCGACGCGTTCCGCGGCCTGGTGCTCTGCGCGGCGATCGAGCGGCGGCAGGGCCTGGACGCGGCCTTCGTGCTGCTCGATCAGGCGTCGCTGCTCAAGAGTCGCAACCACCACCGCGTGCTGCGGCGCGAGCTGGACCGGGTGCGTGCCCTGATCGAGGCGGTGCCGGGCGACGTCGATCCTGCCCTGTCGGCCCTGCTCGACAACCCCGACGGCCCCGGCGATTGAGGCCTCGCGGCGACCCGGCCTCTGCGGCCACCTCGCTCCCGTCTCTCCTTGCTGGTAGAGTCTCCAAGGTCCCGATGAGCTGGACGAAGGAGACGCAGGCACGGCTGGATCACCTCCGCGAGAAGGAGTTCGCGGGTGCGCTGACGGCTGCCGAGCGATCCGAGCTCGCCGCGTCCATGGCCGAGGTCGAGGCGGAGGAGGCGCAAGCCCTCGCTCCGGCGATGACCCGCCTCCGTGACGACGTGGAGACCCTCATCGAAGAGGTGCGCGGCGTGGAGAGCCGGAACGAGGAGCTCGCTCGGCTGCTCGCCCAGCAGCAGCAGCTCGCCGCCGATGCGCGCCGCTTCCTCGCCGAGTTCGACCAGCGCCGCGCCACCCTCCTCGATGCCCTGGCTCGCCTGGCCGGCGGCCCGTTGCCCGCGACATAAATGACAGTGCCCGCGGAGAGCCGGGCTTTCATCCGGACCGCGTATGGCGGCCGGTGCGGCTACTGCGGCGTCTCCGAGACCGCGGTGGGCGGCGAGCTGGAGATTGACCACTTCCATCCGGCGGCCGCGGGCGGTTCGGATGACGACGAGAACCTCGTCTATGCCTGTACCGCGTGCAACCGTTTCAAGGGCGAATACGCCCCTGCCTCCGGGGCGCCCGAGACCTTGAGGCTGCTCCACCCGAAGCGCGATCATCCGGAGGCCCACATCTTCGAGATGGTCCAGGGGCGACTCTCCGGGCTCACGGCGCGCGGATGGTTCCACATCCAGCGCCTGCACCTGAACCGCATCCAACTTGTGGAGATGCGCGGTCTACGCAGGATGGAGCGCACCGTGCGGGACGAGCTCGCGCAGGCGCAGGAAGCCGAGGATCGCCTGCGACGAGAAAACTCGGCACTTCGTGCGGAGATTGCCCGGCTTCGCGAGGCCATCCTCAAGCTTCGCGGCGCATGACGTCTACCCTCATCGCCTGAGCGGGCCACGGCGATCGAGGGGCAGGCGGCGCGGCTCCGTTGCGCCGGCCCGGGCTCGCGTCAGGCTCGGAAGCCAGGGTCCATCCTGAGCGTGCTCGCCGCGACCGCATTGGGCATGCACCGAGCATGGGTTCGCCCCCGGACGTCGTCACGATCACGCTGCCGCGCTCGCTCCTGCCCGAGTTGCCGACGTTCGCCAGTGCTCTTGACGATCGCATGCACGATCTCCTGCTGGGGCTGGCATAGCACCCGCCGCACGCCTCCGTCTCCGGCGATGCGTCACGGACCTCGGTCGCCGGCTTCGATCACGAGCACGAGCGCTAGGCCGCGGAGGATCTGCGCGATCCGGTCGTCTCCGACGCTGCCGCTTCGCTCCGCGAGCCTCGATCGATCGACGGTGCGGAGCTGCGAGACGTTCACGACGCTGGGGTTGTAGAAGCCCGGTCTCTCCCTTGCGAAGCCGGACGTTGCCCGGCATCTCGGCCAGTCGGAGGCTCGGAGCCGATGCCGAGGAGGTCTCAGAAGGCCTACCGCTCCAGGACACCGGACACGACCCGCCTCGAGCTCCGTGTAGGGTGCGAGGGATGAGTGATTCTGCCCGGGCGTCCGCGCACGTGGGTGTCCGCCCGCTGGATGAGCAAAACTTACGTGTCAAGTGATTTTCTTGACAGATCGTCACAGTCAAGGCATCCATGGGTACGCGGTGCTGGTCGTGGCAGGGTAATCAACATGCCGAGGAAGCCGAAGAAGACCGCTCGGGTGGCTCGGCCTTCCATCGTCGTGCTTGAGGCATTCGGTGAACCGGATGACCACCTTCGCCTGTCGACGCTGATCGCCGATGTGGTGACGAAGGCCGACGGGGTGACGAAGGCTCTTGACCCTGCGGCGGCGGCGGCGCTCCGCGGAGTGGCGCGTCGCCTCACCGATGATCGAGGGCCGCGAAGCTGGCGCGACCGGCGCACCGACTTCATCGACGTTACCCGCCTCATGCCGTCCGGTACGGTCGTCCTGCGAGATCCCGACGCGTTCGCCAAGACCTACACGTTCGATGGTTCCGAGGACTGGGACGATGCGACTCTCTGTCGAGAGCGAGGTGATTCTTCGAGAGCTTGATGGACCCCATCGCCCCGGGAGCGATCGAGCTCGAACGCACGGCGCCCGATCCACGCTTCTCGAAGCGACTTGCCAACGCGGCGGTCTCGGTGAAGGACTCGCACGGTGACCCCGCGGATCCGTATGCCTCCCTGATTGGTCCGGACGCCCATGGTGCGCTCGGCTGGTTGCTCCAGAACGATCACCTCACCGAGGATGCAGTCGACGAACTGATCGAAGGGGGCACAGGACCCGAGCTTGATCGCCATCTGCTCTTGGTGACGTACGATCAGCTTCGTCCGGCAACTCGCGCCGCGGCATACCGGCTGGCCGTGCTCCGCGGCGAGCAGGCGCTGAACGGAGCGATTGGTCCATTGCTGTGCAGACGAAGCCCGCCACGGCCGCCGTGACGAGGGACCAGATTGACGACCTGCTCTCTTGCGGGTTCCTGCGGCGTACAACCGCCGATGGTCGTGTTCGCATGCCGCGGATAGTGCGAGACGTCGTCCTTGTGCGCGCCGACGCGGAGAACCCCGATGCGGTCGCGAAGGACCACAAGCTTGCTTTTGCCCACCTCGAGCAGTTTGACGAGCCTTCGCACATCGCCTCCATGATCGAGCGCCATCACCACGCTGTCCGCGGCCTTTTGGTCAAGCAGGCGATCGCCACGGCGAGGTTCTACGCGACGGACCTATGAGAGCTCGCTATTCGACTGAGCAACAAGGAGCAGTGGAACGATGCGGCGGCGGTCTATCGCGAGATCGTCAAGGCTGATCCCGCAGATGCTTATGCGTGGGAGTACCTAGGATACAACCTCGTGCGGGCCCAACACCAGCCGAAGAAGCACGTTGACGAGATCCTGAAGGCGTACGGGATGGCGCATGAGATCGAGCCGGCCAATCCGCTCTACCATGGTCGGCTGCTCGGGTTCCGCGGGCGAATCGGTCACGACATCAGAGCTGAGTTCGCACACTGGATGGGCATCTACACGTGGAACGGCGTGGACCGTTTCGCGTCGGAGGTGCTCAAGGGCCTCCGGCGCGGCAACCACGATCCCGTCGCCAAGCGGCTGATTGCCACCTACCGGTGGCTGCTCAAGCACCCCGAGGTGAAGCACACCATGGACAAGGAATGGGGCCGGGTTGCCTGACGGTTCGGTGAGGGAAGTGTGCGCTGGTCCGGTCATCTCGTTGGCTTGGAGCTCGACCGGCGTGTGCTCGGCGGCAAGAGGCGCCCGAGCGGCTGTCTACGCCGCGAAGTCGTCCACAAAACTGAGCACTCGGCGCTCGACCGGCAGAGTCCGTTAGCGCTCCCTGTGCTGGCTGGACTGTACGTGGGCTGCTCTCGGTCCGCGCCCTGTCGACCGGCCAAGCGCAGCGAGCCGGGCCCCGTGGCCGTCCATGCTCGCGGTCCCAGCTGGGACGTTGCCGGTCGGGTGCCGCGTACCGGGGCGTGGGATGCCCGTGGACCGACGTTGCGCGATCGGTGCCTCGACATCAGGGACCTGACAGCGCGTCCCGTCGGCGACGCCTCGGATCCGCGACGATCGAGCGTGCGGCCGGTCCGCATGACGTTGCTGATCCCCGGCGGCGACCTGCGAGGGGGATCACCGCGCTCGTTGACGACGAGCTGGCGACGGTGTGGTCCGGCTGCAAAGACCTCCGGGGGCTGGCGTCGGGTTCGGAAGCCAGCGCGTCCAGTCCTGACGCACGGTCGTGTCCGCCCCGGGCCATCGGAGGGCGCGGCCGAGCGCTGCGCGTCCCAGATTCTGGATTTTGCTGGATCAGCGGCTGCGCGATCGCGCCGTCGCCACCTGGCATGAGCGCTGCTTTACCGGTGAACGCCGCGCCGCCGATCTGGCTCGATTCGCCGCTTGAGGGGCAAGCCACGCGAATACGAGCCGACGGGGCTGCCATCTCCTAGGAGTGAATCAAGCTGTCGTCCATGCTGGACCTCGGTCAGGGGCCAGCCGCTGCAGGGCGCCGGCGACGACACGAAGTAGCGCGCGCGGGAGGCTCCCCCACCACGAACAAAGGACAAGTCCATGTCGACAAGAGTTCTCGTTACATCCATGACCACCTCGCGAACAACGATCAGGCGCTTCGTTGCCACCGGAGCGCTCGCCTGGACGCTCCTCCTCGGGGCCAGGGCCCACGCACAAGCGCAGTGCATCTCGCTGGAATCCAATGGTCAGTTCGTGCGTCACACGCTCTTCCTGGGCCGCGTCGATCCCGTCGTCGGGGACCTTGGTGAGCGCGACGCGACCTTCCTGAAGGGGCCGGGCCTGGCCGCGGGCTCCACCACGTCCGGCGAGCAGGTCGTATCGTTCGAAGCCACCAACTACCCCGGATACTACCTGCGCCATCAGCTCTATTCGATGGTGCTGAACAAGGATGACGGCACCCCGTCGTTCAAGGATGACGCGACCTTCGTGGTTCGCCCCGGGCGCGCCAACCCGAGACAGGTTTCGTTCGAATCGAAGAACTACCCCAATCACTTCATTCGCAAGGGCTTCGCGCAAGGCCTGGTCATCGCGCAGCCAGGACCGTTCGACGCTACGTTCGATAGCGATGTGACCTTCAGCATCGCCGAGCCTCGCTCGAAGAGCGAATGCGGCAATAACAAGAAAGATCCGGTGATCATCGTCGCCGGCACCTTGTCGCCCTGGCTGCTCTACGAGGCCATGCGCCACCGGCTGCAGCGAGAGGGCTACAACGCCTATATCTTCGAGTTGCCCACGCTTGGCATGCAGGATATGAAGCTGTCCAGTAGTGCCCTCGGCGCCCTCGCCGACAAGGTGCGAGCTCGCCTGCGCGCCACCAAGGTCGATCTGATCGGGCACAGCCAGGGCGCCGAGGTCTCGCGGAGCTACGTCAAGTACGCCGGCGGTGCCAAGCTGGTGGACAGCCTGATCAGCCTCGGCGGAGCGCACTACGGCACCACCGTGGCCGACAGCGTGTTCACGCCCGTGCTGGGCGCGACCTGCGTTGCCTGCAAGCAGCTCTCGCCCAGCTCACAATACTTGCGGGATCTGAATGGTCAGGACGACGCGCCCGGTACGGTCTCCTATACGAACTTCGTCACCAAGCTCGACGTGATCATCCAGCCCTATACGAGCGGCCTCTTGAAGAGCACCCGGAGCACCAACATCAACGTGACCGTGCAAGACCAGTGTCTGGTGGACCTCGTCGACCACATCGGGATGATCTACGACGGCCCGGTGCTGAGCGGCATCTTGAACGCCCTGGCTCACCAGCCGGTTGCCCTCAACTGCCTGGCGCCGCTCAACCTGCTACCCTGAGTGACTCGAGCGGCTGATGCAGGTGCCGGGAGGTTCGCTGCGGGAATGCCAGGCGACACGGCACGGTGCCATCGGCCTGGGCACGGGCACGGGCTTGCGTCAGATCGGGAAGACCGCGTGTCCAGTCCTGACGCACGGCCGTACTCACCGGCGCCGTTCGGTGGGCGCGGTCGAGCGTCACGCAGCCGAAGTGATGGTACTTGCTGGGTGAGCGGTTGCGCTGGCGCGCGGCTGCCCACCTGGCATGGGCGCTGCTCTACAGGCGAACGAGTGTTGAACACCCTCGCAGAAACAGCCAACGAGAAAGCCAACGGATCTATGACGAACGAAGTTGCGACCGTGGACCGCCCGCGTGGACATCGGATCGCGTGGGATCAGCTCGAGGTCGAAGAGCTTGCTGCGATCCAGCGCCAGGTGCGCACGGCGATCGACGCGAAGCGCAAGGCCGCGGGCACGCAGCGGCAGATGGAGCGCGGCGTCGGGCGGGACCGCCGGCTGCCGCCACCGCTGTACGCGGGCAAGGCGGGCTACCGGGCGCTCGTCTCGCAGGTCGCGCCTGCCGAGCAGCGCGGCTCGGTGGACAAGCTCGACCGCTGCATCCTGGGGGTCAGCCTGGGAGGCGGCAACGCGCTCGAATTTCACGGCGCCAAGCTCGAGGCCACGGTCCGGTGGATCTCCTCGCGCGCGACCCGCTGCTGCGTGCTGGTGGGCGACAGCCTGGGGCGCATCAGCCTGGAGGTGCGCGAAGGGCTGGCTCCCGAGGTCGCGGAGCGCGAGGCGCGCGCGCTCGGCAGGCGCTACGCCGCCGAGACCGAGGCGATCTTCCGGCACTACACCACAGACGAGGTCAGCTTCGAGATCCGGTATGGGACTGACTACGCCGATCACAAGAGCTTCCGGCCCTACCTGCACGAGGTGCACACGCTCTACCAGGACAACGACGCCTTTCGGGCGCTGGTGCATGCGTTCGGAGGCGTCTACCAGGCGCGGACGGCGCGCAGCCTCACGAGCAGCGACGCCGCCTTGAGCGAGCACTGGCTGCATCTCGCGCACGAGTATCTGCTCGAGGAGATCGCCCTGTTCGCGTGCCTCGCCGAGGATGGCTGGCCGGTGCTCGTCTATCCGGGATCCATCGACTCCATCATCGAGGTCGCGGAAGGCCGACACCCCGGCGTCCCGGCGCCGCTTGGCGCGCTCCAGTTCATCGCGCTGTGGCTCGACGCGAAGACCGGGTCCCGGTGAGAGAGGATAGGACCATGACCCAGTACATCGTTCGGCTGGCCGCTGCCGATGACAGGCCGGAGGTCCTCCGCTTGCAGGAGCAATTCATCGCCGAGCTTGCCGATCCGCTGGGCGTCGAGGACGGCAGCCACGCGCACAGCGAGTTCGTCCTGATCGAGGCCGTCGACGAACAGGGCAAGCGCGCGATCGGGATCACGAGCTTGATGCGGGCGTCCGCAGCGCCGTTCGTCTGCGAACAGGTGTTCCCCGATCTGTGGGACAAGATCGATCTATGCGCCGTGACGGGGCAACCCGGGATCCGGCGCGACGATCTCGCTGAGAACGACTGGGGCTATGTGGAGAAGGCGCATCGAGGAAGTCGCATGGCGCTCCTGGGCTGGGCTGGATCGATGCTCCTCGCGCATCATCGGGGATATCCGGCCTGCCTGGGGATCGCCAATCAGGCCGCCCTCGCCAGGATGGGCAGCGCCTTCCATACGGTAGGACTGTCATCCGAGCTTGCCGGCGTCCGTTACGAGCTCGGGCTGCTGTTCCCCGCGCAGATCGCGTCGCGCATGACTGAGATCGTCGACCGCGCGCTCGCACGCGATCCCGGTATCGTGTGGCGAGTACCGGGGCTTGATGGTCAGAGCCCCGCCGCTGCTACGTCTGGTGTCTTGCGGCGACCCGACCGCGGTTAGCGAAGTGAAGGAACACCTCACGATGCACTGGCCGGCGGCTTCGGCGACTTCTGGCGCGGGAGCGACTGGGTCGGTCTCAGACGTACAGCGCATCATTGGCCGGGCCGATGTCATCCGGGATCGAGCGGGCGCGTGATTGATAGTTCGTCGGTACTTACCAGCGAAAACTGATGGTCGGATTGCCGTTCGGCGTGAGAAACATGATGAAGTAGCGGTCCATGCAGGACAGAGGATGCCGCCCGACCCGCCTCTCGAGATGATCAAGGCAGCCGAAGCGGTCGCCGAAACCGTGCCCGGTGTGGTGCGCGCAGGCAATGCGCCCGAGCTTGGGCCGCTGCCGACCGGGACGCCATCGCCGCTCGACCCCAGCGCCCCCCGCCCGCCGCTGCGTGACCGCGCGCCGGAGGGCGGCTCGACGGTCAAGCACTACGAGCTGCTGCGCAAGCTGGGGGAAGGCGGGATGGGGACGGTGTACCTGGCGCGCGACACGACGCTGGGGCGGCTGGTGGCGATCAAGGTGCTGCAGCGGCAGGCGGGGCCGAGCGCGGAGCGGTTCCTGATCGAGGCGCAGGCGACGGCGCGCTGCCGGCACGACAACATCGTGGTGATCTACGAGGTGGGGGAGGTGGATGGCTACCCGTACATGGTGCTGGAGCACCTGGAAGGGCGGACGCTGCGCGACTGGATGGCGCAGCGCGACTCGTCGTCGGGGTCGGTCTCGCCGAGCCTGGCAGTGGAGCTCCTGCTGCCGGTGGTGCGCGCGCTGTCGTGCGCGCATCAGCTGGGATCGTGCACCGCGATCTGAAGCCCGAGAACATCTTCTTGACCGGGTCCGGGCGCGTCGTCGTGCTCGACTTCGGGATCGCCAAGCGGGTAGAAGCGAGCAAGATCTCGGCGATCAACGCCACGGCGCAGCGGCTGGCCAAGGGCACCGGGCTGACGCAGGACGGGGCGCTGATCGGCACGCTGCCGTACATGTCACCGGAGCAGCTGCGCGCGGAGGACGTCGACGCGCGGAGCGATCTGTGGACGGTGGGGATCCTGTTGTACGAGCTGGTGACGGGGGCGCACCCGCTGACGTATCGCTCGGTGTTCGAGCTGCTGGAGATCGGCGAGTCGGAGGAGCCGATGCCGAGCGTGCGCGACAAGCGTGCGGACGTGGGCGCGCTCGGGACGATCATCGATCGGTGCTTGCAGAAGCCGCGGGCCAAGCGGTACGAGTCGGCCGAGGCGCTGGTGGAGGCGCTGGAGGCGCTCGCGCTGGGCGGCAAGGCGAGCGAGCTGGGTGAGGAAGCGAGCCTGTTCGCCGGGCTGTCGGCGTTCCAGGAGGCAGACGCCGAGCGCTACGTGGGGCGGGAGCGCGAGGTCGTGGGGCTGGTTGGCCGGCTCCGCAACCAGCCGCTGGTGGTGGTGGCAGGCCCCAGCGGTGTCGGCAAATCATCGTTCGTGCGCGCGGGGGTGATCCCGGCGCTGAAGCGCTCGGGAGAACAGTGGGAGGCGTTCATCCTGCGCCCGGGCCGGCGGCCGCTCGCGGCGCTCGCCGATGTGCTCGCGCAGATCGGGCCGGCGACGCGAGAAGACGTTCCGGAGAGCGCGCTGGCGGCGAGCGCTACCGAGGCGCTGCTCGGCGCGCTCCACACGCAGCCTGGGCTCGTGGGCACGCGGCTGCGGGCGCGCTGTCGCCGCGAGGGCGGCCGGCACCGGATCCTGTTGTTCGTCGATCAGTTCGAGGAGCTCTATACGCTCGGGGCGGAGGCGGCCGAGCGCGCGGCGTTCGTGGCCTGCCTGGAGGGTGCGGCGGATGACGCGTCGTCGCCGCTGCGAGTCATGCTCTCGATACGCGCGGACTTTCTCTATCGGATGGCCGAAGAGGGCCACTTCATCGCCGAGGTGACACGCGGGCTGTGCTTCCTTTTGCCGATGGGTCGCGACGGCTTGCGCGCCGCGTTGACCCGACCGCTGGAGGCAGCGGGTTATCGCTTCGAGAACGAGGCGATGGTGGAGGCGATGGTGGGCGGGCTCGAGCGAACGAAGAGCCCGTTGCCGCTACTCCAGTTCACGGCTGCGAAGCTGTGGGAGGCGCGGGATCGGACCAGCCGGCTCCTGACCCAGGCAAGCTACGACCAGCTCGGCGGGGTGGCGGGGACGCTGTCGGCGCACGCCAACGCGGTGCTGGCGGCGCTGACGGTGGCCGATCAGCGGCTGTGTCGCGCGGTGCTGTTGCGGCTGTGCACGCCGGAGCGCACGCGCGCTGTGGTGAGCCTGGCGGATCTGCGAGAGCTGGCGGCGGACGGCGGCGCGGTCGAGCAAGTGATCCACCGGCTGTCGGATGCGCGGCTGGTGCTGGTCGAGGCCGGCGGGGAGCGAGAGGGCACGACGGTGGAGCTGTGCCACGAGTCGCTGATCGAGAGCTGGGACAAGCTCACGCAGTGGCTTGCAGACAGCGAGCACGATGCGCAGTTCGTGGCGCGGCTCCAGGCGGCGGCCCAGCAGTGGGAAGCGAGCGAGGAGGCCGAGGGCCTGTTGTGGCGCGATCGATCGGCCCGCGAGGCGGCCGAGTGGCTGACCCGGCGGCGCGCGGAGCAAGCTGCGGGAGAGCCACTCGGGCTGGGCAAGCGCGAGGAGCGTTTTCTGGTGGCGGTGGTCGCGCTGTCGGAGCGCGGGCGGCGGCGGCGCCAGCGGATCGTGGCCGGCGTGCTTGCCACCGTCAGCGTGATCGCGGTGGTGGTGTTGCTCCTGTCGATCGGCATGAAGCGACAAGCCACGCGCGCAGACCGGGAGGCGGTGAAGGCAGCGCAAGCGGCGGTGCAGGCGGAACAGGCGGCCAGGTCGGCGCAGGTCGAGGCGCGGCAAGCGCGCAACGCGACGCGCATGGCGGCGGCGCGCGAGCTGGAGCAAAAAGATCCCACGGCGATGCTCGTGCTGCTCCGCGAAGTCGAGCCGCCCGGCGTGCCGCGAGGCTGGGCCGAGCTCGTGAGCAAAGCGCTCCAGAGCGGGCTCGCGCGCGAGGTGCAAGCCGAGGGAGGCGTCTATGGCGCAGCGTGGAGCCCCGATGGCCAGCGCATCGTCGCTGCGTCGAATGACGACACGGCGCGGGTGTGGAAGGTCGGCGATCCAGTCGAGCCGATCGTGCTGCGTGGTCACCAAGACCAGGTGAGGTCGGCGGCGTTTAGCCCTGACGGTATGCGCATCGCCACCGCATCCCTGGACAAGACCGCACGGGTGTGGAAGGCCGACGGTTCAGACGAACCGATCGTGCTTCGCGGTCACGAGGCCCCTCTCAATACGGCCGTGTTTAGCCCTGACGGAACGCACATCGTCACCGCGTCCGGGGACAAGACCGCGCGGGTGTGGAAGGCCGATGGCACGGGGCAGCCTGTCGCGTTTCGTGCTCACGAGGGCAGGGTCAACTCGGCGGCGTTTAGCCCCGACGGTCAGCGCGTCGTCACGGCGTCCGATGACAAGACCGCGCGGATATGGAAGGCCGATGGCACGGGCCAGCCTGTCGTGTTTCGTGCTCACGAGGGTGGGGGCAACTCGGCGGCATTCAGTCCTGATGGCCAGCGCGTCGTCACGGCGTCCGATGACAAGACCGCGCGGGTGTGGAAGGCCGATGGCACGGGGCAGCCTGTCGTGCTTCGCGGCCACGAGCTTCCAGTACGTACGGCGGCGTTTAGCCCCGACGGTCAGCGCGTTGTGACCGGGTCCGAAGACATGACCGTACGCGTGTGGAAGGCCGATGGCACGGGCGAGCCCATCGTGCTTCGCGGTCACGAGGGTCCAGTATATACGGCGACGTTTAGCCCTGACGGTACGCGCATCGTCACCGCGTCCAATGACAAGACCGCGCGCGTGTGGAACGCCGACGGCAGCGGGGCCTCCTTGGTGCTCCGCGGTCACAAGCAAATGGTCTCTTCAGCCGCATGGAGCCCCGATGGCGCTTCGATCGTCACGGCATCGTATGACGGGACCAGCCGCATCTTTCGCATCGACAGCCTCCGCGCGCCGATCTTGCTTCGCAGTCACGAGCAGGCGCTCACCGCGCAGGTGATCAGCGATGTAGCATTCAGTCCAGACGGCACCCGCATTGTCACGGTGTCCATTGATAAGACGGCGCGGGTGTGGCGAGCGGATGGCTCGGGGCAGCCGGTGGTCCTTCGTGGTCACGAGAGTCCGGTCAGCACAGCGGCGTGGAGCCCTGACAATGAGCGCATTGTCACCGGGTCCGATGACAAGACGGCGCGAGTGTGGCGTGCGGATGGCTCGGGGCGACCGGTGGTCCTTCGTGGTCACGAGCAGGCGATCAACCACGTCGCGTTCAGTCCGGACGGCACTCGTATTGTCACGGCGTCCGATGACAAGACGGCGCGGGTGTGGCGCGCGGATGGCTCGGGGCAGCCCGTGGTCCTGCGCGGCCACGACGACAAGGTCACCTGTGCTTCCTTTGGCCCCGATGGCAAGCATGTCGCCACGGGGTCCAATGACAAGACGGTGCGTGTGTGGAACGTCGATGGGGTGGGGGAAGCCCAAGTCTATCGCGACTTCGAGTCACCGATCTGGACGGTCGCGTGGAGTCCCGACGGCAAGCGTATCGTCGCCGGGGGTTGGGGGCAGACGGTGCGCGTGTGGAGCATCGATCGTCCGGGGCAGCCGGTGGCCCTTCGCCTCGACGGGAGGGGGACCTTCTGGGTAGCCTGGAGCCCCGACAGCAAGCGTATTGTCACCGCATTGAGCGACGAGACAGCACGGGTATGGAACGCGGATGGCTCGGGGGAGCCTGTGGTCCTTCGCGGTCACGAGCACCAGCTGGGGTATGCGGCGTTCAGCCCTGACGGAGCGCGCATCCTCACTACCTCCTACGACGGGACAGCGCGGGTCCGGAATGCCGATGGCTCCGGAGAGCCCTACGTGCTGAGCGGTCACGGGCGACCAGTCGTTTCAGCGGCGTGGAGCCCGGACGGCACCCGCATTGTTACCCGAATGGAAGTGGACCCGATTGCGTGGGTATGGCCCGTGCGCGCGCCGCTCCGCGGCACCGATGATCCGCGGCTGTGGGCCGCGACTTCCTACTGCATGTCCATCGAGCGACGGATCGAGCTCCTGAGCGTGCCGGAAGCCAGAGCGCGCGCCGACCAGGATGCCTGTGAGCGCCGCGTCCAGGCGGCCTCCACGGGAGGGCCGTGATGGCGCACGATGACGGTGAGGCCACTATCACCGGAACCTGCCAGGCGTGGTGCGCGCAGATAAGCATCGTCGCAGCGAGCATGATCGATAGGTCGTGGGCAAGGCGGATGCGATCCTGATCATGCGGCGAGCCGCACCTCCTTGCGGTACTTCGCAGCGTAAGGCTGCCACGCGGCGGCCCAGCGATCAGATAGCCGCATCGTCCCGGAGCAGCAAGCTGCGGTACCAGCCCCCCCAGTCGTGGGGATCACCGGCGGGCTCACACGCCTCGACGACATCCTCAAGGTACCCCATCAGGTGCTCGAAATCGACGAGCTCGACGGGGCTCGTGTTCGCTGGAAGTGTGAGCGCGAGCGCTTCGGGCAAGGCGCGAAGCTCCGAGGCGCCGTCCTGGACGCAGTGGATCGGTACGCCACGATGCGCATTCGTGATCCACGCGACGTCCTTGGCGACACGACGCGCGATGGTGGTGGGGTCGGCGCTCGCTTCCGTGGCGTATCGCCACGTGTGCAGCTCATTACCCTGCCTGTCGTAGACGCTCGTGCTCCCGACCCACGCCATTCGATAGTGGTGCTCTTTCTCGGGTGGTGGTGTTCGCTCGTAGGGCTCGGCGCGGGTGGATGGCGTCGGGTTCTCGGGATCGGTCACCTCGCTCATCCGCACGGCCATTCGGTCCATCCCGCAACTCACCGAGCCCACCTCCGCTGGCACAGTCTCCACGTCGCGTGCGGCCTGCTCGAGGTGATCGATCTCGTCGGCGATCTCTACGGCCATGTCCGTGGTTCGTTTCGCGATGACCGCCCGACTCGGAGGCACGAGTCCCGTCACGCGAAGCGTCTTGCTGACACTTCGGCTCCCGGTCTCGGCACCCAGTTCTCCGACGATACGTGCCATATCCGGCATCAGGTTCTTGATGATCCCAACGCGCAGCTCGATCGGCTTGATCGTCGGCCCGTTGTGAACGCCCACCTTGCGGTAGAGCGATTCCTCGATGTGATGGTCGCCCCAGCGGCCGTGGTAGGTCGCCGACGAAGGCTGATCGAGTCGCCGATACCAGCACTCGTCCACCTCAACCTCTTCCGCGGTCGTGATCGCCTTGTGGAGGTTGTCGTCCGCGCGCACCCAAAGTGCGTCGCTCGCGATCGCCGCCGCTGCATCTTGTTGTTGCTCGAACGTCGCGTTGGGTCCAAGCTGCTCTTGAATCTCGCGGTCGATCATCTCGGCGATTCGCCGTGCGACCTCACTGACCAGCCGGGCCGGGTGGGATTTCATGGGTCAGCCCTCGGCCTTCAGGCCGCGTGTTTGAGTCTTCGCGAACTCGACAAGTACCTCCGCGGCAATCGCTGCCGCTGCGTCTTGCTGTTGCTCGAACGTCGCGTTGGGGCCGAGTCGCGCCTCGACTTCGAGGTCGATCAACTC
>Ga0137459_1000485_pt1 | contig 14093 bp, 8 predicted proteins | sample EasRivERMGT700_2_FD_104908 | JGI IMG/M metagenome (GOLD analysis project Ga0137459, IMG submission 104908) | Soil microbial communities from meander-bound floodplain in the East River, Colorado, USA - East River MetaG ERMGT700_2 | ecosystem: Environmental > Terrestrial > Soil > Floodplain ...
CCCAGCGTGATGGTCTCGAGGAATGCGTTCTCCGACGACGTCAGCGTGCCGTCGACATCGGATACGATCAGCGGGCTGTCGTCGGGCGCCACGTAGGCGAGGAAGCCGACCCCGGTGCGATCGCCGACCACCGAGACGAACAGGTCGCGCATGCCGATCGGCAGCCGGGCGGCGCCCGACAGGCCGAGCGTGAAGTGGCCCTCGTCATCCGTGCGTACGGTCCCGACCCGGCGCCACTGCCCGGCGCGGCACGCGAACACGTCGACGTCCTCGTCCTCGAGCGCCTTGTCGGCGATCGTGTACGAGATCCAGCCCTCCAGCGTCTGGGTCGGGCTGCCGGCCGAGGTCACCAGGTCCTGGCCGCGATGCTTGGCGCTGCCCAGGTGCGCGATCACGCTGCTCGAGAAGTGCCGGAAGTCCCCCGCCCTGCCCGGCGCGGGAGCGCCCTCGCAGCGCACGTCGGGGACTGCCACCCGGCCGCCATCGGCCTTGCCGGCGTCGGGGACACCGACGACCTCGTCCGGATCGGTGCCCACCGGGCCCATGTCGCCGGCTGCACACCCTACAAGGACCGTGGAGACGACGAGCCAGATCGTTCGCATGGCGGCGGCGTGGTGCACGGACCACGCCTCTGCATTGCGCTCCAGATTCCGCGGCCTTAGGGCGGCAGCTGTCCGGAACGGCGGATCGAATCGCCAGGATTCTGCCACCTGGTGGCAGGCCGGCTGACCACCCGGTGACGGCGGCTCAGCGGGCTCGCGGCATCAGTACGTGATGTACGCGCCGCCCGACCCCTCGACCTCGTCGCTGTCGGCCTCGTCGTCGATCACGGCGGGCGACGCGAGGGCGCCCTGCAGCACGAAGATCTTCACCGCCGAGGCCGGGATCCGGGCGTTCGGGGCGATCCGGCGGAGGATCGACAGCACGTTGCGCTGGATGTCGTCGACCTCGGTGACCGCAGGACCGGGCTTGATGATCTTGCCGATCCAGCGCTCCTTGTCCTTCTCGTCGCCGATCTCCATGACGCGAAGGAACTCTTCCGAGCTGCCATCGAAGTACTTCTTGTCGCCCGGCTTCGATAGCGCGAGCCCCTCACGGAGCTTGCTGTCGATCTTGGTGGCGAAGAACAGAGACGTGCTCTTGTCGAGTTTCATGCGTGGGATCCGTCCGCAAACTATCGGGCTGGTTCGGGGACAAGGATTCGAACCTTGATGAGCAGCTCCAAAGGCTGCTGTCCTACCATTAGACGATCCCCGATCGGAACCGACGATACCGCAGCCTTGCCCCTGCGGCTAGCGATGTTCCTGATTTCGTTGGGAGCTTGTACGGATCGCGCGCGCGTTACGGGAACCGATAACCGACGTGGACCGCGGGAAACACCGAGATCCGCATCCGCTGAAACGTGGCGTCGGCCATCGTGACGTCGCGGTTGCCAACCTGGTACGTCACGCCCTGGATCGGCGTCGGCTAGAGCCGATCGATCACGGGATCCGGTAGCCGACATGTACGCCGACCCCGAGCTGGTCCTGCCGGACCGCGAGGTCAGTGCCCTGACGCTGGCGGTAACGCGCGCGGGGCGCGCTCGCCGTGCCTCGCGTCAACGCCGTGGCCGAGCTGCTCGCCGCCGAGCTGCGGTCCGCTACTTCAAGCAGGTCACCAGCTCGGCATCGTAGCGGTCGAGCTCGGCCTGCGTGAGATCGCCCGGCGCGACCGCGGCGCGCAATTCGGAAAGCGGCCGATCCGGCGCCCCCCGTGGTGCAGGTGGCGCGATCTGGCCCGAACTCGCGCCGAGCGTGGTGGGCGTCGCCGGCACGATCTGATTCATGCTCGCTTCGAGCGTGACGAGCGTCGCCGGTGCTTCTTCCAGCAGCAGCTCCGTCGTCGGCAACGCAGGAGGTGCGGGAGCTGCCGTGGACGCGAGAGCTGCGGTAGGCCCTGATGAACCCGCAGACGCCTGTCGCAGGAGCGCCCCCAGCGCCGCCGCGAGCTCGACCATGGACTGGAAGCGATCGGCAGGTGCCTTGGCGAGGCAGCGCAGCACGAGCGCATCGACGTTCGACGGGATCTCCGGCACCCGCGACGACGGCGACGGTGCCGGCTCGCGGATGTGCGCCGAGATGATGTCTTCGATGCCCTCGCCCTCGAACGGCGGCCGGCCGGTCAGCAGCCGAAACAACACGCAGCCGAGCGAATAAATGTCGGAGCGATGATCGATCTCGGCGATGCCGCGACATTGCTCGGGCGACATGTACGTCGGCGTCCCGACCAGCGTACCGGCATGCGTCGTGACCTTCTCGGGATGATCGTCGGACAGCTTGGCGCTCCCGAAGCCGAGGATCTTCGAGCGCTCCCCCGACGCGACCTCGCCGTCGCGCACCAGGAAGATGTTCTCCGGCCTGAGGTCGCAGTGGATGACGTGCTGCGCGTGCGCCGCCGCGAGCGAGCTCGCGACCTGCCGGCCCAGCCGCAGCGCCTCGTCCACCGGGAGCCTGCGCAGCCGCGCGAGCCGGCGATCCAGCGCCTCGCCCTCGAGGAGCTCCATCACGATGAACGCACTGCCGTCGCGGTGGTAGCCGAAGTCGAAGACCTGCACGATCCCCGGATCGCTGATCGACGTCACCGCGCGCGCTTCGTGGAAGAACCGGTTGACGATGTCGGTCCGGGCGCTCAGCGCCGGCAGCAGCACCTTGATGGCCGCGCGCCGCCCGAGCAGCGTGTGCTGCCCGAGGTACACGACGCCCATGCCGCCTTCTCCCAGCTTCCGGACGAGCTGGTAGTTCGCTATGACAGCACCGACCAACGAATGCCTCCTGTGGTGATCTTCCAGATAACGGCCCGGCCGACGCCATGTCAAGCGGCGGCCGATCCTCGCCATCATCGCACCAGGTGATGGCGGCCACACGGTCACCACCACACCCGCGCCCAGACGGCTGTCGTGCCGCCAGCTTGCGCGTTTTACGGTGCCACGAGACGCGCGCCCACTGCGCCGCCGTGCGCGCACGTCGTTTGCACACATGGCCGCCGCGAGAGCAGGAACGTGCCTTTCGCTACCTGGCCACGGTCCGTTACTTCAAGCAGGTCACCAGCTCAGCGTCGTAACGATCGAGCTGGGCCTGCGTGAGATCGCCTGCCGTGACCGCGGCGCGTAGCTCGGCGAGCTTGGCGCGATACTGCGCGCGCGTGAGCTTACCCGGCACGCACAGCTTGGGCTTGCGGACCACGCCGGACAGCTTGGTGGACACGGTGCGCGAGTACTGGCGGTCGCGCGCCGTGGTCGCGATCTCGACCGGCGCATCGATCGGGAGCTCGCGAGGAATCGTGAGCGGTACATCGAATACCGCGCGCCCGGCCAAGGCGATCGGCTGCGGCTGCGTCCGGACCGGTGTGCCGCCGGCGATCGACGTCTCGAGATCGACCGCCTTCGCCGCGGCATCCCCGGTGTTGTCGACGACACAGCGCACCGAGAGGTTCTCGCCAGCATCGAGATCGGGGCGCGGCACATCGTGCCCCAGGATGGTGCAACGCATGGCGAGCTTCGGCGCCACCGCAGATGGCGCGATCGATATGCGGCGGCTGACATTGCGCGGCGCAACGCCGTTGCCCTCGGTGAGCACGAGTACGATCATGGTATCCGGTGCGGTCTCGGAGACCGGGACGGTGAACGGCATCCGGCGGACCTTGGCGGCACCGGGCTTGATCGCACCGAACGACAGCCGTCGACCCTGCAGTGCATCGATGCTCGCCCGTGTAGTTGCGACCACCCGATACGCGGTGCCGGGGCCACGGTTCGAGATCTGCACGACGAGCGTGCTCGCATCGCCAACGTGCAACGTACCTCCGTCGACCTCGAACGTGGTGACTTCCAGGTTCGGTACCGGTCCACCGTGGACCACCTCGGTCTCGGTCTCGGTGGCATCCGCAACCAGCTTGAGAATCAGCGCGGACTCGGCCGTGGTCGGATTCCAGTAGGTTCCAGAAACGCCCCACGGACGCCCCACCACCGTGCGCACATCATCCATGAGCGGATCGAGACCGCTGTGTGTCCAGTCGATCCGGAAGGCAACATGCGCCGCATCGTCCCACGTCCCGCGGATGTCCTGGTTCCAAGGCGTGTGTGCGATAACCTGGATATTTTTGAGATATACGGGACCGCAAGGGACCTGGCTGACCGCCGACACCGCAAGGGTGGCGTGTTCCACCGTGCACGGGTTGGCAAGCGCGAGGTGCAGCTCGCCATCGGGCGAGAGCGTGAACGTCCCGGTCATGTCGAGGGACGTATTCTGCGGAAGCGTGCCGGCGAATGGCTGGCGATTCTGAGCCACGCATGCACCGACGACAAACACACAACCAAACAGGAAGAGGAAGCCACGCATGCTCACATCCTTGCTACCAGCGCTGCCTGTGTCTGGTCGAACTCGGCGTCGCTGATCGCGCCGGCGTCGTGGCACGCATTCAGGTTGCGGAGCGCCGCGCGGACCGAGCCCGGCGGAGGAACCGCCGCGTTGTAGACCGCCGCGAACACCGCCTTGCCGCATTTGTTCGGTAGCGGTGGCGCGGGCGCCGCGGAACCGGCAAGTGGCCGTGCGGGCGTGTTCTTTGGTGGCGACGCGTCGGTCGCCGACGGCCTGGACGCCCCCGATGGGGATCCAGGGGTGGTCGATCTCGCTGTCTTGGGGCCGCGATCGCGGGGACGCACCTGCTTCTTGGTCGGCTCCGGACCGGCGATCACGGTTTCTCCCCTGGATGGCGTGGGTTGCTCCGCCGTCGTTTCACGCACGCTGGCGATGTTGGATGGATTGTCCAAGCCTGCATCGGCCACGTTCACAGCCGGTGGCTCCGCAGCATCGGGCGGCTGGACCAGCACTACCGAGCCTGCATCTTGGGCGCTACGCGAGACGCTGCTCCCGCTCCCCGCAAACTCAACGGGTACGGCAGAGCCCGTGGAGCGCGACGTCACACGCACGGCTTCGGGGTCGCGCGACCCGAGGATCGCGATCCCCACCCCCGCAGCGCCGACCACGAGTCCTCCCGCGATCCAGAGACCGATCCGGCGCGTCCGTGGTGCGGTCGGCGCGAGCTGGCCAGAGCTCGCTCCGAGCGTGGTTGGCGTCACCGGCGCAAACGGGCCCGCGCTCGATCCGAACGTGATGGGCGTCGCCTGCGCCCCCTCCAGCGGCAGCTTCGTCGTCGGGAACAACGGATATGCCGGAGCCGTATTCGCCAGCGCACCGGCCGGCACCTGTTCCAGGAGCGAACCTAGCGCCGATGCGAGCTCGACCATGGTCTGGAAGCGATCCGCGGGCGCCTTGGCGAGGCAGTGCAGCACGAGCGCATCGACGTTCGGCGGGATCTCCGGCGCGCGCGACGACGGCGACGGCGCGGGCTCACGGATGTGCGCCGAGATGATGTCGCCGATGCCCTCACCCTCGAACGGTGGCCGTCCAGTCAGCAGGTGAAACAACACGCAGCCGAGCGCATAGATGTCGGAGCGGTGATCGATCTCGGCGAGCCCTCGGCACTGCTCGGGGGACATGTACGTCGGCGTCCCCATCAGCATGCCGGTATTCGTCTTGACCTTGCCGGGATGTTCATCGGACAGCTTGGCGATCCCGAAGTCGAGGATCTTCGAGCGTTCCCCCGACGCGACCTCGCCGTCGCGCACCAGGAAGATATTCTCCGGCTTGAGATCGCGGTGGACGATATGCTGCGCGTGCGCCGCAGCGAGCGAGCTCGCAACCTGCCGGCACAGCCGCAGCGCCTCGTACGCCGGAAGCCTGCCCAGCCGAGCGAGCCGGCGATCGAGCGGTTCGCCCTCGAGGAACTCCATCACGATGAACGCGCTGCCATCGCTGTGGTAGCCGAAGTCGAAGACCTGCACGATCCCCGGATCGCTGATCGACGTCACCGCGCGCGCTTCGTTGAAGAACCGGTTGACGATGTCGGTCCGGGCGCTCAGCGCCGGCAGCAGCACCTTGATGGCCGCGTGCCGCCCGAGCAGCGTGTGCTGCCCGAGGTACACGACGCCCATGCCGCCTTCTCCCAGCTTCCGGACGAGCTGGTAATTCCCTATGACAGCGCCGACCAACGAATGCCTCCTGTGATGCTCTTCCAGATAGGGGCCCGGCCGACGCCATGTCAAGCGGCGGCCGATGCCTGCCATCATCGCACCAGGTGATGGCGGCCGCCACGGTCGCCACCACAACCAGCGCCCGTCCTCCCCTTGTCGTGCCGCCAGCTTGCGCTTTTTCCGGTGCCACGAGACGCACCGGGCAGCCGCTGCTGCCGAGACCCCGCCCGCCGGCGCCCCTGGCCGGATACCAGAACCTCACCGCAACCTCTTGCCTAAACGGCTTCCAGCCTTTAGGTTCTCGGCCCTTGGCGGGGTAGCTCAGGGGTAGAGCAGGGGTCTCATAAGCCCTTGGTCGGCAGTTCAAATCTGCCCTCCGCCACGACTTTTTGACCCGACCGGCAATTGTTGCCCGGTTGTTGCCCAAGTCGTCCAGGGCCCGGTCGTCCGGGGACCGGTCGGTCCGCCCCCCGCCGCGATCCCCCGGCGACCGTTCAGCGATTCAGGATGTAGTCGAGCCCGAGCCAGAACATCCAGAGCCTGATGTCGTCCTTGGTCAGGTCCACCAGTCCGCCATCGGCGACAGTCCGGGCCAACAGGAAGTCTCCGCGCTCCTGTTCAGCGCGATCGCCGACCCGTTCCGGGCCGAACTCGCGAACATCGCAGCCGACTATTTCGAGCGCTTTCCGCCGACCACGAAGGCGTAAACCATCCGCGGGATGCCACCTCTGTTGTGGGCGAGTTGACAGATCGCCCCAGCCTTCGATGCGATCCCATTTCCGGTGGAAAGTTCTCGCGCCACGGCACCGAGCTCACGTTCACGCCGATCGATTTGACGACCCTGACGGATCCAAGGTCGTGGCGCGACCGTCGGTAAGCTGCGAGCCGTGGCAGAGCCTGTCTCGTGCCGATGACAGTGCGCAGGTGGGATGGGCACAACTGATCCCGGTAGTGGCCTCTACGGGTCTCCTCGTCGGCCGATGTGCGCCTACAGCACAACATTCGGCCCCGGTCGCAATTTTTACATCCAAACCGCGGCCAGCTCCGACTATCCCGATACGGTGCCCTCTCCCTTCCCCTTGCAGAATATGCGGGATGCCCCGACCGGGGTTCGCTTTCGGAAAGCGGACGATGGTTGCTGTCCGGCTAGGTCCTCCACCGCACCTCTACGACCGCCGACTCCGCCCGGAACGCCCGAACAGGACTTCCAGCGGCGGTGTCCGGCCGGAACTCGAGCTCGGGACGGCAACGCCCGGTCAATCCACCAGCGATTCCGCGCTGGCCTACAGCCTGGGTTGAATACTGCGTCCAGACTCCCGATCCGGATCTTCCGTTCCGTAACGTAGCCTACACGCCGCCCTTTCTCCTCCCGCACACATCATCACTGGCCAGCCATCCGCACCTCGGCAATTCCGAAGCCCCTGTTTCTTCTACGTATGCCCAAGGCAACTTCAGGGGTGCCGCATAGTGATACAGATGAGTGCCTGCCAAGGCCTCGTCAGCAGGCTCGAAACGAGCCGACTGTCAACTTCGAAGGGTACCGCATAGTGATGCGGTTCCGACGTAGAGCTCAGCGCTACATCCGCGCGAGGTGTGCCTGGTGTCGAACAAAGCTCGTCGAGAAGCTGACGAGCCGCGGCGGCTCGCGGCTGGCCGACGCGGCGGAAGGTGCGCTAGGTCGCATCACCTGGTGCAAACGGCGACTGTGTATGACTGGGATCGCCAATATTTGCCTATGATCTGCATCCTTTGCTCGTTGACACGTAGTGATTTATTTGCAAGATTGCTCGCAACAAATACCCAACCTGCTTACGGAACGCGCAATTCTTCGCTGTTCCAGGCAGCGAAGCGGTAACCATGGTTAAGGCGCGAAGGGAGAACAACATGAGGGGTACACGAGGGTTGAGAGTTCTAGGGATGGCCATTGTTGCGAGCGCATCGATGGCCGCATGTAGCGGTGACCAGACAACGCCGGTCGAGGTTGCAGTGAGCGCGCTTGGCGCGCCCGACGACCACACGGTGCTCATTCTTGATTCGACGGTCAGCGGCGGCTCGACCAGCCGCGAGGCCTTCTTTGCGGCCGCTGCGGGTTTCACGGTCGAGATCGTTACCCCCGCCGGCTGGGCAGCGAAGACGGGTCCTGAGTTCGCGAGCTATCGCGCGTTGATCCTCGGCGATCCATTCTGCCAGCTCGGCACCTCGGCGGTCACTGCGGCGATCAACAACCGAACGGTCTGGGGACCGGTCGTGAACGGCAACGTGATCCTGGTCGGAACCGATCCGGTGTTTCACCAGAGCCAGGGCGGCGACCAGGTCACGCAAGGGTCGGTGCAGTTCGCGGCTGCGGAGCCGGGGTTGACCGGCGCCTACATCTCCCTGAGTTGCTACTTTCATGATACGGTCGTCAATACTCCCGTCACATTGCTGCAACCATTCCAGTCAACGACCACCGGCACGTTCTCGGTCCGGGGTGTCGGTTGTTTCAACAATGCGCACAAGGTCGCCGACCACCCCGCGCTGACAGGCATCACCGATACCACGCTCTCCAACTGGGGCTGCTCCGTGCACGAGGCGTTCGATCACTTTCCGACCGACTTCCTGCCGCTGGCCATCGCGCGCGGCAGCCTGGGAGCGGGGACGATCGACTTCCCGGGGGGGATCTCGGGCATCCCCTACATCATGGCGCGTGGCCGGACGCTGGTCCCCGACTTCTGCGGTAACGGCATCGTCGAAGCTCCCGAAGAGTGCGACGATGGCAACACCACCAACTGCGATAATTGTTCTGCCCAGTGCAAGATCGAGCACCCGGTGTGCGGCGACGGTAAGCTCGACTGTCGCGAGGAATGCGATGACGGCAACACCTCCTCTGGAGATGGCTGCTCCAGCACCTGCCGGAGAGAGATCTGCGGCAATGGCATCGTGGAGGCCGGTGAGCAATGCGACGACGGCAACACGGTCGACGGGGATGGATGTTCCTCGTCCTGCCAGAACGAAGCGCATCCGCCCGTGGCCAGCTGCGCCGACAGAACGGTGATCGCCAACAATGCCTGCTCGGTGAACGCCGACGTCAACAATGGCTCGTCCGACCCGGATGGCGACCTCGTGGGGTGCACCCAGGCTCCCGCGGGTCCCTACCTGGGCGTGGGCCCCCATCCGGTCACGCTGACCTGCACGGACGCGACCGGCCTCAGCGCGAGCTGCACGGCGACGGTGACGGTCGTCGACGAGACGCCGCCCTCCATCGCGTGCCCGGCTGACATCCTCGTCGACACCTTGACGGACAGCGCGGTGGTGACCTATGCATCGCCAACCACCGGCGATAACTGCGGCGTGTTGCCGGTCGATTGCTCGATCGCCTCGGGCAGTACGCTGGCTCTGGGTGATCACCCGGTGACGTGCCAGGTGCACGACGTGGGCGGCAACACCAGCTCGTGCAGCTTCAATATCCACGTGAACGCGCCGCCGGACGCGATCTGTGCCGACGTCGTCGTCGCCGCAGGTGCCACCTGTAGCGGCGATGGCTCGATCTCGAACAATCCGACGGACCGCGACGGCGACAGCTTCGTGTGTGTCCAGAGCCCGCCGGGACCGTACTCCCTGGGAGACAACCCGGCGGTGCTGTCTTGCGTCGACGAGCACGGCTCGACTGGCTCGTGCTCGGCCACCGTCCGGGTGGTGGACACGACGCCGCCCGCGATCACGTGCCCCGACAGCATCGCGCTCGAGTGTACCTCCCCGGACACGGTCGTGACCTACGCGGCCAGCGCGACCGACAACTGCAGCGTCGTCGGCACCACATGCGCCCCACCGTCGGGGTCGACGTTCCCCGTTGGCAACACGACCGCAACGTGCTCGGCGGCAGACGGCTCCGGCAATACCAGCAGCTGCGCGTTCAGCGTCACCGTGACGGACACCCATCCGCCCGTCGTATCCACCTCGTCCGTCGAGTACTGGCCACCGAACCACCAGTACGAGCCGTTCCAGCTCTCCGATTGTGTGACCAGCATCGTCGACGCGTGTCAGGGTCCCGTGACCCTCGACGCAGCGCATGCTCATATCACGCGCATCACGTCGGACGAGCTGGAGGATGACAAGCTGGGCACAGGTGGCCTGGGCGATGGCAACACCTGTGACGACATCGTGCTGACCGGTCCGACGAGCGCAGACCTCCGGGTCGAGCGGAGTGGGCACAGCAACGGCCGCTTCTACACGGTCTTCTTCGACGTGTCGGATGCGAACGGCAACGTGACGTCGAGCAGTTGCAAGGTAGGCGTACCGCACGATCAATCCCCTCCGAACACCATCTCGGATGACGGCTGCAAGTACTGTGTGGGCACCGGTTGCGGCGCCTGTCCGACCCACGATCCGGCGTGCACCTACTGACCGTTCGCTAGCGCGAGGCCGGCGCGGTGCGATACCCTCGGATCATGGCGTCGCGCATCCTCCTCGCGCTCTGTTACCTGCTCGCGCTGGGGCGCGACGTATCGGCGAACGGCCGCGCACCGAACACGTCGACGATCAGCTTCCGGCGCGGGATGGAGCGGGAGATCGCCGCGGGCCTGACCTTCGGGCTCGCGGTGTCGCGCGACAACGGCGCCACGTGGAGCTGGATGTGCGAGGACGCGATCGGCTACGGCGGCTCGTACGATCCGGCCTACATGTTCACGTCGAGCGGCGCGCTGTTCGCGACGACGCTCCTCACCGGCGTCAAGGTGATGCGTGACGGGTGTACGTTCGTCCCGACGGTCAGCACGAAGTTCGTGTCCGCGGTCGCGCAGGGCCCCGACGGCAAGCTGTATTACGCCGTCGTCGACACGCCTGTGGTGGGGAACCCGGGCGACTCGAACATCTACCGCAGCGACGACGATGGCGCGACCTGGACCGTCTCGGCGATGCCCGGTGTGCTGAATGACTGGTGGCAGTCGCTCGCGGTGGCACCGTCGGACCCCAGCCGGTTGTACCTGTCGGGCTATCGGTACATCCCGAGCCCCGGCGGTGGGACCACCAAGGTCTTCCTCCTGTTCCGCTCGGACAACGCCGGCCAGAGCTGGCAGGCGCTGGCGACGAGTCAGCTCGCGACGATGCCGAACTCGACGATCGAGATCGCCGGCATCTCGCACACCGATCCCGACCTGGTGTTCGCGCGCGTCAAGCTCGAGGACAACGCGATCTCCGACGCGCTCTACCGCAGCAGCGACAGCGGGGTGACCTGGACACGCATCCTCGGCAAGCGCAGCGCGATCGCGTTCGTGGTGCGCCGGAGCGGCGAGCTGGTCGCTGCCACGCAGGCACAAGGCGCGGTGCGCTCGACCAACAACGGCGCGACGTGGACCGATCTCGTCTCGGCGCCGCAGATCAGCTGCCTCGCCGAGAACGGCGCGGGCGAGGTCTGGGCGTGTACGCAGAGCTACGGCGGCATGCAGGTCCCGTCCGATGGCTTCGGCATCATGAAGAGCACCGATCTGGCCACCTGGACCGGGGTGCTGAAGTACCAGCAGATCAACGCGCCGGTCGCGTGCGCCGATGGAACGGTGCAGAGGGACAAGTGCGATGTCCAGCTGTGGTGTGGTCTGTGTAGCCAGCTCGGGTGCGCGTCGGGGAGCCCCCAGTGCGGGGGGGCCGTGGATCTGCCCGCGGGGGACCCAGGCCCAGATCCTGGTCCAGCCGACAAGGGTTGTTGCAGTGGCAGTGTAATGCCAACGCCCGGCGCACCGCTGCTCGTGCTCGTCGTCGGCGTGCTACTGCTCCGGCCCAGGCGGCAGCTGCGACGATGATCACACCCGGGTTGATCCGCTGAGCCCGGCGAAGGCTCGTCTGCGGGTGTGCCCCGAACCGACTTTCCACCCGCCCCGCGTCGGATACGAACCTCCTTGAATGAGCGCAGCGGCAGGTCGTAGAGTCTGGGCATATGATCAAAATAGGCGAGTGTCGGGGGTGGTTACGGATGCAGCTGGCGGCATCGTTGCTGATGTGCGTGATGGTGGCCGCGTGCCAGCATAACTCGTCTGCGGAGCCTCCAGACGCCGCTATGCCGCTTGCAGACGCCGCGACGACGACAGACGGACCTTCGCGGATGCCGAACTGCATGGGGCTACCGCCGACGTGTGGCGCTGGTGGGAACGAGGACTGCTGCCAGACGGCCCCGATCACGGGGGCAACGTTTTATCGAAGCTATGACGGGGTGGGATTCCTCAACATGGGGTACCCGGCCAAGGTGAACGATTTTATGATGGACCGGTACGAGGTGACGGTGGGGCGGTTCCGAGCCTTCGTGAATGCGGGGATGGGGACGCGGACCAGCCCGCCGCTGCCGGGGACGGGGGTGCATCCAAGGCTGGCGGGGAGCGGCTGGGATGGCGGATGGAGCGGGCTCCTGGAAGCGAACACGATGGCGCTGGCCAAGGCGCTCAAGTGTGGCGTGGCGTACGAGACTTGGACGGACGCACCGGGGGCGAACGACGCCAAGCCGATCAACTGCGTGACATGGTACGAGGCGATGGCGTTCTGCATCTGGGAAGGTGGGTACCTTGCGACGGAAGCAGAGTGGAATTATGCGGCGAGCGGAGGCAGCGAGCAGCGCGTGTATCCGTGGTCGAATCCCGTCAGCTCGACGAGCATCGATTGCGCACATGCGAACTACTACGTGGACAGTCCGGCCGGGACGTTTTGCGTGAACGGGGCGACGGGTGGAGCGAACCCGGTGGGAAGTGAATCCCCGATGGGTGATGGCCGATGGGGACACTCCGACCTTGCTGGAGGGGTGTGGGAATGGACGCTCGATTGGTATGCATCAGCGTATTCATTGCCGTGCGATGACTGCGCAAATCTGACGCCCGATTCCCTCCGCGTGGTCCGAGGCGGCAGCTTCCTCGACAATGCGCCGTTCCTGCGCGCGGGCCGCCGGGGCAATATCACGCCGTCCGACCGCAGCAATATCGTCGGGTTCCGGTGCGCAGCGACACCCAGGTGAAGATCCGCGACGGCCGTCGAGCCGAGCTGCCTCGTCGCGGCCCGAGGCCCACGTTCGCGCTACCGATCACGGTGCGGACCCGCCGCTGCCGCGACCACCTGGCGCGATCGACCGAACACCATCGGGTGCTGGAGAGTTGTACGCCAAGGAGGTCACCGCTCGCGGGCCGTGCGGGGCGCGATCCGCGTATGATGCCGCGATGCTCGGGTCGCTGCGGATCTTCGCGCTGACCGCCGCGACGATGGTCGCGTTCGCCGCGAACTCGCTGCTGTGTCGCGGCGCGCTGCGCGGCGGGGCGATCGACGCGGCGAGCTTCACGGCGATCCGGCTGGCGAGCGGCGCGCTCGTGCTGCTCGCGATCACGCGCGCGCGCCGCGCAACCGGGGACGCGCGTGGCGGCGCCGGCAGCTGGCCCTCCGCGATCGCGCTCGCCGCGTACGCCGTCGCGTTCTCGTTCGCCTACCTTCGCATCGGCGCGAGTACCGGAGCGCTGCTCCTGTTTGGCGCGGTGCAGCTCACGATGATCGCCGGTGGCCTCGTGCGCGGCGAGCGCCCAACGCTGCGACAGTGGATCGGGTTCGGCGTGGCCGCGACCGGCATGGTCATGATCAACCTGCCGGGCCTCGATCCGCCGCCGCCCGCCGGCGCCGCCCTCATGCTCGTGTCCGGCGTCGCGTGGGGCATCTACTCGCTGCGTGGCCGCGGCGCGACGCGACCGCTCGCCACGACCGCGGGCAACTTCACGCGCAGCCTCCCGATCGCAGCCGTGCTCGCCGCGATCGCGATCGCGACATCCGCACACGTGACGGAGCGAGGCTGCCTCCTGGCGATCGCCTCGGGCGGCGTCGCGTCGGGGCTCGGCTATGGCCTGTGGTACGCGGTCCTGCCCTCGCTCGGCGCGGCGCGGGCGGCGATCGTGCAGCTGTCCGTGCCCGTGATCGCGGCCGGCGGAGCGATCGCCGTGCTCGACGAGCCGCTCCGGCGTCATGTCGCGCTCGGTGGTGCCGTCATCCTCGGCGGCCTGGCGTTCGCGCTGTGGGGCCCCCGGACAACGAG